>JGI20225J20221_1000077_pt2 | contig 338993 bp, 325 predicted proteins | sample BioMet4_FD_20221 | JGI IMG/M metagenome (IMG submission 20221)
GTATAGCGCTCCGTCATCACGGCGCTGGCCGCGAGGCCGGTTTTGAGCGCTACGGCCCTGATCGTCACAGCCGCCGTGATTGGGATGGGCTCCGTATAGAGCGCGCTGTCTGCGGACGGCGCGGAGCCGTCCAGGGTATAGCGGATCTCCGCGCCGGGCGTGGCCGTGGTCAGCGTGACCGCCGTCCCGGATGCGACCGCGCCGCCGGGGGGATCGGCCGCGGGCGTCTGCGCCTGTTCCGCAGGCGCCTTGACATAGACGTAACAGGTGGGTGTTCCCCCGGAGAAGGAGCGATAACCGTTTGGCGTCAGTTCTGAATAACCGTCGGCCGCCTTTTCCGTGCTGCCAACCAGAATGTACTTGGCTGCGGTGATCGTCCCGTCGATGGTGGCGATGCTGCCGTACATGGTCCCATAGTAAGATCCGCTGAGCGCCTTGACGCCGTACGAAGCCGCCTCCGCCGCACTGACGTTTCCGTTTACCTCCGCCGTACCGCCGGCATAGACCTCGACGCCGGCGCTGTTCTGCCCGAGCGCCCCGGCGTTCCCGGCCACAATGGCCATGCTCCCGACGCCTCTGGCGTAGACGGCGGCCGATGTATAGGTCGTGGTTCCGATCGTCGAGAAGGCGTCAGCTCTGACCAGAACGGTGCCGCCCTCCTGAGCCTCGACGCCGTAGCGCAAGCCATAAACGGAACCGCCGATGGTCACGGTTCCCTGCGCGTTGTTCTCTGAGAGCAGGTCTCTGGAATAAGCGCCGGTGCTGTCGGCGCCCCCGGCAACGACAGCGCCGTCAACGAGGATGGTGCCGCCCTCCGCGAAAACGCCCTTGGTGACGGACGTGACGTCCCCGGTGATATGCACCTCCGCGCTGCTTTTTGAATAGACGCCGATGTTTCCGACGGCAGGGCCCGTCGTGACGCTGCCGTCCACCGTGACCTTGCCCAGGCTCTGCGCGTCCACACCGATCCCGTTGCTGAAGACATCGCCGGTTACCGCAATGTCGCCCATCCGGCAGTCCAGGCCTTCGGCGCCGGAGCCCATGCCGGAGACGTTGCCGGCAAACTGCACCGTTCCGGCTCCGATGACGCGGATACCGGCCCGGTCGGCAACGATGCTGCCGCTGCCGATGTAGATGCTGCCGGCGTCGCCATCCACGCCGATCATATTTGTGCTGACGGAGGTAACGATATTGTCGGCAATCTCAATCCGGCTCGCCGCGTGATTGCAGCAGACGGCTCCAAAGTTGGAGGCGGCAGCCATGTCGGTTTCCGCAATCGTCTGCGTGATGGTCAGACGGCACGGCGCGCCGCCGCTGTTGCTGATGGACAGCTGCTTCCCGCCGGTGGCTGCGAGACAGTAGACCTCTGACGTGGCAATGGAAAGGCTGTATCCGGCAAGGTCGATGGAGAACGAGCGGGTGGAAGCCATGATCGGGCTGTCGTAGTCGATGTCCGTCAGCAGCACGATGGTCTGACCTTCCATGACGGCCTGGAGCGCCGCGCCGAGCGTCGTGTAGCCCGAGGCGTCGATCCGGCACACGCTGGCGTCGCCGCCCGACACACCGGCCGCCGCGGGAACGGCACCGAGCAGAGACAGTACGAGCAGGAAAGACAAAAAAGCGGACAAGATATTTCTTTTCATGGAAAACCTCCCCAATCCGGCACATATGTCATCTGATTCTGCAATGACAGTATGACATGCCGGCCTGGGGAGGACATCGGTCAAATGACCGATATGCGGCGCGAAATTACGGCGCGGCGCCGCCGCGGCGCGCGTACCAGGCGGAGATCTGCGCCCTGGTGTTCAGATCGAGCTTGACGAGAATGTGGCGGATGTGTGCGTCCACGGTGCGGCGGGACACCCGCAGCCGCTCCGCGATCTCGCGGTTGCCGAGACCCTGCGTCACGAGGCTGCACACCTCGCGCTCGCGCAGCGTCAGCGGACCGGCTTCGCGGCCGGGTCCTTCTGCGGCGCGCGTGCCGAGAATCTCGAACACCCAGGCCGTCACCTGCTCCGGCAGCAGGCAGTCCGGCGGCGCGGCCTTTTCCAGCTCCTCCGCGCCGAGCTCGGCGGTCAGCCGGGAATGCGTCCGGTCCGGAAACCAGTAGATCACGCCCACATGCCTGCGCAGAAGCCGGGCGGCTGCCAGAAAGCGAACCGCGCGCGCTTTTTGCCGTTCCGCCCAGGCGGCCTGGCCCAGATAGTCCAGACAGAGCGCCGTGATCTCATGGTACCGCAGCTTTCCGGAGGCCAGGATGCCCTCTGTCAGGACGGATTCGGCCCGCCTGTATTCGCCCGTTCCCACAAGAGCCCTGCCGAGCACGGCGAGGATCCGCGCCTCGAACAGAATGCAGCCCTGGTCCCGCGCGGCCCGGAGCGCCTGCTCCAGAAGCGCCGCCGCCTGGACGTGGCGGCCCTGGAAGCAGTCGAAGAAGCCCAGCCAGAAAAGCGAGATGCCAAGGACGCGGGGCTCGCTCTCAAAGCAGTTGCGCGCCAGAACGCAGGCCTTTTTCAAAAGCGCCTCCGCCTCCTCAGACCGCCCCTGGATATGGCGGAGCGAGCCCAGCGTGCAGAGCGCCGCGACAGAATCGAAGGTGTCGCCGAGCTCCGGCGCAAACGACAGACACTCCGCCACAAGGCTGCACGCGGCGTCCGGCTCGCCCTGGCTCCGCAGCAGGACGGCGGCCTGCAGAAGCGTCCTCGCCCGCGCCGGCGTCTGTCCGGCGGCCTGCGACAGCAGCCGCTTCGCCATTGCGATCCCCTCGGCGGCTCTTCCGCGCAGGTCGTAGTAGCCGACGGCCGCCGCCCACAGGCGCAGCCCATCCGGCGCCTCGCCGGGCGTGTCCCGGCACCATTCCATCGCCGCCCACAGGTCGTTGTAATTCCACTCGAGCTGCTCCAGAAAATCCGGCGCCGCCGGGCCCCAGATGCCGGGCTCGCCCTGCTCCGCCCAGAGCAGAAACCAGTCCCGGTGCTTTCGCTGCGTGCAGGCCTGCTCTCCGGAGGCGCGGAGCTTTGCCCGCGCGTAATCCCTGACCGTCTCGAGAAACCGGTAGTGCTTTCCGCCGCGCGCCCGCAGGTTTCTCTGCACGAGCGAGGCGTCGGCCAGCCGGTTCAGCAGCACCGGGATGCGCTCCCGCCGCAGGCCGTCCCCGGCGCAGACGCCGGCCGCCTCCTGGACGGTCCACGAATCCTGAAAGACGGAGAGCCGCCGGAGAAGGGCCTTTTCCTCGCGGCAGAGCAGCGAAAAGCTCCGCTCGAGCGCGGCGGAGAGCGTGCCGCCGTCTGCCGCGCCGCCGCGCAGCAGGCCGAGCAGCTCGCCCAGCCCCTGCGTCTCCGCCTGCCCGGCTGCAAGCTGGATCGCCAGCGGCAGACCGTCCAGCCCGGCGCAGAGCGCCGCCGCGACCGGCGCGTTTTCCCGCGTCAGGGTGAAGTCCGGCAGCCGGCTCTGAACCTGCCGCAGAAAAAGCGCGACGGACGGAACGCGGGACAGCGCCGCCGGATTTTCAAGGTCGCCCGCACCCGGCGTCGGCAGCGGGCCGACAGGAAAGACCAGCTCCCATTTCGAGCGGAACAGCTCCCGGCTGGTCGCCAGCACCTTGAGGTTCGGGCAGCCGCCGAGCAGCGCGTCCAGCTCGGGCTTGCATTTGAGCACGTGCTCGCAGTTGTCGAGGACCAGCAGCACCCTGGCCGTGCCGATCGCCTGGCAAAGACGCGCAGGGAGTGAAGCCGCCGCGGTTTCCCGGACGCCGACGGCGCGCGCGATGGCCGCCGGGACCTGCTCAGAACTCCGCAGCGGCGCGAGGTCCACGAAGAGCGCCTGCGAAAACTGCGGCGACGCCTGCTCCGCCGCGGCAAGCGCCAGCCGCGTTTTTCCGATTCCGGCGGTCCCGGTCAGCGTCAGCAGCCGGACGCCGTCCTGCCTCAGCAGCGCCCGCAGCGCCGCAATTTCGCCCTCCCGCCCGAGGAGCGCATCCTCGGCCGCGCGCAGGGCCGTCTGTGTACTGTCCATCGTTTTCACTCCCGCCTGTCCGCGTTCTCCGGCGCCGCGCGGGCGCCGTTCCGTTGCTTCTCACCGCTCCCACAACCATTTTACCATGCCGTTTTTCACCGCGCAATTCGCTTTCTGTGCCTCGGCTTTCATTTTTCAGCGCCCGGCGAGGCAAGCGGCGGCTGACGGCCCGCAAAAAACTCCACCCGCCCGAAAAAGGGGCGGATGGAGAAAGGGGAAAAGGCTGCCGTCAACGCGCCGCGGACGATTTGAAGTCGGAGATGAGCTCCGTCCGGTTGGCGCAGCCGGTGCGCTTGAGGATGTTTTTCATGTGGAACTTCACGGTGCTCTCCGTCAGAAACAGCTCGGCGGCGATCTCGGAATTGGAGCAGCCGCGGGCGACCAGCCGGAAGATCCGGCACTGTTGGGCGGTGAAGCCGAAGCGCGCCTCATAGGCCGAGAGCAGTGCCTCCGTATTCTCCCTCTCCGGCAGCAGCGGCATGTAGAGCCGGTGATACAGCGCGAAGAACAGCAGCGCGCAGAGAATGAACGCGCCGCCGTTCAGGCAGGTGAGCGCCGTCTGATTCCGCTCGAGAAGGACCCCGCCCAGCGTGCCCAGACCGTCGCCCAGACGACCGGCCAGCAGGCCGAACACCGCCAGCGGCAGCAGCCGCGCGCGCCTGGCGGCAATGTCGGCGAACAGCACGACGCGGTATACGGAGAAGAACCCGTAGAAGATGTAGCTGAACGCGCGCATGACCGCCGACGCCGGCACCTCGTCCCGCAGCGCCAGGCTGACAAAGGGGAAGATCAGGGCGGCAAAGCAGCATATCGCGCCGTGACGCCGGCTTCTGTCGCTCGCGACGCCCGCGGCGGTCAGGCCGAGCGCATAGAAGATCCGGAGAAAGATCGGGTCATAGACCGCGGAAATATCGGCGGCGGAGAAGTAGCAGCCGAGTCCGTTGACCAGCGAGCATAAAAACGGCACCGAGAGCGCCAGCAGAAGAAATTTCCGGTCGAATGAACCCGGTTCGCGCGCCGGCTCCCCGGAAGCGTCTGCGATCGGCTCCAAAAACCGCAGCAGTCCGACAGACAGCGCCGCCAGCGCCAGGCATACGGCCAGCGCCAACGGGCCGCGCAGCAGCGCGCCGCCAAAGGGCAGGGAGAGCAGCCACGTCCCGACGCTGCCGGCGGCGTAGGCAATGCCGAACGCCCGGCCGCGGCACTCCATCGGGAGCTGGGACGACAGACGCGTCAGATAGACGCCGGAGAGCAGCCCGATGCCGAGGTTCATCGCCAGCCCCGCCAGCATGACGCAAGCCGCGCTGTTAAGAAGCAGCGCCGCGCCTGTAAACACAAACGTCGCCGCGAGCGCGGCGGCCGCAAGCCGCCTGCCGCCGGCAAACGCAGGCCGGTACCGCAGGAGCAGCGCAAAGGCGCCGATGCCGGCGGCCTGCGCAAAATAGTACAGGACCTCCGTCAGCAGCGTGACCTGCGCCGGCGCGTAAAACGCCAGCAGGCGATAAAGCACGGATATGAACGCGGAGCCGGTCCAGAGGAACACCTGACCGACGAGCAGCGCGTAGACGGCAGCTTTTTTCGTCATATCGTTTCTCACTTTTCTGGAGATGTTGATGTCATTTTACCACATTTTTTCCGGCCGCACAATTCGCGCACGGCTGTTTTTCGCCCAAAAACCGCGGACTGTACCAAAACTATCCCGCCTTTTGCGGCGGCTGTACCGCGTCCGGACTGTGCGTTTCCGTCCGCGGCGGCTACACTGGCCGCAGGAGGCGATTTTCGTGAACAGCAACCGACGCATCTTTCCCTGCGAGAAAGCCGTGGCGCTCAGCGCCATCTACGACGCGCTGGACGCGCTGGCGTTCAGAATCGACACGGCCAACAGCGACCGGGGGACGCTGACCGTATCCTCTCAGACCTTCCCCGGCCTCGGCGGCAGGATCGCCGTATCGCCGCTGCTGTCGGAGATCGGAACGACGGTGGAGATCTACCCGCAGGACGGCGGCGGCCCGCAGTCCGAATGGATCTGCGCGTTCTTCGACGAGGTACAGACGCTCCTGACGCGCTCGGGCCGCAGAGAAAAGACGGGATGAACACCAACCAGGCGAATGAAAACAATCAATCATAAGGAGGATTTCCATGAAACTCAAAAAGCTCCTGTGCCTGCTGCTGTGCCTGTGCATGGCGGCGGCCCTGCTGCCGGCCGCGGCTCTGGCGGCCGATGCCGCGGTGCGTTACCTGGACATCGAGAAGGACGAGGACGGGAACCCGACGAGCTGCACATACCTTGACAATGCCGCAAATGCCGATGGCATGCTCATTGAAAACGGCACATACGCCTTTCAGTCGGCGTACGAGGGCGTTCTCATCGTCAGCAATGCCACAGTCACTTACACCGGCGACGCGGACCTGTCCCGCTTCGGCAGCAGCATCTATGTGTTTGGCTCCGGCTCTTTTTCCGCGGACAACGTGACGGTCACGAAGGGCGGCTACAACGATTCCTATGCGGGAACGACCGGCGAAGCGCTGTCGGAGTTCATCGGCGGCCTGCGCGACGGCGACACCGACTATTCCTATACGTTCAAGAATGATAAGACGCTGGAAAATTTCTTCACCGCCTATGACCTGACTATACAGGCGGACAGGACGCTCACCGTCGGCGCGCCCCAGGCAGGCGGGGGACAGCCTGAATTTTTCAGTCTCACCGTCACCCACAGCCTGACGGCATACGGCACCCTGACGGCGGCTGCCGGCCAGCTGCTGCAGATCGGCCAGAACGCCTCGGTCAGCGGCCTCACGCTCTATGGTGGCGACGGCACGACCGAATACGTGCTTGCAGCCGAGCACAGCGCCGAGGAATTTTGCTGTACAGACGGCAAGTGGGTGCGCCAAAGTCCCGGCGGGGGCGGCTCCGGCGGAGACGAGCCCGGCGGCGGCGAGCAGACGGCGCCTGCCGTCAGCTTCTGCGTGCAGAATACTTCCGCGGACGTCGGCGCCGTGACGTATCGGATCAACGACGGGGACTGGACAGACGCCGCGCTCACGCTATCCGGCAAGGAGCCGAACCAGCATCTGTCCGGTACGATCACCGGCACGCTGGCGGCAGGCGATGCCATCTCCATCAAGGCGGTCCCGGCGGAGGGCTATGAGCTGGATTCCGCCCGCGGCGCCGTCGTCCGGATAGACGGCAGCCAGACCGCGCTGTCCGACGGAGCGGCAGCGCTCGTCAGCACGGACGGTCTGTCCTACACCCTGAGCGAAAACGCCAGCTACGAATTTGAGTTCGGCTTTCAGCCGGTCAACAATTCCGGCGGCGATCCTGGCAGCGGCGAACCCGGCGGCGACGATCCGGACGTCGACGTGCCGCCGGCCGAGGTGCCCGACTACGCCGCCGCGAAAGCCCGGCTCGAGAGCCGCCACTGGGCCTTCGGAGGCGACGCAGCCGAGAACGGCTTCAAGGAAGAACTGTGGGATTTCATGCGGCATGAGTTTCCGGGCATGTTCGTGAACAGGGCCGCCTGCAGCGAGGCGGTCACGGCGTTCAGCGAAGGGACGACGGATTCCGAAACGGAGATCGCCAGCGTTTCCTACTACGCTGCGGCCGTGACGCTCGACGCAGACACGACCGCCGATATACGGGTCTACGCCCTGCCGGACACGTCGACGTGCGTCGTCAGATTCGGTCAGACCTTCCTGATGCTGAACGCGAACACGCCCAGCACGGAGGCGCGTAAGGTCACGACGAGAACGCAGGGCGGCACGGCGGCGCTTACCGACGTGCAGCTCAGCATCGACAGCGCGGAGACCGCAGACGTGGAGATATTCGGCAACGGCGTGATGGCGAACACCATGGCCGCCTCCGATTCCCACGCCGTCTGGCACGTCACGCCGCCGCCCTCCCTGACGGGTCTTTCCAGCCTGAACTTCATCCTTGCCGTCTACGAAGAGGGCTTCCGGGGCGCGGAAATCACAGCCTCCGGCGACGGCGGCACCGCCGCCGCGTGGGACAGCATGGGGCAGTACCCCATTGCGCCGCTGAACGAGGCGGGCGAATGGAACGTGTTTTTCGGCGACACCTCCGTCACCATCGATTCCGCCGCGTTCGCAGCCCTTGGGACGGTGACCGGCGTCGCGCTGGCGTCCGGCACGCCCGCCGCCGCGGCGGCGGTCAGCGGAACCGGCCCGTGGACCGTCACCTTCGGCTCCGCCTTTTTCGATACGATCCCGCTGAGGATCACGGTGGGCGAAACGGCGTACGAGCTGACCATCCGGCGCGTCGGCATCGACATCCAGGGCATCGGGCGGGACGGAGAGGCGCTCTCCTGCACCGTCAACCATGGCACGCAGCCGGGCTCCACGCTGGTCTGGGACAGCGGCGACCGGTATGCCGTCGTTGCCACGTTCTACTATCCGCTTGCGATGCCCATAGGCTCCTCGTCGGCTGACCGTGTTTCCCTCGCCGTGAACTACGTCTATCCGGACGGGCGCACACAGACGAGAATCGTGACGGCTCCGGAGCTGACCGTCGACGATTCCGGCCATTTTATCCCGGCGGACGACTTTATACTCTACAAGGGCACGCGCGAGGACGCGCCGGCCGGCGTCTATGTCACGGCGATTCTGAACTCGAACGACACCGCCTTCGGCGGGGCAAAGCTCGGCTCCGGGGCCGGCGTCGCCTGGACGAACGCGGAACAGACGGGAGGAACGGCAAAATGAAAAGAATCATCTCGGGATTTCTCGCGCTTGTCCTCGCGCTCTGCCTCAGCGCCGCGGCGTTCGCGGCAGGCAGCGCCCCCGCCGCGCTCACCGTCTCTGCCACCACGGGCGGAGTCACGGTCAGCGGCTCCTTTGAGGCCGGAAGCAGCGCCGCTGCCGCGGCGGTGGAGATCCTCGGCAGCGGCGGGATCGTCGCGTTCCAGACGCTGGCCGTGACCGACCACGCCTTTTCCGGCACGATTTCCGTGCCGCTTGCCGCCGGCGCCGCCTACACGCTCCGCGCCGCGGACTATGCCGGCGGGGACTGGAAGACGGTGGCCTTCACCGTGCCGGCTGCGGCTTCGGCTGCGGCGGCAGGAGCCGGATATTCGCTGCGCTTTGAAACGAACGGCGGCAGCGCGCTGGCGGAGCTCACCGGAGCGCCCGGAAGCGCGGTCGCGCTGTCCGGATACGTCCCGGTCCGCGAGGGCTATACCTTCACCGGCTGGTACGCGGACGCGGCGCTGACGAACAAGATCACAAGCGCCGTGATGACCGGAGACCTGACGGTCTACGCCGGCTGGACCTGGAACAATCCGTTCACAGACGTACCCGACGGCAGCTATTATTTCACTGCGCTTCAATGGGCCTTTGAGAAGGGCACGGCGCAGGGCAGGACCGCGGTGCGCTTCGACCCGGACGGCGTCTGTACCCGCGCGCAGGCCGTTACGTTCCTGTGGCGCGCCAAGGGCAGCCCGGAGCCCAAAAGCATGGTCAGCCCCTTCATCGATCTCGACCAGAGCGCTTACTATGTCAAGGCGGTCCTCTGGGCGGCGGAAAACGGCATCGCCCAGGGCGCCGCGGACGCTTCGTTTTGCCCCAACGCCGCCGTGACCCGCGCACAGGCCGTCACCTTCCTGTGGCGCGCGGCTGGCGAGCCCTCCGCGTCCGCGGGCAGCTCCTTCGCCGACGTGGGCGAGGGCCGCTACTACACTGCCGCCGTCCGCTGGGCTGCAGGCAGGGGAATTGCCCAGGGCACCGCGGCGGCGACCTTCTCACCCGCGCAGACCTGCACCCGCGCCCAGATCGTGGCCTTCCTCTGGCGGCTGCTGGGCAGATAATCCTCTTGAAAACGCAGTCGGGCGGCCGGGAATTCCGGCCGCCCGATTCTGCGCCGCCGCATCCGGCAAACCGCCGACAGGGGACAGCAACCCTGCTGGTCTTGGAACACAGACAGCAAAAAGCCCTGATTTTTTCAAAATCAGGGCTTCTGGAGCTGGTGGCCGGACTTGAACCGGCGACCTCTGGTTGTTTGTAAGGGTGGGTATTATCTCTCATAGAGTTTATTTGGCATATCATATGGTTGCGGTAGATATTTAACGGAGGAGATTTTTGGTCTTGAAATTCCATATTGGGGTTATGCACAAAAAAGACTGACGCAGCATTCCAAATCGCCGACCTCTTTCTCCACCGCGCAGAGTAGTTCAAGGTTGCCTTTGCATCTTCGTTGGAACGGTGCGTATTTTTCGTTTTTAATTCAGTTGCTTGTCATCTCGCTCAAAACTGTTATGCAGCGCCATAACTTCCGGTATCCGGTTAGCTTTTGACAGGGGCTCCCGTACATCCGCACAAGCACGATTTTTGCCTCAGTCCCCAAGTTCACATTTCACAGCATATTGCACTGGTTTGCAAATTTGATTCTTTCCAACTTGAAGTTTGACTCGGCAAGGGATGCGGCCCAGAGACTGACCATCTGATAAATCTGTGTTTTCATTTCATTTTTGGAAAGTACGCGGGTTTGTGTGGAATCGGCACCGTTTATCTTGTCGTAATTTCTACGGCGTTTATACTCAAACCGTACAAGCTCTCCAAGCTCCTCCTCTGAAAAAGCCGGGTTCTCCGCCTTGTCATCGACATAGAGAACGTCGTATTGTATAAGCAAAAGCGCTTCAGGAATGTTTTTAACATGATCTCGGTAAAAGCCCTTTTGAAATTCGTCCAGCCTTTCCCATGGCATGGAAGTGTTATCGCCGGTAACGGCAATGGAATTTTCCAATACATTATATTTGTCCCGTAGCAGCTGCGCTATGATATCGACCTTTTCGCTAAAAATAGCATCGTGCATCATATATCTCAAGAACTGCTTTTCATCAAGATGAAGCTTAAGCTGCTCCTTTGGAGGCAAAGACGACTGCTCCCATTTTTTGGCCTGTGCCAATGTACTCATATCCATAATGGCTTCCACCGATCTTGATTCATGTTTGTATTTTGGTATTTTGAGCATAGCCCTGAGAACACCATCATCAATCTGCGCTTCTCCCTTTTCGTTAATTAAATGCGGAAGCTTTTGTTCAATCAACGACCGAATCAGCATAGCCCTTCTAAGCATAAAGAGCTGGTCGTTGTCGTCGCTTTGATTAGGTCCGAGTATATTGATATAACCCCTCAAACGGCTAACAAAATCAGGCCCTTTGTTTGCTTTAAATTCATTCAAAAATATCCGCTTATTGTCTTCGCCTTCAATTTTCTCTCCGCAAAATTCTGAAAACGAACTGCTGGTTCCTCCGACAAAAACGAAGATCGCCTTTCCGATCGGGTGAAAGGTTTCCTCGCCCCTGTAAACGCCATCCTGCATAGGAGACAGAAAATATTTTAGCCATCCGAGGTTTCCTTCAAAGTAAGTGTCGAATTCGTCAAACACAACAAGCGGAATTTTCCCCATAAGATTTAAATCACTTATTTTATGAAATGCCGTTTGTAGTTCAAGAGGTGTTGAAAATTGAGAAATATTATAATTCAGCTTTTGAATGTCTTCAGGAAATGTGCTTGTTGCCATCTCGGTAAGCCCGTAGGATTTACCGGAACCCGGCGTTCCGAATATGGCGATGGATAAGGGGCGAGCAGTATTCTTTGATGAGATATATTCCGAGATCAGATTGTGTATGGTCCGGTAGCTTTCAATTTCGATTCTGTCCACTGTCTTCAGCTTGCCGAATCTGGCTGTAGGGATACGCATAAGGACATTTTCTTCGCCGTTTTTAACCAGATCGAAAGCCATTTGCGCAATACTCGCGGAACTTTTTCCTTGTAAGATGCACCAGCTGTCCTGATAGTCCCTGTTTAAAACACTGGGGATTTTTACGTCCTGTATATGATTTAGAATAGTCGTATCGGTGGAATTTCGCTCAAATATCAGAGGGTTTGGAAAAAGGTAAGAATCCGGATTTCCCCCAAAACCATAATAAAAGCATTTTCTGATTGCGTTCATCCCTTCTCGAATGCCTTGTGAAATCAAGGTTGAAAGTTCATCCGTTTCTTCTCCTAAAAAGGTGGCAGAGAGCCCCGCTACAAAGGCGGACGTAAGCCCGTACATTTTCCCCAAAGCCTTTTGCTCGAAGTCTCCCTCAAACTCATAAGGCAAAAAGTATAAGCGGGCTTCAGGATTGCTGTCATTTTTATAATAGATAACGCCTTCCAATCCAAACAGGACAATCAGATGTCTGCATTTTGACAGGAAAGACAGGCTCGGGTTATTGCTGAGCTGCCAGACGAAATCAAGGGCTGTCTTCTCCCAGGACAGGCTTTTGCTGATATTGACACCTTTTGAACGAAGGTTGTCGGCATTAATGATGACGATGGTATTGTCATTTTGACGCTGGCCAAATTGCTGCCAAAGAGCGCTCTCTCCAGTTGGATTATTCATTTTATACAAAACAATCGGCGTTTCCCCTGTGCTTTTAATCGCGGCCGGCCAGTAACTCTCATCGTTATTAAAACCATTGTTCTCGTCATCTATGATAACGATTCGAGCATCAGAAGCATCGTCTTCTATCGTGAGCAGCGTCGGATTTCCACTTGCCGTGCCGGCGAACCCCATAAACCGGCCCACTCTGTAGACCTTTTCCTTTTTCCTATCGGCAGAAGAAGGAAAAGGTTCGATCTCAACAAATGAGTGTAAAAAACGATCGGTATAAGGACCGATGCCCTTTGGAATAGACGGAGAAATAATCTGTTTTCCGGTCGCCAACGCAGTCATTTCCGCCAAAAGCAATGATTCACCCGGCTTAGATATACTGTGCAAATTAGTTCTATTTTTCCAGTTTAAACCTTCATGTCCCTGTGGCAGCACACTCCACATCAGGGTATTGATACATATATCGCCCGTAACGACAATTTTAGTCTCTTGATTTTTTATTTTAAATAACCTCCTTGTTTTTGCGCTTTTTGGCTTACCTTGCTGAGCAGGGCTTAACGTACTAACTATTTGTAGAGAAAATTAAAATCACAAACGCCACAGGCGCAATAAATCTGTATTTAACTGCAATCGTTTTTTCAAGGGATCTCATCATATCACATAAACAGTTTAAATGATATAAATATATTGATAAATAATAAATAAAATAATTCTAATAATTATTTGAATATTATGTTGACATATTATTCTGATTGGTATATGATGCATTTAGATAAAAGAAAAATATAGGAGAAAACAACAATGAATATTTCTGCAAAGGCGATCGTCTCAAACTCCGATATGATAAAAAACTATAAAGGCTGCCGGGAAAAAGCAGAAAGTTTCGGTAAGATTTTTGTCTTGAAAAACAACCAGCCGGACGCCGTTTTATTTTCCATTACCGAATATGAAAGGCTTTCAGGTTTTATTGAGTATATGGAAAGCCTTGAAGATCAAGATATGGAAAAAGTCATCGAGTCGTTGCCAAAGGAAGGAATCCGCAGAGGATACTCATTTGACCATTTAAAAAATGATTTAAAATAAAGCACAGCGGTAGGAAATAATTTAAATAAACACTCGAAACCTTTTATATAGAGAAAATATATAGGACCATTCATTAGAAAAGAGGGGCTTCATTATGCTTTTGAAAGATCATTCATCAGACTGCGAAAAAAGTCTAAAAGTGCGAGTTAGTTGGCTTGTCGCCGGTATGGGTATTGCAATTACTTCCATCTCGGCAATAGAAGTTCTTCTTGCTGTAAGGCGGAAAAAGAAAGCGCAAAATGAATTATTAAATAAGGAAACGATATAATGAGCTTTACAGTTATTATTGCCGGTATTCTGATACTTGCATTTGTTGTTTTCTTCGCTGGCATCCGAGTCGTAAGGCCGACAGAACGCGGGTTGATAGAGACGCTTGGAAAATATACAAAATTCGCGCTTCCGGGATTCCATTGGGTGATTCCCGTAATACAGCGGCTTTACCGGATCAACATCACCGAGCAGATGGTCAATGCCGAGCCGCAGGAGATTATCACAAACGACAACCTGAACGCTACTGTGGACGCTCAGATCTACTTCAAGGTTAGGCAGGATGAGGAAAGTGTCAAAAGTTCCCAGTACAACGCCGCGAATTACAAATATCAAATCGTCAATCTTGCAAGAACGACCCTGAGGAATATCATCGGCACCATGTCGCTGCGCTCCGCCAACAGCGAAAGGGGAAAAATCAACACCGATCTCCTTCATACTCTTGAAGTCGAAACAGGAAAATGGGGCATCGAGATCGTCCGGGCGGAACTCAAAGAAATCGATCCTCCGAAGGACGTTCAGGAGACGATGAATAAGGTGGTCAAGGCCGAAAACGAAAAGATCGCGGCTATCGATTTTGCAACCGCCGCAGAGACGAATGCGGACGGCCTGAAAAGGGCTGAGATCAAGAAAGCTGAAGGCATAAGGCAGTCGCGAATCCTGGAAGCCGAAGGAGAAGCGCAGGCCATCAAGTTGGTTAACGAATCGGCGGAGAAATATTTTGTGGGGAATGCACAGCTTCTGAGAAAATTACAGGCGACTGAGACATCGCTGAAAAACAATGCAAAAATTGTCGTTCCCACCGGCACGGAGCTGGTCAACGTGATCGGTGAGCTTGCGGGGGTTTTGCCGATTGAGAAGCCTGCTGCAAAGGCTCTGTCGAGAACATGAATATGCCGCGCTTTCAATCAAGACTGAAAAGCTATGATAATACATATAAAGACCTGTTCGTCCGCCATCAGAACAATCCAATTTTGACTGCCGAAGACTGGCCGTATCCGGTGAATACGGTATTCAATCCCGCGGCAACATATTTTCAAAACAAGGTGCTACTGCTGACCCGTGCGGAAGACCGAAGGGGATTTTCCCATTTCACAAAAGCCGTCAGCGAAAAAGGTGTTGTCAACTGGATGGTGGATACGCAGCCCACGTTTGAATCGGACCCGGAAAATTATCCTGAAGAGGCATGGGGAATTGAGGATCCAAGAATTACTCGGCTTGACGAACTGGACGCATGGGCAATCACCTATACCGCATATTCAAAATCCGGTCCCATGGTATCTCTTGCGCTGACAAAGGACTTTCAGACGTTTGAGAGGATGGGTCCCATCCTGCCCCCGGAAGATAAGGATGCCGCTTTATTTCCAAGGAGAATTGATGGCAAGTGGGTTTTGATTCACAGGCCAATTGTTACCTGCAGCGAACCCGGTGCGCATATCTGGGCATCAGATTCGGTTGACTTAAAGAACTGGAGCAATCACAGAATCCTCATTCCTGCGCGGGCAGGCGCCTGGTGGGATGCAAGCAAGGTCGGTTTGAGCGCGCAGCCGCTTGAAACACCGGAGGGCTGGCTGATTCTGTATCATGGCGTGAGACTGACCGCGGCGGGAGCCATCTACCGCTTGGGGCTGGCGCTTCTTGATCTTGAAAATCCGTTCAAGGTTTTNCGAAGAAGCGACGAGTGGATATTTGGGCCTCAGGAACCCTATGAAAAAGAGGGCGACGTGGGCGGAGCCGTATTCCCGTGCGGATGGATACTCGACCGCGAAACAGGAAAGGTCAGAATGTATTACGGNGCCGCGGATACCTGCATTGCTCTTGCCACGGCAAATCTGAACGATTTACTTGAGTATATTAAATCCTGTCCGGAAGTGAAACAGGAAATATAATAAGAATATATTAAGAATGTTATTGCAAATATTATATGATGTCCGAGCCTGTTTTCCTTTCAGAAAACAGGCTCGGTTTTTTGGCGCTGCATACGTAAAATTTGATGTCCGCGGCGATAGTAATAAATTTGGTATTACGCATATCTGATGGTAGATGGAAACGCCAACATATGTGGAAAGGGGAAAAATGAAAGCATTATTTCTTGCCGGCGGAATGGGGACAAGGCTTAGGCCTTTAACCGATAAGATTCCTAAACCGATGGTTCCGATTATGAACAAGCCATTACTTGAGCGGAGTATGGAGAATCTCAAAAAATGCGGGATAAATCAAATTGTTATCAGTACCTGCTACAAGTCCCAATATATAGAAAAATATTTCGGAGACGGCAGCAAGTTTGGGCTCAAAATCGAGTATATCCGCGAGGATACTCCTTTGGGAACGGGCGGCGCCATTAAAAATACCGGGCACTTATTTGATGATACCTTTTTGGTTTTCAATGCGGATATCCTTTGCAACATGGATTTCATGGAACTTGTAAAATTCCACAAATCAAAATTGGCTGCCGTTACGATTGCCGTCACCCGGGTAAGCAATCCCTCCGCATATGGCGTGATCGAATATGATAAAAACGGATATGCGCTCTCTTTTACAGAGAAGCCGAAAGCCGATGAAATTAAGTCCGATTATATCAACGCGGGAGTTTATGTGCTTGAGCCTGAAGTGCTTGGGGAAATTCCAAATGACCGACCGGTATCGGTAGAGCGTGAAATATTCCCCTTGCTATTGCGAAAAGGACACAAGGTCGCTGTATATAACGGCTGCTCCTACTGGATGGATATCGGTACACCGGAAAAATATCTTCAGACGCATGAAGACATCATGGCCGGAGATTGCCGGCTGTCAGGAGTTCGGTTTAACAGCTTAGGCGTTATAAAAGGCTCCCAATCCGCCATAAACATCACTGCCGTAATTACCGGTCCTGTGTATATCGGTGATCGTGTGAAAATCGGGGCATATGCAAAAGTCGGGCCGAATGCGGTAATTGGAGACGACGTACGCATTCATGCGGGCGGCAGCGTAAGCAACAGCATACTCTGGAACAATGCAGACATAGGAAGTCTCGCTGAAATGGACGGCATGGTTGCCGCTTCCAATTTTAAAATCCAGTGCGGAACCATTCCTCACGATAACACTTTGACCAGCAAAATAAATATAAAGTCTGACGGAAAAGCACTGGGAAAAGAGCTGATGCTCGGCGCAAGACTATAATGCTGATTTTTTTCTGCCGCGCACCGACAAAAAGAAAAAGGAGTAACCAATTTGATTTCTGAAATAACTATGAATATTGCATTTTTAAGTACATATCCGCCCAGAGAGTGCGGCCTTGCAACCTTTACACAGGATCTTGTAATGCAGCTGGGCAGGATGCATCCGGCAGGACGGAGCGGGATCATCGCCGTCAGCAACGAAAGTTTGCGGTATGATGATAACGTCATCATGGAGCTTGCGCAGAATGACAGGAGCAGCTATACGCAGACGGCAAGCAAGCTGAATAATTCGGATATCGACCTTTTAGTCATCGAGCATGAGTTCGGCATCTATGGCGGTGAACGGGGCGAATATTTGCTGGATCTTATAGACAACCTGAAAATCCCTTTCGTAACGACGCTGCATACCGTGCTCCCAGAGCCGGATGCCAAACAACGGTATATTCTGAATGTCCTTGGTCAAAAGGGCGACAAAATAGTCACAATGGCAAAAAATACGGTTAACATATTGGAAAATGTCTATGGGATCGATCCGTCGAAGATAGCGGTAATCAACCACGGCGTGCCATATATGCCCATGGAATGCAGAGAAACTTTAAAGGCTGAGAGTGGGTTGGAATACCGGTTCGTTATCAGCACGTTCGGCCTGCTCGGTCCTGGGAAAGGATTGGAATACGGGATCGAAGCGGTTGCGGATGTGGCAAAGAAGCACAAAAATGTGCTTTATTATATCCTCGGTCAGACTCATCCCGCAGTCAAAAAAGAATCGGGAGAAGATTACCGCGAGTCTTTAGAAGCGATGGTTGCAAACCTGGGGATCAGCGACAATGTAGTATTTGTAAATGCGTATCTGACGAAAGCGGAAATCATCCGATACCTGATGCTTTCCGATATTTATATGACTCCTTATCTAAACAAGGATCAGGCGGTGAGCGGGACGCTGGCCTACGCCGCCGGGTATGGCCGTGTGATCGTTTCAACACCATACAGTTACGCAAAAGAGATGCTGTCGCATGGCAGGGGCTTACTTACAAAGTTCAGGGATTCGGAATCAATTGCGGGCTGCATCGAATACGTGCTTGACCACCCGGAGGAAAAGAAACAAATGGAACAGAAAACATTAGAAACGGGAAAAACAATGATGTGGGAGAACGTGGGGGAACAATATCAAACTTTGTTTGCAAGCATTATAAAGCATAATATAAAGGCAAGGGATATGGTGACCGCATGATAAAAGACAACAATCCAAGAATATTAAAGACAGCTCATGTTTTTCGTATGACCGACGATACGGGGATGCTCCAGCATTGTATTTATGGTACCCCCAATCGTTCAAAGGGATATACGTCCGATGACAATGCCAGAGCGCTCATCATGGCCGTAGAGTTTTATGGTCGGTACAGGGAAAAAGCTGTTGAGAGATTGATCACAAAGTACCTTTCCTTCCTGTGCTATGCTCAAAACCCAAACGGAACCTTCCGGAATTTCATGGCTTATAATCGTGAGTTCTCTGAAGAAAAATCATCTGAAGATTGCTTCGGCCGCTGCCTGTGGGCGTTGTGTTATACCTTTTCAGATCCTATAATTTCACAGAACGTGAAGAAAACCGCATGGATTCTGGTTGAGAAGGCCATGCCGAATTGCATGAAGCTAATCTCACCAAGAGCGATCGCATATGTGATCATCGGACTGAAATGTTTGAACCAAGAGAAAACCAATAAATATATTTTAGAGCTGGCCAATACTCTTGCTGATCATTATGCGCATTACAATGACGGCGAATGGCATTGGTTTGAAGACAGCTTAACCTACTGCAATGCGACACTGCCATGGGCCATGATTGCGGCTTACCGAGTTACAAAAGTTGAACAGCACCGGCAAGTCGGATTTGAAAGCCTGAAATTTCTCGAGAGCAAGACCTTTCGTAACGGTTATTTTAAGCCGATCGGCTGCAAGGGATGGCTTTATAAGGGAAATGATCCCGCCGAATTTGACGAACAGCCTGTCGAAGCCTGTGAGGCAATACTCGCTTTTCTGGAAGCCTATGGATCCTCGGGAAATAAAGATTATCTTGAAAGGGCAAGAACCTGTTACTCCTGGTACCGTGGTAAAAATTCAAAGGGCCTCAGCCTTATCGACAACGAGACCGGCGGGTGCTACGACGCGATAACAGCGGAAGGATTAAACCTCAATCAGGGCGCGGAAAGTATAGTTTCCTTCTGGATAGCTTACTTGGAAATTAAAAAATATGAAAATAAAGAAAAGCAAAAATAATCCGTGGAAAAATGTCTGACTTACGACAGTCAGACATTTTTTTATTCCATGATCAAAACAAAGTGAAAGGCGATGATGCGATGAACCCGGCATGTATTTATAAAAAGTGGCTTGAAACCGTGGCGGATGCTGATTTGAAAAGGCAATTACTTGCAATGTCGGAATCCGAAAAAAACGATGCGTTTTACAAGGAACTGGCGTTCGGTACCGGCGGATTGCGCGGCGTCATGGGGGCCGGCACAAACCGGATGAATGTTTATACCGTTTGCAGGGCGACACAAGGCCTGTGTGATTTTCTGAAGCGCCGAAAGAAATTGACTTCCGTCGCGATTGCGTATGACAGCCGGATAAATTCAGAACTGTTTTCAAAATCCGCGGCTGAGGTAATTGCCGCCAATGGAGCAACCGCTCATATCTTTTCGGAGCTGATGCCCACTCCCGTTTTGTCCTACGCGGTCAGAAAACTCGCATGCGATGCGGGGATTGTGATTACTGCCAGCCACAATCCGTCCGAATATAACGGCTACAAGGTATACGGGAGCGACGGATGCCAGATTACGCTCCAAACGGCCGAAGCTGTACAAACGTGCATCGAAGCAGTGGATTTGTTTGCCGATGTGAAAAAGACGCCTTTTGAAACAGCTGTCCGGGAGGGCCGTGTCCGTTTTATGTCTCCGGATATTCTTGAAAGCTATCTTGATCTGGTGGAGCGCTGCTCTATCAATCCCGAACTTATGAATGAGTCGGATTTAAAAGTGATTTATACCCCGCTTAATGGCACTGGGAACAAACCCGTCAGAGAAATCCTGTCAAGAGCCGGACTCAAAAATCTGACGGTAGTGCCGGAACAGGAAAATCCGGACGGTCATTTTCCTACTTGCCAAATGCCCAACCCGGAGGAACCTTCCGCCTTTGAACTGGCAATCGCGCTTGCCGGGAAAAACGAGGCAGATCTGCTTCTTGCGACAGACCCCGATGGCGACAGAGTGGGAGCAGCAGTAAAATACGGACACGGCTATAGATTGCTGACAGGCAATGAAACCGGATGCTTGCTGTTAAACTATATTTTATCTCAGAAAAAAGCTAAAAATATGCTGCCTGAACGGCCTGTGATTATCAAGACGATTGTCACGAGCGCGATGGCAAACATGATAGCCGGAAAATATGGCGCGCGGGTCATTGACACTTTGACCGGCTTTAAATATATCGGCGAGCAAATAGGCGCATTGGAGCAAAAGCATCTGGAAGGCAGCTATGTATTGGGATTTGAAGAAAGCTACGGATACCTGCCTGAGATTTTTGTCAGGGATAAGGATGCCGTATCGGCTTCCCTGCTGATCTGTGAAATGGCTGCCTATTATAAAGAGAATCTTTCGACGCTGCTTGATGAACTGGAAAAGCTGTATAAACAGTATGGCTATTGGATGCACAAACTGCTGTCCTTCACCTTTCCAGGTGCTGACGGGCACAATAAGATAAACGCGATTATGAGCAGTTTCCGGAAAGAAACTGATCTGGAATATGCTGCAATGCCGGTCATCAAAATCGACGATTACCTGGATTCTATGTCTTTGGATAAACAAACAGGCAGGAACGCCCGCCTGCTGCTGCCAAAATCCGATGTTATGGTATTCTCGCTTGAAAAAAACTGCGAAATCGTGATAAGGCCCTCGGGCACGGAGCCGAAAATAAAATGTTATCTGACGGTTATGGCAAAGGATAGCTTCAGTGCAATTCAACTGCTCAATGCGCTTGAGGCTGATTTGGCCAACAAGCTCGAATCATTATGAGGATGTGGTCTATATGTTGTATCCGCTGAAATTTAATCCGATCTACAAGCAGATCATTTGGGGCGGAACAAATATTTCAAGATATTTTCACCGGGATATCGGCTTGGATAAGGTGGCGGAGAGCTGGGAGCTCTGTTGCCGTGTTGACGGAACAAGCGTTGTATCTTCTGGAAAATTAAAAGGCAAGAGTTTGAGTTGCCTAATCCTCATGTATGGGGACAAGATTCTGGGGGGAACTACTTTCCGGAAGTTCGGCGCTCATTTTCCTCTCCTGATAAAAATAATCGACGCAAACGAAAATCTTTCTGTGCAGGTCCACCCCGGCGACGCTTATGCAAGATCCAACGGTGAAAAGAACGGCAAGAACGAGCTGTGGTACGTATTGGAAGCCCGGGAGAACGCCGAGATTGTATACGGCATAAAACAGGAAGAAACCAAAGAGGAGTTCGTAAAGGCCATTTCAGAAAATAACATTGCGCAGACATTAAACATGGAAAACGTAAACGCCGGAGATGTTTTTTATGTGCCGGCCGGTAAAGTACATGCGATCCTTGGTGGGATTCTGATTGCCGAAATCCAGCAAAACAGCAATACAACATACCGTATATTTGATTGGAACAGAGTGGATAGATCCGGCAAGGGCAGGACGCTGAATATTTCCGAAGCGCTTGATGTCATTGATTTCAACTCACAGAATAAACGTGAGCTTTGTCCTCAAATTGCTGATAACAAGGATTATTGCACCAATGCCGTCCTCAGATCCGAATATTTCAATATTGATCGAATCACCATACATCACTCCTACATAAGCGCATGGACTGACAGCTTTTTGGTATTGATGTGCATTAAAGGAAGCGGGGTGGTGTATTATGGCGGCGGGACATGCAGCGTCATACTCGGAGAAACCGTGCTTTTCCCGGCCTGTATCGGGGAATTTACTATAGATGGGGACATGACGCTGCTTTCCATATACATGTAAAAACACACGAATAAAGAGTGCGGAAGTTGTTACGATACAGGGGAAAATGTGATAAGAAAAGAGGTGATTATTAAATGTCATTTAAAAACCCGGATAAATTAAAAAAGAAAAATACGGCAAAAAAAGTCCTTCCACATTCCCCCATTAACGCAAAAGCAGTATCGGCAATAAAACCCAAAGAGATGCAGTAAGGACAATCAAATAAAGCGGTAATTTATCAGCAAGCGCCATCAGATTATAAAAACAATAATTGCGCGGAGAGGAAGTGATATTAAATGGGAGATAAAAATCCGAAAAAGCCGAAGAAAAAGAAGAAAATTGTTGTGAAAATTGCTGTGCAGCCCCCAGTTGCCACGGAAACCTTTACGGTAAATAATACTAAAAAGTAATCGGTTTACATCGCGGAATATTAAAATCCAGGAAAAAGATTTACAGATGGGAGGACTGCTACTCCACAGGGTACGATCCCGAAACCGGCAAGCAGATCTCCAATAACATCCTTGGCAAAACGCAGGGCGAACTCGAGGAAAAGCTGAAAAAAGCGATTGACGATACAAGAGCGATCGACGTCCGGCACCCCGAAGGGTACACGGTGGCATGTTGGGTGCTGACCTGGTTTGAACTGTACTCCAAGCCCAACATCCGCCCTTTCACGGTAGAGTACTATCAGAATTTTATCAGGGACTACATCGTGCCCAAGATCGGCGACATCCCGCTCAGCAAGCTGGCCCCACGGGGATATCCAAGAAGCTCTGTAACGACCTTAGCGTTGGCCGATGGTAGCATGGACGACAAAGCACTGCTCGATTGGATTCTGGATTGAGACTAAAAATACGGCCGCCGGAATTTTACTTCCGATGGCCGTATTTTATTTATGCGGTCTGCTTATCCTGCGCATTGTGCTCTGTCCCGGATGGTGCCGGTGGTTGTGGCATCGTGCCAAACCATTCCTTCTGATTCACATAGCCGATAAATTTATAATGGATGTCCACCCGCTGGCTTTTGCTGCCATCGGGATTGATGGTTTTTTCATACACCACAATCTTTTCGATCAGTTCGTTGAGGATATGGGCATCCAGTTCCGTGATATCGGTGTACTTCCAGATAATCGGCAGGAATTTTTCAATGTCGTCGTAAATCTTCTCACAGCGTGTAATCTCGGCTACCAGCTTTTCCCGCTGGCCCTTCAGTAATTCCTGCTCCCGTTCGTAGCCGGGGGCCATCGCCTGATACCGTTCCTCGCTGATGCGCTCCAGCGCTGCATCCTCATAGAGTTTCGTAAGTATTTTTGACAATTCACCGATCCGCTTGTCCACAGCCTTGAGTTCGCGTTTGCAGCGTTCGGTTTCCTGCTTCTTCTTATCCGTTCTGGCGGCGATGAGCATATCCATGTATTTCTGCGTGGCGAGCTTTGCGGCGGATGCGTTGCGCCGGATGTCCTCCAACACCAGGCGGTTGAGGGTCACCCAACCGATGGCATGGGAGGTACAGCGCTGTTTCCCGTAGTTCTTGTAAACCCAGCAGGAGAAGCCGGTATATCGTCCCTTTTTNGCGTCGTAGCTCACATTCAGGGAGGAGCCGCAGTCGGCACACTTAACCAGCCCTGCGAAGGGCTGCACTTCGCCGCTTAAATTTTCCCGCCGTTTTGCGCGCATCATCTGATGTACCGTAACCCATATCTCCCGCGTGATGATCGGCTCGTGGGTGTCCTCGGCGATCACCCATTCCTCCTCCGGGGCCGCGATTCGCGTCTTATCAAAAAAGCCTTTGGTTTTTGTCCGTCCAAATACCGTTTGACCCAGATAAACGCGGTTGTTGAGGATCGCCCGGATGGAGGTGGCATGCCAGTCGAAAGGCTTTCGCCAGTAATCACTGTTCTTGTAGTAATCCGGATTGTTCTGATTGAAATATGCCTGAGGGTTCAGAATACTGCGCTCCCGCAGAATTTTTGTCATCCGCACATAGCCGATGCCATCGGCGAACATCTGGAAGATCTCACGCACAACGTCTGCGGCAGGAGGATCAATGATCAGTTTGTGCCGGTCGCCGGGATCTTTCTGATAGCCGAACGGCGCCCGGCTGCCGATAAACATTCCGGCTTTCGCCCGCGCCCGATGTGCCGCCTTTGTCTTGCTGGACGCCTGCCGCGCGTAGAAGGAATTGATGACGTTGGTGAATGGCAGGACGAGATTATCGATGCCGTTTTTTGAGTCGATGTTCTCCGCCACTGAAATAAAACGTACGCCTTTTTCCTCAAAGTAGTGTTCAATGTACATTCCCATTTGCGCGTATTCGCGACCGAATCGGGATAGGTCCTTTACGATCACCATATTGATGTTTCCTGACTCAATATCGTCCAGCATCCGCTTGAAGTTCGGGCGGTCGAAGTTTGTGCCTGACCAACCATCGTCGCAATAATATCCGCCAATGGCAATGTGGTGGTCGCTGCAATATTGTGTAAGCAGCGTTTTCTGTGTCTGAATACTGCCCGATTCACCTACGCTGCCGTCATCCTGGCTGAGCCGGCAATAAATCGCAGCTGTTTCTGTTGCCATATTGTTGCCCCCTTTCGCAACACACAATACCGTTATTCCTTTTCCGAAGCTATACCAGAATCCAACAAAATTTCATTCGGAATCTCGTCAGGTTCAGATGCCTGAAAGGAATCGGAAATTAAATCCCCGACCTTTTGGAACAGGTCTTTGTCTCCATCGTAAAAGCTGAAGGTCACATACTGCACGCCGTGAATCATCGTGCTGTTGACTCGGAAATCACCTTTGAATAAAAACATAATTGCCTCCTGTCTCATAATCGTACTGCTACTGCAAGGTCTGCTGCCAGGTTTGCTCATCCTCATGGTCATCCGCCTTATGACCAAGGGCAATTTTCTTTTCACGCTCTTTGGTGAACACTTTTCGGTCTGTGTACGGATTCAGAGTTGTGGCATCCTTTACGGGAACATCGTCCTGAGTCCGTTCCAGAGCGTGTCCCAGCTGTGCCACATTGCCCAGAGCACCAGCAAGATTACCGGGATCAGTAGCCATGCCGGGCTGAGGCATGGCAGGTGCAGATGCGGAAGAGAGATACGCCGCGCGTTCTTTTTCCCAGCCTGCTGCATCGTCTCCCGCACTGCCGCCACATCCCGTGCCAGCACCGCGATCTGCTCCTGGGTCGGGTACGTTCTCGGCCTTTGGGAAAACTCCCGCACAAGGGCCGCCTGCACGGCCACACGGTGCTCCAGCGAGGCCAGCATACTCATCAGTTCCGCCCACTCCGCCTGCGTCGGATGTGACTCCGGCTGTGCCGGTATGGCCGGCTCTTGCCGCATCATCGAACCCTGTGGATGATTCAGCCGTTTCAATTCCTCCATGGACAATTCCCGCTCGGATTCGGAACTCACGTTCCATCGCCTCCTTCAAATATCGTTCGTCGTGCAGCCGGTCATCCCGGCACTTCATTCCACTTAGGGTTGTGTAAGTGATATTTTTTCTGGAATCCTGCCAGCGGATGTCGTAACCCTCGGTGCGCATCAGGGTGATGAACTCCTCACGGGTTCCGGCGTAGCGCATGCACTCGTCGATGGTGTCCATGAGCCGGAACTTCCAGCTCTCGCCCCGGGCGGCGGTGTGGTATTCCGCCGTGGACATGGACTTCACTTTTTTCTTTTTCTGGTCTTTCTGAAATACTGGCAGGTTAAACATCTCGCACACCTGATCGTTTCGCTGCCTGAGCTCGACCAGCTCCGGTTCGCTGATGTGGAGCTTTCGTCCGTCCTCCAGTGAGACGCTGTTGATGATGAAGTGCGAGTGGACGTGGCCGCGGTCGGTATGGGTGCAGACCAGCACCTCGCGGCCCTCGAAATACTTACCAAGCTCCATTGCAGCCTCGTGCGCCGTGACCGGATCGACGTCGGCACCCTTGGGGAAGGACTGTACCATGTGGAAAAACAGGGTTTTGTCATCCTTATGGTAGAGCAGCTTCGTACAGAGAAAATCGTCATAGACGCTTTCGGGTCGGCAATTGATGCCGCTGATCAGAGCCTGTCCCTGCCACAGCGTTTTCTCCTCCCGCTTCGTGTACGCCATGACCGCCGCCATGCAGGGACGGTTCTGCCCCCTGGGGTAATTCGTAAAGCTGATGATGGCTATTTCGTCCACCTCCCTCGCTCGGCGATCTCCCGCAGCGTCTCGCTGATCGCTTTCAGCGCCTGCGCCGTTTCACCGAGATTGGCAACCGACACTCTGCCCATGTTGGCCAGCATCGTGAGCTGGTTAAGGTTGTTGCCAATGGCGCGCTGCTGTTTCAGAACTTCCTTTAGATCTTCCACGACCACCACCTGCCTGCCGAGGCAGCATCGGGTAACGTAGTCGCTCTGGGAGAGCCGGGCCTGTTTTGCTTTTTGCTTGATGGTGTCCAGATCGCCGGATGCGATCCGAATGCTGAATGTCGTATTCTTCATTCGTTCCTCCGTCCTACCGGGTGTGGGGCAGGGCCCCGCAAACTGGGCGTTTGGCAGGGCGGCGGCTGTGTGGCCGACGTCCAGACAAACGCGATGCTGGCTCTCCCCGAAAGGGGAGAAATTCCCCCGCCGGGCATCTACGCATCCTCCCGTGACAGGTGTGACGGCTGTGACAGCAGATTCGGTACTGGGCCTGTATCGGTTTTCCCGTCATTCCCGTCACTGCCGTCACCAACAAGAGCCAGACGCAGCTCCCGACGGTCGCGGGTGCGGTGGGTTTCAAACGTAATTTCGCACGCCGCCAACTCGTCCCGGCAGCGGATCAGCCGCTTGGTCAGCGCGGCCGGGACGAGCGGTTCACCGCTCAGCTCCGCCAACGCTTCCGCCAGCTCCGTGGCTGTGCCGGTGAACGATTTGCGCTGGCTGAGAAATTCAGAGAGAAAAATAGTGAGCTTATCTTGCGGCCGTGGCTCCGTGGTAACGCTGTCCGAGAGTAGCTTCCAGATATGCGTTTCGGTATCAAACTCCAGCGTCAGCTCCCGGTACTCAATGTCTCGCCCGGTACAGTAAAGTGTCGCGGTGCTGCCGCCGCGCTTGTCCTTGCGAAGGACGAAGTTAGAGTCCGTCGCGCCGCTGATGCCTGTGGTGCCGGAAATCATGTTCATGGGATCATCGTCGTTCATTTTCCGCAGGTGGTGGATGAGCAGAATTGCGATGCGGTGTTTGTCCGCCAGCTCCTTGAGGATGCCGAGGTCGCGGTAATCGCTGGCGTAGGGATTGACATCATTCGCTATACCGCGGATGCGCTGGAGCGTGTCGATGACAATGAGCGCGGTGCCGGGATGCTCTTTGAGGAAGCGCTCGATCTGCTGCTCCAGACCGCCGCGGAGCTTTTCCGACATGGTGGCAAAGAACAGATTCGGTGGCGCGTCGTCCGTGATGTCCAGCAGCCGGTTCTGGATGCGGGAATAGCTGTCCTCCAGACAGAGGTACAGCACATCGCCTTGCACAGAGGGGAACTTCCACACGTTATCTCCCTTGGCAACACACAGGCACAGCCACAGTGCCAGCCACGATTTTCCCACCTTTGGCGCGCCAGCGAGGATGTGCAGCCCCTGGGGCAGAAGTCCGCCGATGGTGAAGCGGATCGGCGGCAGCGGCGTAGTCATCAGGGTTTCGCCGTCTATGGCGTCCAGCCTGTGTTGGTTCACCGTAGCCGCTGGTTCTTTGGTAATTGACATTTTGATCCTTCCTTTCTTTTGAGAATTGAGAGACTCTTGGTTCTATCGTCAGTGTAGCAACTTTCCCTCTTGCGGTCTCCGTTTGAGCGTGATAACATATAACAGGCAAAAACAATTTATCGTATATAGCTTGGAGGGACACATGGATAGAGCGAAATCGACCGCCGATGAATTCGCAGCGCCGCTCACGCTCTCGCTGGAGGAGAACAGCTGCATCTTCACAATCAAGTGGCGAGACGCACCGGGAATGCTGGTGGAGAAATTTGAGTCCCCGCAGGAGCTCCTGACGGTATTTCTCAACGGGGATTATCTTCGGTTGATTACCACAAGGGATCTGCTCAATATGGAGTTGACGGACGCTCCGCAGTTTTACGAGTGGCTGACCACTTATGACCGGGAGCGGATCACGAATCTGATTGGACAGCTCTATTTTTCCGAGTCCGCCAACGTGAACGCGCTGCCTCCAAGCCAACGGCTGCGGGTATATCTCACCTTCGACCGAACGCTTTTCTCCGTAGAAGTGAGGGAGCAGGAGTATTCCTGCTTTTGGAAGGTACTGCACAATCATGCTCCCGCAGACGAAGCCTTCGGAAAATATGCCGGGCAAAATAAGCGCCGGAATACGGGTACACGGCGTGAGGCTGATTTTGAAGCAGGCTGTCAAGCGATAAGGGAATATAATCTTCGAATTCCCCGCGGAACCATAGCAAGGTTTGAGGAGCCGCAGGAGCTTGTGATGTATCTGCTGCGGGAGACAATCCTATTGGATAAGCACATTAAAAAATGCGAATTCTGCGGTCGGTTTTTTATCCCACGGCGCAGCACCAGACAATACTGCTCACCGGCGTGTGCCAGCAAGCAGCGGAATCTGGACGGCTTCTGCGGTGAGACGGAAGTCAGCGCGGCGTACAAACGCATCGTCGCCAATCTCTCCGCCAAGGATAAAAAGCAAAAAGAACTCCGCCGCCAGTATTGTCTGGACGGCGGAGACGTGGTGAAGCCGCGCGAGGTGCTGCGGCAGTTTTATGATGAAAACTACACCCAGCAGGAACACTTTCGCTCCGCGTGGGAGACGCTGAATAAGGCAGAGGAAAAAAGCTGGGCGAATCGCCAGGCATACGAGCAGGCCAAAGCGGATTATCTTTCCTGGCTGGACAGTCGGCTCAGTTACGCCAAGCAAATTCATATTGATCAGGATAGCTACCTGGAAGAACCTTGAAGCTCAAGAGAGGGATCGGCAATGACCGCTCCCTCAACCTCTGCCATCAGATTGACCTTTTGCGTCTTACCGTCTCTGAAATATATAGAATCAGTTCTTCAGGCGTAGGGATGTCTTTTTCGCGTGGGACAGCGTCCCAAAACGCTTTGACCTTCGGATCGGTGCTGCACAGGCCGTTCAGCATGGCAATCTGCATCTGCTTTCTTACATATTCCGTTGAAACACCGTCACGATCGGCGATTTTTCTGATGGCGTTTTCCGCCACAATCCGCTTTGCTGTTTTGCTTCCGCTCTTTTTCTTACCCACTCTTACACCCTCACAACTATAATTTTTGGTACGACCGGCTTATCAAACAATTTTGCGCGTAATGAAGGCCGCCTCTCCAGCGGCCTATCAGTTTGCATTATCTCTGCATGCAGTTCTCGTCGATAATACACCTACGGGAAATGATGCCTCCACAGGCGTCCCGATTTGTATCAGTTTATCGTGAAAAGAGATGCAGTTTCTGCCGACTCTTTTGGCACGGTATAGTGCTTCATCCGCAGTTTTATAAAGATCTATTAGCAAATCGTCCTGCTGCGGTGTACTCGTCGCAACGCCTATACTGATGGATAAAAAATCGCCGGAATTGTTTTCTAAGGCGGTTTTGACTTTCAAATTGATAATTGATGTCGAAAGGGATTGCGCCATTTCCAAAACACAATCATCGTTCGCGTCCGGAAGGAAAATCAAGAACTCATCTCCGCCGATTCTGCTTATAATGTCTGTTTCCCGCCTGAAGCAGTTCTTTATGCTGTCCGCCACCTGCCTTAAGATGTTGTCGCCCTCCGGGTGTCCCAAAGTATCGTTATAGCTTTTGAAATAATCAATATCCGCCAGGATGACACCAGCTTTCCTCATATCCCGCTTGCAAAAGGCCCAGGCGGTTCCTGCCGCCCGCTCCAAACCGTTGCGGTTTAGCAGGTGTGTTAAGGCGTCCGTTGTTGCTTCCGTTTTCAGGTGGTTTATTTCCTCAGTCTCGTTTGTAAAGGAACGGGTGATGGCCTTGCCTGTTATGCTGGTGGTGAAAACTGTCCCGGCATTGGTCAGCAGAAGAATCAAAAACAGTTTAAATCGTATTTGGCTCAGGCCAAGTAAAACCGCTGGGATGCCTGTTGTCACGATAAGCAGTAATAACAAGTCCCGGAATGAGATCACGAAAGCCGCGCCGCATAGCATAAGAATTGCGGAGCAGTATACGGACAGGCGGCCGGGCAGCGCTTCCGCCTCAGCCGTCGGGGAAAAAACCAATAGGCCAATCAATACGATAAAAGCAATGAGCAATCCAGCCCGCTGCTTATTGAAAGCCTTTATCTTGTCTTTCACTTGCTGCTCTGTCCGGATTTCACGATCTGCCATGATGTGCTCCTGTTTTCATTATTTTTTGGTGCAACTTGCAGTATTACTACAATATTATACCCTAATACTGCGTATGATTGCAACTCTCTATTGGATAAAATATAAGAGAAGATTTTATCTGATTGGAGGGATTGCTGTGCCCCCAATTAACAGCAAATCATACACAGAGGAAGAAAAGCAATTTCTTAAAAATATTGGTTTCAAAATTCAATTTTTCAGAAAGCAGCGGGGCCTCAGCCAGAATGAGCTTGCGGAAAAAGCTGATTTAAGCTATACCACGATCAGTCACATTGAAAGTACATCTCCCTATGGCATGTCTATCATAGCTATCTACAAAATTGCGAAGGCTCTGGATGTTGATCCGAGCCAATTACTCCTGTTCAAGTAAAAGCAAAACATATGCTACTATTCCGAATCTGGAGTAATCAGAGGAAGCCGGACAAAGTTGTACGCAAGTCATCAAGTCGGCTGTAAGCAGCGTTTTTTATATTCCGCCGACTTTCTCCCGCAATACAGAAAAGGCGCTCAACCCGGCTTGATTTGCCGGCGTTGAGCGCCTGTTGTCGTAGTTGTTCAATTTGTCTACCATCTGCCGTGCCAGTTTGAAGCCGCTGAGAAGATGGGCGGGTCCATGGAACAAGTAATGTGAGTTAACAACTCCGGCTTCTCAAGCTGAAAACGCCAGGCGCGGTGCGTCACGGTTTGTTACGCGCCGCCCGGTGTTTACAATGGTTTAAAATGCTCTTTTTGAGTAAATCCCAGCTTGATTTAATTGTATGCGGGTTACACATCTGTGCCTTTTTCGGCAGATTCTGGAGCATGCGGCTTCTCTCGAGGCTTTTTCAGTGCTTTTTTGGCGGAAGCCCGCTTTTTGGCGGCATTGCGTTTCTGCTCGAGCAGAGTACGCTGTTCTTCCTCATTGCGTTTTTTATCATTTTCAGTGCTCTGCTGCCGCTCTTCATCCGCTTGCTTACGAGTCTGCCGAAATTCATCCTCCATTTTCTTCTTCATGACTGGGTTGTATAGTTCCAGAAATGATTCAAACGCGGATGGATAGATGAACTTTTTAATACCATACTCCTTACAGAATTTCACCGTGACAGTCGTCACGGTCTGGCTGGTGATCGTTCCGATTCCAAACTGACGGTGGCATACTTGCTCATGCATTAAATCCATTTTCGTTATCACTCCGTTTCTCGCTTACTCTGTCAGCGATATATTCAGGCACTCTGTCTTTTGGGATATCAAGGGCGGCGGCCAGTTCGCCAAATAGCAATTCTTCCGCGCGCTTCATGAATCTCTCGTCCACGGCTCCAAATTTCCGCTTTTGCTGCTCCAAGCCCTGTTTTTTAGCACGGAGGGACATGGAAAGCTTAACCAAATCCGAACAGTCGTGCGTTTTCAATAACGCATTGTAGTGTTGTGTGAGCTGGCTCAAAACGCGGTTGTGATATGCTCTTGCCTGAATTGTTGGCATCATATCGACGAGCCGTTCCGCCTCGTTTTTCGATATGATTGGGCGCATAAACACTTTTGTCGTATTGACCAAGGTAAAAATGATATAATTCTGATACAAAGGTTCCAAGACATAATAAAGCTGTTCTTTGTTCTGACCCGTCAGATCACGCATCGTAACACCCATGACCTTGCATACGCCTGAACTTTCATAAAAAATCAAGTTTCCAATCTGGTACATTTCATGCTACCTCCGAGATTTTGCGCTGGGACCTATTCAGAAACGAAACCACCTGCATCTCTAACGCTACTGTTCCTGTTCACCCAAAACTTTTGAAAACTTCCCTGTTAAATTTGGTGTCAGATTATTTTCATCTGTGATAAAAAGACAAAGCGCGAAACAGCATTTCTGTTTCGCGCCAATCTGTTTTACGACAAATGAAATTATTCTGGTCCCGTTATGATATACGAACATTGACCGCTCTTAGTTTACGGCTGTCCTTCGGGTCTTTTTCAACATCATAAGTTACCTTTTGTCCTTCTGTAAGGGATTTGTATCCATTTGATGCAATGGAAGAAAAATGTACAAACACATCATCGCCGCCATTGTCATTCGAAATAAATCCGAATCCTTTTTCAGAATTAAACCACTTTACTGTACCGCTATTCATTATAGGTACCTCCAAAAAATATTACTACTGAATATAAAAACAAGACCCGCAAGTTTTGTATACATCAATAATCACTGATTTACAAAACGTGTGGGATCAAAGCAATCATATTAAGCATTATTATATTTATATCACATTATTAGTGAAAAGTCAACTTATTTATTTAATGCATGGCGCATATGTTTTTGCATAGCCGCTTAAAGGGCCATGCTTTTCTAATATTCCTGTTGTCGGTTGAGGACTTTCCGTCAGTTTTTGTGGTTCTTTCGGCTTCCCGCCACACGGCTATGCCGTCTTGCGGATACACCGTGAGGTCTTGCATATGAAAAGGGATCAGTCGCCGGGGCATGCGGTCTCCCGGGCTTAGCTGCTGCGGTTGTACGAGAATTACCAGAGCCATACCGTTTCTGTGGCGCTTTTTCGAACTTTTGCAGGATCATCATTGGCCATTCCGATTTTTCCTCAGGGATGGTGCACCCCATCAGCTTTTCAATCTCCCTTAGATAGGGCATTTCATCATAGTCGCAGAAGCTGATGGCGATGCCTCCCAAACCGGCACGGCCAGTCCTGCCGATGCGGTGAATATAGGTTTCCGGTTCATTTGGCAGTTCATAATTAAACACGTGGGACAGCTCAGGAATATCAATTCCCCTGGCCGCAATATCCGTTGCCACAAGGATCTTAATCTCTCCGTTTTTGAAGTCCTTCAGCGCGGTCTGCCTGGCATTCTGACTTTTGTTCCCATGAATGGCCATCGCCACCATACCAGCCTCGGCCAATTCCTTGACCACCTTGTCGGCGCCATGCTTTGTGCGTGTGAATACCAGAGCGCTGCCAACCCCGTTATCCCGGAGCAATTTTGCCAGCAGACGGCGCTTGTTGCCCTTGTCAATCAAGTACACATACTGGTGAATGGAGGAAACTGTACTGGTCACAGGATCCACCTTCACCGTAACGGGATCGTGAAGGATGGTGTTTGCAAGGGCCTCAATTTCCTTTGGCATTGTTGCGCTGAAAAGAAGCGTCTGTCGTTTTTGGGGGAGCGCGTTCAGGACTTTTTTTACATCATGGATAAAGCCCATATCCAGCATCCGGTCGGCCTCATCCAAGACGAAAATTTCAATCCGCGAGATGTCAACATAGCCTTGATTCATCAGATCGCACAGTCGGCCGGGAGTCGCTATTAGAATATCAACGCCGCGCTGCAGGCTTTCTACTTGCGGCACCTGGCTGACGCCGCCAAAGATAACGGAGCAGCGAAGGGGCAGATTGGCTCCATAATTCTCAAAGTTCTCCTGAATTTGAATAGCCAGTTCCCTTGTGGGCGTCAGGATCAGCGCTCTGATTCCCTTTCTCCGTTCTAATGCAAGGTTCTGCAGAATTGGAAGGGCAAAGGCAGCTGTCTTACCCGTGCCGGTTTGGGCGCAGCCGATCAGGTCTCTCTTCTGCAATAGAAGAGGAATTGCTTTTTGCTGAATGGGAGTCGGTGTAGTATACCCCTGATGGTCAACCGCCTTTAAGATAGGTGCTGTGAGGTTCAGTTCTTTAAATGTCATTTTATTCTCTTTTTCTTAAATATTAGAGCAGGTGGTATTCATGCTGACGGAATAGATCGGTTCTGCTCTGTATGGCCCAAGAAAGCGAAGCGGTTTCCGTCAATTAAAATCAACGGAAACCGCAGAAATCACTTTACCTTTTCTATTATACCACAAATAGTAAAAAGTAAAAGATAATTTTCCAATCAACGTAGTGTCAGCAACCCGCGAGGAAGGCAACGGGCCAGTCAAACAGGGGCTTCAGACTGAGAACAGTTCTGCTTTTGCAGCCATCGCCTGTGGAACACCTGACGTAGAATTAAGAACTATGCCAGTACTTTTTCTCCTTGAGTAAGGCCATCCACGCCGTCTGGATCTGTAAAAACTGTTGGTAGTGTTTTGGAACGGATTTGCTGTACTTGGAGAGTTCCGTGGAAAGGTTCATGAATTCCGGACGATCAAAAAAGGCGCACAGCTTAGGCAAAATCTCCTCCAGTGTCCGTTTCATTGCCGCGATGGTAGATTCATAGGCATCTGGATCGGTGACGTAGAGAAGCAGCGGCTTGTAGCGAATCCATCCGACGCAGGCGTTATAGAAGCGGGTGACCACCGCATTGCTGTCCGGCAGGACCGGTTCAAGATGCAGTGGGAGAACTCCGTCCAGCAAATGGTGATAGGCAGAAAATCCGTCATGGAAGGTATAGCAAGGGACGCGCGTCACAACACGATCGCTAAGCATGGTGCTGAGGAAGGTGTCCTCACCTCTGGCACCGGGTGGATTGAAGAACGCGAACGTCCTATCAGGGGCCGTCAGATTGATGCAGAGGTTGGAGCCGGAGATAAACTTGCAGTGGTTGACCTCTGTGACCGGAACGGCCTCTGTGGAGAGCAGTACCGGAATATCCGCATAGGTGATGCCACCATTTTGCTGGATGCGTTTGACTGACGTCCAGTTAACAATGTCATTGCTTATTGCCTCAATAAAGCGGCTGAAATCCAGCTCTGTCATTAACTCGTTAAAGAGCATCTGCGGGATGGGCGAAATATAGCCGCAGTGGTATCCGTTAGTGATGTCTGCGTTTTTGATGTTCTGCAAATGGACAGGCAGCACATACTGCCCGCCCCATAGGCAGCTATCGCGGGTCTTGGTAACGGCCACAGGATATTCATCGTCGTCCAGAAACAGAAGATAGTCCATTCCGTGCTCCAGGGCAGCATAAACAATGGCGTTGCGCTTCCCTGCATAGCCGGCTCCAAACAGCAGCTTGGCGTCAGCGGCAGTGAGACCGCCGTCGTCGATGAGCTGCTGAACGCTGCGTTGTGCGTTTTTGGAACCGAGAAACACGATTTCATTAAACGCATCTACCATTTCCTGATTCAAATTGGTGTAATCCGTGGACTGCGTGTTAGAGTACCCGACATCATAGGCGACAAACAGGCTGAGGCTGATATTCGCCTGTAGCTTGTCCCGAATCCCAGACTCATTCCAGCTGTAAATGTATGAGCTGAGTACCTTCTTAAAGCTCTTACGTCCGGTGGCGAATCCGATCCCCAGCTTGATTGTGTTGTTGTTCATGTTACCCCCTATCGTACTACTGTTTTTATTTTGTCAACAAGAATATATTTATATTATAGCATATAGTACAAAAATCAGGAAAATTATTTCAAATTGCAATTTGTGAGTCTAACATTTTGAGGAAACATGACAACTGCAGCGTGTATTCCTGAAATCTCAATTCATGGGTTGCCTCACACACGGAACTGCGTCAACTGCTCCGACGTAAAAAGTGGAGATGACGCGGATCGAACGAGCGATTTCTGCATTGCAAACCGCATTATATTTAAAAAACATGAGCACTCGCCTTCACTGAGGTGACAATACCCTTATCCAGCTCGTCTTTCAGCAAATCTATCACGCCGTTCGCCGCCTGGATGGTGGCGATCATGACTTACTGATATTGACCATGCGGATTTGTTCCACCCAGTCGTATAAGTCAGAGAAAAGGGAATGATGGATCGCCTTGTAGTGGGCAAAGTCAAAAGCGCCTTCAAGCTGTCTTCCAGCTTGGAGGCGTTAATGTATGTGGCAAGGGTTTCCACTTCGTTCAGAGTTTCCTCATCACGGATATCCAGTTTATTGATAAGGACTGTTGTACTTGAATAGCAGTTATCTGAAATTGGATCAATGCTGTATCCCATTTATTTGGCCACCTTTGACGCTTTTGCGGCAGCGAACTGCTTCAGGCACTCGGCTGTTGTGGTTTTGCCGCTGAGGACCTGCTTGCATTGATTGCGCATTTTGGGGGTTACTGTATATCCCTCCATACGGACGGACGCTTCCGCGTTTTTCATAAAAACAGTATAATCCTTTTTGGCCACGACGGCACCTCCAGACATAGAAAAATCTCCGTCAAGATACCTTGACGGAGACGTGGAGCTGGTGGGGTGACTCGAACACCTGACCTGCTGATTACGAATCAGCTGCTCTACCAACTGAGCTACACCAGCATCTGTGAGAACCGACTGTCTCCGTCGAAGTTCTGTTTGTTAGTTTACCATGTTTTCGCGCGTTTGAAAATACCTGACCTTATGGACAACCGGCGACCTGCTGATTACGAATCAGCCGCTCTACCAACTGAGCCACACCAGCATATCCAAATCGCTTGGTTATAATAGCACGTTTTTCTCCGGTAGTCAATCCATTTTTTCGCGCGGGAACGGGCGATAATCAGGCGCAGAAAAAACGCCGCGGCGGGAACGCGAAACCGTTCCCGCTGCGGCGCGCATCTGCGGCGGTCAAATCACGGGCGGGTCTTGGGGTAGATGCACTGGATCCCGGCGTCCTCGAAATATTCAATCCAATCCTGGCTGGGGCGGACGTTCGTCACAACGGCGTCCACCGTGTTGAGCGGCGCGATCTCCACGAAGGAGATCTTGTCGAATTTCGTTCCGTCGAGAATCAGAATTCTCTTTTTTGCCGCGTGCATCATCGCCTGCTTGGTCAGCGAGTGGAACTCGCTGGAATCGGTGATGCCGGCCTCGCGGTCGATGCCCTTGCAGGAGAGAATCACCTTGTCCACATGGTAGGAGCGGAGCATCTCCTGCGTCTGGCTGCCGACCAGCGCGAGCGATTCCGGCTTCAGCCGGCCGCCGGTGGACATGATCGTCCAGTTCTCCATGCCGGCCAGCTCCACGACCAGCTCGACGGAGTTGGTGATGACGGTGAGATCCTTTTTCTCCTTCAGCCGCTTGGCGACATAGAGAGAGGTGGAACTGTCGTCGAGCATCAGATGATCGCCGTCGTCAACCATGTCGCAGACAAGCGAGGCGATGGCGTTTTTCGCCTCGACGTTCGTCTTGTTCCGGATGGTGTAGGACAGATCGGTTTTCGTGCTGTTGCCCCAGATCGCGCCGCCGTAGGTCTTTGTGGCGAAGCCTTCCTTCTCCAGCTTGTCGAGATCGCGCCGGATCGTTTCCTCCGTGACCTGATAGTGTTCGGCCAGCTCGCTGACCAGCACGCGCTGCTCGGCGCGCAGCTTGCTGAGAATTTCATTTTTTCGTTCGATCGCCAGCATAACGCCACTTCCTAACTGATGACAGATTCTGATTTATGCCAGATTCTGAAAAACACTCCACATAAAACAACAACATTATAGCATGAACGTTCACCGAAAGCAAGTCACGCTTTCAGAAAGAACCGCCGGGCAAAAACAGGACGCACGAGACCCGGAACGATATCAGACGTATGACAGAAATATCAAAAACGGGCTGAGTTTGTTACCATTTGCGCACGCTTCCAACAGATTCTGCCCCGGCGGCGGAGGCCGGGAAAAAAAGATCGAAAAAAAGCATTTTGGGTCTTGAAAAAACAAACCGTCTCTGTTAGATTTAAAGACGCTCACGTTATGTTAATATTTTATGTAAATCAAATCGGAGTTCGGTATGGTATTTTCGAGTCTGATTTTTCTATATCTGTTTTTGCCGGCCTGTGCCGTGCTGTACTTTGCGGTTCACGGCATCCGCGCGAAAAATGCGGTGCTGATCCTGTTCAGCCTCGTGTTCTACGCATGGGGCGAACCGGTGTATGTGCTGCTGCTCATCGCGATGTCGGGCGTCAACTGGCTGTTCGGAATGCTGCTGGGCAAGCGGCACCAAAAATGGCTGCTGGTGCTGGCCGTCGTTCTGGATCTGGGCTGCCTCGCGGTTTTCAAATACGCGGGCTTCCTGGTGGAGAACCTCAACGCGCTGGGGCTTGCGATTCCGGTCCCGAAAATCTCCCTGCCCATCGGAATATCCTTCTATACCTTCCAGGCGCTCTCGTATACGATCGACGTCTGGCGGGGGAAGGTGGGCGTACAGCGCTCGTTCTGGCGGTTTTTGCTGTATGTGTCCCTCTTCCCGCAGCTCATCGCGGGGCCGATTGTGCGCTATTCCGATGTCGAGCCGCAGATGGAGCACCGCGAGATCGACCTGGAGGAGATATTCTACGGCGTGACGCGCTTCTGCATGGGTCTGGCCAAAAAGGTGCTGCTGGCCGACTACGCGGGCAAGGTCGCCAGCCAGATTCTCGACGGCACGCTGACCGCCTCCGCGACGCTGGCCGTCTGGCTGGGCGTACTCATGTACACCTTTGAGATCTATTTCGATTTCTCAGGCTATTCCGACATGGCCATCGGCCTGGGCCGCGTGTTCGGCTTCCGCTATCCGGAGAACTTCCGCCTGCCGTACATCGCGCGCTCGATCACCGACTTCTGGCGGCGCTGGCACATTTCCCTCAGCAGCTTCTTCCGCGACTACGTGTACATCCCGCTGGGCGGCAACCGAAAGCATGTCTACCTCAACCTCGCGATTGTGTGGACGCTGACGGGCCTGTGGCACGGCGCCAGCTGGAATTTCGTCCTCTGGGGCTTCTATTTCTTCGTGATTCTCGCCTTCGAGCGCGTCTTCAAAAAGCAGATCGCGAAAATCCCGCGGCCGCTCCAGCACGTGCTGACGCTGCTGCTCATCATGCTGGGCTGGGATCTGTTCTACTTTACAGACTTCACCCGTCTGGCCGAGAGCCTCCGCGTCCTGTTCGGCGCGGCGGGCGCCGGATTTGTCAACGAACAGACGAAGATCCTGCTTGTCAACAATCTGCCGCTTTTGCTCCTGTGCGCCGTCGGCTGCACGCCGATCCCGCAGGCGATCGGCAATACCTTCGGAGCGATGTGCGCGGGCAGAACGCACGAGGGAAAAAAGCAGCGGGTCTACGTGCTCGTGACCTACGCGTATGATCTGCTGCTGCTGGCGCTCTCGACGATCGCGCTGATCGGCTCGAGCTACAACGCCTTTTTGTATTTCCGGTTCTAGGGGGGCTGCTCATTTTGAAAAAACTGTACATCGCCCTGCTCTGCTCGTTTTTGCTGCTGCTGCTCGGCTTCGGCGCCGTCTCGCTTCTCGACACCGACGCCACGGTGTCGAAGGTGGAGAACCGGGACCTGGCGGCGAAGCCGGAATTCACCGTCTCCTCGCTGCTCAGCGGCACCTACATTTCAAAGTTCGAGAGCTATTACACCGACACCTTCCCGCTGCGGGAGCAGCTGCTGAAGGCGAACCGGGCCATGAACCATTTCTATTACTACGCCGGGACCGGCGACGACAATCTGCTCATCATCGGCAGCACGAGCGGCGCGGAAAACGGGGGAGAGTCCCTGTCCGCCGTTCAGAAAGCGGAACAGGCCGGGACGTCCGCCGCGTCCTCCGGCGGGACAAAGACCGCGGCGGAGAGCTCCGCTGCCGCCTCGTCCCCGATTTTTTCCGCTGACAAACCGGCGGCTTCCTCCGCCGCCTCCTCCGACGCGGCTTCCTCCGCCGCCTCCAGCTCGGCCGCGGAAACCGCTGCGGAGCCGCCGCTCGACAATCCGGACGAATCGTCGGCCACGCAGGCCGGCAACGTGATCGTGGTCGGCACCCGCGCCATGGAGATCCCGACGGCGGACGACAAGATCATCGCCCGCTACGCGCAGGCGGNCAACAATCTGGCGGCCGCCATGGGCAGCGGCGTGCGGACGATCTCACTGATCACGCCGAACGGCGGAGAATTCTATTCGCCTGAAAGCATGCACACGGGGCTGCACAGCCAGAAGGACATGATCAGCCGCTGCTACGCGGATATGGACGCGGACATCCTGAAGGTGGACGCCTACACGGCACTGCGCGAGCATGTGAACGACTATATCTATTTCCGCACCGATCACCACTGGACGGCGCTGGGCGCGTACTACGCCTATACGATGTTCTGCAAAACGGCCGGCTTCGAGGCGGTGCCGCTGGAAAAATTCCAGAAGGGCACCTATGAGAACTTCGTCGGCTCCATGTACACGTTCACCTCGGGCTATCCGCAGAGCGAGACGCTCAAGGAAAACCCGGACACGCTCGACTACTATCTGCCCGTTGTGGAGACGCACGCGAAGTATTACGCCGACGCGACGCTCACGAACGGCGTCCCCATCAGCGTCGTGTATACGAAGCTGGACGACTCCGTGTCCAACAAGTATCTGTGCTTCATCGGCGGCGACAACCCCGTCTGCGTCATCGACACGGCGGCGAAAGGCCCGGTCTGCATCGTGCTGAAGGAATCCTACGGCAACGCGTTTGTGCCGTTCCTCACGAGCCATTACAGCAAGATCATCGTCATCGACCCGCGCGAGTTCAACCGCGACGGCAAGCCGAGCCTCGATCTCAAGACCTTCGCGAAGGAGCAGGGCATCAACGATCTCATCGTCATCAACTACCCCTACATGATCAACAGCACCGGCTATATCCGCTGGCTCAACCGGCTGGTCGGAATGGACGAGACGGAGTAAACAGCGCAAAAGAAAATCTGTCATTCTTCGGCCGAAGAATGACAGATTTTTTTGTGATATTCGATTGCAGAAAAAGAATCCGCCATCCCGGACGCCGGGGGGATCTCATACGGGCCATCCCCGCGGTGAGATCCCGCGGCCGGACGCCTCGGAATGACGGATTTTCAGTTTGCCGCAGCCGCGTTATGCGTTCTCTCAGCCGGTGATGATCCGGCGGGCGCCGATGTAGCGGTTGTTGTAATACGTCTCGTTCAGAGACGAGATCCGCACGCCGGAGGAGGGGTTGGCGGCGTGGACGAAGTTGCCGTTGCCGATGTACATGCCGACGTGGCTGGCGTAGCTGCCGCTGCCGAAGAAGACGAGATCGCCGACCGCCAGCTCGTCGCGCGAGACGGCGGTGCCGTTGTTCATCTGGTCGTCGGCCACGCGGTTGACGGAGTAGCCGAAGTGGCGCAGGCAGTAATACATGAGACCCGAGCAGTCGAAGCCGGTGGAGGGGGAGGAGCCGCCGTAGACGTAGGCGTAGCCGACGAACGAGAGCGCGAAGTTCGCGACCTCCGCCGCCGCGCCGCTGTCGGCGACCGTCGTCCCGCCGGAGCCGCTGCCGGAGCCGGAGCCGGAGTCAGAGCCGGAGTCAGAGCCGCCGGAGGAGCCGCCCTGTGTGTCGGACAGGTAGCTGCCGGAGACATAGGCGGTGAAGCCGCTGTACTTGATGCGGACCCAGCCGTTGCTGCACGTGCCGGTCACGGTGACGGCCGCGCCCTTTTTGAGCGTGCCGACGAGCGTGCCGCCGGAGCTCCAGGAGTCGCGGACGTTCAGCGTGTCCGCGCTGACGTACATGGTCTTGCTGACGTTGGTCACGGTGACGCCGGCGCTGCTGCCGCTGTCGTCCACGACCTTGGCGCTCAGGACCTGGCCGTAGTAGTACTCGTTGAGGCCCTTGTAGCAGCGCAGGAACATCGCCATGGCCTCCTGCCGGGAGGTGTTGCCGTCCGGATTCAGCTCGGACCCGGTGCCGTTCACGTAGCCGTATTTGACGCAGATCTCGGTCGCCTCGATCGCCCAGTCGGCGATGGAGGCGGTGTCTTTGAATTTGGAAAGGCTCGCGCCGCTGGTCGTGGGCTTGAAGGCTGCGGAGTTGCAGAAGTTCTGGATGATCTGGAAGAATTCCTGCCGCGTCAGCAGCTGATCGGGGCGGAACGTGCCGTCCGGATAGCCGCCGACGATGCCGAGCTCGTAGGCCTTGACGATGGTAAGGTCGCTGGTATCTGAGAAATAGTCGGTGCGCTCGGGATCGATGGAGTTCTTTGTAATCAGCTCGGAGGCGTGAACCGCCAGCGCGCACATCTCTCCGCGCGTGATGTCTTTTTTGAGGTCGAAGCCGGAGAAGGACTCCGGGATCAGGTTCAGCTGGTTCATTTCGGTGTAACTAGACTGAAACCAGGTGCTGTAGTTGGAACAGGTGACGGCCAGACCGGCCGCCGAGAGCGAGGCGGTCAGGATCACGGCCAAAGCCAGGCTGACCAGCCGATTGATGTACCGGTGCTTCATGTCAGAAAACCTCCTTCAGCTCCAGACCGACCGGACAGTGGTCGGAGCCGTATATGTCTGCGCAGATGGACGCGTCCAGAATGGCGCCGCAGAGGCGGTCGGAGAGAAGAAAATAGTCGATCCGCCAGCCCGCGTTCGTCTCGCGCGCATGGAAACGGTAGCTCCACCAGGAGTAGGCGCCCGCGAGGCCGGGATTCCGGAGCCGGAAGCTGTCGGCAAAGCCGGCGGAGAGCAGCTCGGTGAATTTCGCGCGCTCCTCGTCGGAGAAGCCGGCGCTGCCGCGGTTCGGACCGGGGTTCTTGAGGTCGATCTCCTCGTGCGCGACGTTGAAATCCCCGCAGGCGATCACGGGCTTCCGCGCGTCGAGCGCGCGGAGGTTCTCCCGGAAGGCGTCGTCCCACGCCATGCGGTGCGCAAGGCGTTTCAGGCCGTCCTGCGAGTTGGGCGTATAGCAGCAGACGAGATAGAACCGCTCGTATTCCAGCGTAATCATCCGTCCCTCATCGTCGAGCGCCGGAACGCCGACGCCGTAACGGACGGACAGGGGAGCGCGCCTGGCGAAGATCGCCGTGCCGGAATAGCCCTTCTTCTCCGCGCAGCTCCAAAATTGCTGATAGCCTTCAAGCGGCAGCTCGAGCTGGCCCGGCTGCAGCTTGGTCTCCTGCAGGCAGAAGAAATCCGCGTCGGCCCGCTCGAAAAATCCGAGGAAATCCTTTTGCAGGCAGGCGCGCAGACCGTTTACATTCCAAGATACAAACTTCATGACGGCATCCCTTCGGCAGTTTTCGGCGCAGACAGTTTGCGTTGGGCATATTATAGCAGTTTATGACAACCAGAGCAAGCACTTTGTAAATATTTCGTAACTATTTTTAATACCCGCCGGTTGTCATTCCCGCTTTTTTATGGTATAACATGGGCATGAAAATTCGAGTTTTTTTCGCGCTTCTTTTCTGCAGGCTCAGCCGGTTCGCCATCCGGCTGCTCGGAAGGGGCGGGACGGATTTCCCCGGGCGCGTGGCGCTCCGGCTCTGTCCCAATTTGCTCGGCGTGCTGGCAAAAAACGTGACGACCGTGATCGTCACGGGCACCAACGGAAAGACCACGACCTCGCGGATGATCGAGCAGTCGTGGCTGGACTCTGGAATTTCTTATTTTGCCAATAAATCCGGGGCAAATCTTCTCAGCGGCGTCACCGCCGAGTTTGCGATGCACTCCTCGCTCACCGGAAAGTGCCGGTATACCCACGCGCTCATCGAGTCCGACGAGGCGGCGTGGAAGGCCATCAGCAAATACGTGGACGCGAAGGCCGTGGTCGTCACGAACGTGTTCCGCGACCAGCTCGACCGCTACGGCGAGGTCACGCATACGCTTGAAAACATCCGCATCGGGCTTGCAAACAGCAAAAACGCCGTCGTGGTGCTCAACGCGGACGACTCGCTCTGCACCTCTCTGTCGCTGGAGCTGCCCAACCGCGTGATCTTCTACGGCGTCAACGTGCCGATCTACCGGACGCGCGTGGCGGAGCTGTCCGACGCGCCGTACTGCATCCGCTGCAAAAATGAGTACGTCTACGACTACGTGACCTACGGACACCTCGGCAAGTACCGCTGCCCGGTCTGCGGCTACCGGCGGCCCGAGCCCTCGGTGGCGGTGGAAAAGATTCTCAGCTCCGATGAGGAGCATTCCGTTGTGGTGATCGGGCTCGACGGCCGCGAATTTGAGACGGCGATCAATCTGCCCGGCGGCTACAACATCTATAACGCCTGCTCCGCCATGGCGGCGGGAAAGGCGCTGGGGCTCGACCCCGAAACGGTCGCAGGGTCGCTGTCCGGCTTTGCCTGCGGCTTCGGACGGATGGAGAAATTCCGCATCCACGACACGGACGTGCGGATGATTCTCATCAAGAACCCGGCCGGCTGCAACCAGGTGTTGAACTTCCTCACCGCGCGCACGGAGCCGTTCGTCTTTGCCGCCTGCCTCAACGACCGCGCGCAGGACGGTACCGACGTGAGCTGGATCTGGGACGTGGACTTCGAGCGGCTGACCGCGATGGACAGGACGCTCGCGGAGATCTACGTCTCCGGCATCCGCGCGGAGGACATGGCGCTGCGCTTCAAATACGCGGGCTTCCCGACCGAACGGCTGCACGTGGTAAAGGACTACCGGCAGCTTGTGGAGCAGGCGACCTCGCACGGCCTTCCCGTCTTCGCCATGCCGACCTATACGGCCATGCTCGACCTGCGCGGCACGATCAGCAAGGCGTACGGGTTCAAGGAATTCTGGGAGTAGGAGCGGAATATGGAACTGAAAATCTGTCATCTCTACCCCGACATCCTGAACCTCTACGGCGACCGGGGCAACATCCTGTGCATGGAAAAGCGCCTGCAATGGCGCGGCATCGAGGTCAGCACGACGGGCGTGTCCATCGGACAGCCGCTGAAGGCCTCCGGCTACGACCTGTTTTTTGTAGGCGGCGGGCAGGACTTCGAGCAGGAGGTGCTGCTGAAGGACCTGGCCGGAGAGAAGACCGCCGAGCTCAAGGCCGCCATCGAGGATGAAAAGCCGGTGCTCGCCATCTGCGGCGGCTACCAGATGCTGGGCCAATACTATAAAACCTGGGACGGCGAGCAGTGCGACTTCACAGGCGCGCTGAATCTCTACACGATCGGCAGCCGGCAGCGCATGATCGGCAACTACCTGTTCACCTGCACGGAGCTGGACAACCAGACCGTCGTGGGCTTTGAAAACCACTCCGGCAAGACCTTCCTCGGCGACGGCGTGCGGCCGATGGGGACGGTTCTCAAGGGTTACGGCAACAACGGCGAGGACGGCATGGAGGGCGCGCGGTATAAAAACGTGTTCGCAACCTACTCCCACGGCTGCCTGCTGCCCAAGAACCCCGTGCTCTGCGATCTCATCCTCAAAACCGCGCTGACGCGCAAATACGGCGAGACGGCGCTGCCGCCCCTCGACGATTCCCTTGAGCAGGCGGCGCACAGCGCCATGGAAAACCGCCTGCGGAAAAAGTAAAAAAAGGCTTTCGCTCAGCCGGGCGAAAGCCTTTTTTATCGGAAAGAGATCAGCGGAAATACTGCACCGCGGAGCGGAACATGCCGATGTCGTAACTGCCCGGCACGTTTTTGTACAGGCCGGAGCCGGCGCGCTCGGCGTGGCCCATCTTGCCGAAAACCCGCCCGTCCGGGGAGGTGATGCCCTCGACCGCAAAGCAGGAGCCGTTGGGATTGTACAGCACGTCACACGAGGCCTGCCCGTCCGGGCCCACGTACTGCGTGGCGATCTGGCCGTTCGCCGCGAGCCGGCGCACGAGCGCCTCGTCCGCCAGGAAGCGGCCCTCGCCGTGCGAGACGGGCACGGAATAGATTTCGCCCACATGCGTCTGCGCGAGCCACGGCGAGCGGTTCGAGGCCACCCGCACGCGCACGATGCGGCTCTGGTGGCGGCCGATGCGGTTGAAGGTGAGCGTGGGCGAGGATTCGTCGGTGTCGAGGATGCGGCCGCAGGGGACGAGACCCAGCTTAATGAGCGCCTGGAAGCCGTTGCAGATGCCGGCCATCAGACCGTCGCGCCGCTCCAGCAGCTCACCGACCGCCTCGCGGATCGCGGGACTGCGGAAAAAGGCGGTGATGAGCTTGCCGGAGCCGTCCGGCTCGTCGCCGCCGGAGAAGCCGCCGGGCAGGAACACGAGCTGGCTGGCGCGGATCGCGGCAGCAAGGCCCTCCGCGCTTCTGGCGACGTCGGCGGCGGTGAGGTTGTTGACGACGAAGATCTCCGGCTCCGCGCCGGCGTCCGCGAACGCGCGGGCGCTGTCGTATTCGCAGTTGGTGCCGGGAAAGACCGGAATCACGACGCGCGGGCGGGCGCAGCGGACGGCTGGGGATACGCGGGAGGCCGTCTGGCAGGAGAACGTCTCCAGGGGCGTATCCTGCCGGACAGACGCGGGATAGACCGGCTCCAGCGTGGACTCGAAGACGCCAAGCAGCTCGTCCAGACCGACGCGCTCGCCGCCGAGCGTCAGGGCCGGCTCCCCGGCCGTCTCGCCGAGAAGCACGGCGCCGCCGATCACGCCGGACGACTCGAGGATGAACGAGCCGTAGGCGTAGGAAAAGAGCTCACGCAGCGTGATTTCGGGCGACAGGCGCACGCCGACGCCGCTGCCGAGCGCCATTTTGAACAGACCCTCCGCCGCGCCGCCGAAGCCGGGCGTCCACGCCGAGACCGCCGCTCCGCTTTTCAAAAGCGAGGAGACCTTCCGATACAGGGCGATGAGAGAGGCGGCGGCGGGCAGGCCCGTTTGCTCGTACGCGGGCCGGAGCCACCAGAGGCGGTTTCCGGCCGCCTTGAGCTCGTTTCCGACCGCCTCCGACGCCTTTCCGGCCGTGACGGCGAACGCGCAGAGCGTGGGCGGCACGTCGAGCGACTCGAAGCTGCCGCTCATGGAGTCCTTGCCGCCGATGGCCGCGGCGCCGAGATCGAGCTGCGCGCAGAACGCGCCAAGCAACGCCGAAAACGGCTGGCCCCAGCGCGCGGGATCACGGCCCGGCTTTTCAAAATATTCCTGCAGGCTCAGGTAGACGTCGGAGAAGTCCGCGCCCGAGGCGATCAGCCTGCTCACGGCCTCGACGACGGCGAGATACCCGCCGTGGTAGGGCGAGGCCTCCGCGATGTACGGGTTGCAGCCCCACGCCATGAACGAGCAGTCGTCGGTGCGGCCGTGCAGGAGGGGAAGCTTGTGCGCCATGGCCTGGATGGGCGTGCGCTGGTACCTGCCGCCGAAGGGCATGAGCACCGTACCGGCTCCGATGGTGGAGTCGAACCGCTCGGCAAGGCCGCGGCGGGAGCAGACGTTCAGATCGGCGGCAAGCGCCAGCATACCGGCGCGGAAGTCCGCAGGCACAGCCTTTTCAAAGGGTTTCGGCGCTTCGGGCGCGATCTCGGTGTGCTTTTCCGCGCCGTTGGAGCCGAGGAACGCCCTCGACAGATCGACGATCACGCGCCCGTTCCAGCGCATGCGCAGCCGCGGCGTTTCGGTGACGCGCGCGACCAGCGCGGACTCGAGGTTCTCCTGCCGGGCGAGGCAGCGGAAGGCCTCCGCGTCCTCCGGCGCGACGACGACAGCCATGCGCTCCTGGGATTCCGAGATGGCGAGCTCCGTGCCGTCGAGTCCGTCGTATTTGCGCGGCACCGCGTTCAGATCCACGTCCAGTCCGTCCGCGAGCTCGCCGATGGCCACGCAGACGCCGCCGGCTCCGAAGTCGTTGCAGCGCTTGATGAGCCGCGCGGCGTCCGGATTGCGGAAGAGCCGCTGCAGCTTGCGCTCCTCGGGCGCGTTGCCCTTCTGCACCTCGGCGCCGCAGGTGTCGAGCGACGCGAGCGTGTGCGATTTGGAGGAGCCTGTGGCGCCGCCGCAGCCGTCGCGTCCCGTGCGCCCGCCGAGCAGGATCACCGCGTCGCCGGGCGCGGGCTCCTCGCGGCGGACGTTTTTCGCCGGGACCGCCGCGACGACCGCGCCGATCTCCAGATGCTTGGCCGCGTAGCCGGGGTGGTAGAGCTCGTCCACCTGCCCGGTGGCCAGGCCGATCTGGTTGCCGTAGGAGGAATAGCCGGCCGCCGCCGTCGTGACGAGCTTTCTCTGCGGCAGCTTGCCGGGCAGCGTCCTGTTGGGCGGCTGCAGGGGGTCGGCCGCGCCGGTGACGCGCATGGCGGCGTAGACGTACGCCCGCCCGGAGAGCGGGTCTCGGATGGCGCCGCCGATGCAGGTGGCCGCGCCGCCGAAGGGCTCGATCTCCGTGGGGTGGTTGTGCGTTTCATTTTTGAACAGGAGCAGCCACGGCTCCGGGCCGGAATCCGTCTCCACGGTGATTTTCACGGTGCAGGCGTTCACTTCCTCCGACTCGTCGAGCCGGGGGAGCCGTCCCTCGGATTTGAGCACCTTCGCCGCGAGCGTGGCGATGTCCATGAGATTGACGGGCTTCGTCCGGTCCAGCTGCGTCCGCGCGGCAAGGTAGCGCTCGTAGGCGCTCTGCAGCAGCGGGTCGCGGAACGTCACGCGGTCGATGGTTGTGAGGAACGTCGTGTGGCGGCAGTGGTCGGACCAGTAGGTGTCGATCACGCGCAGCTCCGTCACGGTCGGGTCGCGGCGCTCGGACTGAAAATAGTCCCGGCAGAAGCGCAGATCGTCCGCGTCCATTGCAAGCCCCATTTTCGCGCAGTACGCGGCGAGCTCGTCCTCCCGGAGCGCGGTGAAGCCGGTCAGGGTTTCGACGGTCTGCGGGCAGCCGGCGTCCAGGGCGAGCGTCTCCGGCTTTTCCATCGAGGCGAGCCGGCTCTCCACCGGGTTGAGCACGCAGCGGCGTACCGCCTCCAGATCTGCGGGCGTCACGCCGCCTCTGAGCAGATAGACCTTCGCCGTGCGCACCGCGGGGCGCTCCTTCTGGCTCAAAAGCTGAATGCACTGGGCGGCGGAGTCCGCCCGCTGGTCGAACTGGCCGGGCAGATACTCCACAGCGAAAGCCGTCCAGCCAGCCATGTCCGGCGCCTCGCTGCACCGGTCGAGCTGCGGCTCGGAGAAGACCGTCCGGCAGGCGTACTCGAACAGCGGCCGGTCGATGTCTTCCACATCGTAGCGGTTGAGAACGCGCAGCGCCTCCACGGAGCGCACGCCGAAAAAGTCGCGCAGCTCGCGCAGAAGCGCGGCTGCCTCCGTGTCGAGGCCGGGCTTTTTTTCCACAAATACGCGATAGACCATTCCAAGCTCACTTTCCGGCCCGCAGGGCCAGCGCGCCGATGTCGCGGCGGTAATACGCGCTTTCAAAATGCACGCGCGCGGCCAGGCAATACGCCTTGTCCACGGCCTGCTGCAGCGTCGGGGCCGTGGAGACCGCGCCCAGCACGCGCCCGCCGGCGGTCAGCAGCGTTTCGCCTTCTTTTTTGGCGCCGGCGATGAAGATCTGTCCCTCGTCCGGCGTCGGGTCCGGCAGGGTGATGGGGAAGCCGGTGCCGTAGCGCTCCGGGTAGCCGCCGGACGCGACCACCACGCAGCAGGCGCAGTCGGAGGAGAATTCGACGGGCGTCTCGGCGAGCCGGCCGTCCGCCACCGCGCGCATAACGGTCAGAAGATCGCTTTTGAGCAGCGGCAGCACCGTCTGCGCCTCGGGGTCGCCGAAGCGGCAGTTGTATTCGATGACCTTCGGGCCGTCCTTCGTGAGCATGAGCCCGAAGTACAGACAGCCGCGAAAGGTGCGGCCCTCCGCGTTCATGGCCTCGACGGTGGGCAGGAAGATTTCCTTCATGCAGCGGTCCGCGATCTGCTCTGTGTAATAGGGATTGGGGGCGACCGCGCCCATGCCGCCGGTGTTGAGGCCCTCGTCATGGTCGTGCGCGCGCTTGTGGTCCATGGACGAGACCATCGGCTTCACGGTTTTACCGTCCGTAAAGGCCAGCACGGAGACCTCCGGGCCCTCGAGAAATTCCTCGATCACGACGCGGCTGCCGCTTTTGCCGAACCGGCCGTCGCGCATCATGGACAGGACGGCCTCGCGCGCCTCCGCGCGCGTCGCGGCGATGACGACGCCCTTGCCGAGCGCCAGACCGTCGGCCTTGACGACGGTGGGAATGGGGCAGGTCTCGACGTAGGCGAGCGCGGGCGCCAGCTCGTCGAAGGTCTCGAACCGCGCGGTGGGGATGCCGTGGGTTTTCATGAGATTTTTGGAGAAGATCTTGCTGCCCTCGATGGCCGCGGCTCTGGCCGTGGGGCCGAAGCAGGGGATGCCGAGCGCGCCCAGCCGGTCGGCGCAGCCGAGCACCAGCGGGTCGTCCGGCGCGATGACGGCGAAGTCGATGGCCTGCGCCTCGGCGAAGGCCGCGATGCCGTCCAGATCCTTTGCCCCGATGGGCACGCAGATAGCCTCCGACGCGATGCCGCCGTTGCCGGGCAGGACATAGACAGTGCCGATCTGCGGACTTTCCAGCAGCTTGCGGACGATCGCGTGCTCGCGTCCGCCGCCGCCGACCACCATCACGTTCATGCCGCCCGCCCCCATCAGTGGTGGAACAGGCGCATGCCTGTAAAGGCCATGACCATGCCGTACCGGTCGCAGGCTTCGATCACGAGATCGTCGCGGATGGAGCCGCCCGGCTCCGCGATGTACGATACGCCGCTGCGCCGCGCGCGCTCGATGTTGTCGGAGAAGGGGAAGAACGCGTCGGAGCCGAGGCTCACGCCGGTGACGGTGTCGAGATACGCGCGCTGCTCTTCGCGGGTGAAGGGCGCGGGACGGGAGGTGAAGTATTTGCGCCAGTTCTCCTCGGCGCAGACGTCCTCCTCGTTCTGGTTGATGTAGCCGTCGATGACGTTGTCGCGGTTCGGCCGAGAGAGTGACGGCAGGAAGGGCAGGGAAAGCACCTGTTCGCTCTGCCGCAGCTGCCAGGTGTCGGCCTTGGAGCCAGCGAGCCGCGTGCAGTGGATGCGGGACTGCTGGCCTGCGCCGACGCCGATGGCCTGCCCGCCGCAGGCGTAGCAGACGGAGTTGGACTGCGTGTATTTAAGCGTGATGAGCGAGATGATGAGATCGCGCACGGCGCTCTCGGGAAGCGCTTTTTCCGCCGTCACGACGTTGGCCAGCAGCGCGCGGCCAATCGTGAAGTTGTTGCGGCCCTGCTCGAACGTGACGCCGAAGACCTGCTTCGTCTCGCGTGCCGCGGGAACGTAGTCCGGGTCGATTTTCACAACGTTGTAGCTGCCCTTGCGCTTGGTTTTGAGGATTTCCAGCGCCTCGGGGCTGTAGCCCGGAGCGATGACGCCGTCGGAGACCTCGCGCGCGAGCAGCGAGGCGGTCAGCGCGTCGCACGGCTCGGACAGCGCGGCCCAGTCGCCGAAGGAGCTCATCCGGTCGGTGCCGCGGGCGCGGGCGTAGGCGCAGGCGATCGGGCTGGCCTCAAGGCCGTCCACGTCGTCCACGAAGCAGGCCCGCTTCAGCGCCTCCGGCAGCGGCAGGCCCACAGCGGCGGAGGTGGGGCTCACATGCTTGAAGGACGCCGCGGCGGGCAGGCCCAGCGCGGTCTTCAGCTCCTTGACGAGCTGCCAGGAATTCAGCGCGTCGAGAAAGTTGATATATCCCGGCCGTCCGTTCAGAATCTCCAGCGGCAGCTCGCCGCCGCTTTCCATGTAGATCTTCGCGGGCTTCTGGTTGGGGTTGCAGCCGTATTTCAGTTCAAATTCCTTCATGCTTTTGCTCCTTCTGCGTTTTTGTTGACAACGCGCTCTTCATACTGTCCGCTCGCCAGGTCCGTATAGCGGACGTAGAGGGAAATTTTGTTCTGCTCGTCCAGATGCTTCCAGAGCGCCTGCGTGAACGCGTCGATGCCGTCGGGGATCGCCATGCGCTCCGGCTCGCCCTGAAAAGAGGGGATGGGCGCGCCGTCCGTCACATAGGTGTGCAGAAAGTGGCCGAGACCGGCCTTCGCGCCGTAGCGGAAGGTGAACCGGTTGCAGAAGGAGCCGTCCTCGTCGCCGCTCTTGAGAATGCTCATCTGGTAGGTGAAATCCCCGTCCGCGAAGGTGAGCATCGCGCTGATGCGCGGCGTCAGATTGGGCGCGTCCGGCTCGAAGCAGCGGGACGCGAGCGCGTCGGAAAAGCTCAGGCCCGCGGCCAGTCCCTCGCAGATCGTGTCCGTCTGGTCGCCGTTCGTGACGATCAGATGGTTTTGATACGCGCGCACGGCGTTGTAGATGATGAGCGACGGGTCTTTGACCCTGGAAAGATCGAACGGCTCCGTGCAGACCGTGCCGTTGTGCACGGAAAAGACGCGGTTGCGGCTGTTTTCACTTCTGCCCATGATGAAGTAGGCGCTGACGGCCTTTTTCCCGTCGGGCGATTTGCCCGCGACGATGCCGCGGCCCACGTAGGGATTGCCGGCGAGCAGCGCCTGCGGCGTTTTGATTTCATACACGTTCATGCGATTTCTCCTTTCTGATCTGCGCGGAGACGAGCGCCGCCGCCTGCGGCAGCAGCACCCATTCCGCCTGCTCCATGACGCGCCGCTGCAGCGTCCGGGGCGTGTCGTCCGGCTCGACGGGGACGGCCTTCTGCAGAAGAATCGGCCCGCCGTCCGCGATTTCGTTTACATAATGTACCGTCGCGCCCGTGAGCTTCACGCCGCGCGCCAGCGCCGCCTCGTGCACGCGCAGGCCGTAGAAGCCTTCGCCGCAGAACGAGGGGATGAGCGACGGATGCACGTTGAGAATCCGGTTCGGATACCGGCGCACGAAGTCCGCGCTCAGGATGCTGAGAAAGCCCGCAAGAATGAGCAGCTCCGCGCCGCACGCGCCGAGCGCCGCAAGCAGCTTCTCTTCAAAGTCCGCCTGCGAGGCGCAGGCCGCCCGCGCGACGATGACGGCGGGGACGCCGGCCTGTTCGGCCCGCGTCAGCGCGTAGGCGCCGGGGTTGGAGGAGACGACAAGCACGATCTGCCCGTCGGGGAGCTCCGCGTCCAGAAGCGCCTGCAGATTTGTGCCGCCGCCGGAGACGAGCACGGCGATCTTCGTTTTCTCTACCATAGCTCGACGCCCTCGTCGGACGCAACCAGCTCGCCCATGAGATAGGCGTCCTCCCCGTGCGCGCGCAGCACCGCCAGCGCCCGGTCGGCATCCTTTGCCGCGACCACGGCGCTCATGCCGACGCCCATGTTGAAGGTGTTGAACATGTCCCGCTCGGGGATGCCGCCTGCCTGCGCCAGAAGCCCGAAGACGGGCGGCGTGCGGAGGGCGGCCTTGTCGATTCTGGCGGTCAGGCCCGGCTTGAGGCAGCGGGGGATGTTTTCAAAAAATCCGCCGCCCGTGATGTGGCTGAGGCCCAGCACCTCGACCGCGTCCAGCAGCGCGAGGACGGGCTTCACATAGATTTTCGTCGGCGTCAGGAGCGTGTCGCCCAGGCTCTGCCCGCCGAGCGCCTCGACCGGCGCGCGCAGATCGGCGTTTTCCCCGCCGATGATCTTGCGCACGAGGGAGAAGCCGTTGGAGTGCACGCCGCTGGACGGCAGCGCAAGCACGGCGTCGCCGGGCCGCATCCGCTCGCGGTCGGGGATGGCGGCTCTGTCCACGATGCCCACGGCGAAGCCCGCGAGATCGTACTCGTCCGCCGGATAGAAGCCCGGCATTTCGGCGGTCTCGCCGCCGAGCAGCGCCGCGCCGGACTGTACGCAGCCCTCGGCCACGCCCGCCACGACGGAGGCGATGCGCTCGGGCACGTTCTTCCCGCAGGCGATGTAGTCGAGGAAAAACAGGGGCTTCGCCCCGCAGCAGATCACGTCGTTGACGCACATGGCCACGCAGTCAATGCCGACGGTGTCGTGGCGGTCCATCTGAAACGCCAGCCGCAGCTTGGTGCCGACGCCGTCGGTGCCGCTCACGAGAATCGGCTCGTGCAGGCCCGCGAGGTCGGGCGCGAACAGACCGCCGAAGCCGCCGATGTCGGAGACGACGCCCGGCGTCAGGGTGCGCGCGACGTGCTGTTTCATAAGCTCGACGGCGCGATACCCGGCGGTGATGTCCACCCCGGCGGCCGCGTAGCTCTGGGAGCTGGAATTTTTCATCTTACGCTTTCTCCTTCTCGCTGAGCTTTGTTTCAAAGCGGCTCTTGCCGCAGTCGCGGGGCTTTTCGGTGGGATAGCGGGCGGTGAAGCAGGCGTCGCAGCAGCCCGCGCAGCCCTCCTCGCCGAGCAGCCGTCCCAGCCGGTCGGCCCGCAGATAGCCAAGGCTGTCCGCACCGATGATGCCGCAGATCTCCTCCACCGAGTGGCGGCAGGCGATCAGCGCCTGCTGCGAGTCGATGTCCGTGCCGTAATAGCAGGGGTTGAGAAACGGGGGCGCGGAGACGCGCATGTGGATTTCCGCTGCGCCCGCTTCGCGAAGGGCGCGCACGATGCGCGCGCAGGTGGTGCCGCGCACGATGGAGTCGTCGATGAGCACGATGCGCTTGCCGCGCACCACGTCCCCGATCGGGTTGAGCTTGATGTGCACGCCGTTTTCCCGCAGGGCCTGGTCGGGCGCGATGAACGTGCGGGCGATGTACTTGTTTTTGATGAAGCCGACCTCATAGGGGATGCCGGAGGCGCGCGAGTACCCGATGGCGGCGTCGATTCCGGAGTCCGGCACGCCGACCACGATGTCGGCGTCCGCGGGACTGTCAGCGGCCAGGCACGCGCCCGCGCGCAGGCGCGCCTGGTGCACGCCGCAGCCGTCGATCACCGAGTCGGGCCGGGCAAAGTAGATGTATTCGAAGATGCAGGTCGTCTTGGGCGCTTTCTGGCAGTGCTCGCGGATGGAGAAGGGCCCCGCGTGGGAGAACACCATGATCTCGCCCGGCGCCAGATCGCGCACCAGCTTCGCCCCGACGGCCTCGAGCGCGCAGCTCTCGGAGGCCACGACGTAGCTGCCGTCCGCCCGGATGCCGTAGCACAGCGGCCGGAATCCGTGCTCGTCGCGCACCGCGATCAGCTTGGAGGGCGACATGATGACGAGCGAATACGCGCCCTGGAGCCGGTACATGGCCCTGTTCACGGCCTCCTCGATGGAGGGCGCGCGCAGGCGCTCTTTGATGACGATGTAGGAGATGACCTCGGTGTCGCTCGTCGTGTGAAAGATCGAGCCCTGCAGCTCCAGCTCCTGCCGGAGCTCCGACGCGTTCACGAGATTGCCGTTGTGCGCCAGCGCCATGTGGCCCTTGATGTGGTTGACCACGATGGGCTGCGCGTTGAGCACGCCGCTGCCGCCGGTCGTGCCGTAGCGCGTGTGGCCGACGGCCATATTTCCGTCGCCGAGTTCCCGCAGGGCCTCGGGGCGGAAAACGGTGCTCACGAGCCCCACGTCCTTGTGTTGGCGGAAGATGCCGTCGTCGTTGACGACGATGCCGCAGCTCTCCTGCCCGCGGTGCTGGAGGGCGAACAGCCCGTAGTAGGCGTCCATGGCGGCCGGCCCCGCGGACGGGCGGCAGATGCCGAAGACGCCGCATTCCTCATGCAGCTTTCCCATGCGCGTCAGCCGAAGACGCGGCGCATCATCTCGTTGTACGCGTCCTCCACGCCGCCCATGTCGCGGCGGAAGCGGTCCTTGTCCAGCTTCTCGTTCGTTTTGGCGTCCCAGAAGCGGCAGGTGTCGGGCGAGATCTCGTCGGCCAGCACGAGCTGTCCGTCCGAGGTCTTGCCGAATTCGAGCTTGAAGTCGATGAGCCGGACGCCGAGCGCGGCAAAATAGGCCTTCAGGATGTCGTTCGTTTTAAAGGCCATGGCCTTGATGGCATCAATCTCTTCCCGGGTCGCGAGCTTCAGCGCGAGCGCGTGGTATTCGTTGAGCAGGGGATCGTGCAGGTCGTCGTTCTTATAGGAGAACTCGATGGTGGGGCTTTCAAACTCGATGCCCTCCGCCACGCCGTAGCGCTGGGCGAAGTGGCCCGCCGAGACATTGCGGATGATGACCTCGAGCGGCACGATGGAGACCTTTTTGACGAGCGTATCGCGGTCCGAAAGCTCCTTTACAAAGTGCGTCGGCACGCCGTTTTTCTCCAGCAGCAGCATGAGCTTGTTCGTCATCTTGTTGTTGATGACGCCCTTGCCCGCGATGGAACCCTTCTTGAGCCCGTCGAGCGCGGTCGCGTCGTCCTTGTAGGACACGATGACGAGCGTGGGGTCCTCGGTCGCGTAGACTTTTTTGGCCTTGCCTTCGTAGAGCTGTTCTTTTTTCATGACTGTTCTCCTTTTAATCCGCATATTGTTGTTGGATGGACTGATCGGCTTCCAGAACCTTGCCAGCCGCCTCGCGCCGCTTTTCCTCCAGCTTTTCGGCCAGAGCCGGCTCCGAGACGGCGAGGATCTCGACGGACAGCAAGGCGGCATTCACGGCCCCGTCGATGCCCACGGCGGCCACCGGAATTCCGGAGGGCATCTGGACAGTGGACAGGAGGGCGTCAATGCCGTCGAGCGCTTTGGATTTTACAGGGACCCCGATCACGGGCAGAGTGGTGCGCGCAGCCAGAGCGCCCGCCAGGTGGGCGGCCATTCCGGCGAAGGCCAGAATTGCGCCGAAGCCCGCCTCCCGCGCGTTCGCGGCGAACGCCGCGGCCTGCTCCGGCGTGCGGTGCGCGGAGAGCACGCGCACCTCGAAGGGCACGCCGTATTCCCGCAGCGCCGCGGCCGCCTTTTCGCAGACGGGCAGATCGCTGGCGCTGCCCATGACAATGGCTACTTTTTTCATGTTTTATCCTCCCGAGAAAAAATAAAAAGGGCATTCCAATCCCATGTTGGGGTTGGAATGCCCAGACGGTCGGCATCAGATCTCCGCTCACGCTCCTGCTCCATGTGGTCTCCCACTTCCGTCAGTCACAGGAGATTTCATGAGCTCAGTCTAGCACAAATATGCCGCCCTGCCTATGGCGCAGAACCGAGAAAAACCGCGGCTTTTCCCGATCGGCGCTGTGCAGGATTCACAAATTAATCGAAGCCATTAAAACTGCTTATGCCTTCGCGTGAGCGGCCTGCGGGCCGAGGTAGCGCACGTCGCTGAAGTACGCGATGCCCCAGAGCAGGAACGGGAAAAAGGCCATGCCCACGCCGTAGCCGGTGGATTTGCCGAAGGCGTGCGCCAGCGCGATCTGGTGTTTGAAGGCGAAGTAGATGTTGTAGAACGGCACCAGCATCAGGAAGATCGTGCCGCCGTTTCCCCAGACAATCTGCGAGACGACGATCAGGTTGTAGATGGGGACGATGCACGCCCAGCCGGGCTTTCCGGCCTTCTGAAACGTCAGCCAGTTTGCAATGATGGTTATCATACGGTTCCCTCCTTATCCCTAATTGTCGAGGTTGCATGTGTTGTAGTTGCCCGAGCACGTGTAGACGCCGTCGCCGTCGGGGTCCTCAAAGTTGATGCAGAGGAGCTTTGTGCTGTCCTCCTGCGCGGTCCAGACGTATCTGGCGTAGGCGGCGCCGCTGTCGTTTGTGCCGGACGCGTCAAGCTTGCCGTCAACGCTGTTCAGATAGGCCGCGATCACCTGGTCATAAGTCCAGGTCTTAATGTCGGTGCCCAGCGCGTGCATCGCGGTGTAGCAGAGCTGGAGCTGCTCCGCCGGCAGAATGCCCTCGCCGTCGGGGAGGCCGGAAGCCTGCGTGCCGGAGGAGGAGGCGGAGGAAGCGGCGGTGTCGAAGCCGTATTTCGCCTTGTAGTCCCCGTAGCTGTCGGGCAGGGGATCGTTGGCCTCGTCCCACGGGGTGCCGAGCTCGCGGAGATAGAACGTCATGTCGCAGCTGTATTCGTCCGTCACATAGCGGCAGCTCAGAGTCAGCATGCCGTTGTCGAGATAGCCGGACAGACCCGCCGCGTCGTCGGGGATCAGATCCATGTCGTAGAGCCAGCAGCTGCCGTCGTTTTCGATGTCGGCCTCCAGCTCGTCGCCGCTGACCTTGACCCAGTAGGAGAGCACCGGCGAATCGTCGGAGCTGCCGTAGTCCTCGGCGTCATAGAGCTCAAGAAACGTGTTGCCGCTGCCGTCCGAGTGGATGTAGCCCCACATGTCGGATTCCCTGTCGTCATAGGTGGCTCCGCTGAAGTTTGACGCGATCATCAGGCCGTAGAGCTCCATGTCGTCGGAGAGCGACGTGGTGGGGGAGACGAATTCCGCCGGCTCCGCTGTTTCGGCCGACTCGCTGGCGGTCTCGGGAGCCTGGCCCATGGCCGATTCCAGCGTGTAGGTGAAATCGTTCGCGCCCATGTGATAGACGAGGGTGTCGCCGGTGCGCTCATAGGTGTAGGGCATGCCGTAGGTGATCGTGCCGTCGCCCCAGGTGATCTGCGTGACGGCGCCGTTCAGGCACAGCTCGCCCGTGCCGCCGTCGTTCAGGAGCAGATAGTCCGAGCCCATGCCCATGGAGGACAGATCGTCCTGTGTGAAGTCGATGCCGTCGGAGCTCATCGCGGTCAGAATGTAGCGGCCTGCGTCGCCGGAGGATGCCGCCATGGTGCCGCCGGCGTCCGAGGGCGCCGCATAGCTGTCTTTGTAGAGCGTGATGGTGACGCCCATGCCCTGTACGTCCTCGAGCGTCATCACGCCGCCGTCGATCTTGCCGTCGAGCTCGACGCCGCCGCCCTCGGCGTGGAAATCGCCGTCCTCCAGCGTCCACTTTCCGTTTGCGGTTTCACCGCCGATCTCGATGACGCACTTGCCCCGGTCCTTGAGCTCGATGATAAAGCCGCCGTCATAGAGCTCGTCAATGTCCATTTCCATGCCCATCATTTCCGCCTTCGCGGCTGTCCAGGTGCCCACGTTGGGGTCGCCGGAAACCGCCTTTTTGCCCAGCGTCAAGGCGAATACGACGATCAGCACGCAGAGAACGACGTCGGCCGCCAGACCGATGAGGAAGGGCAGCAGGTTGAAGCGCTTACCGCCGGCTGCGGGGGGAGCAGCGGCTGCCGGAGGCGCGGGAGGCGGAGCGGCGGGCGGGGTGTAGGCCGGCTGCTGCTGCGCAGGGGGCGCATAGGCCGCCTGCTGCTGCGCGGGCGGGGTTTCAGCCGGCTGCTGNNNGGGCGGCACGTAAGCCGGCTGCGCCGGGGCCTGGGGCGGCTGGGGCTCCGTCGGAGCCTTCGGCACGACGGGCGCGCCGCAGGCCGGACAGAACTTGACGCCGTCATTGAGCTGGGCGCCGCAATTTTGACAAAACGCCATGAAAATTCCTCCTTCTCTGTTTTCGGTTTTCCTGTTTTCTGTCGGTTACCCGAGATTGGCCAAATCGTCTGCGTAAGTCTGCTGCACCTGCCGGGCGCCCTCGTCCGTCATGGCGGCGACGTCGGACCCGAGCGCGCGGAGCGCGTCCGGGCCGCCCTGCGCCAGAATGACGTCGATCGCCTCGACGCGGGCGAGATAGTCGGCGTTCGGGTCGAGAAGAATGTCCCGCATGACGGCGTCGATCTCCTCCGCGCTGTAATAGGCGGCCCTTGCTTTCCAGGCGCCGAACGAGTCGTCCGCCTTGTACGCCAGGCCCGTCAAAGAGAGCCAGGAGGGAATCTGCTCCGTGCGGGGCGTCGTTTTCCAATAGTCGAGCGTGGCCCTGTACGCGGCCTCGCTCGTGTGCTCGTGGAACGGATAGTCGTACCAGAGCGTGATGAGAGACGCGGCGCAGTCGCCGTGCAGGTCGGATTGCGCCGGGTCCTTCAGAATGGCGCTGAGCGGCGCGACCGCGGCGTCGTCGTGCAGATAGCCGACGTTGGCGCAGGCGGCGGTGCGGACAGCCCCGTCGGAGTCGCCCATGAGCGTGATGACCGCTTCCAGCGCGCCGTCAAGGTTCTCGGACCAGGAATTGCCGAGCGCGTATGCGGCGTTCTGGCGGATGACGGCGCGATCATTCTTCGCCATGTCCAGCAGGAACCGGCCGATGACGGGATCGGTGCAGCCCTCGTTTGCCAGCGCAATGACCGCGCGGTTGACGACATAGGGTTCCTTTTCCGACGCGATGAGCTGCTTTGCCAGCGTAATTTCACCGGCAGAGAGCCCGGTCAGGCCGCCCATCAGCCTCACAGCCTCGCCCCGCACCTGCGGCGCGTCGCTGACGATCAGCTGCGGGATGGCCTGCTCCGTGTCCGGAAAGTTCGCGTCCTGTTCCCAAAGCTTCGAGAATGCCTCCTCCGTGATGCTGTCCTCCAGCTCAAGCTCGTCGGTGATGCCCACATAGCGGTAGGTATCCAGCAGCCACATGTATTCCTCGAGGGTCGGATTGTGCGGGTCCTGGAGATGCGCGAGCAGGTCGTCTGCCGTCATGTCGGCGTAATCCAGCGCATCGGTCTGCTCGGGTTCGGAAGCGGCGGGCTCGGAAGCGGCCGGCGAAGAGGTGGGCTGCGTCCGCGCCGCCGCGGCGGCGGAGAAATTCGGCGCGGGAAGCGTGACGGAACCGGCCGCGTCACTGCCCGCGCAGGCGGTCAGCAGCAGCGCCAGCAGCAGCGCGGCGGAGAGCCATGCGGTTTTTCTCATCTGTATTCCTCCCTTTTACAGCGTGTCCAGCAGCGCCACCAGATAGCTTGCGGAGATGGAGCCGTAGAGGAACAGATCGATGATACCGTCGCGCTTGGCCTGCTTGACCTCTTCGGCGAGCTTCTTTTCGGCGTTTTCGTCCACCAGAAATACAATTTTACAGTCGGGGTCGCGGCGCTTTACCTCGTCGCGGATGTTCAGCCGCTCCCGCAGCCCGCAGGGCGGATAGCTCGTGACGTCCATCAGAAGTACGTTTGCCGCCAGCGAATGGCACATCTGCGCGGTCTGTTCGGGCGTTTCCACGACAGTCACCTGAAAATCGCCGCCGTTTCTGAGCGCAAGCTGAACCGCTTCACCGAGCACGAAGTTCTGCATGTGAATGACCACCCTCGACATTTTCCCGCCCCCTTCCGGTTACATATAAGTTACGGTCTGGTTATATATGTAATTATAAAGCATTCCCGAAAAACCGCATCCTCCAATTGGAGGATAAAAGGAAAAATTTTGGGAGATCCTGCGGCACGGCAGGATCTCCCAAAACGTATTCCGAATCAGTATTCCGGCAGGACAAGCTTGGTGCGGGTGGCGAGGACGGCGAGCTCGGCGGTGGAGCGGCAGCCGGTTTTCTCCTTCAGGTGCTTGAGATGCGTCTTGGTCGTGGTGTAATCGACGTTCATCGCCTCGGCGATCTCGCCGATGCCCAGACCGCGCACGATGCAGCGGAGCACCTCGAGCTCCTTCGGCGTCAGTTCGTCGCTCCCGCACAGGCCGAGCTGCACGCGCGGCGTACGGTCGGGGTAGACGGACTGGCCGGCCATCGTCCGGTCCATCACCTCGAGCAGCTCGGCGGTGCCGGCCTCCTTGTACCAGAAGCTCTCCGCGCCCGCGGCGCGTGCCTTCTCCAAAAACCGGTATTCCGGCGCTGAGGTCACGACGATGATCCGAACGGCGGGGTATCGGCGCTTGATCGCGGCGGCCGCGTCGAGCCCGCTTTCGCAGTCCGCCGTGCAGACGTCCATCAGGATGAGGTCGATCTGCTCGTTCATGCACAGCATCTCGGCGTTGGCGGCGTCGCGGATGACGCCGGCCAGCCGGTAGCGGTCGGACGCGGCGGCGATATAGTGGGAGAACAGCTCCCGGACGATCTTCTCATCGTCCACGATCAGCACGTTCGTCAATGGGCTCGTCTCCTTTCATCGGGATCGTGACGCAGAGGGAAAAGACGGGGAGACTCTGAATCCGCATCTGTCCGCCGGACGATTCAATCCGCGCGCGCAGCGAGGACAGGCCGCCGCCCTCCGTGATCTCCCGCTCCGGCGGCCTGCCGTCGTTCGTGATCGCGGCCTCGGCAAAGGTTCCCCGGACGCATACGCGCACGAAGATGCGTCTCCCGCCCGCATGGCGCACGGTGTTGGTCAGACATTCGCGCATCGCAGCTGTCAGCAGCCGCAGCGCCGAGGGCGATTTCGGCAGCTCGCCCGTGAGCTCAATTCCCGCGCCGATGGCCTCGGCCGCATGAGAAAGCTCGCGGAACGCGTCCGTCTCGTCCTCGTCGCCCAGCTCGCCCAGCAGCTGCGCGACGGTTCTGCGCCAGCGCGAGAGCAGCTCCGGCTTCTGCTCGTCCGGGCAGCCGCTCAGAAAGAACTGCCGCGCGGCCAGCACGCTGCTGCCGACCTCGTTGTGGATGCGCATTTTCATGCTGAGCAGCTCTTCCTCGCGCATGATGGCGACGGCGTTGGCCGTGATGCGCTCCATCCGCGCCGCCATCTCCCGCAGGTCGCGGTTCTTCTCCTCCAGCGTCCGGGCGGCCCGGTAGAGGGCCGTCACGTCGAACGCGAGGTATTCCGTGTAGCTGCGGCCGCCGCCCGTCACCCCGTTGCGGGAAAAGCGCCAGACCGTTCCGTCGGGGAACAGGTAGGAATCGCCGTCGCGCCGCACGCCGCCGGACGCCGGCGGCGATTCGAGCGCGCCGTCCAGATCCCCGGCCGTCTGCAGGTCCTGCCCGGTCAGCAGGAGGACGAGGCGGTACATCGCGCGGTTGCAGAGCGTCAGCATGCCGTTCCGGGAGAAAAAGCAGACGCCGCTCGGCAGATTGTCGAAGGACTCCCGGATGCTGCTGCGGGTCAGCCGTCTGAACATGCGCAAAGCGGCTCGCCTCCTTCTGGAAGGCGGTATTCCAGCCGCCATTCGCCCTCGTCCTCCTCCTCCGCGAGCAGCCCCGGAACATTCCAGCCGTCGGGGGCGGCCGCGCAGGACAGCCGCAGCGTCATGACGGGCGCGCCGCCCGCGGGTTCCACGCAGACGTACAGCGCGCGCAGGCGCGGCAGGGCGCGCTCCGTCACCTGCTCGAACACCTCGTAGAGCCGCAGAAGCTGCCAAAATTCGAGCGTGCCGGTCAGGCACAGGCGGTATTCGCACGCGACGCCGAAGAGCGTGAGGTTCTGCGCGGATTCCCGCAGGCAGTACTCCAGCTCCGAAACCGGCAGCTCGCGCTGGTCCTCCGAGATGAAGATCAGGTTGCTGCGCCGCTTGAGGTAGGCGCCGATCACGGTGAGGCGGGCGAGCAGGGGCGTCATCGCCTCCGGGTCGCCGGTCCGCTCCAGGCCGTCGAGAAGCGCGGAGAGCTCGCGCAGCTGCCCCTCGGTCTGGCTGTGCATCCGGTCGAACAGATGGTTCTGCTCTGCCAGGCGGCTGCGGCGGCTGCGCGTGCGGTATTCCTCGGCCAGCGTCAGATTCTTGTCCTGCAGCGCCTCGTTCGCGCCTTCGAGCTGCTGCAGAAGAGACGTCAGCGCCGACACATCCTCCTGCCAGATCACGTGCCCGCCCCGGACGGGCGCGCCGGAGAGGCGGACGCCGCCGGCCTGCACGGGGCCGTCCGCCGTGCGGCGGAGCGTTTCGGCCGGCAGGAGCGCCGCGGCGTCGGAGGAGAGATAGACGCTGTAGTTCTCGTCCACGATCTGCGCTGCCACCGAGGAGCAGCGGAAGAGCGTTCCGTAGCGGGTGTTCGAGCGGATGAGTCCGCACTGGATGCAGCTTTCCCAGATAAGCGCCGTGATGACGCAGAACACCGAGGTCATGTCGCCGAAATAGACGCGCACGAACGGAACGCGCAGGTTGTACGCCGCGCTGTAGGCGATGCCGGCTGCAAACACGAGAAACGGCAGCCAGATGACCGTGCGGTTCTTTGGCGCGCGGCATTTGTGCAGCAGAAGGCCGAGCGCCGCGAACTGCACAAAGACAATCCATGCCGCGGCCAGATAATAGACGGCTCCGTGGCGGCCGTCGGCGCTCGGCCCGGCGGGGAAAATGAATGCCAGCTGGTGAAAATCGTTCGTCAGGATCAGCAGGATCAGCACGGCGGAGGGAATGAAAAGCAGCCGCATCCGCGCCGGCGGCGCGTAATCGTCCGGCTTGCCGAGACAGACGGCGGCATAAATGCTCGCGAGAGGGAGCAGCAGCAGGGGAATGTAATAGGCGTACCAGAGCAGCCGCGCGATGTCAGGATCCTCGACGAAATGAAATTTGACCGTGCGCAGCACCATCCACAGCAGAATCAGACAGGCCGTTCCGATCAGGGAATGCCGGATGGCGGACTGGATGATGCGCCGGTGGAGCGAGATCCCCCACGCGGAAAAGAGCCCAAAGTAGATGAGAGAGCGCAGCATGTTGCGCGGCAGGTCCGGCATGCCGATAAACAGCCAGCCCTGACGGCAGAACCACGCGGTCACGACCAGCAGCGAAACGGCGGCCGCTGTCAAAATCTGTGAACGATCCGGACGCTCCATCGCGCCGCCTCCCTGTCTTTTCTGATGAAAAGTATAGCACGCCGGCGGGGAAGCTGTAAAGCTTTTTGGCGAAAACAACGGAAAGAGCGAACATTTCAGAAAAAACAGTACCCTTTTGGGGACTGTGCGAATGCGCCAAATCCGTACAATATAAGGTGCAGAGTCATACGCGCCCGGGCGGCTGTCCGCGCCGGGACGCCAGAGAAAGACTTGAAGGAGGAATAACATGGGTCTCATCAAAGCTGCGCTGGGTTCCGCCGGCGGCGTTCTGGCCGACCAGTGGAAGGAGTATTTCTACTGTGAATCGCTTCCCATGAACATCCTGGTGACAAAGGGACAGAAGCGCGCCTCCGGGCGCTCGTCCAACACGAAGGGCTTCGACAACATCATCACGAGCGGCTCCGTGATCGCCGTGGCCGACGGGCAGTGCATGATTATCGTCGACCAGGGCAAGGTCGTGGATATCTGCGCCGAGCCGGGTGAATTCACCTACGACGCTTCCACCGAGCCGAGCGTTTTCTCCGGAAGCCTGAGCGCGTCGATCCCCGCCGTGCTCAAAAATATCGGCAAGCGCTTCACCTTCGGCGGCGAGGCCCCGAAGGACCAGCGCGTCTATTATTTCAACACCAAGGAGCTGATGGGCAACAAATACGGCACGCCGTCGCCGGTGCCCTTCCAGGTGAAGGAGCCCAGCCTCGGCCTCGACATGCTGGTGTCCGTCCGCTGCTTCGGCGAGTACAGCTACCGTGTCACGAATCCGGTCCTGTTCTATACGAACGTCTGCGGCAACATCGCGGACGCGTACGACCGCTCCCAGATCGACGGCCAGCTCAAGACCGAGCTGCTGACGGCGCTGCAGCCCGCCTTTGCGAAGCTCAGCGACGCGGGCATCCGCTATTCCGCGCTGCCCGGCCACACGCAGGAGCTGGCGGACGCGCTCAACGAGGTGCTCTCCAAGAGCTGGGGCCAGCTCCGCGGCATCGAGATCGTCGCCTTCGGCGTCTCCAGCATCAAGGCGTCCGACGAGGACGAGCAGGCGCTCAAGGAGATGCAGCGCAGCGCCATCTACCGCGACCCGACGATGGCGGCGGCGCGGCTGGTCAACGCGCAGGCGGAGGCCATGCAGAACGCTGCCAAGAACACGGGCGCGGGCCCGGCCATGGCCTTCATGGGCATGAACATGGCGCAGGGCGCCGGCGGCATGAACGCGCAGAACCTCTACGCCATGGGCCAGCAGCAGGCCCAGCAGCAGCCGCAGCAGGCCGCCCCCGCGGCGCCCGCCGACAGCTGGAAGTGCGCCTGCGGCGCGACGGTCACGGGAAAATTCTGCCCCGAATGCGGCGCGAAGAAGCCGGAGCCGAAACCGGCAGGGGACACCTGGAAATGCAAGTGCGGCGCGACCGTGACCGGCAAGTTCTGCCCCGAGTGCGGCGCGAAGAAGCCCGAGGAGGCGCCGCTCGGCTGGACGTGCGCCTGCGGCGTAGTCAACAAAGGAAAGTTCTGCTCGGAATGCGGCGCGCCGAAGCCGAAGGGCGTCCCGCAGTACAAGTGCGACAAGTGCGGCTGGGAGCCGCCCGATCCCGCGCATCCGCCGAAGTTCTGCCCCGAGTGCGGCGACCCGTTCGACGACGGGGACATCCAATAGCGGACCGGAAAACAGGAGGAACGTTTTATGGGACTGTTTGATAAAAAATACTGCGACGTCTGCGGCGAGAAGATCGGTCTGCTCGGCAACCGGAAGCTCGAGGACGGCAATCTCTGCAAAAACTGTGCGAAAAAACTCTCGCCCTGGTTCTCCGACCGCCGCAGCAGCACGGTGGACGAGATCAAGGAGCAGCTTGCCTACCGCGAGGAGAACAAAAAGGCCGTGGCCGCGTTCAACGCCACGCGCGTGCTCGGCACAGACGCCATGGTGATCCTCGACGAGGACGCGAAAAAGTTCCTCGTCGCGCGCTCGCGCAAATGGCAGGACGAAAATCCGGACGTGCTGGACTTCTCCATGGTCACGGGCTGCGACATGAAGGTCAGCGAGAACCGCAGCGAACAGACGCGTCAGACGCCTGACGGCAAGACCGTCAGCTACAATCCGCCGCGCTATGTGTACTATTTCAACTTCCATATGATCATCCATGTGAAGCATCCGTATTTCGACGAAATTGCCTTCGATCTCAACAACTCTTCGATCTCCTGCGAGATGTCCGGCGGCTTCATGTCACGGAGCCCGCACGAGACCCCCGAATACCGGCAGTATGAGGAGCTTGGCAATGAGATCAAGAAGGTTCTGACGCAGGTCCGCAGCGATGTGCGCGCCAGCGCCGAGGCGGCCGCCGCGCCCAAGACCGCCGTCACCTGCCCGTGGTGCGGCGCGACCACCATGCCGAACGCCTCCGGCTGCTGCGAATACTGCGGCGGCGCGCTCGGCGGCTGACGGGAAGCACTGCGATGCCGGATCAGATTACCAACTACCAGTGCCCCGCCTGCACGGGGCCGCTGCACTTCGCGCCCGCGTCGGGCAGGCTGGAGTGCGAATACTGCGGCGCGTCCTACAGCGCGGAGGAGATCGAAGCGCTCTATGCCGAGCGGGAGAAAAAGGCGGAGGCCGCTTTTGCCGAGGCCGAAAAAAAGCCTGCCGACGGCGCGTGGGATACCACGTCGCTGACCGGCGACTGGGGCGCGGACCGGGAGGGCATGAAGGCCTACAACTGTCCGTCCTGCGGCGCGCAGCTCATCTGCGACAGCTCGACCGCCGCGTCGAGCTGCCCGTACTGCGGCAACCCGACCGTCGTGCCGGGCCAGTTCGGCGGCACGCTGCGGCCCGACTACGTGCTCCCGTTCAAGCTGGACAAGGACGCCGCCGTCGCGGCGCTCAAAAACCACTACCGGGGGAAATTCCTGCTGCCCGGCAGCTTCTCCGGGACCAGCCACCTTTCGCAGATTCAGGGCATCTACGTGCCGTTCTGGCTCTTCTGCGCCGAGGCCGGCGCCGACTGCCGGTTCCACGCCACGCGCACCTTTTCCCGGCGCGAGGGCGACGACCAGGTGACGACCACGGAGCACTATCAGGTGCGCCGCGCGGGCAGCATGCGTTTCGAGCGCATCCCGGCCGACGCCTCGACAAAGATGCCGGACGACTACATGGACTCCATTGAGCCGTTCGACTACGGGGAGCTGAAGAAATTCTCCAGCGCCTACCTGCCGGGCTACCTGGCCGACAAATACGACGTCAGCGCCGAGCAGAGCGCCGCGCGCGCGGACAGCCGCTGCGAGAATTCTGCGGCGGCGGTGATGGCGGCGGACGTGCAGGGCTACGGGACCTGCGAGTGCGTGGAAAAACACGTGGAGCTGAAGCGCGGGAAGGTGGAGTACGCCCTCTTGCCCGTCTGGACGCTGCTCACCAAATGGAACGGGAAGGACTACCTGTTCGCCATGAACGGGCAGACCGGGAAAATGGCGGGCGATCTGCCGGTTTCCAGGGCAAAGTACTGGGGCCTCTTCGCCGCGATCACCGCGGCGGCGGGCGCGCTGCTGACGCTGCTCGGCGTCGGCAGCTGGCTGGCCTCGTGCTTTGTGTAGGGGGTGCAGATATGAAGAAACTGTGCGCCCTTCTTCTGGCCGCGCTCGCAGCCGCGCTTTTCTGCACGGGCGCGCTGGCGGCCGGCACGCAGCTCGGCTACGTCACGGACGCGGCCGGCGTCCTGACGCAGGCGCAGGCAGCTGCGCTCGAGCAGAAGGCCCGGGAGATCTCGGAGCAATATGGCTGCGGCGTATACATCGTGACGGTGGACGACTACGCGGACTACTCCGACGCCGGCGACGTATCCGCGGCCGCGCAGGAAATCTATACGAAATACGGTCTCGGCCTGGGGGACGACGCGAGCGGGGAGCTGCTGCTGCTCTCGATGAGCAGGCGGGACTACGCGCTCATCGCGTTCGGCTACGGCAACACAGCCTTCACCGACTACGGGAAGGACCGGCTCGCGGACGAATTTCTCGACAATTTCGGGGATGACGACTGGTTCGGCGGCTTCAGCGATTATCTGACCAAGAGCGCCGGGATGCTCGAAACGGCGAAGGCCGGCAAGCCGCTCGACGCCGGCTCCGACGGAAAAACCGCTGTGCTGGGCGCGGTCATCTCCTTCGCGCTCGGCGCGCTGCTGGCGCTGATTGTGTGCTCGATTTTGAAAAAGAGCATGGAATCCGTCGGCAAAAAGTCGGAGGCCAACGCCTATCTCGCGCCCGGCAGCGTAACGTTTACGGATCGGGAGGACGCGCTGGTCAACGTGACCGAGACGCGCGTTAAAATCCAGAGGAATGATTCCGATTCGGGCGGCGGCACCACGGTCAACAGCGGCGGCTTCTCCGAAAAAAGCGGGAAATTCTGAACAGGCAGGCACAGCAAATTGCAAATTTGTCATTCTGAGACCGTTCGGCCGAAGAATCTCTCCGGGAAACCGCAGACGAGATCCTTCGCTGACGCTCAGGATGACAAATTTGTTATATATACGACAAAATGAAAAATTAAATTTGTCATTCTGAGGCCGTCAGGCCGAAGAATCTCTCCGGGAAACGGCAGAGGAGATCCTTCGCTGATGCTCAGAATGAGAAATTATTTCGGCGCCGCGTCAGCAGGCGCGGGTTGCCAAATCATGGGCGCCTGTGCTACAATCAGGGCAGAAAAACGCGGCGCGTGCTGCGCCGCGGAAAGGGCGGGGGAAAGACGATGACGCGCGTTCTCATTGTGGACGATTCCCGCGTGGCGAGAGGCTATTTTGAGTCCTGCATCGCAGCGCTGGAGGGCTACACGGCCGTACAGAGTCTGACAAGCGCCGCGGACGCGGTGATGTACTGCGAGCTGTGTCCCGTCGAGCTGGTATTGATGGACGTCTATACCGCGGACGGGGAGAACGGGCTGCAGGCCGCCGGCCGGATCAAGAGCAGGCATCCCGAGATCCGGACGATCGCCGTCACCTCCATGCCGGAGGAGTCCTTCCTGCGAAAGGCGCGGGAGCTGGGGTGCGACAGCCTCTGGTACAAGGAGGACGGCGAGCGGACGCTCGCGGAGGTGATCGAGCGCACAATGGCCGGCGAGCACATCTTTCCCGAGGAAACGCCGCGCGTGCGCATCGGCTGCGCGCAGAGCACGGAATTCACGCCCGCGGAGATGCGGACGCTGCGGGCGATGATTGACTGCGGCACGCGGGCGAAGGCCGCCGAAGCCCTCGGCGTCACGCCGGAGGCGGTGAAAAAAAACGTCGCGGCCATGCTGCAGAAGACGGGCTGCGTCAACATGCAGGTGCTCTGCTCGCTGGTGACCTCCAGAAATCTGATCGTCAGGGACTTCCGATGGTAGCGGGACCCGACTGGAAGGGGAACATGATGAACAAAGCAGATGTGATCGCCTTTTTTGACAGCCGCGCGTCCGGATGGGACGCGGAGCTGAGCCGGAACGAGCCGGTCATCGCGGAGATCCTCGGCCGCGCCGGCATCCTGCCCGGCACGGACGTGCTAGACGTCGCCTGCGGCACCGGCGTGCTGATCCCGGATTATCTCGGAAGAGGCGTGCGCAGCGTGGTGGGCGTGGACATTTCCCCCGAAATGATCCGGGTCGCGCAGAGCAAATTCAAACAAAAGAACGTGCGCTTTCTCTGCGCCGACATGGAGTCCGCGCCGTTCGACAGCCAGTTCGACTGCGCGGTGGTCTACAACGCCTTTCCGCACTTCCCAAACCCCGGCGCGCTGGCGCGCGCACTGGCCGCCGCGCTGCGGCCGGGCGGCCGGCTGACGGTCGCCCACGGCATGAGCCGCGCGCAGATCGACAGCCGCCACGAGGACAGGCCGGGCGCGATCTCCGTGGGCCTGATGCCGGCGGAGGAGCTGGCCGGGCTGCTGCGGCCCCTGTTCGACGTGGACGTCGTGATCTCCGACAGCCGCATGTATCAGGTGTCGGGCGTGAAAAAATAAATACAGAGAACACCGCCGTGGGGCGCGGATTGCATTCCGTGCCTCACGGCGGTGTTCTGTGTCTGAATGGTCCGAATCCGCGCCGTTATTCGGCGGAGATGAGATAGTAGTAGATCGGCTGGCCGCCGTTTACGATGTTGAGCTCTGCGGCGGGCACGCGGGCGGAAAAGACCGCGGACGCCTGCTCGGCCTGCTCCTGGGTGATGTCCTCGCCGTAGAAGACGTTGACGAATTCCTTGCCGGATTCCTGCACGCGGTCGGCCATGGCCTCCAGCAGCTCGTTCATGTCCCGGCTGGTGCCGAGCAGCGCGCCGTTGTACAGGCCCAGAAAATCGCCCGCGTGAATGGCATAGCCGTCAAAGTCGGAGTCCCGCGCGGCATATGTAATCATCATGGTATCGACGTTTTTCAGAGCCTCGCTCATGGCGTCGAGGTTCGCCTCGGCAGACGAGTCGGGGTCAAAGCTCAGCATGGCGGTGATGCCCTGCGGCACAGTTTTGCTCGGGACGACCACGACGGTCTTCTCCGTCAGCTCCACGGCCTGCTGCGCGGCCAGAATGATGTTCTTGTTGTTGGGCAGAACGAAAACGACCTCGGCCGGCGTGCGGTTGATCGCCTCGAGAATGTCCTCCGTCGAGGGATTCATGGTCTGCCCGCCCTGCACGATCTGATCGACGCCCAGATCGCGGAACACGTCCGCGAGACCGCCGCCCGCGCAGACGGCTACGGAGCCGAATTTCTTTTCCGGCGCGGCCACGGCGGGCTTCAGGTCCTCCGCGCTCATGACCTTTTCGGTGTGCTGCAGGCGCATGTTCTCGATCTTGGTGGTGAGGAACGCGCCGTAGGTGAGCGCCTCTTCAAAGACCGTTCCGGGGTGATTCGTGTGGACGTGCACCTTGATGATCTCCTCGTCGTACACGAGCACGAGGCTGTCGCCGAGTTCGTTCAGGAACGCGCGCAGCAGCTCGGGGTCCTTGTCGTTGTCCCGCGTGACGATGAATTCGGTGCAGTAGGTGAACGTGATGTCCTCTGTGGAAAACTCGGTGAAATCCGCTCGCTCCTTTACGGCGGTGCCGGTCTCCTCCGGCGCGACGGCGTCGGCGCCCTGCAGGCTCGCGAGCATCGCCTCGAGGATCACAACGAAGCCCATGCCGCCCGCGTCCACGACGCCGGCCTTTTTGAGCACGGGATTCTGGTTGACCGTATTTTCAAGCGCGGCGCGGGAGGTCTCCAGCGCGGAGGAAAGCACGGATTCAATATCGCTGTTCTCCTGCGCCAGATCCTTGGCGGCGGCCGCAGTCAGGCGGGAGACGGTCAGAATCGTACCCTCGGCGGGCTTCATGACGGCCTTGTAGGCGGCGTCCACGCCGGCGGAAAGAGCCTCCGCGAAATCCTGGCCGTCGGCCTCCGTCTTGCCCTTCCAGGCGTTGGAGAAGCCGCGGAACAGAAGCGACAGAATGACGCCGGAATTGCCGCGCGCGCCGCGCAGCATGGCGGCGGCCGTGATGTCGGCCGCGCGGGTGAGCGGCGGGTCCTCGGCCTTGCGCAGGTCGGCGGCGGCCGTATCGAGCGTCATGCCCATATTGGTGCCGGTGTCCCCGTCAGGGACCGGAAATACGTTGAGTTCGTTGATTTTCTGCCTGCCCTGGTCGATCGAGGCAGCGGCGCTGATCATCATGCGGCGGAACGCAGCGCCGTCAATAGTCTGTCTCAAATAAAACACCTCTTAATCCATGGTAATGGAGTCTACAAAGACATTGACGGCCCGTACCTCGGTACCGGTGGACTTTGTTACAAAATAGCGAACCTCGCTGATGATGGAACTGCAGATGGCGCGGATATTGACGCCCTTGTCGATCACGATATGCAGATCGATGGAAAGCGAATTGTCTTCGTGAAAGGTGACGCGAACGCCCTTGCCCATGGCCTCCCTGCGCAGCAGATGCACAAGGCCGTCCGTCATGGAGCGGACCGCCATGCCCTTGACGCCGAAGCAGTTGGTCGCGGCGTAGCCGGCGATGTTGGTATAAACGGCGTTGTCCACGGAAATGACGCCGCTCGCCGTGTTGAGACGAATCATATCGAAACCTCCTTTTCAAGTGGTCGGAATTCGGATACACCCGTTATTTTAACCGATTTGGAGGAAAAGTACAAGAGCGAATTCTTAAAACCGGAAAACAAATGCGTGCCCGGCCGCTTCCGGTGCGGGAAGCGGCCGGGCACGCAGCAGAGCGGAAGCGAAGAATGAAAAGAGAAGAGCGGAGAACTGCGCGTCACACGGCGACAACCAGATCGCGGTGCGATGCCTTTGTTCTTCACTCTTCACGGTTCACGCGCCTGCGCTTTTTCGCTGCATGCGCGCGTCAGCGCAGCGTGCTCAGCTCCTTCGCGCCGTTTGTCAGAAGGCCGAGGTCGCTGTTCCACATGTTCATGGTCAGGCCGCTGCCAAGCCACTTTCTGAGCGGCGCGGACGAGCCGAAATGGACGCCGGAGAACTTGCCGTGCGCCCTGGCTGCGTCGATCACGCGGCCGAACGCATCCGTCAGCTCCGGGCTGTCGTACTGGCCGAGGATTCCGTAGTCCTGCGACATGTCGTTGGGCCCGATCAGCGCGACGTCGATGCCGTCCACCGCCATGATTTCGCCGATGTTCCGGACGCCCTCGCGCGATTCGATCTGGCACAGCAGGATGTTCTCCTCGTTCGCGCGCGCCATGTATTCCGGACCGTTCTGCTTGACAAAGTCGGTGTGCGGCCGCGAGAGGGAGACGCCGCGGTGGCCCATCGGCGCGTATTTTGTAAAATCGACGAGCTGGCGCGCCTGCTCGGCGCTCTCCGTGTTGGGCAGCAGCAGCCCGTTCGCGCCCATCTCGGTGAATTTCAGCGCGTGCTCGCGCCGCAGCTCGGGGATGCGCACGATGATCGGCAGCGAGATCGCCCGCGCGACGCAGATGAGGTCGGCGGCCTCGCGCGTCGTGAACGCGCCGTGCTCGCAGTCGATGACCGCGAAATCAAAGCCGCAGACCTGCAGCACCTTCGGCAGATCGGCGCTGGCGAAGGTCGTAATCATGGTGCCGAGCAGCTGCTCGCCCCGGCGCAGCCGCGCCTTCAGATTGTTCATACCACATTCTCCTTTCGTTCTCCGGGCAGACAGTCGAGGCGGTATTCCTCGACAGGGCTGACGCCGGTGGCCATCAGCCGCTCCACCTCTTCGAGCGTGGGAATGGCCATGCCGATCGCGCCGCGCTTCGTGCATACGAGCGTGCCGGCACAGTTGCAGAAGCGGATGGCGTCCTCCGGCGTATAGCCCTTCGCGACGCAGCAGGCCAGCGCGGCGGCAAAGGTGTCGCCGGCGCCCGTCGGATCGACGACCGGGATGTCGATGCCCTGGGCGTGCAGGACGGTGTTCTGGAAGCTGAACGTCGCGCCGTCCTTGTCCTGCGTCAGCACGACCAGCTTCGGGCCCGCCGCGTGCAGCGCCCGCAGAACGTCGCCGTATTCGCTGCAGCCTGTGAGGATCCGGCCCTCTTCCAGAGTCGGCTCGATCATGTCCGCCATCGAAAGCATCTGCATCAGCCGGTCGCGGGCCGCCGGGTCGTCCTGCAGCTCGCGGCGGATGTTGGGGTCGAACGAGACGAGCACGTTGTGCTTTTTGGCCAGCTCGACCGCCCGGAAGCAGGCCGCGCGCATGTTTTCGTTGAGCTCGAGCAGCATGCCGGGCAGATGCAGCAGCATGGCCTGCTCAAACGCTTCCTCGCGCAGATCGCCGGGCCCCAGGCGGCTGCCCACGGAGCCGTCGCGGTAGTAGGCGTAGTTGCGGCGGTCCGGCAGGTATTCGATAAACGCCAGACCGAGCTTGCCGGAATCCGAACAGATCACATTTTCCGTGCCGACGCCGTACTGCGAGATCGTGGAGATCGCCAGACGGCTGAACGGATCGGGTCCGACTCTGCCGATAAAGCCGCATTCCACGCCAAAGGACGCGGCCGCACAGGCATAGATACCCGACGAACCGCTCACGGTCTTGATGACGGTTCCGGGCTCGCTGAGCAGCATGTCTGAGCGTGTTGGGACAAAGTCGAGAAGAAGCTCTCCAAGCACCAGCGTGCGGCCGCTTTTCTTGGCATTTGGAAATAAACTGTCGATTCTCATAGGCTGATTGACTCCAAATATTACTAATAATCTAAACGTTATGATTAATATTATCAATATCATAGCAGACCGATATGCAGATGTCAACGGAAAAGCAGACGCAAAAATGGACAAAAAAAGCGGCCGCGAACCGTGCATTTTCCAGAATATAATTGACTTTTCATGATTATAATGATATTATATTAGTAATTATTAGCGGATTGCGGGATGGAGGAAGCCATGAGTACGGAGAATACGAAAAAACCGACCTCCAGCGAAGTCGCCGCGCTGGCGGGCGTCTCGCAGGCGAGCGTTTCGCTGATCCTCAACGGCAGCACGAAGGTCGGCTTTACAAACGAGACCAAGGAGCGCGTGTTTGCCGCGGCGAAGCAGCTCGGCTACCGGCCGCCGGTGCGCCGCCGGCAGAGCAAGCACAACAGCATGCTCATCATGGTGCTGATCCCCACGCTCACGAACCAGTACTACTCCGAGCTCGTGCAGACGATTGAGGAATACTCCGACACGCGGGGCTATCGGGTACTGCTCTGCGACACCTTCCGCAAGCCGGAGCTGGAGCGGTACTATCTCGAGCAGTTCACCGGCTCGAAGATTTCGGGCATCATCTATACGTTTCTGCCGAGCTTTCCGAGCGAGGTGGAGCGGCTTGCGGGGATGCTGCCGTTTGTGCTGATCGGCGAAAAGACGGCGGAGCTGCCGATCTGCTCCATTGAGCTCAGCAACCGGCGCGCAGGCGCGCTGCTGGGCGAGCATCTGTACCGCCTTGGCCACCGCCATGTGACCTTCGTCTCCACGCCCATGAACCGCATGACGCTCGCGCGCCGGCAGCGTCTCGAGGGGCTGCGCCAGAAGCTCATGGAGTGCGGGCAGAAGGACGAGGAGAAGGTGTCGGTCGAGGTATTGGCGGCCTCCGACGCGGAGGAGGACGTCGCCTCGGGCGGCGTGCCGTACGAATTCTACATCGGCCGGCAGCTCACGCGCGATTTTCTCGAGCGCAGGATGAACGCGACGGCGCTGGTCGGCGCGAACGACATGACGGCCGCGGGCATCGAGGCGGAGCTGACCGCGCGCGGCTTTTCGGTGCCGCAGGATTACTCCGTCTGCGGCTTCGACAACATCTTCACCAGCACGGTCATCTCGCCGCCGCTCACCACCATCGACCACAAGCTGTGGGCGCGCTGCCGCGCGGCGGTCGATCTCATCATCGAGCAGAACTCCAGCGAGGACGGCCGCGAAAAGGTCATCCTGATGGCCGATAAAATCGAATACACGCCGCAGCTTGTCGTGCGGGGCTCCACCGGCCCCGCACCGGCAAAATAGGCGAGAAAAAACGGGCCTGCCGCAGACGGGAACGGTACCGACCATTCCCGTCTGCGGCAGGCTTTTTCCGGGCGTTACCGGAGAGAGCGCGCGTATTGCGTGGGCGTCATGCCGAACCACTGGCGAAACTGACGCGAGAAGTGCTGCGCGCTGGAAAAACCCATCTGAGCGGCGATCTCCCCCATGGACAGCTCGCCCTCGCGCAGAAGCGCCTTGCACTCTTCGAGGCGGATCTTGGAAATGTACCGGCCGGGCGGCATCCCCAGATGCTCGTCGAACAGGCGGCAGAGATAGGGGACGCTGACATTGAGCGCGGCGGCAAGCTCCCGCAGGGAGAGCTTCCGGCCCGCGCGGTCGGCCAGCAGCCGCAGGGCCTGCTCGACGATGCGGTGCTCGGCGCGCTGCGTGGCAGGCAGCGGCGCGGGCGCGCTCTTTTTTCCGGAGGCCTCCTCGCGCAGAAGACCGATCAGCAGCAGCTGCAGAAGCGCCGCCAGACAGTCATAGGAGCAGAGTCCGGGGTCGGCGCGCTCGCGGAGCATCGACTCCATCACAGGGCGCAGCCGGGCGGGCAGCGAGAGCCGCTTGCCGACGACGGGCGCGAGCGAATCGCCCGACAGCTCAAAGCTGATCGTCAGAAACCGGACGGGCATGTCGGAAAACTGCATGTGCCACACGCCGCTGCCGATGATGATAAGCTCCTGCTGAACGAGCGCCACGTCCTGGCCGTTGACGAGGTTGTGCAGCCGCCCCTGATCGACCAGCACCAGCTCATAGGCCTCGTGGCTCTCGCCGCGGAAATAGAAGTCCCCGGCGGCGTCCTGATCGAAAAAGGTCATGATCCGGCCGAAGGAGAGCTGCGGCACGGCGCCGTTTAAAAAATCGGCGCTCACAAGCCCCGCGTCCGCGGCGGGCGCGCCGGGCCTGGCATAAAGCCGGGCGGCGCAGCCGGAGCCAAGCGGAACCACGGAGAAAAGCGTCCCCGCGGACAGCCGCACCGCGCGGTCGAGATAGAACGCGCGGGGCCCGTCAGGCGGATAGAGAATCAGAAGGGGCATGCCCTCGCCGTAATCGACGATCAGCTCCCGTTCCGAGCGATACCGGACGGCCTCCGGGCCGGGCCGGGCCGGAAGCGTCGTCAAAACCCAGCCGTCCGGCTCCGGAGGACCGGGCAGCACCGCGCCGAGACCCAGCAGCGAGGCCGTCTGGAGCGTCTGTGTCAGCATAGAAGCGCCTCCCCGTTATCCATACGATACTGACACTATTTTTATCACATACGCCCCGATATGGCAAGCGTTTTGCCATTCTTCCTCGAAAATTTGCACATTCTTATGGAAGGCGCCCGCGCTTCTTGCATTTTGAAAACGGGAACCTTACAATGTAAAAAGCAATTGGCGAAAGGGGATTACCATTATGACAACTGGCGAACCGACCCTGGTGATCATGGCGGCCGGAATGGGCAGCCGCTTCGGCGGACTCAAGCAGATGACGCCGGTGGACGCCGAGGGGCATTTCATCATCGACTTTTCTCTCCACGACGCCTGGCGCGCGGGCTTCCGCCGCGTCGTGTTCATCATCAAGCGGGAGCTGGAGGAAGCGTTCCGCGAGCACATCGGGAACAGGATGGAGCAGTATTTCCATGTGGACTATGTATTTCAGGAGCTGAATGAGCTGCCGGAGGGCTACGCCGCGCCGCCAACCCGCGTCAAGCCCTGGGGCACGGCCCATGCGGTGGCCTGCTGCCGCGGCGTGCTGGACGGCCCGTTCGCCGTAATCAACGCGGACGATTTTTACGGCCCGACGGCGTACACGGCCATCTTCGATTTTCTGAAAAACAGCCGCGACGAGCGCACCTACGCCATGGTCGGTTATCAGGTGCGCAACACGGTGACGCAGAACGGCTCCGTGGCGCGCGGCGTCTGCGAGGAGAAGGACGGCTATCTGGCGGACGTCACCGAGCGCACGAAGATCTTTAAAAAGGGCGACGATGCGGAATACACCGAGGACGGCGAGCACTTCACCTTCCTGCCCGGCGGCACCACGGTGTCCATGAATTTCTGGGGCTTCACGAAGCGCTTTGTGGACGAGCTCTGGAAGCGTTTCCCCGCGTTTCTCGACGAGAACCTGCCGAAGAATCCCGACAAGTGCGAATACTTCCTGCCGTATGTCGTCAACGAGCAGCTCGAGGACGGCTCCGCGCGCGTAAAGATGCTCCACTGCGACGAGGCGTGGTACGGCGTGACCTATAAGGAGGATCTTCCGTCCGTATGCGCGGCCATCGCCGACATGAAGCGGCGCGGGATCTATGAGGAGGCGCTGTGGAAATGAACGAACAGGTGCTCAGCCGCTTCCGGACGCTCGGATCGGCGGTCAGCTGCGAGCGGTACGGCTGCGGCCACATCAACGAGACGTATCTTGTCGTGACCGACCGGGAGAAGCGGTATATTCTGCAGAAGATCAACGACCATGTGTTTCCGGACGTGCCGGCGCTCATGGAGAACATTTCATCGGTCACGGCCTTTCTGAAGCGGCAGACGGACGACCCGCGCCGCGTTCTGACGCTTGTGCCGACGCTCGACGGCGGCAGCTATTGCCGGGATGAAAGCGGCTGGTGGCGGCTGTACGAGTTTATCGAGGACAGCCTCTGCCTGCAGGCCCCAGAAACGCCGGCCGATTTCTATGAGAGCGCCGTCGCCTTCGGCGGCTTTCAGCAGCAGCTCGCCGGTTTTCCCGCCGAGACGCTGCACGAGACGATCCGCAACTTCCACAACACGCCCGACCGCTACCGGATTTTTCACGAGACGCTTGCGCGCGACCCGATGGGACGGGCGGGCGGCGTGGCTCCGGAGATCGCGTTTGTGCTTGCGCAGGAGGCCGGCGCGGGCACGCTGACCGCGATGCAGCGCGCGGGCGAGCTGCCGCTGCGCGTGACGCACAACGACACGAAGCTCAACAACGTGATGCTGGACATCCGCACGCGCAAGGCGCTCTGCGTCATCGACCTCGACACGGTCATGCCGGGGCTGAGCCTGTACGATTTCGGCGATTCCATCCGCTTCGGCGCGGCGACGGCGGCGGAGGACGAGCGCGAGCTCGACAAGATGACGCTCAGTCTGGAGCTCTACCGCATCTACACGCGCGGCTTCCTCGCAGCCTGCCCCAGCCTCACGCAGGCGGAGCGGCAGATGCTGCCCATGGGTGCGAAGCTCATGACGCTCGAGTGCGGCGTGCGCTTTCTGACCGACTATCTCGACGGCGACCGCTACTTCTCCATCCACCGCGAGGGCCACAATCTCGACCGCGCGCGCACCCAGTTCCGCCTTGTCGCGGACATGGAGGAAAAATGGGCGCAGCTGGAGCGCATCGGCCGCGAGGAGGCCGGCGCGTAGCGCCTCCCGCGTTCCGCCGGACGCAGAAAACAGCCTGCCCGAACCCGCAAAAATCGCTTGATTTTTGCGGGTCCTTTCGCCTGCGGAGACAAAAATCTCCGGTTTCCGGCGGCCGGAACAGGGAAACACTTGAAAGCCTATAAAATATATGTTATTTTGGGGTGATAGAGAAGGAGGCGCTTTGCATGAAGATTTCGACCAAGGGCCGCTATGCGCTTCGGATGCTGCTCGATCTGGCGGAGCAGCAGGGCGACGGCTACATTTCGCTGCGGGATATTGCGGAGCGGCAGGAGATCTCCAAAAAATACCTCGAACAGATCATCCCGACGCTCAGCCGGGCCAATCTGCTTCTGACAAACCGCGGCTATCTGGGCGGCTACCGGCTCTCCCGCACGCCGCGCGAATACACGGTGGGGGACGTTCTGCGCGCGACGGAGGGGAATCTGGCGCCGGTCGCCTGCTTGGAGCAGACGCCGAACCAGTGCCCGCGCTGCGCGGAATGCCTGACGCTGCCCGTCTGGCAGGGGCTGGAGGACGTCATCAACCGCTATCTCGACGGCATCACCCTGCAGGACATCCTCGACCGCAGGAACGAACGCACGGCCAACGATTATATTATTTAGGAGGATCCCCGAGTTGAAACGTATTATCACGATTCAGGATATTTCCTGCGTCGGCAGATGCTCGATCACGGTGGCGCTGCCGATCATCTCCGCCGCCGGCGTGGAGACGGCGGTGCTGCCGACCGCGGTGCTGTCCACCCACACCGCGTTCCCAAAATTCACCTTCCGCGATCTGACGGACGAAATCCAGCCGATCTCCGACACGTTCCGGGAACTGGGCATCGGCTTCGACGCGATCTATACCGGCTATCTCGGCTCACCGGAGCAGATCCGGCTGGTGGAGAACTTCCTGGCGCGCTTCCGCACACAGGAGAATCTCGTGGTGATCGATCCCGCGATGGCCGACGAGGGCGTACTGTACAAGGGCTTTACACAGCAATTTGCAGACCGGATGGCGGTGCTCTGCTCCCACGCGGACCTGATTCTGCCGAACCTCACCGAGGCGTCCTACATGCTGCGGATTCCCTACCGCGAGGACTGCGGCGAGGCGGATCTGCGGCAGATGCTGGTCAGACTGACGCAGCTCGGCGCAAAACGGGCGGCTCTCACGGGCGTCAGCCTGCGCCCCGGACGGATCGGCTGCTTCCTCTACGACTCGGTGACGGGGGAATACGACTTTTACGACAACGAAAAGCTGCCCGTTTCGTATCACGGGACGGGCGACGTGTTCGCCTCCTGCGCGGTGGCCGGCTGCATGCGCGGACTCTCCATCCCGCAGGCGCTGCATCTGGCGGTGGATTTTACGCTGGAGAGCATGAGAAAAACGATGGCGGACCCGGAGCGGCGCTTCTACGGCGTGAACTTTGAACAGGCGCTGCCCATGCTGATCGGACGGCTGCCCGCCGAAGCTTAAGGCAACACCGCCCAATTCGCGGCTGACGCCGCAAGCACGGTCTTGCTTGCATCGTCCCCGTCATATGCGCCAAAAATGCTCGCGAATCCACAAAGGATTCGCTGCGCTTTTTGACACCTCTGACGAAAATCTGACGGCGCAATCCCGCGCTTGGAATTGTGCGGGATTGCCTTAAAATTTTCCATCGACTGGGAAACCGCTTGTTTTTGCCGGATAACTACCCTATAATAATGAAAAACCAATGAAAAAACCGGCGCGGGATGACGCGGGCCGGGCACTGGAGGCGGGCGCATGGAACAGTTCGGAAGCTCTGACTGCGGGAAGATCATGAGCTATACCTGCCGCTGCATTATTGCCGGAGACACGGTGCGGCTGCTGGAGCCGTCGCCGCGGATGCAGATCTTTTACGGCGATTCGCAGAGCGATATGCTGCGCGCGCCGGAGTTTCGCGCGCTCTGCGCGGAGCATGCCGCGCGCCGCGAGGACTTCCGCGCGGCCTTTTCCGCCGTGCGCGCCGACGGTTCGCGCCGCCAGATCCGCGCGGAGGCCTGCTGCGAAGGGCAGACCGAGGAGGGCGCGGTCTACAGCGTCGTCTGCATGGACCTCACGGAGCTTCCGGAATCCGGACAGGCGGCCGAGCGGCTGGCCGCCGAGAACCGGGCGCTGCTGGAGGATTCTCCGGTCGGACTCGGCATCTACCACATCCGCGGCAGCGAGTTCCGCCTCGTCTACACCAACGCCGAATACTACCGCGTGCACCACGGCAGCCGCGAATACTGGGACAGCTTCCGCGACAAGAGCGCGCTCGAGCGCATCCTGCCCGAGGACGCCGAGATCATCCGCAGCGAATGGAAGCGCGTTCTGCAGCAGGGACAGAACGAGACCTTCGACGCCAGCTACCGCTGCCGGGGCGAGGACGGAAAGATCCACTGGGTCCGGCTCCTCGGCCGGATTTCCGGGCAGACCGACGGCATGTACACCTGCTACGCGTCGTACCTCGACCTCGACCGGGAGAAGTCGGCGGTGGCCGAGGCGGAGCGGCTCAACCGCGACCTGACCGGCACCGCGCTGATGATCGCCGAAAACGAGCAAAAGCTGGCCAAGCAGTACAGCGAGCAGCAGGCCTATCTCGATTCCCCGGGAAATTCCTATCTGCTCACCATGCGCGTCAACATCAGCACCGACGAGGTGGAGGCGATCAGCGGGACCGGCGTGCTGCTGCCGGGCACGAAGCCGCCGCAGCGCTACGCCGACTTTCTCGGGCTGGCCGCGCAGGTCATGCCGCACCGGGAGGACCGGGAGGCGCTTCTGCGGCATTTTTCCAGACAGGCGCTCCTGTCCGCGCACCAGGCAGGGGAGCGGACGGCGGCGATGGAGTGCTACGCCAGCCCGGACGGGCGGCGGCCGGGCTGGATCCGCCTGCAGATGAACTACCTCAAGCGGCCCGGCAGCGAGGACGTGATCGCGTTCGGCACCCTTCGGGAGATCAGCGACGAGGTGATCTACCGGGAGCTGACGAACCGGATTGTGGAATCCAACTACGAAAACGTCTCCTATCTGGACCTGTTCTCCGGGCAGCTGTTCGTAAAGGCGGCGCACGACGACAGGGCCTTCGCGCTGGACAAGCTGGCCTACGGCGAAGCGCTCGACCGGGCGGTAAAACGGTGGGTCAGGCCCGCGCAGGCGGAAGAGATCGGGGAGAAGATGTCCGCGCAGACCGTGAAGGCGGCGCTGGAAAAGAGCAGCGTCTATACGGTCTACTACAACATCCGCAGGGGCCCGGCGGACAGCGCGGAGCGGCAGATCAAAAACGACGCGTTCTATCTGGACGACAACCGGAACGTGATCGTATTCCTGCTGTCCGATGTGACCGACGTGTTCGAGCGCGAGCGCGAGAACCGGGAAAAGATGGCGCAGGCGCTGGCCGCGGCCGAGCAGGCCTCGCTCGCCAAGACGGAGTTCCTCTCCCGCATGAGCCACGAGATCCGCACGCCCATGAATGCGATCATCGGCCTGGACGCCATCGCGCTGCAGGAGCAGGGGCTCTCAGCAGCCATGGAGGACCACCTGCAGAAGATCGGCATTTCCGCGCGCTTTTTGCTCTCGCTCATCAACGACATCCTGGACATGTCGCGCATCGAAAGCGGGCGCATGGCGCTCAAGAACGAACCGTTCAGCTTTGAAAAGCTTATCGACGGCATCAACACGATCCTCTACGAGCAGTGCCGCGACAGCGGGATCGACTACGACTGCGTGCTCAAGAGCTTCACCGAGGAGCGCTATGTGGGCGACGCCACGAAGCTGCAGCAGGTGCTCATCAACATTCTCGGCAACGCGGTCAAATTCACGCCGAAGGGCGGAAAAATCCACTTCATGGTGGCGCAGCTCAGCCACACCAAGGACAAGGCGCGCATGCGCTTTGAGATCGCGGATACCGGCATCGGCATCGACGAGAGCTTTCTGCCGCACATGTTCGAGCCGTTCTCCCAGGAAAACCGGGGCAGGACGTCGGCCTACGGCGGCACGGGCCTCGGTCTGGCCATCTCCAAGAACATCGTCGGCCTGATGGGCGGCGAGATCAGCGTCCACTCCATCAAGGACGTGGGCTCGAGCTTCACGGTCGAGGTGGATCTGGGGCTGACCTCTGAAACCATCCGCCGCCGCGCGATTCTCGACAGCGCCTGCATGACGCCGCTCAATACGCTCGTCGTGGACGACGACGTGATCGTCTGCCAGCACACGCAGATGCTGCTGCAGCAGGCGGGCCTGCAGGCCGAGTGGGTCGATTCCGGCGCAGGCGCGGTGGAGCGCGTCGAGCAGAAGCACGCGCAGCAAGACGATTACGATCTCATTCTGCTCGACTGGAAAATGCCCGACATGGACGGCATCGAGACGGCGCGCCGCATCCGGCGGATCGTCGGTCCGGAGGTCACGATCATCATTATGACGGCCTACGACTGGGCGGACATCGAGGCGAAGGCCAGGGCCGCAGGCGTCGATCTGTTCATGAAAAAGCCGGTGTTTGCCTCGTCCGTCACCAAGGCCTTTGAAAACGTGTTCCGCAGGAAGCAGGAGGTCACGGAGCCCGAGCGGCAGCCGGAATTCCATTTCGACGGCAGGCGCGTGCTGGTCTGCGAGGACAACGAGATCAACGCCGAGATCGCCAGGAACATTCTGGAGATGAAGGGGATGGAGGTAGAGCAGGCCGGCAACGGCGCGGAGGCCATCGAGCAGTTCTTGAGCCGCCCCGACAGCTACTACGACGCCATCCTCATGGATGTGCGGATGCCGATTATGGACGGGCTGGAGGCCACGCGGACGATCCGCGCCATGAAAAAGCCGGGCAGCCGGACCATTCCGATCATCGCCATGACCGCCAACGCGTTCCAGGAGGACGTGAAGTCCTCGATGGACGCCGGCATGAACGCGCATCTGGCCAAGCCGTTCGAGCCGCAGACGCTCTATGAAACGCTCGACCGCTTTTTCAGCAAGGTATAAATGACCGCGGGCTGCGGCAAAATGCTCAGCATTTTGCCGCAGCCCGCGGTTTGAGACGGTTTGTTTTGCGATCGGGCCTGTAAGCCGGGTTCTGTAATCGGCAGTCATCTATCTAGGCGCGCCGTTGCCGGCGCGCTCCAGCCACCTTCTCGGAGACAGCCGGGTCAGCCTTGTCTCCTCTGCGGTGTTGCTCCGGATAGAGTTTACAGCGATGGACACTTTTGCGCGCCATCGGGTGCGCTCTTACCGCACCTTTCCATCCTTACCGGGACAGGCCCGGCGGTATCTCTCTGTTGCACTTTTCCTGAAGTTGCCTTCGGCGGGCGTTACCCGTTATCCTTACCCTGTGGAGCCCGGACTTTCCTCATGAACGGCCTTTCGGCGCTGCCCACGCGACTGCCCGGCCCGGTCGCTGCATTATTGTAACCGATGCGGAGGAAAATGTCAAACACGTTGCAAATATTCCCGCAAAAGGATATAATAAGCGTGCTGATAAAAGGAGCGCTGATATGAACGGTTTGGTGGAACGGTATTTTAACGGACTGCGCGGCAGGCGGATCGCGGTGCTCGGCATCGGGGTCAGCAACCGGCCGCTCATCCGGATGCTGCTCTCGCGCGGCCTGCAGGTGCTGGCCTGCGACAGAACGCCGCGGGAGAAGCTGGAGCCGGAGGTGCTGGAGCTGGAGCGCGCGGGCGCGGCGCTGCACGTGGGCGACGGCTACCTGGACGGGCTGGAGGCCGACGTCGTTTTCCGGACGCCGGGTATGCATCCCAATATCCCGGAGCTCGTGCGCCTGAAGAACCGGGGCGCGGAGATCACCTCCGAGATGGAGGCCTTTTTTGAGGTCTGCCCGTGCAGGATCATCGGCGTGACCGGCTCCGACGGGAAGACCACCACCACGACGCTGATCGCGAAAATACTGGAGCACGCCGGCAGGCGCGTCTACGTGGGCGGCAACATCGGCAGTCCGCTGCTGCCGCTGGCGGAGGAAATGGCGCCCGACGACCTCGCGGTCGTGGAGCTCAGCTCCTTCCAGCTCATGACGATGGAACGCTCGCCGCAGATCGCCGTGGTGACGAATCTCGCACCGAACCATCTCGACATGCACAAGGACATGGCAGAGTACGTCGCGGCGAAGGAGAACATCTATCTGCACCAGGATTCGTCCGGCAAGCTGATCGTCAACATGGACAACGCGATCACCGACTCGTTCGCCGCGAAGGCACGCGGGCGCGTGGAGAAGTTCTCTCGCCTCGGCATTCCGGAGAACGGCGTGTACCTGAAGGACGGCGTGATCTTCCGCAATGGGAGCAAGCTCATGGATCAGGCGGACATCCTGCTCCCCGGCCTGCACAACGTGGAAAACTACATGGCGGCCGCCTGCGCGGTCGAGGGCCTTGCCTCGGACGCGGACATCGACGCGGTCGCGCGCACGTTCGGCGGCGTGGAGCACCGGATCGAGCTGGTGCGGACGCTGGACGGCGTGCGCTACTACAACGACTCCATCGCCTCGAGCCCGTCCCGCACCATCGCGGGGCTCCATTCCTTTTCGCAGAAGCTCATCCTGATCGCCGGCGGCTACGACAAGCACATCCCCTTCGACGTGCTGGGGCCGGAGGTCTGCGCGCACGTGAAAACGTTGGTGCTGTGCGGCGCGACGGCGGAGAAAATCCGGCTGGCCGTGGAGGCCGCGCCGGCGTATCGCCCGGGCTTCCCGGAGATCGTGGAGGCAAAAACGCTGGAAGAGGCCGTGGCCCTGGCCCGCGGGCACGCCGCGGCAGGGGACGTGGTGACGCTCTCGCCGGCCTGCGCGGCGTTCGACCAGTTTAAAAATTTCATGGTTCGCGGAGAGAGATACAAAGAAATCGTGACAGGACTGTCATAGACAGGAGGCAGCCATGAAGCTCAGAAAAGTTTATGAAAAGCTGCGCGGCGTGAAGGACACGCTGCGCCATCCGTACTGCGCGGCGGTGATCGTCGCGGCGGGCACCGCCAACCGCATGGGCGGGACCGAGAAGATCCTGGCGGAGCTGGACGGGCAGACGGTGATCGCCCGCGCGGTCGAGGCGTTTGAGCAGAGCGCGCTGGTGGACGAGATCGTCGTCGTGACGCGGCAGGAGCTGCTCGGGCAGGTCAGCGAGCTGGCCGCGCCCTACTCCAAGGTCCGCATCGTGGTGCAGGGCGGCGATACGCGTGCCAAGTCCGTCATGGCGGGCCTCGACGCGGTTTCGCCCGACACGGAGCTCGTCGCGGTGCACGACGGCGCGCGGCCGCTCGTCTCGCACGAGGTGCTGGAGAACACGCTCCGCAAGGCCGCCAAGTTCGGCGCGGCCGCGCCGGCGATCCCGGTGAAGGATACGATCAAGGTCTCGCGCAGCGGCGCGGTGGACTCTACGCCCGACCGCAGCCGCCTCTACGCGGTGCAGACGCCGCAGGTGTTCGACTTTGACCTGCTGCGCGGCGCGATGCAGAAGGCCGTGGAAAACGGCAGCGAGCTGACGGACGACTGCTCCGCCGTCGAGGCCATCGGCATGAAGGTGCAGCTCACGCCCGGCTCCGAGGAGAATCTGAAGATCACGACGCCGCTGGACCTGCATCTGGCGGAGCTCATTCTGAAGGGCAGGCGCGCGCGATGAGAGTCGGACACGGCTATGACGTACACCGGCTCGCGGCGGGGAGGCCGCTGATCCTCGGCGGCGTGGAGATCCCCTTTGAAAAGGGGCTGGACGGCCATTCCGACGCGGATGTGCTGACGCACGCCGTCATGGACGCGCTGCTCGGCGCGGCGGCGCTGGGCGACATCGGGCAGCTCTTTCCAGACTCCGACGACCGCTACCTCGGCGTCTCGAGCCTGACGCTGCTGGCGGCTGTGCGCGAGCGGCTGCAGGCCGCGGGCTGGCGAGCGGAGAACATCGACGCGACCATCCTCGCCGAACGGCCGAAGCTCTCGCCCTACGAGGGGCAGATGCGGCAGAACCTGGCGGCCGTGCTGGGACTCGAGGCCGGACAGGTGAGCGTCAAGGCCACGACCGAGGAGGGGCTCGGCTTCACCGGACAAAAGCTCGGCATCGCCGCCCACGCGGTGTGCCTGATTGAAAAGATCTGAAGCAGCGCCGCGGATTTCGCCGCGGCGCCTGATATTGTGACAGGGTTTCCCTCCCGCGCATACGATAGCGCGGGAGGGAATTTTTTGATGTATTATTATGCTTTCACGTTCCGGTCGCTCACGCATGCGCAGAGCGGGCGGAACGCGCTTGACCGCAGCGGCGTGGCGAACTGGCTCGTGCGCGCGCCGAAAAGCCTGTCCGATCAGGGCTGCGGGTATCTGCTCGAGGTGCGCGGACAGGATGGGCCGTATGCCGCGTCGATCCTGCGCGCGTGGAGCGCGCCGTTCGCGCATATCTACAGCTTCTATCCGGACGGAAGGATCGGGGAGGCGGCGCTGTGATCTATTTTGACAGCGGCGCGACGACGCTCCAAAAACCGCCGGCGGTGGCAAAGACCGCCGCATACGCCATGCGGCGTTTCGCCAGCCCCGGCAGAGGCGGCCACCGTCCGGCCATGCTCGCGGCCGAGGGCGTATACGCCTGCCGGCTCGAGGCCGCCGCGCTCTTTGACGCGGAGCCGGAGCAGGTCGTTTTTACGATGAATGCCACGCACGGGCTGAACGTGGCGATCAAAACGCTGCTCAAAGCGGGCGACGAGGCCGTCATCTCCGGCTTTGAGCACAACTCCGTCACGAGGCCCCTGTATCACCTGGGCGCGCAGGTCACGGTCGCGGGCAGGAAGCTTTTTGACCCGGCGGATACGCTTGCGCAGTTTGACCGCGCCGTCACGCGCCGCACGAAGGCCGTCATTTTAACGCATGTGTCGAATGTATTTGGCTATGTGCTGCCTGTGGAACAAATCGCGGCGCTGTGCCGGGAGCGGGGCGTGCCGCTGGTGCTCGACGCCTCGCAGTCCGCCGGAGCGCTGCCGGTCTCGCTCAAAAAGCTCGGCGCGGCTTTCATCGCGATGCCGGGCCACAAGGGGCTGTTCGGCCCGCAGGGGACGGGCATTCTGCTTTGCGCGCGGCAGCCCGAGACGCTCCTCGAGGGCGGCAGCGGCAGCGTGTCCAAAAATCCGGATATGCCGGATTTCCTGCCTGACCGGCTCGAGGCCGGCACCCAGAACACCGCCGGGATCTGCGGCCTGGCCGAGGGCATCCGCTTTGTGCGAAAGCGTGGGACCGAGCGGATCTTTGCGCGGGAACAGAGCCTGACCCGCCAGCTCGTCAGGGAGCTCTCCGACATTCCGAACGTCCGCGTTTTCACGGGGCCGGGGCAGGCGGGCGTCGTGTCGTTCTTGCTGGGTGACGAGGACTGCGAGCAGACGGCGGCGCGGCTCGCCGAAAAAGACGTCTGTGTGCGCGCGGGGCTGCACTGCGCGCCGCTGGCGCACGAGAGCGCCGGAACGCTGGAAACGGGGACCGTCCGCGCCAGCTTTTCCGCGTTCAGCACCGAACGCGAGGTGCGGCGCTTTGTCCGCCTTTTGAAAAAATAGCGCGCCGGCGGAGAATTCCCGATGCTGCTACTTGCGGATTGCCTGCGTTTGGGGTATAATCAGGATAATTATAAGTATGGGCGGGGGCTTGCTACCCCGGCATCGGGCGGGAGAATTGCCAATGGCAGCGATCGAAAAATTCTTCCAGGATATGTTCTACTCCATTCCCACACCGGGGGTCATGGACATTGTAGACATCCTGGTCGCCGCGTTTATCATATATAAAGTATTGATGCTCATCCGCTCCACCAGTGCGGCGCGTGTCGCCCGCGGCATCCTGCTGCTGCTTTTGGTGACGTGGATCACCGACATCGTAAACATGTACGCGCTCAACTGGATTCTCAACAAGATCCTGGAGCTGGGTGTGATCGCGCTTGTCATCATGTTCCAGCCGGAGCTGCGGCGCGCGCTGGAGAAGGTCGGCGGCCGGACCATCCTGAGTCTTACCGACACCTCAATCAACCGCAGCGCGAAGGAGAATGCCATTACCGCCACGGTAAACGCCTGCGAAATCATGTCGCGTGAGCATATCGGCGTGCTGCTGATTTTCGAACGGGAGGCTTCGCTGGAGGAATATTTCAAAACCGGCACCATTGTGGACGCCCGCGTGACCGAGCAGCTGCTGCGGAACCTCTTTTTCCCGAAGGCGTCATTGCACGATGGAGCCGTCATCATCCGAAACGCGCGTGTCGCGGCCGCCGGCTGCGTCATGCCGCTGTCTGAAAACACGCACCTGAGCAGCGACCTCGGCACCCGCCACCGCGCGGGCATCGGCACGAGCGAGGTGTCCGATGCGGTTGTGGTGATCGTCTCCGAGGAGACCGGCACCATCTCCGTGGCCATCGGCGGCATGCTCAAGCGGCACCTGGCCCCGCAGACGCTTGAAAAGCTTCTCACCAACGAGCTGATCACCGACGAGGACCGCAAGAACAACTCCGTCTTCGGCTGGATCCGAAGCCGTTTGGCCGGAAAGGCGGGTAAGAATGAAGAAAAGTAGACTCATCTCCATGATTCTCTCGCTGCTGGCGGCCATCGGCCTGTGGATCTATGTCGTCACCATCGTCAACCCCGACGGCGAGCAGACGCTGACAAACATCCCCGTGACCTTTTCCGGCGAGGACGTGCTGCGCGAGGATCAGAATCTCGTCATCACCAAGGGCAGCGACGCGACGGTATCCGTCAATTTTTACGGCAAGAATTCCGATCTCAAAAAGCTCATCAAGAGCCAGAACGAGATCACGGCCGTGGTCGATGTGAGCAAGATCCGCTCCGCCAAGCAGTACAGCATGAGCTACGACGTGCAGCTGCCGGCCTCCGTGCAGGACTCGGTCATCACGATTTCCGACCGCTCGCCGAGCGTCATTTCCTTTACCGTGGAAAACTACGTCACCAAATCGTTCGAGGTCAAGACCGACGTGTCCGGCGTGGAGGTCGCGGCCGGCTACATGCTCGATTCGGCGACACTCGACTATGATACGGTCTCCGTCTCCGGGCCCGACTCCGTCGTCAGCACCATCGCAGGCGCGCAGGTCGCCGTAAGCCGCACGGACCTCGACAAGACCGTCACCGAAAAGGCGGACTACACGCTCGTTGACGCGGAAGGCAACACGATCGACAAGACCGGACTCACCACCGACGTGGACAGCCTGGAGGTCACGCTCAACGTGGTGATGTACAAGGAGATTCCGCTCGACGTGGAGTTTATCGACGGCGGCGGCGCGACGTCCAACGACGTTTCCAAGGACATCAGCCCCTCCACCGTCACCATCTCCGGCGACTCCACGGTGCTCGACGGCGTCAACAAGATCGTCCTGGGCAACATCGATCTGTCGAATACCGACAACAACGCCGTGCTTCCGTTCCAGATCATCATTCCCAATGGCGCGAAGAATGTCAGCGGAGAGCAGCAGGCCACGGTGACCGTCAAGATCAAGAACAAGGACACGGCGGTCATCCGCGCGACGAACATCGCCTTTATCAACGTGCCCGACGGCTTCGAGGCCTCGAGCGTGACCCAGCTCGTGCAGACGAAGGTCCGCGCGGCCACCGACGAGATCACGAAAATTTCCACGAACAATCTGCGCGTGGTGGCCGATATGGCGGAGTACACGCAGGCGGGAACATATACGGTGCCTGTTTCCATCTATATCGACGGCTACTCCGACGCAGGCGTCATCGGAGACTATACCATCGTCGCTACGCTGACGGCAAAAACGGCGGGACAATAACGCAAAAACGGAGGAGACTGCTTTGATCAGAAGTATGACCGGCTACGGCCGCGCGACGCAGACTGTGAACGGGCGGGAAATCACCGTGGAGCTGCGGTCCGTCAACAACCGCTATCTCGACTGCTCGGTGAAGCTGCCGCGGCTCTACGGTTTTGCCGAGGACCCGATCAAGACCCAGCTGAAAAAATCGATCTCCCGCGGCAAGGTGGACGTGTTCGTCACGGTCAACCTCGCGGCGGAGCAGGATGAGAAGATCTCGCTCAACCGCCCTGTGCTCGAGGGCTATCTCGAGGCGCTGCGCACCATGGCGAAGGACTACGGCCTGCGGGACGACATCTCCGTCACTTCGCTGGCGAAGCTGCCCGACGTGTTCGACGTGCAGAAGGAGCAGACAGACGAGCAGCAGCTCACGCAGGATATCCTCTCGGTCGCGGACGAGGCGGTGCGGAAATTCGACGACATGCGTACCGTCGAGGGCTCGGCTCTCGAACGGGACGTGCGCAGCCGCTCGGCGTCGATCCTCTCGCTCGTGGAGCTGGTGGAGGCCCGCAGCCCCGAGACGGTGAAGGAATACAGGGCGCGCCTGACCGCGAAGATGGAAGAGGTTCTGGCCGGCGCGTCGGTCGATGAGACGCGCATCCTGCAGGAGGCCGCCATCTATGCCGACAAGATCGCCGTCGACGAGGAGACGGTGCGCCTGCGCAGCCATCTGTCCCAGCTCAATTCCATGCTGACTTCCGGCGGCGCCATCGGCCGCAAGCTGGACTTCCTGATGCAGGAGCTCAACCGCGAGGCCAATACCATCGGCTCAAAGTGCAACGACCTCCAGCAGACCAATACGGTCGTGGAGATCAAGGCGGAGCTCGAGAAGATCCGCGAGCAGATTCAAAACATCGAATAGTCGGAGGCTTGCATGAAACTGGTCAACATTGGCTTCGGCAGCGCGGTCGCGGCATCCCGCGTCCTGGCTGTCCTGAGCCCCGAATCCGCGCCCGTCAAGCGCACGGTGCAGGAAGCGCGCGACCGCGGCATGCTGATCGACGCCTCCTACGGCAGAAAGACGCGCGCGGTGCTGCTTCTGGATACGGACCATGTAATCTTGTCCTCGGTCCTGCCGGAGACGCTCGCCTCGCGGCTCGACGAGGACTATGCGCCCGCGCAGGAGACGGAGGACGTGCCGTGAGAGGAAAGCTGTATGTCGTGTCCGGCCCCTCCGGCGTCGGGAAAAACACGATTCTGAGCCGGATCGTGTCCACGCAGCCCAATGTGCAGTATTCCGTCTCCGCCACCTCGCGGCCCATGCGCCCTGGCGAGGTGGAGGGCATCAGCTATTATTTTCTCGACCGGCCCGGCTTCGAGCGCCTGATCGAGCAGGACGAGCTGCTGGAATACGCCGAGTACGTCGGCAACTACTACGGCACGCCCGCGACGCCCATCAGAAAGGCCGTGGGGGCCGGGATCGACGTCGTGATGGACGTGGACGTGGTGGGCGCGCTGAAGATCAAAAAGCGCGTGCCGGACGCCGTGCTGATCTTTCTCGCGGCCAGCTCCCTCGACGTCATCCGCCAGCGCCTTGAACGGCGCGGCGACGTGCGCCCCGACGTCATGGCGCGCAGGCTCGAACGGGCCCGGTGGGAGTATTCGCAGGCCTGCCGCTACGACTACATCGTCCTCAACGACGAGATCGCCCGCGCAACGGGCGAAATGCTGTCCATCATGACAGCGGAAAAATGTAAAACCATGGAGAGAATCCATTTGATCGAGGAGGAACTTTAATGCTGTATCCCGCTATGTCCCAGCTGCTCAAGAATATCGACAGCCGCTATCTGCTTGTCAACGTCATCGCGCATCGCGCGCGCCAGCTTTCCATCGAGTCCGAGATGACCCACGAACCGCTCGAGGACAAGCCTGTGACGATCGCCATCGGCGAGGTGGCCCGCGGCGAGCTGACCGCGACGCTGAAGCAGAAGTACCTGCGATAACCGGAAATGCGCGCACCGTGAATAGAAATCCCGTGTCATCCTGAGCGCCGGCGAAGGATCTTTTCCACCGAAGCATCCTCGGGGAAAGGATTCTTCGCGGGACGGGCTCAGAATGGCACAAATTTTCTTAGCCGGCGCGCGCAGCCCGGATAAAAGGAGGAGTGGGCATGATTGCGAAAATCGCCGTTTGCGCCGCTGTTTTTGCCATCGACAAGCCCTATTCCTACCGGATTCCGGCGAACCTCGACGTGCGCGCCGGCATGCGCGTGATCGTGCCGTTCGGAAAGGGCAACAAGCGCGCGGAGGGCGTTGTGCTTCTGACGCAGGAGGGCGGCGAAGAAGGCCTGAAGGCCGTCGAGCGCGTCCTGGACCCCGAACCCGTGCTGGATGAGGACCAGCTTCGGCTGGCGGCGTTTCTGCGCGAACGGTATTTCTGCACCTATTACGAAGCCGTTCGGGCGATCCTGCCGGCCGGCTTCTGGTTTCAGACGACCGAGACATTCGAGCTGACCGGCGACTGGCACGGCCTGCACATCCGGCAGAAGGCCGCGCTGCAGATTTTACAGATTCTTGATGATTTCGGCGGCCAAACCGACTATCATCGTTTAAAAGAGCAGATTCCGGACGAAAATCTTCTGCAGAGCGGCCTGCGCTACCTGCTGGGGAAAAAGCTGCTCCGCTCCGATCTCGACGCGGCGGTCCGCTCAAAGGGGAAGACCGAAAAGCTTGCGGCGCTCGCGGTCAGCTGCGAGGAAGCCGAGGACTACGCCGCGCGCCGCCAGAAGTCCGCGCCGCTGCAGAAAAGCGTGCTGGAGCTGCTGTGCGCGGCGGGCAGCGCCTCGTGCGGCGAGATTCTGTACATGACGGGCGCGTCCATGACGACGCTGCGGCGGCTGGAAAAGGTCGGGCTTCTCACGATCTCCGAGCGCGAGATCTACCGAAGCCCCATCCAGAGCCCCCCCGAGCCGGAAGAGTCTCCGATCCTGAGCGCCGAGCAGCAGACCGTCTTTGAGAGCCTTTTGTCGCAGGCCCGGCAGGAGAAGCCAGGCGTCGCGCTGCTGTACGGCGTCACGGGCAGCGGCAAGACGAGCGTGTATATCCGGCTCATCTACGAAGCGCTCGCCGCCGGGAAGTCCGCGGTGCTGCTGGTGCCGGAGATCGCGCTGACGCCGCAGCTGCTCGGAAAGCTCACCGCCCACTTCGGCGAGGCGGTCGCAGTTTTACACAGCAGCCTGCGCGTGGGAGAGCGCTGCGACGAATGGCGCAGGCTCCGCGAGGGCAAGGCGACCGTCGCCGTCGGCACGCGCTCGGCGGTGTTCGCGCCGGTGCGGAATCCCGGCCTTTTCATCGTGGACGAGGAGCAGGAGCACACCTACAAGTCGGAGAACGCGCCGCGTTACCACGCGCGCGAGGTTGCGATCCTGCGCGGCATGCGCGCGAACGCGCTGGTGGTGCTGGGTTCGGCCACGCCCTCGGTCGAGAGCATGTACAGAGCCCGCACGGGCGTGTACTCCCTCTGCACGCTGACAGAGCGCTACAACGGGATGTCGCTGCCGCATGTGCGGCTCGTGGATATGAAGAAGGAGCTGCGCAAGGGCAATCCGGGCTCCATCAGCGAGGAGCTGGAGGAAAGCCTGCGGGACAATATTCTCGCGGACCGGCAGTCGATCCTGTTTCTCAACCGCCGCGGCAACAGCCGGTATCTTGTCTGCGTGGACTGCGGCGAGGCGCCGGAGTGCCCCCGCTGCAGCGTACATCTGACGTATCACTCCGTCAACAGCCGCCTGATGTGCCACTACTGCGGCTACTCCGAGCCGGCCGTGACGCGCTGTCCGAAATGCGGCGGGCCGCTCAAGCCGGTCGGCTCCGGCACGCAGAAGATTCAGGAGGAGCTGGCCGCGATTTTTCCCGACACGCAGGTTCTGCGCATGGACGCCGACACAGTTGCCGCCGCGGGCGGCCACGAGGCGATCCTGGCGGAATTTCAGCAGAAGAGGGTTCCGATCCTGCTGGGCACGCAGATGGTTGCGAAGGGGCTCGACTTTGAAAACGTCACGCTCGTGGGCGTGCTGGACGCGGACATGTCGCTGTACGTGGGCGACTACCGCGCGGCCGAGACGACGTTCTCGCTTTTGACGCAGGTCGTGGGCCGCTCGGGCCGCGGACAGTCCGCCGGCATCGCGCTCATCCAGACCATGACGCCGGAAAACCGCGTGATGGAGCTGGCCGCCCGGCAGGACTACGACAGCTTCTACGAGCAGGAGATCCGGCTGCGCGAGCTGCGGCTCTGCCCGCCGTTTTCCGACCTGTTCACCGTGACCTTCACGGGCATCTACGAGGACCAGGTCCTGCGCGGCGCGGCGTCGTTCCGCGCGGCGCTGAAAAACCGGCTGCGGGAGAACGGCCTGGAGGCGCAGATCCTCGGACCCGCGCCCGCGCCCGTCGCCCGCGTCAACTACACCTACCGCTACCGGCTCAATCTGAGCTGTAAAAATTCCCGGCCGCTTCGGGCCATGCTTTCGCAGCTGCTCGCGGATTTTGCCCGCGACCGGCAGAACCGGGGCGTCGGCGCGTACGCGGATGTCAATTCTTACGAATGAGAGGAAACTGCTATGGCACTCAGACACATCGTCACTGTGGGTGACCCCGTTTTGACGAAGAAATGCCGCAAGGTCACGAAATTTGACGACCGCCTGGCAACGCTGCTCGACGACATGATCGAAACGCTGCACGACGCGAACGGCGTGGGCCTGGCCGGGCCGCAGGTGGGCGTTCTGCGCCGCGTGGTCGTTGTGGACGCGGGCGACGAGGATCTGGAGCTCGTGAACCCGGAGATCGTCGAGACGGGCGAGGAGACCCAGACCGGGCTGGAGGGGTGCCTCAGCGTACCCGGCGAATACGGCGTTGTCACGCGGCCGAACCATGTGGTCGTGCGCGCGCAGGACCGCAGCGGCGAGTGGTACGAGTATACGGGCGACGAGCTCATCGCGCGCGCGTTCTGCCATGAGCTGGACCACCTCGACGGCCATCTCTACACCGAGATCGCCGAGCACATGCTGACGAAGGAGGAGCTGGAAAAGCTCCGGCAGCAGGAGGAGGAAGCGGAAGAGCCGGAGGCGTCGGAGAAATGAAGCTGGTATTCATGGGCACGCCGGAGATCGCCCGCGTGTGCCTCGAGAAGCTGCAGACCTCCGGACTGCCGGTTTCGGCCGTCTATACAAAGCCCGACGCGCCGCAGAACCGCGGCATGAAGCTCACCGAGTCGCCCGTCAAGCTGTACGCGCGCGCGCAGGGCATCGCCGTGTATCAGCCCGCGACCTTCCGGGACGACGCGGCAGTGGAGGCGCTCAAGGCCCTCGCGCCAGACCTCATCGTCGTGGTGGCGTACGGGAAGATCCTGCCGCAGCGGGTGCTGGACATCCCCAAATTCGGCTGCATCAACATGCACGCGAGCATCCTGCCGCAGCTGCGCGGCGCGGCGCCGGTGCAGAGGGCCATCCTGGACCATCTGGACGAGACGGGCGTGACCGCCATGATGCTCTCTGCCGGCATGGACGAGGGCGACATCCTGGAGATCCGGAAAACGCCGATCGACCCGATGGAGACCTCGGGCGAGCTGATGGAGCGGCTTTCGCACATCGCGGCGGAGCTCGCCTGCGACACGGTGCGCGCCATCGAAAACGGGACCGCCGTTCGCACGCCGCAGGACGCGGCCAAGGCCACCTACGCCGCGATGCTCACGAAGGAGCTTTCGCCCGTCGACTGGAGCCAGTCCGCGCGCGGCGTCATCGACCAGGTGCGCGGCCTCGACCCGTGGCCGGTTGCAGCGGCGGAGCTGGACGGCCGGCATTTCAAAATCTATCGCGTGGAGCGCACGGATAAAAAGACCGGGCAGGCGCCCGGCACGCCGCTTGCGCTCACAAAACAGGGGCTGGAAATCGCCTGCGGCGGCGGAGACGTGCTCGTCATCCGCGAGCTGCAGGCGGACGGCGGCAGGCGCATGCCCGCGGCCGACTATTTCCGGGGACACCCGATCAAGCTGTAAGGAGCAGTCCATGGACGCCAGAATCACCGCGCTCTCCGCGCTGATCGCCTGCAGGAAGCAAAACGCCTGGTCAGACGGCAGCCTAAAAGAATACATTGTCCGCGACCGGCTCGACCGGCGCGACGCGGCGCTGGCGACAAGGCTCTGCTACGGCGTGCTGCAGAACCGGATGCTGCTGGATTTCTACCTGTCGTCCTTTTTAAAAGGGCGGCTGAAGGATCTGCAGCCGGTGGTGGCGGACATCCTGCGCCTCGGCGCGTACCAGCTCGTCTTTCTGGAGAAAATCCCCGCCTCCGCCGCGGTGAATGAGGCGGTGGACGAGACGCGCCGCTACGCCAACAGCCGGGCGGCTGGACTGGTCAACGCGGTTTTGCGCGCGCTGGCGAGCGCGGCCGCGGAGAAGCGGCTTCCGGAGCCGAAGGACCTCGCAGTGCGCTACAGCCATCCCGCGCCGCTCGTGGAGCTGCTGCGGGACTCGCTCGGCGAGGCGCGGCTGGAACCGTTTCTGCGCTGCGACAACGAAGCGCCGGAGACGGTCGTGCAGCGGAATCCCCTGAAAACTAAGGGCACAGATCTCTTCCTGGAGCTTCAGAACCAGGAGGTTTCCATCCGCCGCCATTCCTGGCTTCCGGACTGCTATTGCCTTTCCGGCACCGGCAGCATCGAAACGATGGCGGACTTCCGCGACGGCAAGTTTTACGTGCAGGACGCGGCGGCGCATCTGGCCGCCATGGCCCTGTCGCTGTCGCCGGGGATGCAGGTGCTCGACGCCTGCGCCGCGCCCGGCGGCAAGAGCTTTTCGGCGGCGCTCGCGATGGCCGACCGCGGCCGGATCCTCGCCTGCGACATCCATCCGCACAAGCTGGAGCTCATCGAAAAGGGCGCCGAGCGGCTGGGCCTCACATGCATCACGCCGGTCCTGCAGGACGCGGCGGCGGAAAACCCGGAATGGCTCGGCGGCATGGACGCCGTGCTGGCGGACGTGCCGTGCTCGGGGCTGGGCGTCATCCGCAAAAAACCCGACGTGCGCTACAAGAGCCTCGACGGGCTGGAGGCGCTGCCGGCCGTGCAGCGCGCGATCCTGGAGAATGTCTGCCGCTATGTGCGTCCGGGCGGGACGCTCGTCTACTCGACCTGCACCGTGCTGCGCCGGGAGAACGAGGACGTGGCGGAGGAATTTCTGAAAAACCACCCGGAGTTCGCGCCGGAGCCCATCCCGACGCCGGCGGCGCTGGGGCTTGAAAACGCCGGCATGCTGACGCTGCTGCCCTGCGAGCACGATTCGGACGGCTTTTTCATCTGCAGGCTGAGGAAACGGGCATGAAGCAGGACATCAAATCCCTGACGCTGCCGGAGCTGCGCGAGGCGTTCGCGTCGCTCGGCGAGCCGGCCTTCCGCGCGCAGCAGGTATTTGTCTGGCTCTCGCGCGGCGCGGGCAGCTTCGCGGAGATGAGCAATCTCTCCAAGCCCCTGCGGGAAAAGCTGGACGGCCTGTATTTTATCACGCGGCCTACGGCTGTGCGCAGGCAGGTCTCCCAGCGCGACGGCACGATCAAATATCTCTGGCGCCTGTCGGACGGCAACTGCGTCGAGTCCGTCGTGATGCGATACCGCCACGGCAATACGGTCTGCATCTCCTCCGAGGTCGGCTGCCCGATGGGCTGCAAATTCTGCGCCTCGACGCTGGGCGGCCTCGTCCGGCGGCTGACGCCCTCGGAGCTTTTCGACCAGGTGCTGTTTTCCCAGCTCGATTCCGGGCTCGAGATTTCCAACGTCGTGCTCATGGGCATCGGCGAGCCGCTGGACAACTTTGACGCGGTCATGAAATTTCTGGAGCTTGTCAACAGCCCCGAGGGCCTGAACATCGGCATGCGCCACATCAGCCTTTCCACCTGCGGGCTGGTGGACAAGATCGACCTGCTCGCGCAGAGGAAGCTGCAGCTGACGCTGTCGGTGTCCCTGCACGCGCCGGACGACGAGACGCGGGAGAAAATCATGCCGGTCGACAAGCGATGGCCGGTGGACGAGCTGCTCGCGGCCTGCCGGCGGTATTTCGACACGACCGGCAGACGGGTGTCCTTTGAGTACACGATGATCGACGGCGTGAGCGATTCGCCCGAAAAGGCTGAGCTGCTGGCAAGAAAGCTGCGCGGCATGGGCGCGCACGTCAATCTCATCCCGCTCAACGCCGTGCGCGAGACAGGTCTGAAGACGAGCTCGCGGGAGGCCGTCCGCCGCTTTCAGGAGATTCTGGAGTCCGCCGGGATTCCCGCCACCGTCCGCCGGACGCTGGGCGGCGACATCGACGCCTCCTGCGGACAGCTCCGCAGAAAGTTTGAAAACATCCGCGAGGAGGAATGAGAATGCAGACGTGGGGACTGAGCGATCCCGGCGAAATCCGGGAGCAGAATCAGGACGCCTTTGCCATTGTCACATTTCACCACGACCAGACGCTCATGGTGGTGTGCGACGGCATGGGCGGCGCCAAGTCCGGCAACATTGCCAGCACCCTTGCCGTCGAGGTCTTCGTGGACGAGGTGCGCCGGGGACTCAAACCCGGACTCAGCCCGCAGAGCGCAGGCGACGTGCTGAAAAGCGCGCTGCAGCTTGCCAACAAGGCGGTCTTTGAGCAGGCGCAGCTCAGCGAGGATTTTAAGGGCATGGGCACCACGCTCGTTGCGGCGCTGTTTCTCAAAAACCACGCCGTTCTCATCAACGTCGGCGACAGCCGGGCGTATCTGTTCTCCACGGAGGGCGTGCAGCTGCTCACGCGCGACCACTCCATCGTGGAGCTCATGGTGCAGCGCGGCGAGCTGACCCGCGAGCAGGCAAAAAACTACCCCGGCAAAAACGTTATCACCCGCGCGGTCGGTACCGAGCAGACCGTGGAGGGCGATCTGTACCACCAGGAGCTCAAAAAGGACGACTGCCTGCTTCTGTGCTCCGACGGCCTATCCAACGTCATGGCCGATCAGGAGATGCTCTTCGAGGTCGTCCACGGCGTCCACAAGAGCGACTGCTGCCAGCGGCTTTTGAACATCGCGAGGACGAGAGGCGCACCGGACAATGTCACGGTGACGCTGGCGGCCCTATAAACGGAAAAGGAGCTTCTTATGGATAACTACATAGGCAGGCTTTTGGACAATCGATACGAGATCCTCGAGGTCATCGGCTCCGGCGGCATGGCGGTCGTGTACAAGGCGCGCTGCCACCGGCTCAACCGGCTCGTCGCCATCAAGATCCTCAAGGACGAATTCTCGCAGGACGCCGAGTTCCGCCGCCGCTTCCACGCGGAGTCGCAGGCCGTCGCCATGCTCTCGCACCCGAACATTGTGAGCGTCTACGATGTGTCGCACTCCGACGGCGTGGACTATATCGTCATGGAGCTGATCGAGGGCATCACCCTCAAGCAGTATATGGAGCAGAAGGGCCAGCTCAACTGGCGCGAGGCACTCCATTTCGCCACGCAGATCGCCAAGGCGCTTGAGCACGCGCACAGCCGCGGCATCATCCACCGCGACATCAAGCCGCACAACATCATGATCCTCAAGGACGGCAGCGTGAAGGTGGCCGATTTCGGCATCGCGCGCATCTCGTCGGCGCAGAACACGCTGACAAGAGAGGCCCTCGGCTCCGTCCACTATATTTCGCCCGAGCAGGCCAAGGGCGGCCACGTCGATTTCCGCACCGACCTGTACTCCCTCGGCGTCGTCATGTACGAGATGCTGACGGGCCGGCCGCCCTTCGACGGCGACACGCCGGTATCCGTGGCCATCCAGCACATCAACGCAAAGCCTGTCATGCCGCGCGAGCTGAATCCCTCGATCCCCGTGGGGCTCGAGCAGATCACGATGCACGCCATGACGGCCGACCTCGACAAGCGCTACGCCACCGCGACCGATATGCTGGCCGACCTCGAGGAATTCCGGAAGAATCCCAACATGACCTTCGACTTTTCCCGCGAGACGGGCGATATGGACGTCGATCTGCTTCTGAACCAGACCAGCCGCCCCGCGGAGGCGCGCGCGCCCAAGCCCGCCGTGCAGAAGAGCGCGGCGGAGCGCGCGGCAGGACAGAAAAAGCCCGCCGCGCCCCAGGCGCCGCAGCAGGAGGAAAAGAGCAGGGGCGGCCGCGTGGCGGTGATCGCGGGGATCATCTGCATTGCGCTCGCGGTGATCGGCATTGTCTATTTTCTCTATTCCTATTTCTTCTCCGACATCTTTTCCAAGACGGCGGAGGATACGGTGCCGAATTTTGTCGGCATGGTCTATGAGCAGATCGACAAAACCAAGTATCCCAATTTTACAATTGAAGCCGCTGAATGGAAAACCAGCGACACCTACGCATACGGCTATGTCATGGAGCAGACGCCGGAGGGCAGCAGCACCGCGAAGGTGGGCACCACCATCGAGCTGACCATCTCCAACGGCTCGGAGACAAACACGATGCCCGACCTCGTCAATTCCACGGTGACGAATGCGCAGACGACGCTCGGCAATATGAATGTGGTGGTGAAGATCACCTACGAGACAAGCGACGCCTATACCGACGGCTACGTCATCCGCACCGATCCCACAAAGGGCAGCACGCTTACTGACGGGCAGACCGTCACGCTTGTCGTCAGCATGGGGCCGACGGAGCAGCTCGTCAAGGTGCCCGCGCTTGTGGGCGAGGACATCGACCAGGCGCTTTTGGACATTGAGGCGGCCGGACTCGGCAAGGGCGACGTGCGCTCGGTGGACAGCGATCTGCCGGAGGGCACCGTGACCTTCCAGAGCATCGACGAGGGCGAGCAGGTGAAGGCGCAGACGCCCATCAACCTGCAGGTTTCCAAGGGCCCGCAGGACGCCGCGACGCCCGTTGTGAAGTCCCTGACGGGCGACACGACCGCCGTGGTCGGCGACACGCTGACGCTCCAGATCCAGGCCACGACCACCGACGAGGGCGTGCTGACCTATGCGTGGTACGTCTCCAAGACCGGCAGCACCGACGACGGCCAGCTCGTCTCGCCGAGCGCCGAAAACAACACCACCTGCTCCGTCAACACCACGACCGGCGGCATCTACTATTACTTCTGCAAGATCGTCAACACGCTCGGCGACAAAACGGCCGCCGCGTATTCCAACATGGTCGAGATCACCATTGAGGGCAAGCAGACGGATACGCTCAAGAACAAGGTCATCTACGTGAAGATGCCCTCCGCAGACGGCACCTACGACGTGACCGTGAAGGTGGACGGCGTGCAGCAGAGCTCGTTCGAGGCGGACATGAGCCAGTGGAACAGCGACCAGATCAGCATCCAGGTGAGCGGCGCCGGCACGCAGACGGTGGACGTCTATGTCAACGGCGAGCTCTACAACACCCAGACGATCGATTTTGACACGGCGGGGTAACGGATGAACGGTTACAGGATCATCCGGGCGCTGAGCGGATTTTATTATGTAAACACCGAAGACGGCGTGATTGAATGCCGCGAACGCGGAAAGCTGCGGCGCGAGGGACGCGAGCCGGTGGTCGGGGACTTCTGCGAGATCACAAGGCAGGGCAGCAGGGGAACGCTGGAGAGCCTGCTGCCGCGGCGCAACTTCTTTGTCAGACCTGCGGTGGCCAATATCGACCTGCTGGTGCTGCTGGCCTCCTGCGCGATCCCCACGACGGAGCCGTTTCTCATCGACCGGGTGCTCGCGATCGCCGGACGCCAGGGCGTGCCCGTGCTGATCGTCGTCAACAAGAACGACCTTGCACCCGGCCTGCCGCTCTCCGGCATCTACGAGCGGGCGGGCTTCCCGGTGCTGCTCGCGAGCGCGGAGACAGGGGAGGGCGTGGAGGCGCTGCGCGCGGCCATCCGCGGCAGACTCTCCGTCTTTACGGGCAACTCCGGCGTCGGGAAATCGAGCATTCTCAACCGGCTCGACCCCGCGCTGGGCCTTGGCGTCGGCGAGGTCTCAGAGAAGCTGGGCCGCGGACGCCACACGACGCGCTGCGTTTCGCTGTACGAGCTGGAAAAGGACACCTGGGCCGCCGATACGCCGGGCTTCTCCGCGTTCGACACCGACCGGATGGACCTGCTGCTGAAGGACGACCTGCCCGCCGCGTTTCCGGACTTTGCCCCCTGGATCGGCAAATGCCGCTTCCCCGACTGCGCGCACCGCAGGGAGCCCGGCTGCGCCGTCCGCGAGGCGCTGGAGCGCGGCGAAGTGGAGCCGACGCGGTACGAGAGCTATCTGAAGCTGTACGAGCTCGCCGAGGCCAACAAGCCCTGGGAGCAGAAAACGATATAAAAGAGCGCGCTGCAAAACATTTCCGTTTTGCAGCGCGCCCCTTTTTTTGCGCACCGTTCGGACAGGGAGCGCGTAGAATGCGCAAAGGGGTGGTTTATCATGTGCCTGTGCAGGGATAAGACGGGCCGCGTGCTGCTGGGGATCGGGATCGGGCTGATCCTGTCGCTTCTGTTTTCCGGCTGGTTTCTGCGGATTCTCCTCGGCGGCGTGCTGATCGCCGTCGGCTGTCTGCTGCTGAACGACGATTGAAGAATATCCTTGTCCCGCTCCGCGTATAGTGAAGCAAAGCAAAACTTACAAGGAGTGATCGGACATGGAGCTTGTGTTTGAGACAAAAACCGCAGCCCGGCTTGACCCCGTGATCCACGAGACGCTGAGCCAGGAGGAGACCGCCGAGATCATCGTGCCGGACAGCTGCCCGGACGTGGAGAGAGTCGTCTACTCGAGCGCCGCCGCCGTGCTGCGCGGAAAGGAATGCCGTCCGGGCAGCGCGGTGCTGACGGGCGGAATCCGCGCTGGCGTTTTGTATGTGCCGGAGGACAATTCCGCTCCGCGCGCGCTGGACGTCTGGATTCCTTTTACCATGCGCTTCGACCAGCCCGCCGTGACAGAGGAAACCCAGACGGCGGCGCAGGCGCGGGTGCGCTCCGTGGACGCGCGGATGATTAACTCGCGCAAGCTGCTCGTACGGGTGAATATCGGCTGCATGCTGGACGGCTATGAGGAAGTGCAGCAGACCGTCAAAAGCGTGCAGAACGCGCCGGATGCGGTGCAGAAAAAGCTGCGGACATATCCGCTCGTGCTGCCCGCGGAGCAGGCGGAAAAGCCCTTCACGATCTCCGAGGAGCTGGAGCTGCCCGCGGGCAGGCCGGCGGTCGGAACCGTCTGCGCATACGACGTGCTGCCGCAGATTGCGGAAAAGAAGATCGTCGGAAACAAGGCCGTATTCAAGGGTACGCTCTTTTTTAAGCTGCTCTATCTCTCGCCCGACGGCGAGCTGGCCGTCTTCGATCAGCAGCTCCCGTTCTCGCAGTACTGCGAGCTGCTGCATGACTACGACGACGACGAGCTGGAGGTTCTGCTCAGCGTGACCGGCACAGAGCTGGAGCCGGAAAACGCCGACGCCGCGCGCAGACTCCTTTTGACGGTGAACCTGCTGGCCCAGTGCCTCGTCAGCGCGAACCAGCCGATGGAGGTGTGCGAGGACGCCTACGCGGTCAAGGGGACGCTCCAGCCGGAGTGGACGGAATACCCCCTCGATTGCCGACTCGACAGCCAGACGCTGCGCGCGCCGCTGCAGGGCGCGGTCAAGGGCCCTGTCCGCGCAGTGGTGGACAGCGGCGTATATCTGGATTTTCCGACACAGGAGCGCACGGACGGCGGCCTGCGCCTGCATGCGCCGGCCAGCGTCAACATCCTGTACTACGACGCGGACGGCCAGCTCCAGGGCGCGGGGGGCAGGGCGGAGGCCGTCTGCGAAACCGCGCTGGCAGAGGGCGGCGCGTGCAGCCCGCAAGCGGCGCTCGAGGGCGGCGGCTTTGCCGCTCCCGGCGCGGACGGGGCGGAGCTGCGCTATGAGGCCGTGTTCGATGTGGACACATTCGCGCATCAGACGCTGCGGAACCTGTCCGGCGGGACCTACGAGCCGAAAACGGACAAAAAGGAGGACCGGCCGTCGGTCGTGGTGGCGGTAAACCGCGAGAAGCAGGATGTCTGGAATATCGCCAAAAAATACGGCACGACGGCGGAGGCCATCCGGCAGGCGAACGGACTGACGCAGGACGAGGCGGAGGCCGGGGAAATGCTGCTCATTCCCATGTGAGCGGCGGAAAAAGGAGGCGGTAACATATGGCTGAAAGCACATTGTACGAGCAGATCGCCCAAAGAACGGACGGAAACGTCTACCTCGGCGTCGTCGGACCGGTCCGCACGGGCAAGTCCACGTTTATCAAGCGTTTTATGGAGCAGCTCGTGCTGCCCAATATTGAAAACGTCTACCAGCGCGAGCGCGCGAAGGATGAGCTGCCGCAGAGCGGCTCCGGCAGGACCATCATGACCTCGGAGCCGAAGTTCGTCCCCGAGGAGGCCGTCGAGATTTCGCCGGACGGCAAAACCAGGCTCTCCGTGCGCCTGATCGACAGCGTCGGCTACATGGTCGAGGGCGCGGCCGGCGCGGAGGAGGACGGCGCGCCGCGCATGGTGACGACGCCGTGGCTGCCGGAGGAGATCCCGCTGACGCAGGCGGCGGAGCTCGGCACCAAAAAGGTCATGGAGGACCACAGCAGCGTGGGGCTTCTGATGACGACGGACGGCACGATTACGGACATCCCGCGGGGCGACTACGCGCAGGCCGAGGCGTGCGCGATCACGGACATGAAGGCCACGGGCAAGCCGTTCGCGGTGCTGGTTAATTCCGACGACCCCGGTTCGGAGACGGCGCAGGCGCTGTGCGCGTCGATCCGCGAGCAGTACGGCGTGAGCTGCCGCACGATCAACTGCCTGACGATGACAGTCGCGGACATCCAGAGCGTGCTGCGCGAGCTGCTCATGCAGTTCCCGGTCACGGAGCTGCGGTTTTACCTGCCCGGCTGGGTTACCGCGCTTCCAAACGATCACGCGATCAAAACGGCGCTCTATGAAGCGATGAAGGACAGCGCCGGAAAGATGACGAAGCTCAGCGACGCCGAGGCGGCGGCTGCGGAGCTGGGCGCGCTGGAACAGGTGCAGGACGCGAAGATCAAAAGCGTCGATCTCGGAAACGGCGCCGTCTCCTACACGGTCAGCTTTCCCGACAGCCTGTTTTACGAGGTGCTTTCAGAGCAGACGGGCGTGCCGGTGGAATCCGACGCGGAGCTCATGGAGCTGCTGTCCCAGCTCTCCGCCACCAAAAAAGAGTACGACAAGATCGCCGGCGCGCTCGAGCAGGTGCGTGCGACGGGCTACGGCGTCGTCATGCCCGCGGCGGAGGAGATGAAGCTTGAAGCCCCGCAGATCGTCCGCAAAAACGGGAGCTATGCCGTTCGGCTCCGCGCAAGCGCGCCGTCGATCCATCTGATGCGCGCGGACATCGAAACGGAGCTCAGCCCCATCGTGGGCGACGAGAAGCAGTCGGAGGACCTGATCCGCTATCTGCTGAGCGAATATGAGGACGACACGGAAAAGCTGTGGCAGACGAACCTGTTCGGAAAATCCCTGTATGAGCTCGTCAGCGACGGCCTGAACACGAAGATCAAAAATCTGCCGGAGGACGCCTGCCGCAAGCTCAAGCTAACCCTGACCCGCATCCTCAACGAAAATACCGGCGGGCTCATCTGCATCATCCTGTAAAAAGGCTGTCATTCCGGGCGCGGCGAAGAGCTCCTTCGGCCGCTGCCCGGAATGACAGCCTTTTGTCGACGCGCGTCCGTCAGCAGGGCGCGTCCGGCTTTCTGTAGAGATTTTCTGGGTTCACGACGCTCCAGATGTAGTCGTCGGGACGGTTCGCGCCGTCGAGGAACGTGCCGCCGAAAACGGTGACGCCGTCCGGGAGCCGGGCGCGGCCTGCCGTCGGGTCCTCCGCGAACAGCTCCGGCTGCAGGGAATAGCGGTCAAGGATGAGATGGATGAGCGCGCGCATCGGAAAAACGCGGCATATGGCGTTGCCGACCGGCGTGACGCGCACCTCGCCGAGCCGCTCCAGCTCCAGGCCGATGCGGTTGAAATCGTGCGGATAGGCGTAGTATTCGCCATCCGGGTTTTCCTTTGGCTGATAGTCGGTCATCACGGTGCGCCGGACCGAGCCGTCGGGCCCGCGCAGGCGCACGGAATGCTCGATCAGCTCCCGGTCGGGCACCTTCAGGATGTATTCCGCGAAATGGTGCGCCGTGTCGTTCTCATAGGTGACGCCCAGCAGCACGACCTTCGCGTCCAGCGCGAGGAGCCGGCCGAAGGACGAGCGGATGTCGAACACGCTGAGCGTGTGATCGACGCCGGTGATGGCCTCCGCGTTCGGCCCGCAGGCCGAGACGCTGTGCCGGTAGGCGGCGGAGCGCAGGGCGCCGGGCAGGCGCCGGATGGCCTCGGTGATCGCGCCCATCTCGGAGGCGTCGTTCTGCGGGTCGATGAGCGGATCGGACTCGATCTCATGGACGAAGGTGAAAGCCGGCGCGGCGACGGTGCCGGCCGGGCCGACTGCCGCCTGCAGCGCCTCCGCCACAGTCTGCGCGCCGCCCTCGACGGGGCCGAGCGTGCGGAGCGCGGAGTGGACGAAGATCGTGCTTCCGGGCGTGACGCCCGCGCGCTGGAACCCGGCGGTCAGCGCATGCCTGGTGAGATACTCCATAAAAGACTGCTCCTTGCGTATTTATTGTTGTATTTGGGAGAAAAAACTGCTATAATCGGAGAGAAAAGCACGGAAATCACCATTTTTTAGAAACCGGAGGAACCCCATGCACAACCGCAACGACGAGCCGCTGTGGAAGCAGCTGCTGGACCTGATCTGTGACATTTTTCTCTGCAACATCTATTTCATCGTTTGCAGCCTGCCCGTTGTGACCATGGGCGCGGCCTTTACCGGCCTGTATCGCGCGATGCTGCGCCTGACGCGCGGCGAGGGGAGCGTCACAAAGGACTTTTTCCAGGGCTTTCGCTCCGACTTCTGGCGCTCGACCGGAATCTGGCTCATTCTGCTGGCCGTGGGTCTTGGCGTCTGGGCGGACTATTATTTTGTGCTCGCCGTAAACGGCGGCAGCACCTGGAGCGACATTCTGCTGCTGGTGATCGCGTTCTGGGTGCTGGCGACGGGCGCGTACGCGTTCGCCCTCATCGCGCAGTTCTCCAACAGCTTCGGCAAGACGTTCCGGAACGCGATGCTGCTGGCGCTGACCAATTTTCCGAAGACCGTCCTCATGGCTGCGCTCAGCAGTGTGATCTGGATCGTGCTCGTCTTTGCAACCGACTGGTTTTTCCGCCTTGCCATTTTCTGGCTGTTTGGCGGCTTCTCCGTGCCGGCCTACTTTAATTCTCTGCTGCTCAAAAAAATCTTCCGTCCTTTCCTGGAGCACCGGGAACCCGAAAAGACGGAGGATTGACGGCTGACGCCGTGAAGTCCGCTGCAAAATACCGGTCGGGACTGTGCCCCGACCGGTATTTTTGCGGCGGGTTTATATTATTCCGACAGCTTCAGCACCAGATGCTCGATGGCGGTGTGGCGGTGCATGTAGACGACGTGCAGCAGGCCGTCCGCGCCGCGGCACATGGCCGGCTGGCACTTGTTGCCCGGCGCGGGCGCGAGCTCGCAGACGTTTTCCCACGTAAGCCCGTCGTCGTGCGAGCAGGCGAGCGTGAGAGGGCTCCGCTCGTGCCAGTCGGTCTGGGGCGTGTCGTTGTAGGCCATGAGGATGGTATCCCGGTCCCAGCTGATGACGTCGAGCTTGGATTCGTTGTTGAGGATGCCGCAGGGCTTCGGCACCGACCAGGTGACGCCGCCGTCGAGGCTCTCGGAGCGGTAGGAGGGCAGGGACTTCCCGCCCTCGGTGCCCCAGCCGGCCGTGCCGGGGCAGGTGCGCGTGAACAGGAGCAGCTTTCCGTCGGGCCGCAGGCAGACGGCGGGCTCGCGGATGCGGCAGCCGTCAGGCGCCGTCAGGAGCGCGCCCTGCTCCCATGTTTCGCCGTCGTCGTGCGAGCGGTAGACGCGCACGGCGCCGAAGTAGTATTCCGGCAGCTCCGTGCTGGTCGAGGCGAAAACGATGGTGCCGTCCGGCAGCAGGACGCTGTCGTTCGACGCGTGGCCGGACTGGATGCCGGCGGGGACGGCGGGCTGCCAGGTGCGGCCGCAGTCGGTCGTTTTGCGCATCCACAGCTCATCCCGGCCGTTGCACCAGGTCGTGAAGTTGACCTCGGTGTCGAGGAACTTGGCGAAGAGCAGGATGATCTCGTCCTTCTTGTTTTTGATGAAGATGGGGTCGTGGCAGCAGTAGCGGATGTCGCAGCCGACGGCGTCGGGATTCGACCAGGCCTTTGCGCCCGGCGCGAGCGCGGAGACCCAGTCCTTGGCGTCGCGGCCCATCGGGTCGCCGTTCCACTGTAAAAATCCGCCGTTCCAGACGGTCAGAAGCGTACCGTCCTTTGCCAGCGTGAGACTCGGCATGTGGTAGCACTGGCGCTCGTCGAACCATTCGACGACCCAGTTGCGGTCAATGATCTGTGCTTTCATGTTGTCACTCCTTTTCCACGCGAAGCGTCAGAAGCGCCGCGTCCAGCGGCGGGATGGACAGGGGGAGCATGGTCCTTTCACCCTCCGGCACCGCTGCAAGCGCGGCGCTGCGGCAGTCGGAGGTCAAAACCGACGCCGAGACGAGCCGGTACCGGCCCATATCGAGCGTCACGGACGGGACGGCGTCCAGACTGGCGTTGACGAGGTAACAGTAGATGTGCTCCTCGTCGGCGGTGCAGTAGGGCTGCAGATACGCGCCGCCCGTGACCATGGGCGCGTCCAGCGCGCCGAACGCGGCGACGGCGTCCTGCATCAGCTCGCGCCGCAGGCTGGTCAGCTGCATGGGCGGGATGACGCCGGGATTCTCAAAGCGTCCGAAGGGATAGACGAGCACGCGGTTTTCCACAACCGTGTGGCCCGGCGCCGTAAACCGGCGGAACGAATCGCAGAACCGGGTGTATTCCACGGCGCCCTGCGCATACCGGACATTCAGTGCGTCGGCGCTGGAGATGACCGCGGATGCCCGCGCGCCATCCAGACCCAGATACGGCTTTCCGTTGACGACCTGCTCAAAGGTGTATTCGCCGCCGTTCTGCGCCATCCAGCGGCAGCTTTCGACGCCCGCAAGGCGGCCGAGACCCATGTCGAGAAGCGTCTCGACCGCGTCGCCGGAGAGAATGAGGCGGTTTTCCGCGAACAGCCGCGTGATCTGCGGTTCGGTAAGATTTCGGAAATACTGTCCACTGACCGCGGCGACGCAGCCGGAGAAGTCCGGGTCGGTGTCGTAGCGGAAGGGGATGCCGAACGCGCTGAGAAGCGCGGCGAAAAAGACCTCCTGCGGATACAGCTCCTCCATTTGCCGGCCCTCGCGGGTGTGCAGGGTATAGCTGGACGTCTCGGAGATCAGCACGCGCACGCCGCGCTTTTCAAGGCCCATGACGCCGCATTTCGCGACGGCGTTCAAAAACGGCTTACACGTGCGCAGCGTGTCCTGGTAGCCCTCGGAGAAGACGATGCCGCCGCCGTTCAGATCGAACAGATCGATGGTCATGCCGGCCAGCTCCAGAGGAAGCGCCGACAGCAGCTGAAAGCGCGTGAACGCGCGGGATTTGGCGAAGCGGGAATAGGGATAGTTTTCCAGCTCCGGATAGACCTGCGTTTCGCGGGGAATAAGCGCCCGGTTCGCCATGGAGACCATGTTGAACCGCTGCAGGTATTCCTGCGGCGAGCATTCGACGTAGCAGGGCAGGTGAATGCGGGAGACAGGCCGGTTACCGGCGGCAAAACCGCGGAGCAGCCCGTGCCAGTCGCGGCCCTCGGCCGCGTGGATGTACGGCACCGAGCTCATAAGTCCGACCCGCGTGTCCGGCGAGACGGCATGCACAGCCTGCCCGACGAGTCCGGCGATCCGGTCCATGGTCTCGCGGCAGGTGTCGAGCCAGATTTTGCGGTAGGGGTGTACGCCGCCCGGCGCGAGGACGCCGCGCAGGAATTCCTCGCGGGTGAGGGACTTGCCGGCCCGGCGGGAATACTCCGCCATGTGCGCTTTACAGAAGCAGCCGCCCCAGACCAGCGGGTCGTGGTTGTGGAAGCGGAAATCATCCTCCACCCAGAGAATGTTCGGCTCCTTTTCGGCATAGCGCGCGTAGAGCGCGGCGAAATAGCGCTGCCAGTTCTCGTCGAGCGGACAGACGCACAGCGACGCCTCGCGGCCCTCCACGTCCACCATGCGGCGGAAATCGTGGCCGGGGCGCAGAGCTTTGCCGAGGTCGGCGTGCATGAGGCTGTGCCAGGGGTTGACGCTGAGCGACGCGCCGAGCGGCCCGACGGCTTCGCGTACCGCGTCGAGGAGCGACAGATAGACGTCCTGCTCCTCGCGGGTGGTGTGGCCGGTGTTCAGCTCCTCGACGTTGCAGAAGACCGACACGTCGTCGATCTGCGCCTCGCGTACAAAACGCGCAAGAGAGGCGATCTCACGCGGCTCGTTGAACCACGGATCGCAGCAGAAGCGGAAGGAATAGCAGAAGGGGTCTTTCATAGAACCTCCGGTTCAGTCGGTGATGGGCAGATGATAGAACGAGAGCATCGGCATGCGCATACAGTCGCAGGGCGTGCACGGGCCGGGATTCATCCGCCACACGCCGTGCAGGAAGGCGTCCTTTGCCAGCGGCCGCGCGAAGCGGAGCACGAGCGAGTCGGTCCGGCATTCATACGACGCGCATTTCTGCAGGCCCTCGTCGTCCTCCGCCTCGAACGGCAGAAGCTCCGGGCCCACGTCGAAGGGATTGAGCCAGTTGAAGATGCGCGAGAAATGCAGCTCCACGGTATCGGGGGAGAGCCGCTTCGCGAGCGTCGCCTCGGGCGCGCGCCATTCGAGCGGCCTGCCGTACAGCTCGGCCAGCGCGCAGCGGGCGCAGCGCTCGCCGATGACGAGATTGCCCTGCGCGGAGTTGTGGATAAAGTCGTAGAGCGCCACGTCGGTGGACGGCAGCACATAGACGCCGGGGATTGTCCGGGCGGCTTCAACCTGCGCCTGCCGCACCATGCCCCACTGCCGGTCGAGCGCGAGGTCGGCGGGGTTCATGCAGCGGTTCACCTGGACGGTGATGACGGGCAGATCGGGCTGCGCAAGATCGCGGCGCAGAGCCGCGACGTACTGCGTAAAGCGCGCGAGATAGCTCTCCGCGGCGTTCTCGTAGCCCTCGGCCTCGCCCTGATACCAGAGCACGGCCTTCGGATGGATGCGGTAATCGGCAAGCTGCTCGAGCATATTGCAGTGGAGAGACCCGTTTTCCTCCGGATTCCACCAGCGCAGCGGCGCGCCGCCGTAGGCGCTCATCACAAGCCCGATGGGATACCCGAGCTCGCGCTTTAAGAGCTTCGCAAAGTGCAGCCACGGCGTATGGCCGGGGTTGTGGTTTTCAAAATGGCCGATGTGCACGGAGCCGGTCGTCTCGCCGAGCGGATGCGTTGCAAGCGCCCAGACGCCGCTGTCGCGCAGCAGATGGACGCCCAGCTCCGGGCTGTCCTCGATTGTGTTCTTGGAGCGGCCGGCGGCGTTCGACTGCCCGGCGACAACGAAAATATCGCCGACGCCGAGATTGTGCACCATGTCTCCGCGCGTGGAGGACAGGCCGTCCCAGCCCTCGTATTCCATATAAGTTTCGATCCGGTAGAGTCCGCCCGCGGGGACGTGCTCAAAGGTGATCTCCCAGCGCGCGTCGTCCTGCACGCGGCAGGGCGTCCACGGCAGCACGCTCTCGCCGCTGGACTCCAGCGCGACGCGGGCCTTGACCGTGACCGCGCCCGCGGCGATCTCGCGGAAGGTCATGGGCAGCTCCATCTCCTGACGGACGCGGTGGCAGGTGCCCCAGATGCGGATGGAGGCCTCGCCGTGCGCGTCCTGCTGGAAAATCTGCCACTCCGCCGCGCCGCCCTCGATGATAACGCCCTTTTTCAGCTGTGCGCCAATCTGCATGGCCGATTCCTCCTAAACTGCCGCGCCTGCGGCTTCGTCGATCTGGCTTTCGCGCTTGACGCCGATGAGCGTGGAGACCACGCCCGGCTGGTGCAGCGCCCAGGACAGCGCGTACTGCACCATCGTCTGGCCGGCTGCCGCTGCGGCCTTCTCCGTGCTTTCCAGGACCGCCCACATCTCGTCTGTCATGGGCTTCACCCAGTCGGGCTTCTCCGCCGCACGGCTTCCCGCGGGCGGTTCCATGCCGCGGCGGTATTTGCCGGACAGAAGACCGCCCTGCAGCGCCTGATAGGGGATCACGCCGACGCCGTTTTCCGCGCAGAAGGGGATGAGCGCGTCCAGAGCCCCGGTGTTGAGCAGGCTCAGGGGCGGCTGGCACATGGCGGGCGGCGCGATGTTCTCCTCGCGCGCGGCCGCAAGCAGGGCGGCCAGCTGATCGCGGGAATAATTGCTGACGCCCCAGGCGCGGATCGTGCCGGCCTTCAGCTCCTGACCGATCGCGCGGGCGATCTCGCCGGGCGCGGTGTTCGGGTCGTAGCGGTGGAGATAGTAGAGGTCCACATAATCGGTCGAGAGCCTTGCGAGGCTGCGGCGGAGCTGGACGCGGATGGCCTCGGGCGAGGTGAATTCATCGACCGGCTCCGTGCCGACCTTCATGCCGAGCTTGGTGGCGACGATATAATCCTGCCGCGCGCCCTGGATGGCCTTGCCGACAATCTCCTCGGCCACGCCGCCGTGCGAGCCGGCATAGCGGTTGTAGCCTTCGTACATATTGGCGGTATCGACGAAATTGATGCCCTTCTCACGGGCGTAGCGCACGAGACGCACCGCGTCGGTCTCGCCGACAGGGCTGCCAAAGGTCATGGTGCCAAGGCAGATTTTGGACACCGTCAGTTCGGTGCCGGGAATGCGGGAATACTGCATGAAAAGACCTCCTTACAGGGAAGCGGCCAGCTTGTCGAGGCCGTCCAGTTTTGAAAGCATCGTATCCAGAAGCTCCTTCGGCATGGAGCCGGGAACCCAGGCGCTGGGGCGGCGGAAGCAGCGCTGCGCCAGATCCTTCGCGCGCATGAGCTCCTGGAAGGCGTCGAGTATGCCAAACTGCCAGCCGAGACTCAGAAATTCCGTATAGGCGCGCTGGAGCATCAGAAGCGAGTCGCCCCTGCCGGCCTGCGCGAGCTGCCAGACCTTGCAGTAGAAGCGGGGCAGGAGATTGATCCAGGTGCCGATCGTGCCGTCCGCGCCGTAGAGAAGGCCGGGCACGAGCATTTCGTCGAGCCCCGTATAGACGATCTTCTCCGGAAATTCCTGCTTGATGCAGCGGATGAGGAAGATGTTCCAGTCGCTGAGCTTGATGCCGGCGACGCCGGGGATCTCGAGAATGCGGCGCAGCTGCGGCATGCCGGCCGTGATGCCGGTGACGCCGGGGATGTAGTAGACAAAGACGGGCGCGCCCGTCGCGGCCAGAGCGGTGTAGTACTGTACGATCTCATCCCAGCCGCTGCGCGGCGGAATGGACGCCACAGCGTCGGCGCCAAGCGCCATCGCGTGCTCGCTGAGCGCAACGGCCTCGCGCTGGAGCGTCTGGCCGACGTGCACGATGGCGCACTTGCCGGCCTTTTTTGCCTCCGGCACAAGGTAAGCCGCGACGTCCCGGCGCTCAGATGTCGTGAGATTGCTGCCGTCGCCGGTGCCGCCGTTGATATAGAGGCCGGAGATCGGCGTGTCCAGCAGCAGCCGGCATACGCGCTCGAGGCGGGAACGGTCCAGCGCCTCGCTTTTCTCCTCGCAGGGCGCGACGATCGGCGCCACGACGCCCCGGAAAATTTCTGAATTCAGCATAGCACATTTCCTTTCTGTTTGCCAGAATGAGAAAGCGCGCGGCAAATGGGAACCGATGAAGCGGCGCGTAATCCGTTCATCAAACGCCCATTCTGCCGCGCGCTCCTTGGAATGATTATTTCCGCAGCTCCTTGACAGAGGCGATCAGGCTTTCGCACATGATCTTCATGCTCTCGTCGTCCATGTTGCACCACCAGGGGAAGGAGAAGGAATTGTCCCACCACTTCTCAAGCACGGGGCAGTCCGCTTCGCCGTCGCCCTTTTTCTGGAACAGGGGATAGCGGTAGAGAGGATAATACTGGACGATGCAGCGCACGCCGTATTTTTCCGTCATGAGGTCGAGCAGATCGTCGCGGGTCTTGCCGGAGCCCATGGGATTGTAGTGCATGATATACTGGTGCACAACGTAGCGGCCGCCGGGGATGCACTTGGAGAACTCGATCTCCGGCACGTCCTTCAGCCACTCGCGGATGCGCTTGTCCTGCGCGATGAGTGTGTCGTTGTTGGCTTTGACGCTCTTGAGCTCCTCGGTGCCGAGCGCGCACTGCGCTTCGCCGATGCAGTAGTTCTGCGGCCAGCGGTCGTCGAGGAAGCTGTCCACGTTCGACATGGCGGGGGACCAGTAGCGTTTGCGCTCGCCCTCGAAGCCGCAGGCGCCGTTGTGGCGGATGCCGGGGGCCGCGGCGGCGTCCTCGTCGGACGCGCAGACGAACATGCCGCCTTCGCCGAGCGTCGTCATTGTCTTGGCGGAATGGAAGCTGAAGCAGCCGAAGTCGCCGAAGGTGCCGACGTGCTGGCCGTCGATGCGGCAGTCGAGCGCCTGCGCGCAGTCCTCCACGAGCTTGAGCCCGTGCGCTTTGACGATCGGCACGATCCGCTTCATGTCGCAGGGCATGCCGAGCAGGTGGACGCAGACGACAGCCTTTGTCCTCGGCGTGATCTTGCGGGCGATGTCGTCCGGATCGATCGTCCAGGTGTCGGGATTGATGTCGCCCCAGACGAGCTTCGCGCCGAGATCCCCGAAGGGAATCGCGGAGGCGCAGAAGGTATAGGCCGGAACAATGACCTCGTCGCCGGGCTGAATATGACAGAAGATGGCCGCCATCTTGAGAGCATCCGTGCAGTTGGCAACGGCGAATGCGTGCTTTGCGCCGGTAAATTCGGAAAACGCTTTTTCAAATTCGACCATGTACTTGCCCTGCGTCTGACCGCAGGCTTCGCGCATGACTTTCTCCACCGCAGCGATCTCGGCTTCGGTGTAGGGGTGCTGCATGGCGGGACAGGTCACGCGGTAGCCGGCTACCGCGCCGCGGCCGGAAGCGTCGCCCAGCAATTGCTTTTTGGACATAAATCATACCTCCTGGAACCTTGTTGGATTCAAAACGTGTATCAGCGCGCCGTCGTGCCGGTTTGCCGACATGGGACGCGCCCCCGGATGGGGGCGCGTGCAGGGATATGAGAGGTAAAATGGGTTTGATTACGAGGCGTAGCTCGTACGCGCGGTGGCAACAGCCTCGTTGATCATGGTTTCAAGGTCGGCGGCGCCGGCATCCTGATAGGCCTTCACATAGTCGGCCCAGGAGGCGTCCACGTCGAGCTGACCGCCGATGAACTGCGCAAGGTACTCGTTCGTGATGTCGGAGAGCTTGCTGATGATGTCGGTTGCCTGAGAGGGCAGCGCGACCATGTTGTAGTAGGAGGGCAGCGTGACAACGACCTTGCCGGAGTAGGCAGAGACGGTGTCGCGGGCCTTCTGGACAAGCTGGTTGTCGGTTTCGGTTGCCCAGTTGGAGGAGAAGTCGGTCGGATGGGAGACCGCGGTCCACCAGTCGTTGTTCGTGAAGTCGACATAGTACTCGGTGCCGCTGAACATGTAGCTGAACCAGCAGTACTTGCAGCGTCCGTCGCCGTAGCCGTACGCGCCGTCGACAGTCTTCCAGTAATCGGAGCCCTGGTCGGCACGGAACTGGCCGTCGGTGCAGTTCTGGAGCAGATCCTGGCCCTTGCTGGAGGCAATGTACTCAACAAGGTCGAGCACACGGTCGGGATAGGTGCAGCTGGTGGGGATGAAGTAGTGGGAGTTGATCCACGTGCCGGAGTCATAGATCTGGCCGTAGCTGCCGTTGGAGGTCAGAGCCTGGCCAACCGTGAGGTCGTCGGGCGTGGCGTCCGTCTTGACGGAGGCCCAGGCCGCGTTGTAGAAGTCGCGGAACTGGCCGGGATAGCCAAAGCCGAAGTTCACAGCGCCCAGCTTGCCGGCGCCGAAGTCGGCATACGCGTCGTCGAAGTCGCCCTTGACGCCGATGTTGGCGTCGAGGCCGCCCGCCTTGTAGAGCTCAGCCAGCTGCTTGACAACGGCCTTGCTGGCGTCGGAGGTCGCGGTGATGGTCCATTTCTCAGTGTCGGTCCCAAGCTCGCCGGAGAGGATCGTGCCGGTGCCGGCAGCGGACGGCGCCTGGATGCTGGTGCCCTGCGGCAGAGCCATCTCAGCGTCGATTTCGTACCAGTTGGTCAGCTTGTTGTTGCGGGGCCACCAGCCGACGTAGCCGGCCTTGCCTGCGGCTTCGCAGTAGGTCATGAACTCGTCAATGGTGGCGGGAACCTTGCCGCCGTTGACCTGGTCCAGGATGGACTGGTTGTAGACGCTGACGCCGCCGAAGGAGGGCTCTGCGAACGCGGCTACGGAGTAGATGGCGTAGGTGGAGTTCTCATCGCCGGTATACAGCTTGTTGTACGCCTTGTACTCAGCGGAGTTGATGATCTTGTACAGGGTGGGATAGCGGTCGGGGTTGGCGTTGATGATCTCGCCGATGTTGGTCACGAGGCCGTCCTCGATGTACTTGGCGATCTTGTCGGTCTCGCCCCAGGTCGGGAAGAGATCGGGGCCCGCGCCCGTGTAGAGCTCAGTCTGCATGCGGTCGTCGAAGCCGTCGGTGCCGGTGTCGTACTCGAGCGTGATGTTGAGATCCTTCTGGATCTGCGCGCGGATGGGATCGTTGGCATAGCCGTCGGCGTCGTCAAGGCTGTTGCCGAACTGGGCAAAGCGGACGTTGACGGTGTCCATGCTGGCGTAGTCCTGGGGGTTTGCGGCGGCAGAAGAGCTGGCTGCTGCGCTCGACGTCGTGCTGGCCGCGGTCGACTGGGCGGCGGACGAGGATGCGCTGGCAGAGCTGGTCGCGGTCTTCTTGCTGCAGCCGGCGAAGCAGGCGGCGAGCATCAGAGCGGCGAGAAGCAGGCAAAGAACACATCTGAACTTTTTCATGTTTTTCCTCCTTAAATTATTAACTCACGCATGAAGCGCAAATTACTCTTTGACGGCCCCGAGCGTCATGCCGGATGTGAAATACGGCTGAATGAACGGGTACACGATCATGATGGGGAGCGTCGCGCAGATGATGGTCGCCATGCGCAGCGCCATGGGAGGCGGCAGCGTAAAGCCGAGGCTCACTGCGCCGTTGCGGATCTGGTTCATCATCGAGGCGTCCGTCAGCATCCGGTGCAGCACCCAGGCGAAGGGCTGCAGGTTTGTTTTGTTGCTGATGAACATCATGTAGCTGTAGTAATCGTTCCAGTTGATAACCGCGATGAACAGGCCGACCGCCGCGATCATGCCGCGCGAGAGCGGCATCACAATGCGAAAGAAGATGCCGAATTCGTTGCAGCCGTCGATCATCGCTGCCTCCTCCAGGTCCCTGGAGACGGAGAAGGAGAAGTAGTTGCGCATGATGATGAAGTAGGTGATGTTGAGAGCGCCCGGCAGCACCATGACCCAGAACGAGCCGATCAGGTGCAGGCCCTTGTAGAGCAGGTAGGTCGGCACCAGACCGCCGGCGAAGAACAGGTTGAACACGACGAGCGCGTTGATGAAGCGCATGCCGCGGACGTGCACCTTGCTCACGGCGTAGGCCATGGTAGAGGTGACGAACAGGGAGAGCGCGGTGGAGAGCACCGTTTTGAGCACGGAGATGACCAGGCTGTTCGTGTAGACCTTGGTGTGGAAAATCTGAATATAGTACTGGAAATCGAAGCCCTTGAACCAGAGCATCAGACCGCCCTTGATGTATTCGTCATAGGGCATGACCGAGGCCACGATGCAGTACCACAGTGGATAGAAGCAGATCAGGCCGAAGATGACGCAGAAGAGCGTCACGAAGACGTCGTAGAAATTGAAGCCGCAGACCATCAGCATGCTGCGCCGGCAGCCGGCGTTCTTTGATTGTTTTTTCATACGCGCCCCCCTCAGAAGATGCCCATGACGTCCATCTTGGAGACGATCTTGTTTGTCGCCAGAACCACGATCAGACCCATCAGCTGCGAGACAAGGCTGATTGCGGTGGAGACCTCAAACTGGGTGCCGCCGCCAAGACTGATCCGGTAGAGGTAGGTGGACATCACATCGCCGGTGGACAGGACGTAGTTGTTGTACAGGTTGTAGATCTGGTCGAAGTTGGAACTGAAAAGACCGGCCAGATTGAGGATCAGCAGGATCACGATGGTGGGCTTGATGGCCGGCAGCGTGATGTGCAGCATCATGTCGCCGCGGTTGGCGCCGTCCACCTTGGCCGCCTCGTACAAAGACGGATTGATGGTCGCCATCGAGGCCAGATACACGATCGTGCCGTAGCCGCTCGATTTGATGATGTCGGAGACGACCACGATCGTCCGGAACATCGACGGCTGTGTGAGGAAGTTGATCGGCTCCCGTCCCATCATGACGAGGATCTGGTTGAGCACGCCGCCCACGGAGCCGGTCGAGGAGGGATACTCCAGGAAGACCTGCACAAGGCCGGAGAAGATGACCCAGGAAAGGAAGTAGGGCAGGTAGGTCGCCGTCTGCACCGCGGATTTGAGCCGCTTGAGCCGCATCTCGTTAATCATCAGCGAGAGGAAGATCGTGAAAACGGTGCTGAAGAAGATCATGTAGCAGTTGATGATGACGGTATTCTTGAACGCACGCCAGAAGTTTGCGTCATTCACCATCGTTTTGAAGTTGTCCAGCCCGACCCAGGGCGAGCCCCAGATGCCGAGGTTGGCGTGGTAGTCCTTGAACGCGAGCTGGATGCCGTACATGGGGCCGTATTCAAATACGATCATGAACGCGAGCCCGGGGAGGACCAGAAGGTACAAGAACCAGTATCGCCGGATGTAGCGCCGCGCGCGCGTGTACCAGGGCAGATCGTTTCTGACGGGGACGCCGATTGTTTGTGCATTTTTCATCGTATCACTTCTCTTGCTTTAATATTACTAATAAATAACAAAGGATCGCGAGAAATCCGCATTTGGCGGCGCTGATTGGGGAGACTGGCGAATGGAAAACAAAATAAGCGAAGTTTCTAAAAAGGGATTGATATTTTCTGCTTTTTAGTGTAGTATACCAACAGAAGAGCGGCAAGTCAATAGACACATTTCATAATATCCAAGAAAAAAATTATTAATTTTGATCGGGAATTCGTGCAATATTATTACTAATAAAAATGCACGCCCGAATTTACGCCGATTTTCAAATTATATTAAGGAGTGAACCCCACATGACGAAAAGAATCGGTTTTATCGGCTACGGCCTGCGGTCCAGGACCATGCTGGAGGCGTTCCGCACGGTGGAGGCCGACATCGCGGTCGCGGCCGTGGCGGACCCGCTCTGCGCCAAGATCCGGGAAGACGTGCGGGACGACCGCCTTTTTGCGGACGCGGCCTTTTTTGAGGACGGCGCGCAGATGCTGAACGAGACGAAACTGGACGGCGTTTTCATCGGGACGCGGTGCTCGCTGCACGCGCCTCTGGCGGCGATGGTTCTGGAGCGGGAGCTGCCGCTGTTTCTGGAGAAGCCCGTCTGCATCAGCCAGGAGCAGTATTTCGCGCTCAAAAAGGCGGCCGAGGGCAAGCTCGACCGCGCGGTGGTCTCGTTCCCGCTGCGGGTCACGGCCATCGTGCGCGAGATGAAAAAGATCGTGGACAGCGGCGCGCTGGGAACGGTCACGATGGTACAGGCGGTCAACAACGTGCCGTACGGCAGCGTCTACTACCACAGCTGGTACCGCGATCCGCGCGAGACGGGCGGCCTGTTTTTGCAGAAGACCACGCACGACATCGACTACATCCGCTATCTCATCGGCCAGACGCCCACGCGCGTGTTTGCCCACCGGGAGAAGCTCTACTTCAAAGGCAGCAAGCCCGCGAATCTCCGCTGCCCGGACTGCCCGGAATACCGCACCTGCTGCGAGAGCAGCTACGTGGTGGGCAAGCTCCGCAAGGAGGAGGTACAGGGCGACCAGTGCTGCTTCGCGGTCGACACCGGCAACGAGGACCTGGCCACGGCGACGTTCCTCTGCCCGAGCGGCGTCATCATCAGCTACAATCAGAATTTCATCGTCAAGCGGAGCGCGGCGCGGCGCGGCTGCCGGATCGTCGGCACGAAAGGCAGCGCAGAGTTCGACTTCTATTCCGGCAAGCTGCGCGAGGACCGCTACGACACGCCGCAGACCGTCACGCACGAATTTTTCCCCGGCAAGGGCGGGCATTTCGGCGGCGACGAGGCGCTGGCGCTCGACTATATGAACCTTCTGAACGGCGGAAAGCCGGATTCCAGCCTGGCGGACGGACTTGCCAGCGCGGCCTGCTGCCTTGGCGCGACGCGGGCGGCGGAGGAAGACCGGCTTGTGGACATCCTGCTGTGAGGCTGCGCCGATGGAACAGATCCTGACGCTGGACGTCGGCACCACATCCGTGAAGGCCTGCCTGTTCGACAGAAATCTGCGCATGACGGCCTCTGCCGGGCGCGAATACGCCCTGCTGACCGAGGGGAACCGGGCCGAGGCCGACCCGCAGACCTATCTGGACGCGATCACGGCCTGCGTCCGATCGCTGCCGGGCCGGGAGACCGCGGCGGCCGTCTGCGTCACCACGCAGGGGGAGACGATCATCCCGGCGGACGCGGCGGGGAACCCGCTGGCAAACGCCGTCGTCTGGCTCGACAGCCGGGCGGAAAAGCAGGCGCAGGCGCTCTCGCAGAAGCTGGACGCCGAGGAATTCTACCGCGAGACCGGACTTCCCGCGCTCACGGGCGCGCTGCCGCTCTGCAAATTGATGTGGTTTCGGGAGCAGGAGCCGGCGCTCTATGAGAAGACGGACAAGTTCCTGCTGCTGGAGGACTATCTGCTGCTCTGGCTCACGGGCAGACTCGCGTCGGAAAAGTCCCTGCTCACCTCGACCGGGTACTTCAGCCTGCGGACGGACGGATACTGGGACAAGGCGCTGGCGCTGGCGGGCATCGGGCCGGAAAAGCTGCCGCCCGCCTGCGAGTGCGGCGTCCTGCTCGGCACGGTCTTGCCCGCGCGGGCGGAGGCGCTCGGCATCCCGAGGACCGCGGCCGTCGTGACCGGCGCCATGGACCAGACAGCCGCGGCGCTCGCGGCCGGCTGCACGGCGCCCGGCGCCGTCGCGGAGACGACCGGAACCGCCATGGTGGCGGCCGCTTTTACGCAGAACCCCCAATTCGCACCGGGCCATCATGTGACGATCTACCGCCACGTGCGGCGCGGCGCGTATCTCTACCTGCCGATCAGCAACACGGCGGGCATGGCGCTAAAATGGTTCCGCGACGCGTTCTGTCCGGGGCTCCCGTATCCGGAGCTCGACCGGCTGGCGGAGGAGGCGGGCCCCGGCGCGAACGGGCTCGTGTTTCTGCCGTACCTGGCGGGCGCGGTCGATCCCGTCAGCGAACCGGACGCCACGGCGTGCTTTTTCGGCGCGCGGCTCTCGTCCGGGCGGGGAGACTTTATCCGCGCGGTGCTGGAGTCGACCGCATTCCAGCTCCGCGATTTTCTCGCCATGCTGGAATCGCTCGGCTGCGCCTCCGATTCGGTGACGTCGCTCGGCGGCGGCTCGTCGAGCCGACTCTGGCTGCAGATCAAGGCGGACGTCTGCCGGAAGCCCGTCTGCACGCTCACGACTGCCGAGGCCACCTCCCTGGGTGCGGCGGTGCTGGCGGCGCAGGCGCTCGGCTTTGCGCGCGCGGACGCGGAAAAGATCCCGGCCTGCCGGCCCGACCCCGCGGCCGCGGCGCGGTATGACAGACAATACCATCTGTACAGAAGACTTTTTGAGGCGGTCAGACCGCTCTATGGAAAGGATGAGGAAACTTGACCATTCGCAAACCGAAGCTCGGCGTGCTGGCCCTCATGCTGGAGGACTATCTGCCGCTGTTTCCCGGCATCGACCGGTCGCAGGAGGACTATGTTCGCACGGTTCTGGAGGAGCTGAACGGGACGGCGGAGTTTACGTTCCCGCACGCGGCCCTGAACCGCGCGCAGATCGAGGAGCTCGTGGAGCAGTACAACGCGGAAAAGCTCGACGGCATCCTGATTATGCTGCTGACCTATTCGCAGGGCGAGTATCTGGTGCACGCGATGCAGGACAACCGTCTGCCGCTGGCGCTCATGCTGGTGCAGCCGGAGAATACGGTGCGGCGCGATTTCATTGAGTGGGACTACACCGTCAACCAGGGCATCCACGGCAGCCAGGACAACGCGAACTGCCTGATGCGCGCGGGCGTCTCGTGCGCCTTTTTTGCCGGAAGCCGCAGAAACGGCGAGCACAGGACCTTCGTGGAGAATTTTGCGCGCGCCGCCATGACGGTGCGCGAGCTGCGGAACATGCGCGTCGCCGTCGTCGGCAAGCTGCCCGGCATGGGCGACGTGATCGCCGACGATATGGCGCTCTACCGCAAGATAGGCCCCGAGCTTGTCTACGACTCCATCGGCACGGTACAGCGCTTCTGCGCCGCCGTCAGGGAGGCGGACATCCGGGAACAGACCGCGAAGGACCGCGAGAATTTTGACGTCGATCCCACCATGCCGCCGGAGCGCCTGCACGAGGCGGAGCGGCTGTATCTGGGCCACAAGGCCTGGCTCGAGGCGGGCGGCTACGGCGGATATACCCTCCACTACGGCGAGTGCGGAGAGGACGGCAGGTTCCGGCAGCTGCCGCTCCTGGCGGCGTCCAACCTGCTGGCCGACGGCTACGGCTACGCGGCCGAGGGCGACGCGCCCGCGGCGGTGCTGGTCGCCGCGATGCAGAAGCTCTTCGACCGGGCCGATTTCTCCGAGATGTATATGATGGATTTCGAGCGCGAGGCGATCCTGCTGTGCCATCAGGGAGAGGGCAACTGGAAAATGTGCCGCCATGACAGAAAGCCCTTCCTCAAGGACCGCGTTCTGTCGGAGGGCGGGCTGTCCAATCCGCCCACGCCGATCTTTACGCCGGAGCCGGGCAGAGCCGCCGTGCTGTCCATGACGCACATCGCGGGCGAGCACTTCCGGATCGTCTGCGCGCCGGGCGAGATCCTGCCCGAGGAGGGGCTGCTGCACGTGGACATGCCCTATCTGTTCTTCCGCCCCGACGCCGGCGTCGGGACCTGCGTGACGCGCTGGCTGGAGGCCGGCGGCACGCACCACGAGGCCGTCGTGTGCGGCGACGCCATGCCGCGCGTCCGGCTGTTCTGCAAGCTGCTGGGCATCGAATTGATTGAGATTTCTATGGAAGGAGCACGCCATGATTGAAAATTTCAGCCGCTCCCTGGCCGATCTGCTGGGGGAGGATTATGTGACCGCCGCCTGCGCCGCCCGCGCGGCTCTGACAGGGGAGGATGAGGCGGCGCTGCTTGCCGCTGCGCGCGAAAAGGTTGCATTCTATCCGCAGGCGTTTGCCGCGCGGCAGGAGCAGCTGATGAACAGAATCGGGGAAGCTGTCTGCCCGCCCGCGCCCGAGAGCGTCCGCGCGCAGCACGGCGCCCCGACCGACGCCTATCGCGCGGCGCAGCATCCGGCCGCCGCGCCGCTCTCCGGCTTCGGCTGCTTCCGCGTGGGCGAGGACGGAAAACTCTACTTTGCAGGAAAGAGCGAGCACTACCACATTCCGCTCGGCCACGGCTTCCCCGGCTACGCGCTCATTGAAACGGCCAAGCGGCTCGGCATTCCGAACGCCACGCACAACAATACGCGCGGCTATGTCACGCGGCTTCTGGAGACAAGGCTCATCGCGGCGGCCAACGGCATGGAGCCGGACGGGCCGGAATTCAAGGCGCTGCTGGAAGCGCGCGAGCCGGGCGTTCTGAACCGCGTCATCAATCTGGAGACCGGCTCGCTCGCGGTCGAGGCCGCGCTCAAGATGATGCTCTCCCGGTTCTACACGCTGTCGGGCGCGAAGGCGCCGTACGAGGACCGCATCCCCGTCTTTCTCGTGATGGCTGACAACGACGGCGGCGTCACGGCCGGCTATCACGGCACGACGATCCTTGCGCAGACGCTGCGCGGACTCTGGCCCTGGCTCGCGGAACGGGCGAAGGACGCCTGGCGCGTGGAACCGGTCGCGATCAACGACGCCGCGTCGTTCAGGGCGGCCATCGAAAAATGGAACCGTCCGCCCTATAAAACGGCCGGCTTCTGCCACGAGCTCGTCATGATGAACTACTCCGGCACGCTGCTCGACCGGGACTACCTGCAGGAGGCCTACCGCCTCTGCCGGGAGTCGGATACCGCCGTGCTGTGCGACGAGATCCAGTCGAGCGCGTGGTACGACACGCTGTTTCTGTTCCGCAAATATGGGCTCCGGCCCGACTTCGTGTCCATCGGCAAGGGCTTCCCCGGCGGGCAGTACCCCGCGAGCAAGGTGCTTGCGAGCGGCGCCTACGACAACCTCGAGCAGTTCGGCGCGCTTGTCACGAACGGGCAGGAGGAGCTGGCGAGCCTTGCGTATCTCGTCACGATGGAATTTGTCCATGCCGAGGGCGCGCACATCGAGAAAACGGGCGCCTATTACCACGACGGACTGGCCGCGCTGGCGGCGCGCCATCCGGCGCTCTGCACGGGCGTCGAGGGCGACGCGCATCTGTCGGCGCTCTGCTTCCGCGAGGTGGCCGAGGTCGCCGCGTTCTGCAAGGACATGAATGCCAGGCACTACATCGACATCAGCGCGCAGACCTACAAGGCCAACTGCCGGCCCGTGGCGCTCACGAAGCTGCCGCTCATCGTGACGGAGCCGATGGTGGACGTGCTGCTGGGGCATATGGAGAGCTGTCTTGCCGCATTGGAGGCGTGAGATGGAAAACACCGTCAAATTCGGCGTCATCGGCTGCGGGCTGATGGGCAAGGAGTTCGCGAGCGCGTCGCTGCGCTGGCTGCATCTGCAGGGCGACATTCCGCGGCCCGAGATCATCGCAGCCTGCAACCGCTCCGACGCGAACCTCGACTGGTTCCGCCGCGACCCCGATACGAAGTATTTTTATCACGACTACCGCGAGCTTCTGGCGAATCCCGAGGTCGAGGCGGTCTACTGCGCGGTGCCGCACGACCAGCACGCGCGGATCTACGGCGACTGCATCCGCGCGGGCAAGCACCTTTTGGGCGAGAAGCCGTTCGGCATCGATCTGGCGGCCTATCGGGAAATCATGGCCGCCATGGCGGAGCATCCGGAGGTCTTCGTCCGCTGCTCGAGCGAGTTCGTATACTATCCCGCCGCGCAGCAGATGGCGAAATGGTACGCTGCCGGCGAATTCGGCAGGATCATCGAGGCAAAATTCACGATCAAGCACTCTTCCGACATGGACCTGCAGAAGCCCGTCAACTGGAAGCGCACGCTCAGCACGTGCGGGGACTACGGCTGCATGGGCGACCTCGGCATCCACACGCAGCACCTGCCGTTCCGGCTGGGCTTCCGGCCGAAAACCGTGAGCGCCGTGCTGGCGAACCTTGTGCCGGAGCGGCCCGACGGACGCGGCGGCATGGTTCCCTGCGAGACGTACGACAACGCGCTGCTGCTCTGCGGCGCGGAAAACACGGCTGGCGACCGCTTTCCCATGACGATGGAGATGAAGCGCATGGCGCCCGGCTGCACCAATACGGTCGAATACGAGATCTACGGCATGAAGCGCTCGGCGCGCTTTACGACGGACGACCCCAACGCCCTCTACGACACCCGGAACACGGGCCGCGAGCAGGCCTGGAGCCGCGTCGTGGTCGGCTCGAAGCCGCTGTTTCCCGTCATCACGGGGCCGATTTTTGAGTTCGGTTTTTCCGACGCCATGCTCCAGATGTTCGCCGCCTTCGTGAGCGAGCTGAAAGGACTGCCGTGCGGCTTCGGGTGCTTCACGCCCGAGGAGGCCGGACGCAGCCACGCGCTTTTGACCGCCGCGCTCGATTCCTATGAGAATCGCCGCGTCGTGACGCTGTAAACAAAAAAGGAGGAACCCCATGCAAAACGCCTCTTCCGCGCGGGCGGAAAACGTACGCCGCGAAGCGCTCTACACGCCTGCCTCCGCCTCCGGCTTTGTCGGCTGGGTGACGGGCTTTGACTACGGCGACGGGCGGCTCGGCCTGTCTTTCAAGGAGGTCCGCCCCGGAAAGGACCCCGGCTATCAGCCGCCGAAGCTCGAAATGGGCGAGGCCGTCGGCGCGCCGGTCTCCTACTGCTCCGTGGAATGCGGCAGCGAGGACACGATCGCCGAGCGCGTCTACATGGCCTCGGACGACTGCGGAAAGACCTGGCGCGAGACGGGCAGATGCCCGCTGGACGCGGGCTCGTTCAGCAACATCGGCTTCCCGGACGGCAGAATCGTCGGTATGGACGTGGGTCGGAGCAACGAGGAACGCACGGGCTGGTGCGACTATGTCGCCGTGCGCGAAAGCTGCGACGGCGGCACGAGCTGGCGCGAGACGCAGCGGCTGCTGGAGGGCTGCGCCGTCTATCTCTGGCGCATCCGGAGACTGCGCGACGGCTCGTTTCTCGTGCTGGCGTGCCTCTACGGAACCCCCTGGGGTCCCGGCCGCGCGCGCATGACGCGGAACACAATGCTGCCGGACGAGACATACCTGTCGAAGATTCAGACCTTTTTCCTGCACAGCACCGACGGACGCCGCTTCTCCGGACCGCACTACGTCCTGCCCGGCATCGGCGCGCACGAGTATGAGGCCGTGGAGCTGGAAAACGGAGATATTTTGTTCCTCGCCGGCGACGTGCAGGCCACGCCGGTCGGCCGCCAGCTCGTGCGGCGGGAGGGGGAGCGGTTCATCAACGGACCGATGCTGCCCATCCGCAGAGGCGCTCCGGCAGAGCCGGATAAAGACCCGCAGGGCGGCTTCGTGCCCGAGACCGCGGCGGCGCTGCCGGGTGATCTGCTGGTCGGCGCGCGGCGGAACAAGCCCTATTCGGTGTCAGGCGATCTTGGCGCGAACTGGTATGAGCTGCCGGAGCTGCCGGTCAGCCTGTATCAGCCGTACCTGATGCGCCTGCCGGACGGCAGCATCGCAAATTTCGGCCACGAGGGCGGCGACGACCCGGTGAGCACGAAAAAGATGTCGGTCGGCGCGGACTTTTTCCGCGTGGCCGGTTCGCCGCCGCAGGCGTGCGAGCTGACGCTGCAGCGTGAGATGGACGGCGGGAATGAACATTATGTAAACCGATACAAGGCATGTCTGCGCTGCCGGGGGCAGGCGGTCGCCGGGCAGCCGGTGGTATTCCGCTTTGCACCCTACTGGAACGACAACGGCACGGTGAACACCGCGCCGCAGGAGAAGGCGCCCATTCAGAAGACTGCCGTCACGGATGAGAACGGCGAGGCCTGGGAGGACGTCTCCGAATACGACACGGTGCGCGACATCCACTTCTATTACAATGTGGACGCGGCGTTTATGCCGGCGGAAGGGGAATACGCGCCCTGCCGCAGCCCCCTGATGAACGTCGCGGCCATGACGCCGCGCCGGCGCTGCCGCTGGCCCTACGAGGCCTATCTGGCGGAAAACACGCTGTTCATCTCGCCCATGCTGGAGAAGCGGTTCCCGCAGATCTTCGAAACGCTGCGCGCGCAGACAGGATCGCGGCGGCCCGAGCTCGAAGACGCGGCGCTGGCGCAGGCGCTGCGGCAGGCCGGTGTACTGGACGCGGACGGACAGTGGGCTTTCCGCGTGCACACGGACGGCCGCCTGCATGAGGTTTTGTCCATGGGCGCAGGCGACTGGTACGAATAACCCAAATACGACAAAAAGCTGTCATTCTTCGGAATGACAGCTTCAAGGGGCCGCTGCAAACTGCAGCGGTCCCTTTGAGTTTGTCAAAAAAGCCTCGCAGAGTTTGCGCCCGCAGGCGCAAAAAAATTGCAAATCCGCTTTTCCCGGCGGCTGGTACGTCGGGAAAAGCACTTTACAGCCCGCAAGTGTGGAATTTTCGCGTCTCACGCCGCGAAAATTATGCGCGCGGCGGGCTGCTTCTTTTTATCAAAGAAGGCTCATCGAGCCTTCTTTGACAGTCTGCAAGGGGCCGCTGCAAACTGCAGCGGCCCCTTTTATATCGGTGTGTTGCCCTGCCGGTATAGGGCGGGCGCTCAGATCATGCTCTGCTCCCAGCAGTCCGGCGCCTGCAGACCCATCATCCTGACGAGCGTGGGCGCGACGTTGGCCAGACCGTACGAGCCGTCCTTGATGACGTAGTCTGTGTCCGGGTCATAGATGATGAACGGCACGGGGTTGAGGGAGTGCGCGGTGCGGACACTGGTCTTGCCCTTCTTCGTCTCGGTCATCTGGTCGGCGTTGCCGTGGTCGGCTGTCACGCAGAGGGTATAGCCATACTGCTTCGCCGCCTCCAGGATGCGGCCGACGCCCTTGTCCACGCACTCCATCGCCGTGATGACGGCGGGAAGGACGCCGGTGTGACCGACCATGTCGCCGTTGGGGTAGTTGCAGCGCAGGAACTCGAACTGGTGACTGGCCATGGCTGCGATCATGTGGTCGGTGATCTCGGCGGACTTCATCGCCGGCGCCTTGTCGAACGAGATGACGTCGGAGGGAATTTCGTCGTAGACCTCCAGCTTGTCGTCCACCTTGCCGGAGCGGTTGCCGTTCCAGAAGTAGGTGACGTGGCCGTACTTCTGCGTCTCTGAAATTGCCATAAGATGCACGCCGCTCTTCGTAAGGTATTCGCCCATGACGCGGTCGATTGCCGGTGGAGTAACGAGGTACTGGTGCGGAATGTGCAAGTCGCCATCGTATTCCATCATGCCGGCATATTCTACTTTCGGGAAACGCTTGCGGTCGAACTTGTCAAACTGGCCGTCAGGTGTTTCGAATGCGCTGGTGATTTCAAGCGCGCGGTCGCCGCGGAAGTTGAAGAGGATGACGCTGTCGCCGTTTTCAATCTTCGCGACGGGCTTTCCGTTGGGTGCGATCACAAACGCGGGCAGATCCTGGTCGATGCAGCCGAGCTCCTGCCGGTAGGTCTCGATGGCGGTCTTCGCGTCGGGGAACTGGCGGCCCTGCGCCTGCACGTGGGTATGCCAGCCGGCCTCGACCATGGCCCAGTTGGCCTCGTAGCGGTCCATCGTGATCTGCATGCGGCCGCCGCCGGAGGCGATCTTGTATTCGTGCTCCGCGTCGGAGAGCTCGGCAAGCACAGCCTCCAGCTGCGCGACATACTCGAGAGCCGACGTGGCGGGCACGTCGCGGCCGTCGAGCAGGATGTGGCAGTAGACGCGCCGGAGTCCCTGCTCGCGGGCGTGCCGCAGCATGGCGATCAGGTGCGCGATGTTGGAGTGCACGTTGCCGTCGGACAGAAGGCCGAGGAAGTGCAGCGCCTTTCCGTTTTTCAGGCAGTTGTCGGTCAGCGTCAGCCAGGTTTTCGAGCGGAAGAGGCTGCCGGACGCGATGGATTCGCCCACGAGCTTCGCGCCCTGCGCGTAGATCTGGCCGCAGCCGAGCGCGTTGTGGCCGACCTCGGAGTTGCCCATGTCCTCGTCGCTGGGCAGGCCCACGGCGGTGCCGTGCGCTTTGAGCCAGGTGTGCGGGCAGGTGGCGAGCAGCTTGTCGAGCACGGGCGTGTCGGCCTGTTTGACCGCGTCGCCGGGGCCGCCGTCGCCGCGGCCAACGCCGTCCATAATCACCAGTACGATCGGTTTTTTCATTGGTAAGGTACCTCCAAACGGTTCATTTTACAAATTTCATTCTATTCTACAACATTTTTCCCGTTCTTACAAGGAGCATTTCAAGATTTCAGGGCGTGGGTCTTGGCGAGCGCGTAGACGCCCTCAAAATCCACGTGCGGATTGTAGAGCGCCTCCAATTCGTCGTGCACGAGCTTTGCCTGCGCGAGTTTTTCGGCGGCGGCGGCGATCCCGGGAGCGAGCCGCTCGTCGAGCGCCGCGAGATCGACGCGGCAGACGCGGCCGGATTCCGGAACGATCACCGCCTCGGGCAGCTCCGGGAAAACAGGGTGCATCGCCAGAACAACCTGATAGCCCGCCCGGATCGCGGAATCCGCCAGACGGGCGGCGGCGGCCGGAGAGGGCAGCGTATCCGCGTCCTCGAGGACCGAGTCGAAGCCCACGAGCCCCCGGCAGGTCACAGCGCGCAGAAAGCGCTTTGCCGCGCCGTCCGGCAGAGCAGGCGCCTCCGGAACCGGAAGCGCTTTTTCCGCCGCGGCGGCCAGAAACGTGTAGGCGTCCCGATAGAGCGCCCGGTTCCGGTGCTGGAGTGCCAGAATCTCCGCGAGCTTCGGCTGCAGCGCCGTGCGGTCATAAAACCGGCCGAGATCCAGATACAGGCCGCTGGCGGCGGGGCAGGCGACCTCCAGAACGTGCGGCGCGGTGCCGTCCGCGTAGGCGGTTTTCCAGGCCGGGACATACACGGCGTCCAGGGAATCGGGGTCTCCGGAGCACCAGACGTATTCGACCGCCAGCCCCTCCTGCTCCGCCGCCTTGCCGATCGTTTTCATGAAGCTGGACTTCCCGCAGCCCGGCCCGCCCTTGATTACCCACAGGAAAACGCCGCTCTCCGGCCGGCAGAAGCCTCCGTAGAGCGAGTAAAAGCCCTTTGCGCTGTTCGCGCCGAGAAAATAATGAGTCACGCGCTGTTCGATCATGCACTGTCCTCGCTTTCAATATGAATTACCTGATAGAATATGCGGCGAGGCAGAAAAAAGTACGGGAGACCGCAAAAAAGTCCGAGGACGAATCTGCGGTCTCCCGAAAATATGGCGGCGTCAGTTGAGCGCGCTCGCCTGACGGCTGAAGAGCTCCTGCACGCGGCTGCTGAGCGCGGCGAGCGCCGGGTCGCCGGGGTCGGTGTGCGCAAGGATGTCGGAGGCGGCCTGCTGGGCCTGCCGGAGCGTCTGCAGGTCCATCTGGAGGTTTGCCGCCCGGAAAACGGGCAGGCCGCTCTGCCGGCTGCCCAGAAAGTCGCCGGGGCCGCGCTGGGCGAGATCCTGCTCCGCGATGCGGAAGCCGTCGTTCGTGGCGCAGAAGCCGCGCAGCCGCGCGAGCGTCTGCTCGGAGCTGCTTTCGGTGAACAGCACGCAGTAGGACTGGGCTTTCCCGCGCCCGACGCGCCCGCGCAGCTGGTGCAGCTGGCTCAGGCCGAAACGGTCGGCGTTCTCGATGACCATGAGCGTCGCATTCGGCACGTCCACGCCGACCTCGATCACCGTGGTGGCGACAAGCACGTCCAGCTCATGCCGCGAAAAGGCCGTCATGACGGCGTCCTTCTCCGCGCCCTTCATCCGCCCGTGCAGCAGGCCCACGCGCAGGTCGGGAAAAACAGCCGTCTGCAGCGTCTCTGCCCAGGCCTCGGCCGACTTGAGCGACTCCAGGTCGCTCTCCTCCACGGCAGGACAGACGATATAGACCTGATGCCCGGCGAGGCACTGCTTGCGCACAAAGCCGTCGAGCCGGCTGCGCTTGTCCTCGCCGATGAGGAAGGTGCCGATCTTCTGACGGCCTGGCGGCAGCTCGTCGAGGATGGAGACGTTCAGATCGCCGTAGGCGATCAGCGCGAGCGTTCTGGGAATGGGGGTCGCGGACATGACGAGCAGGTGCGGCGCGTTTCCCTTGGCGCAGAGGGCCGCCCGCTGGGCAACGCCGAAGCGGTGCTGCTCGTCCGCCACCACAAGGCCGAGATTCGCAAATGAAACGTCGGCCGAGAAAAGCGCGTGCGTACCGATCACAAGCTGCGCCTGTCCGCCGGCAATCTCCGCTCTGCGCCCGCGCTTCTCGGCGGCGCTCAGGGAGCCCGTCAGAAGTACGGTCCGGATGCCGAAGCGGTCAAATAGCTTTGACAAAGAGCCGGCGTGCTGCTCGGCCAGGATCTCCGTCGGGGCCATGATGGCGGCCTGGAAGCCGTTCTTGACGGCGCAGAAGGCCGCGGCTGCGGCGACCAGCGTCTTGCCGCTGCCGACGTCTCCCTGCAGGAGCCGGTTCATAGGGCTGCCCGAGGAAAGGTCCGCCAGAATTTCCGAGATGGCCCGGCTCTGCGCGCCGGTGGGGCGGTAGGGGAGCGCGGCGTAGAATTCGTCCATGCCGCCGCAGTCGTACGGCGCGACGTGCAGCGCCTCCCGGCGGCCGCGGATGAGATCGAGACCGGCGGAAAAGACGAAGAACTCCTCGAATACGAGCCGGCGCCTTGCCCGCTCGAGCGCCTCCATGTCGGACGGCATGTGGACGCTGCGGTATGCCTCGACGGCGCCGCAGAGGCGGTATTCCTGCCGCACCTTCTCGGGCAGAACCTCCGGAATCGCGTCGCCGCAGGCCTCGAGCGCCTGGCGCACCGTGCGCGCGACGATGCCGTTCGTGAGGCCGGCCGTCAGGCTGTAGACGGGCAGGATGCAGTTCGTCACGCGGCCGCCGGCTCCGATCGGCTCGAAGACGGGGTTCTGCATCTGACAGCCGAGATAGTCGCCGGTCAGCGTGCCGTAGAAGCTGTAGCGCTCGCCGTAATGCAGCGCCTGCTCGAGCCGGGGGCGGTTGAAGAAGGTCAGACGCAGCTTGCCGGTCTCGTCGGCGACGACCGCCTTTGTCAGATCCAGTCCCTGGCGGATATGCGCGGTGTGGGGCGGGGAGACGACCATCGCGTCGAAGCAGGCGGGGCTGTCCGCCTCCAGCTCGGCAATCGTAAGTTTCCGCGTCCGGTCCTCGTAGGCGCGGGGGAAGTCGGAGATGAGATCGTAGAGCGTGCGGACGCCGAGCTTTTCCAGCTGCGCCGCGCGCGCCCTGCCGATGCCGCGAAGCTCCGTCACCGGAGAAAACAGATCCATAGCCGTCCGCCGTCCCTTCCTGTTTTGATTATTATAGCCGACGCAGCCGCGCGCGGCAAGGCGAAAAAGAAAAAACCCTCCGGAATCAGCTTCCGGAGGGAGAAAAAATCGGGATTAACCCAGCTTGTTCATTTTGAGCGTCATGCTGCTCTTCTTGCGGGCAGCATTATTCTTGTGAAGAATACCCTTGTTGACAGCCTGATCGACGGTCTTGACGGCAGCCTGATAAGCGCTATCGGCCTGTTCATGGTTGCCGGCGGCAACAGCGACGTCAAACTTTTTCAGGGTGGTCTTCAGCTCGGACCGGTCGGTCTTGTTGCGCTCGTTGTTGGCTTTGGACACCAGAACTCTTTTCTTGGCAGACTTGATATTGGGCATGACTACACCTCCTCCAATAGCGTTTATACAGAAACAACATGGTCTCATGCAGAAATACATTATAGCCTGCAGGTTCGATAAAATCAATAGCAATTTTCGCTTTTTCCAAAAAAATCGCATATTCTTCCAGCGCCGTGAGAGACTAGCCGGGAGGTGAGGAACATGGGTATTCATACAGATCTGGCCATGGAGGAACGGGAGCTTTGGCAGAAGAGCGCGGACGGGCAGACGGCGCTGCCGGGCGTCTGGGCGCGGGAGAGCGTGAAAAAGGGCGTCAAGACGACCACGGTGAAAATTCTCGACCAGCGCGGCGAGGAAGCGCTCCACAAGCCGGCCGGCACCTATCTGACGCTGGAGCTGGAGTCCTTCTCCAGACGGGAGCCCAACAGCTTCGGCCGGGCGGTGCACGCGCTGGCGCAGGAGCTGCGGCGCCTTTTGGGGGATGGAGAGCAGATTCTGGTGGTGGGCCTCGGAAACCGCGGCGTCACGCCGGATTCGGTCGGGCCGGAGGCGCTCAGGAGCCTGATCGTCACACGGCACCTCAAATCCGGAATGTCGGAGGAATTTGCCGGCTTTCGCAGCGTCAGCGCGTCAGAGCCCGGCGTGCTCGGCACGACCGGCGTGGAGAGCGCGGAGCTCGTACGCGGCGTGGCCGAGCGGGTGCGGCCGGACCGGATCCTCGTCATCGACGCGCTTGCGACCTGCAGTCTCTCGCGCGTATGCAGCACGATCCAGCTCGCGGACACCGGCATTGTGCCCGGCTCCGGCATCGGCAACAGCCGCGCCGCCTTCAACGAGCAGACGCTCGGCGCGCCCGTGCTCGCCGTCGGCGTGCCGTCGGTCGTGGAGGCCGCCGCCTTCTTCGGCGCGCAGGGCCTTCCGGAGCCGGAGGGCGCGAAGGGCATGATCGTGACGCCCCGCGACGTGGACGCCCGGGTCCGTGAGATTTCCCGCGTGATCGGATACGGGCTCAACCTCGCCCTGCACAGGGGCCTCACGCTGGAGGACATCCCCTGTTTTTTGCCATAATGTTGGATACGCTTATGTAAACGCCGCATGGCGGGATGAATGAAGTTTCCCGGGAATTGTTCCTGTGGATAAACATGTTGACAGTGTAGAAAACTTTTGAAATTCAAGGATTCAGCCTTTCCTGAAATTTTTAGTGCCGGGACGGGAAACCGCATTTTTTCGCGGGAAAAAAGGTTACAAAATTCATGATATGAAATATTACGTCTACAAAAAAATGAATTATTGTCAACTATTTCACAGACAATTTTGCAAAAAAGTTAGAATCTTCGGAAATCAATCAATTTCCAAAGAAAAATGAAGCGCTGTGTCCCGCGGGCTGCACGGTATCAAATATTTCCGGATGGAAATACTGAACCCGAGGATTGATTCCGGAGGTTTGTAAACATGCAGGGTAAAGTGGAGATCAGCGGCGTCAACACGTCCAGGCTGAAGACGCTGACGAACGACGAAATGATGCGCCTGATCCGCGCCTCTCAGGCGGGAGACGCAGAGGCGCGGAAGAAGCTGGTGGAGGGAAACCTCAAGCTGGTGCTGTCGGTCATCCAGCGCTTTATGGGTCGCGGCGAGAATCCGGACGACCTGTTTCAGGTGGGCTGTATCGGACTGCTGAAGGCCATCGCAAACTTTGACACGACGAAAATGGTGCGCTTTTCCACCTACGGCGTGCCGATGATCGCGGGGGAGCTGCGGCGCTATCTGCGCGACTACAGCCCCATCCGCGTCAGCCGCTCGGTGCGCGACACGGCGTACCGCGTGCTGCAGTGCAAGGAGGAGATGACGGGCCGGAACGGGCGCGAGCCGTCCCTTGCCGAAATCGCCGCGGCGCTGGAGCTGCCGCTCGAGGAGGTCGTCGGGTCGATGGACGCGATCACCGCGCCCGTCTCGCTCTATGATCCCGTCTATACCGAGGGCGGCGACCCGCTGACGGTCATGGACCAGGTGCGCGACACGCGAAACACCGACGAGCAGTGGCTGGAGAGCATCGCCCTGCGCGAGGCGATCAAGCTGCTGTCCGACCGGGAAAAACGCATTCTGGCGCTGCGCTTCTACGACGGCCGGACCCAGATGGAGGTGGCCAGCCAGGTCGGCATCTCGCAGGCGCAGGTATCGCGGCTGGAAAAAAACGCGCTCGGAAGCATCCGCAAGGCGATCAGCCTGTCATAGGGACGAGCCCTCCCCGCATATTCTCCAGAAAGACGAGAGGCGGGGAGGGTTTGGGATGATAAACCGGTTTTCCGAGCTGAAAAACAAAGAGGTCATCCACATCTGCGAAGGGTGCAGGCTGGGCTATATCCACGATCTGACCATCGAGCTGGAGTCTGGGCGAATCCTGTCCATGATCATACCGGGGCCCTGCAAGTTTCTGGGCCTGTTCGGCCGGGATGACGACTACATCATTCCCTGGTGCTGCATCCGTAAGATCGGCGAGGACATCATTCTGGTGGACGGAAACGCGGCGGACTGGCGGGTGCCGAGAAAAAAGCGCGGCTGGTTCTGAAAAATACCGAAATTCAGGGGGTTTTTTCTAAAAAAATACTTGCATCCCGGACTTCTTTCCAGTATAATATTCGAGCGCTCTTCAATAGAAGGCGACAAAAACCGCACACCCGGGGATTTCCTGTCCGGTGCCTTTTCAAGGTGGACAGGGGAGTTGAACGGGGNGGAGGTAAAACAAAAAGGAGAAATTATCTATGGCAGTCGTATCCATGAAGCAGCTGCTGGAAGCCGGCGTCCACTTCGGACACCAGACCAGACGCTGGAACCCCAAAATGGCCCCCTACATCTACACGGAGAGAAACGGCATCTACATCATCGACCTGCAGAAGACCGTGAAGAAGCTGGAAGAGGCCTATTCGTTCGTCCGCGACCTCTCCGCCAGCGGCCAGAACATCCTGTTCGTCGGCACCAAGAAGCAGGCCCAGGACGCGATCAAGGAAGAAGCCGAGCGCGTCAACCAGTATTATGTCAACGCAAGATGGCTCGGCGGCATGCTGACCAACTTCCGCACCATGCGCACCCGTATCGACCGTCTGGCACAGCTCAACAAGATGTCCGAGGACGGCACGTTCGCGATGCTCCCCAAGAAGGAAGTCATCAAGCACCAGGCCGAGATCGCCAAGCTTGAAAAATATCTCGGCGGCGTCAAGGAAATGAAGAAGCTGCCCGGCGCTCTGTTCATCGTCGATCCCCGCAAGGAGAGAAACGCGATTGCCGAGGCCCGCAAGCTGCACATCCCCATCGTCGCCATCGTCGATACCAACTGCGACCCCGATGAGGTCGATTATGTCATTCCCGGCAACGACGACGCCATCCGCGCCATCCGTCTGATCGCCGCGACCATGGCCAACGCCGTGACCGAGGGCCGTCAGGGCGAGGAAAACACCGAGGCTCCCGCGCAGGAAGCTCCCGCGCAGGAAGCGGCTCCCGCCGCGGAATAATCCCCGCGAACGACAAAATACAGGAGGATATTACAATGGCATTTACAGCTGCGGATGTCAAAAAGCTGCGTGAAATGACCAACGTCGGCATGATGGACTGCAAAAAGGCGCTCTCCGAGACCGACGGCGATATGGATAAAGCAATCGAATGGCTGCGTGAAAAGGGCCTGGCCAAGGCCGCCAAGAAGGCCGACCGCATTGCCGCAGAGGGCATGGCCTACGCGACCGCGGAAAACGGCATCGGCGTGATCGTCGAGGTCAACTCCGAGACCGACTTCGCCGCGAAGGCCCCCATCTTCGTCGATTTCGTCAAGGACATCGCGAAGGCGATCGAGCTCTCGGCCCCCGCCGACCTCGACGCGCTCAAAAACGCCGGCTATCCCGGCACCGACAAGACCGTCGGCGAGATGATCCCCGAAAAGGTCATGGTCATCGGCGAGAACCTGCAGATCCGGCGCTTCGCGCGCTTTGACCGCAACACCAGCGTCGCATACGTTCACGCGGGCGGCAAGATCGGCGTGCTGGTGAACCTCGAGGTCTCCGGCGGCATCGACGCCACGCAGATCGGCAAGGACATCGCCATGCAGATCGCGGCCCTGAATCCCCGCTTCTGGGACAAGAGCCTCGTCTCCGACGCCGTGCTGGAAGAGGAGAAGAAGATTCTCGTCGCCCAGATGGACAACGACCCCAAAATGGCCTCGAAGCCGCTGCCTGTCAAGGAAAAGATCGCGGCCGGCAAGCTCAACAAGTTCTACGAGGAAAACTGCCTGCTGCAGCAGGCGTTCGTCAAGGACGGCGACGTGACCGTCGAGCAGTACATGGCGAGCGCAGCCAAGGCACTGGGCGGCAGCGTGAAGTTCATTGACGCCGTGCGCTACGAAAAGGGCGAGGGCATCGAAAAGAAGCAGGAGAACTTCGCCGAGGAAGTCGCCGCGCAGATGAACATGCAGAAGTAATTCGCGTTTTCCAAAAGGCGGGCTGCCAGCAGCCCGCCTTTTGATTGTCTGTAGCCCGCCTTTTGATTGTCATTCTTGACAGACGCCGTGCGGCATTGTAAAATGGATAGAATGAAAATTGTGTGTTTCTCTGACTGCGCGAGTAACACCGGTCGGCGTACGGCGCGATCTGTCTTCGTAGCTCAGCTGGATAGAGCGACCGCCTCCTAAGCGGTAGGCCGGAGGTTCAAATCCTCTCGAAGACGCCACAAATTTTCGCCGTAAAGCGCCGAAAGTCCGCGGAATGCGGACCTGCGGCGCTTTGCTGATTCTGCGCAGAATTCAGCCCGAAGGGAGGCCGACGGCATGGAAGAGGACCGGGATGCCGGAATGGCATCGGATCTGGCCGCGTATGAAGCAATGCCGCTTCCGCTCTGCGTGCTGCAGCTTCAGAACGGCGTCTGGAGGCTGCTGGCGGAATCCGAGGGCTATATCCGGCTTCTGAACCGGCCCCGCAGCGGTGCGGCCGGAGACCCGTTCGACGACATCTGCGCCGACGACCGCGAGATGGCAAAAAGTGCCTGGGAATACGCCGCGCTCTATCCGGACGAGGCGTGCAAAAGCGCCTATCGCCTGCGCGTGCAGCCGGGAATCTCCCTCCGTGTCTCGTGCAGCGGTGTAAGCGACCGGTCCGGGCGGCTGTTTTTGACCTATTTGCCCCTGGCGGGCGAACAGAGCGCGCCGCCCGTATGGCGGACGGAGGCGCGTGCGGACTCGCTGCGCGCGCAGGACGCCGGAAACCGGCTGCTGGCAAAATGGCATTCTGATCTCACGGCCAACCGGACGCTCTCGTACGCGGCCTATTCCGCAAGGGCCCTGCAGGTGCCGGAGGACGGCGCCTACGGCGAGGCGTGCGCCATTCTGAGCGGCGCGCCGTTTTTCCGGGAGGAACGGGAAAAACTGGCGCAGATGCTCGACCGCGAGCGCCTGCTGCGCTGCTTTAAGGAAGGGGAGCGCAGCTTCAATCTGGAATACCGGCGGGATGAAAACGGGCAGATGCCCTTCTGGGTGCATGTGAGCGTCAGCACCTTCCAGTCCCGCGATTCCGGGCACGTGGAGTGCTACATCTGCGCCTACGACATCACGGAGAAGGTGCTGGAGGAGCAAATCCTGTCGCGGCTGACCATGCTCGGCTACGATGTGGTGGGACTGCTCTACGTCAAAACCGGAAAATGCCGCTTTTTCCGCATCAAGAAGCTGCGCTACGGCATGGACTGTGAGCAGTACGAGGACTACCAGGAGTCCATCGAATGCGACATCGACCGCATCATCGTGCCGGACCAGCGGGACGCGGTGCGGAAGGGCCTGCGCCTCGAGGTGATCCGGGAGGCGCTGAAAACAGCGCCGATCTATCCGTTCTCCTACTCGATGATCCGCAAGGACGGGCAGCATCTGCAGAAGCTGCTGCAGTTCTCCTATCTCGACGAGCGGCAGGATACGATTTTCCTCTGTAAAAGCGACATCACAAAGCAGTACGAGAGCGAGCACCTGCAGATCGAGCGGCTCCGGGAGGCCAAGCTGGAGGCAGACCGCGCCAACGCAGCCAAATCGAGTTTTCTTTCGAGCATGAGCCACGACCTGCGCACGCCGATCAACGGCATCCTGGGCTTCACCGGCCTGGCGCTGCACGAGCGCGACCCGGAGAAGAAGCAGGACTACATGGAAAAGGTGCTCTCCTCGAGCGAGCTGCTGCTCGACCTCGTGAACGACACGCTGGAGCTCTCCCAGATCGAAAGCGGGAAATTCGTGCTCGCGCCCGAGCCCGTGCGCATCTGCGACATGGCCGACGCCGTGCTGACCTCGCTCGGCCCCTCGGCGGAGATCAAAAATCTGCACATCGTCAAGCAGCCGCCGGCGTTCCCGGAGCAGACGGTTCTGGCGGACAAGCTGAAATTCCAGAAGGTTTTCCTGAATCTGCTGTCCAACGCGATCAAATATACGCCCTCGGGCGGCACGATCGTCGCCTCCGTCGAGATGCTGGAGCCCGCGCATGAAGGCCGCAACTGCCGGATGACGGTGCGCGACAACGGCATCGGCATCTATCCCGACTTTCTGCCGCAGATTTTCGACGCCTTTACGCAGGAGCACCGCCCCGAGAGCAAGACCGTTCTCGGCACCGGGCTGGGGCTCGCCATCGTCAAGCGGATCGTCACCTGCATGGGCGGCACGGTGGACGTCTCCAGCACGCCGGGCGTCGGCTCGGAGTTCTGCGTGGAGCTTCCGCTGCTGCCCGCGGAAAAGGCCGAGGCCGTGCTGCTGCCGCAGGAGAACAATGCGATCCTCGCCGGACACCGCGTGCTGCTCTGCGAGGACAACAGCCTGAACGCCGAGATCGCGCGGATTCTTCTCGAGGAGCAGGGAGTCCAGATCGTCTGGGAGGAAAACGGAAAGCTCGGCGCGGAGCGCTTCCGGGCATCCGCGCCCGGCGAGTTCAGCGCGATCCTCATGGACATCCGAATGCCGGTGATGGACGGCGTGGAAGCCGCGCGGTTCATCCGCGCCATGGCGCGTCCGGACGCCGCGTCGATCCCGATCATCGCCATGACGGCCGACGCCTTCGAGCAGGACATCCAAAGCTGCNGCGAGGCCGGCATGAACGCGCATGTCATCAAGCCGATCGATCCCAAGAAGCTCTTCGCGGCCCTGCGCGAAGCGTTCTCCGGAAACACGGAATAAAAAAAGACGGGGCTGCTGCAAGTCATCCTGCAGCAGCCCCGATCGTCGCGAATTCGGAGATTACGGATTGTCCTTCTCCTGGCAGTTCATATCGTCCAGGCTGCAGACGGACTGATCGTCCTTTCCCTTGCAGTTCATGTCGTCCAGGGCGCAGTCCTTATCGTCTTTTTCGCCCAGGCAGTTCATATCGCTCAGGCCGCAGGTCTTGTCGTCCTCTTTGGTCATACCGTTCATATTGCTAAGACCGAGATCCTTCTTCTTACTCATATCGCATGCTCCTTTCTGTGGGTTTTACTGATCTGTGATCCAACCGAACTCTTGACACCCTTAGTTTATCTGGAAAGAGTGAAAAAATCAACAAATATTTAAAAAATTGCTGGACAATTTTTGACACTTATGTTATCTTGTATAAAGAAGGTGAGAAGCACTGTATTTTCATGTGTATTGAAAGAAGAATGATTTATGAGTCTGCTGCATGAGCCTCTGGCTCCGTTCAGCGTCTGGTGCTATCAGAAAGGCGCTTTCCGGCAGGTGTCGGATCAAGACCTTCTCGGCCACTGGTCGCTGTTGTTTTTCTATCCGGCCGATTTTACGTTTGTCTGTCCCACGGAGCTCAAGGAACTGGCGCGGATGTATCCGCAGTTCCAGGCCGAGGGCTGTGAGGTCTATTCCGTCAGCGAGGACACGCACTTCGTCCACAAGGCCTGGGCCGACGCCTCCGAGACCATCCGCGCAATCGCCTATCCGATGCTGGCCGATCCTGCCGGCGTCCTGGCGAGGCAGTACGGCGTGCTGGACGAGAGCTGCGGACAGGCATACCGCGGCGCATTCCTGCTCAATCCGGCCGGCGAGGTCGTTCTCTATGAAATCAACGACATGGGCATCGGCCGCAACGCCGACGAGCTGCTCAGAAAGCTGCAGGCCGCCCGTTTTGTCGCCGAGCACGGCGACCAGGTGTGTCCTGCCAAGTGGCATCCGGGCGAGGAAACACTGACGCCGAGTCTGGATCTGGTGGGGATGCTGTGAGCGAGCATGCGGAAGCGGAGAAAAGTCCGCTGATCTCGGAAGCGCTGGAGGCGCAGCTCGAAGGCATATTGGCGCCGCTGCAAAAGCCGGTCACGCTGGTATTTTTGGGCGGCGCGGATGAAAAAAGCGAGGAAATGCATCGGTTCCTGCGGCATTTCACGTCGCTGTCTGCCAGCCTGCTGCTCCGGGAGCCGGATGACGGGCAGAAGGAACTTTTGGACGCCGCCTTTCTGCCGGCCACGGGCCTGTGGAACGAAGGCGGCTTCTGCCGCGCCGTGTTTCACGGCGTGCCCGGCGGGCACGAGCTGTCGAGCTTTGTAACCGCCGTTCTGGCGGCAGGCGGCGCGGCGAAGCCCCTCGACAAGCCGACGCTCCGCGACATTGCGAAAATCAAGAAACCCGTCGTTCTTCAGATCTGCGTTTCTCTCGGCTGCCAGCACTGCGCAAGGCTTGTGATGGACGCCCAGCGCACAGCGCTCGAGAATCCCAATGTGACCGCGCATATGATCGACGCAAACCTCTATCCGCAGCTCGTGGAAAAATATGAAATCCAGCGCGTTCCGGTCGTGCTGTCCGGCGGAAAGGTGCAGGCCATCGGCGGGATGACCCTGCCGGAGCTCTGCACGCTGCTTCGGAAAACCGCGACGTAAGCGTTTCACTGGCGGGTACAACTGAATCACATGCCTAGAGTCGAGAGCAGGGAAAACGGCCTTACAGGGTCCGTCTTTTGCCTGCTCTTTTTTATGGAGTGTAAAGAGGTGGAAAGGGAGTTAAATAGTGGAAAATGAGATTTATGAGGCGCTCGAGCAAAATCCGATCATCGCAGCGATCCGGGACGACGCCGGACTGGAGGCATGCCTGAACGCGGATGTGCGGATGGTGTTTGTGCTTTACGGCGACGTTTGCAGCATTCCGGGCATCGTGGCGAGGATTCACCAGGCCGGAAAGATCGCCGTCGTCCATGTGGATCTGATCCTCGGCCTGTCGGCGAAGGAGATCTCCGTGGACTATATCTGCGAGGCGACAAAGGCGGACGGCATCATATCCACGCGGCCCGCGCTCGTGCAGCGGGCAAAAAAGCTGCATATGTTCGCGGTCCTGCGTGTATTTTTAATTGACTCGATGGCGCTCAAGGAAATTCTGAATCAGAAAGGCCTGCATCCCGACGCGCTGGACGTGCTGCCCGGCCTGATGCCGTCCATGATCCGGAAGGTCCGCGCCGGAACAGGCCTGCCGGTCCTGACAGGCGGACTCATCACGGAAAAACAGGAGATCCTGCAGGCGCTGGAGGCCGGCGCGCTTGCGATTTCCACCACAGACCCCACAGCATGGAAGATGTAAAGTAAGCGGTGTACTGGAATAGGGGAGGGAACGAACGTGTGCTGTGAAACGAAAAACAAGATTGCATTGACGGTTCGGGAGCTGATTCAGACGAAGCCCATGTCGAAAATCACGGTACAGGATGTTATGCAGCGGGCGGATATGACGAGACAGAGCTTTTATTATCATTTCCAGGACATCTACGACGTGCTGGAATGGGACGTGTCACAGCAGCTCAAGCGGCAGCTGACGTACCGGCGCGAGCAGCCGTTTGAGAGCTGGTGCGGTGAACTGCTGAACGCCATCAAGGACAACCAGATCTTTTACAGGCGGATCGCCGAGGCGCTCGGCAGAAAAAAGATCCAGGAGCTGGCGCTGCCCTATACCCGCCCGCAGATGCAGCGGCTGCTCTACGGCACGGGCAGGAAGGAGCCGCTCTCCGACGACGAGGAGATCGCGCTGGACTTCGCCTCCACAACGCTCATCGACAGCTTCCTGTGCCTTCTGATGGAGCGCTCCCGGATCGACACGGACGACTGCCTCCGCCGCGTCTGCGCGGTCGTCAATATTCTGCAGGGGCGCGGGGTGTACAGCGCCGGAGCGAGGAGGCCGATGAGCTCTGTGGCCTGCTGAGCAGGACAATTTGTACAAAATCAATAAAACAGTAGCGAATAAAAACGACGGCTTCGGACGTTTTGACAAATGCGAAACCTTGTCTAATGACGTTTTCCAGCAAATGTGTTATGCTGAGAACAGCAGAGAATCACAACCGAACTCGACAGGACTAATCAGAAAAGAGGAGGATCTATCGATTATGGCAAAATATGTAATGGCACTGGACTCCGGTACCACTTCCAACCGCTGCATTTTGTTCAACGAGCAAGGCAAGATGTGCAGTGTTGCACAGCGCGAATTCCCGCAGTACTTCCCGAAGCCCGGCTGGGTGGAGCATGACGCCAACGAGATCTGGGCGACGCAGCTCGGCGTTGCGGTGGAGGCCATGCAGAAAATCGGCGCAACGGCCGCCGACATCGCCGCCATCGGCATCACCAACCAGCGCGAGACTACCATTGTGTGGGACAAGAAGACCGGCGAGCCCGTATTCCATGCGATTGTCTGGCAGTGCCGCCGCACCAGCGAGTATTGCGATACCCTCAAGGCGAAGGGCCTGACCGATACCTTCCGCGCCAAGACGGGCCTCGTGATCGACGCCTACTTCTCCGGCACGAAGCTGCGCTGGATCCTTGAGAACGTGCCCGGCGTGCGCGACCGCGCGGAGCGCGGCGAGCTGCTGTTCGGCACCGTCGAAACCTGGCTGATCTGGAAGCTGACCGGCGGCAGAGTCCACGCCACCGACTACTCCAACGCCTCGCGCACGATGCTCTTCAACATCAACACCCTGACCTGGGACGACGAGATCCTGCACGAGCTCAACATCCCGAAGTGCATGCTCCCGACCCCGATGCCCTCCAGCGGTCTGTTCGGCACAGCCGATCCGTCGCTGCTCGGCGGTCCGATCCCCATTACCGGCGCGGCCGGCGACCAGCAGGCCGCTCTGTTCGGCCAGACCTGCTTCCAGCCCGGCGAGGCGAAGAACACCTACGGCACCGGCTGCTTCATGCTGATGAACACCGGTGAAAAGCCCGTCTTCTCCAAGAACGGCCTGGTCACCACCATCGCCTGGGGCCTCGGCGGAAAAGTCAACTACGCGCTCGAGGGCTCCATCTTCGTGGCCGGCGCCGCCATCCAGTGGCTGCGCGACGAGCTGCGCGTCATCGACTCCTCGCCCGATTCCGAGTACATGGCCAAAAAGGTCAAGGACACCAACGGCTGCTATGTCGTACCCGCCTTCACCGGCCTCGGCGCGCCGCACTGGGATCAATACGCGCGCGGCACCATCGTGGGCCTGACCCGCGGCTGCAACAAGTACCACATCATCCGCGCAACGCTCGACAGCCTGGCCTACCAGGTCAACGACGTTCTGACCGCGATGAAGGCTGACTCCGGCATCGATCTGGCGGCTCTGAAGGTGGACGGCGGCGCCTGCGCCAACAACTACCTGATGCAGACCCAGGCCGACATCATCAACGCGCCCGTCATGCGTCCGACCTGCGTCGAGACCACGGCCATGGGCGCCGCGTATCTGGCGGGCCTTGCCGTCGGCTACTGGCGCGACAAGGAAGACGTCATCAAGAACTGGGCAATCGACCGCGTGTTCAAGCCCGAGATCGCCGAGACGGAGCGTGTGGAACGCGTCAAGGGCTGGAACAAGGCTGTCAAGTGCGCCTACGGCTGGGCAAAGGAATAAAACAGAGAAAAGAATTTGAGAAGGAGGAATTCATTACATGTTACCGTATGTTGCAGAATTTGTCGGTACAATGCTTCTGATCCTGCTCGGCGACGGCGTCGTCGCCAACGTCACCCTGAATAAGTCCGGCATGAAGGGCGCCGGCTCCATTCAGATCACACTGGCCTGGGGCCTTGCCGTCATGCTTCCCGCGTTCGTATTCGGCGCGGCCTCCGGCGCGAGCTTCAACCCGGCCCTGACGATCGCTCTGGCTGTCAACGGCAGCTTTGACTGGGCGATGGTCCCCGGCTACATCGTCGCGCAGATCGCCGGCGCGTTTGTCGGCGCCTGCCTCGTGTACGTCCTCTTCAAGGATCAGTTCGACGCTACCCAGGAGCCCGGAACCAAGCTTGGCGTGTTCTCCACCGGTCCGGCTGTTCCCAACATGTTCCGCAATCTGCTCAGCGAGCTGATCGGTACGTTCGTCCTCGTCTTCACGATCCTCGGCCTGAGCCAGGTTCCCGAGCTGAACGCGGGCGTCGCGAAGCTGCTGGTATTCGGCATCATCGTCTCCGTCGGCATGAGCTTGGGCGGCCTCACCGGCTACGCCATCAACCCCGCCCGTGACCTTGGCCCGCGTCTTGCGCACGCCATTCTGCCGATCAAGGGCAAGGGCTCGAGCAACTTCAAGTACGGCCTGATCGTCCCCATCTTTGGGCCGATCCTCGGCGGTCTGCTGGCTGTGCTCGTCTACAACCTGATTCCCTGGTAATGAAAATCTGAACAATTACATCATCGCCCCATGAGAAACGTGCCGGGCAGTCCGACCTCTTACCAGAGGGAAGGGGCTGTCCGGCCTTTTTTGCAAAAAACCCAGCAAATAAAGGAGGCAACTTCCTGTGTATGACATCGTAATTATCGGCGCGGGCGTGACCGGCTGCTCGGTGGCGCGCTATCTGTCCCGGTATGACGCCAGGGTCTGCGTCATCGAGCGCGCGGAGGACGTCTGCTGCGGCACGTCCAAGGCGAACAGCGCCATCGTCCACGCCGGGTTTGACGCCGCGCACGGCAGCCTGATGGCGGAAATGAACCTGAAAGGGAATCTCATGTTCCCGGCACTGGCCAGGGAGCTCGATTTCGCGTTCATCCAGAATGGGAGCCTCGTCGTGTGCATGCACGAGGAGGATCTGCCGAAGCTGCACGAGCTGTATGAGAACGGCGTGGCCAACGGCGTGCAGGAGCTCGAGATCGTGGACGCCGTGCGCCTGCACGAGCTGGAGCCGCGCGTAAGCAAGAACGCCGTCGCAGCCCTGTGGGCGCCCACCGCCGGCATCGTGTGCCCGTTCAACCTGACCATCGCGCTGGCGGAGAACGCGTATACGAACGGCGTGGAGTTCCGCTTCAACACCGAGTTCACCGGGATCTCCCGCAACAAGGACGGCTGGGCGGTGCAGACGAACCGCGGCATTCTCGACACGCGCTATGTCGTGAACGCGGCCGGCCTCTACTCCGACGTGATCCACAACATGGTGAGCGCGGAGAAAATCCACATCACCCCGCGGCGCGGCGACTACTGCCTGCTCGATAAGACGACCGGCGATTTTGTCAGACACACCATCTTCCAGCTCCCCGGCAAGTACGGCAAGGGCGTGCTGGTCAGTCCGACCGTGCACGGCAACACGATCGTCGGCCCGACCGCTATCGACATCGAGGACCGCGAGGGCGTCAACACGACGGCCGAGGGCCTGAACGAGCTGATTGAAAAAGCGGGCGACACGGTGGACGGACTGCCGATCCGGCAGGTCATCACAAGCTTTGCCGGCCTGCGCGCGCATGAGGATCACCATGAGTTTTGCATCGGCGAGCTGAAGGACGCGCCGCAGTTCATCGACTGCGCGGGCATCGAATCGCCGGGCCTGACTTCGTCGCCCGCCATTGGCCTCACGGTCGCCGACCTGCTGCGCGACAAGCTGGGCCTGAAGCCGAATCCCGGCTACAACGGCACGCGCAAGGGCGTTCTCGATCCCAAGAAGCTGAGCCCGGAGGCATACAACGAGCTGATCCGGAAGGAACCCGCCTACGGCCGCGTGATCTGCCGCTGCGAGACCGTGACGGAGGGCGAGATCCTCGACGCGATCCGCCGTCCGCTCGGCGCGAAAAGCCTGGACGGCGTCAAACGCCGCACGCGCGCCGGCATGGGCCGGTGCCAGGCGGGCTTCTGCAGCCCGCGTGTGATGGAGATTCTGGCCAGGGAGCTGGGCGTCGATCAGAGCGAGATCACCAAATGCGGCGGTGCGTCGAAGCTGATCGTCGGCCTGGCAAAGGACCAGATTTCGGGAGGCGCGCAATGAAAAAATACGACATCGTCATCATCGGCGGCGGCCCGGCCGGACTGGCCGCGGCAGTCGCGGCGCACGACGCCGGACAGAAGAACATTCTGATCCTCGAGCGTGACAATCTGCTCGGCGGCATCCTCAACCAGTGCATCCACAACGGCTTCGGACTGCACACCTTTCACGAGGAGCTGACCGGCCCGGAATACGCGGAGCGCTTCATCGTGCAGGTGAAAGAGCGCGGAATCGAATACAAGCTCAACACGATGGTCCTGAGTATCGGCAAAGACAAGACTGTGACCGCGCTCAACAAGACGGACGGCCTGTTCCAGCTGGAGGCCGCGGCGATCATCCTGACCATGGGCTGCCGCGAGCGCAGCAGAGGCGCGCTCAACATCCCCGGCTTCCGCCCGGCTGGCATCTACAGCGCCGGCACGGCGCAGCGGCTCGTCAACATCGAGGGCTACATGCCCGGCAAGCGCGTGGTCATTCTGGGCAGCGGCGACATCGGCCTCATCATGGCGCGCCGCATGACGCTCGAGGGCGCGAAGGTGCTCGTGGTGGCGGAGCTGCTGCCGTTCTCCGGCGGCCTCAAGCGCAACATCGTGCAGTGCCTGAACGATTTCGATATTCCGCTCAAGCTCAGCCACACGGTCGTGGACATCGAGGGCAAAGAGCGCGTCTCCGGCGTGACCATCGCGGCGGTCGACGAGCACAACAAGCCGATTCCCGGCACAGAGGAGCATTACGACTGCGACACGCTGCTGCTCTCCTGCGGCCTGATCCCGGAAAACGAGCTCACGCGCGGCATGGGCGCGGAGATCAGCCGCGTCACCAGCGGTCCCGTCGTCAACGAGAGCCTGGAGACCTCCGTCCCCGGCGTCTTTGCGGCCGGCAACGTGCTGCATGTGCACGACCTCGTGGACTATGTGAGCGAGGAGGCGGCCGCCGCAGGCCGCGCGGCCGCTGCCTATGTGGCGGCGGGCTGCACCGACGGCGAGCGGTCTGATCTTCCCATCGCGTTCGAGGGCGGACCCCGCTATACGGTGCCGTGTACCGTCGATCCGAAGCGCGTGGAGGGCAATCTCACCATCCGCTACCGCGTCGGCGCCGTGATGAAAAACCGCGTTGTGCGCGTGTTCCTGGACGATGAGGCCGTGCTCACGCGCAAGCGCCGGATTATGGCCCCCGGCGAAATGGAGCAGGTCGTGCTGACCCGCGCCGTGCTGGACGCGCATCCGGACATGCGGAAAATCACCATCAAGGTCGGGGAGGCGTAACCATGAACATCATCGAATTGACCTGTATTGGCTNCCCGATGGGCTGCGCCGTCCGCGTGACAATGAACGACGGCACCGTGATCGAGGTCGCGGGCAACACCTGCGAGAACGGCAATACATACGCGCGCAAGGAGGTCACCAACCCGACCCGGATCGTGACGAGCAGCGTCCGCGTCTCCGGCAGCCGGACGGGCGCCGTCACCGTCTCCTGCAAGACGGAGACCGACGTGCCGAAGTCGAAGATCTTCGCAGTCATGAAGTCGCTTAAAAACGTGTCCGCGCAGGCCCCCGTCCGCATCGGCGACGTGATCGAACGCAATGCGGCCGACACCGGCGTGAACGTGGTCGCAACCAAGAACGTGGATTGACCGATTATTTGCAAGGCTTTTGAAACACCCCGAAACATCCTTCAGCCGACAGGCTGGAGGATGTTTTTTTACAATAAACACCTGATTTTAACATTTCTGCGGAAGATTTAAACCTCATTTTACGCGGTTCGGACTTCGGATTTAAAGTCGATGCGGTTAAATAAGGGCGTACTCAAAAGTGAGAATCCAAAATGAAATGAGGAGTTAAAAATGAAAAAAATTCTCGCAGTTCTTCTGGCCGCGGCTCTGGCCGCGTCGGCGCTGTGCGCATGCGCGGCAAAGGGGAAAAGCGGAACCGTTTCGACGAACGGCTCGACCTCGATGGAAAAAGTCATCGGCGCGCTGCAGGAGCAGTTTATGTCCGACAATCCCGGCGTGAAAGTGACCTACGACGCCACCGGCTCCGGCACGGGCATCGAAGCCGTGATGAACGGTACGTGCGACATCGGTCTGGCGTCCAGAAAGCTCAAGGATACCGAGACAGGGCTGACCGCCACCACGATCGCGCTCGACGGCATCGCGATCATCGTCAACGCGGACAATTCGCTCGGCGACATCAGCCTCGATCAGATCGCCTCGGCCTTTACCGGCGAGACAAAAAACTGGAAGGACCTCGGCGGGGAAGACCTGGAGATCTCCTGCATCGGCCGCGAGTCCGGCTCCGGNACNCGNGACGGCTTTGAATCCATCACCGGCACGGCAGACAAATGCGTGCTCGCGCAGGAGCTGACCTCGACAGGCGCCGTCATCGAGGCGGTCAAAAACAGCAAGAACGCGATCGGCTATGCCTCGCTCTCGGCTGCGCAGGGACAGGCCGGCATCAAGATCCTGACGGTCGGCGGGGTGGAATGCTCGGAGGCGACAGTCCTTGACGGTACCTACGCCATTCAGCGGCCCTTCAACCTTGTCACCAAGGACGGTGCCAAGCTCTCCGACGCGGCGCAGGCCTTCTTCGATTTCGCGACCTCCAAGGCCGCGGCGGCGCTCATCACCAATGCGGGCGCGGTACCGACTGCAAAATGAGAAAGCGGAAGGCGGCGCTCGAGCAGCTCATGCGCATGGTGTTCCTGCTCTGCGGAATCGTGAGCGTGGCGTTCGTCCTGCTCATCAGCGTCTATCTGATCATCGCGGGTCTCCCGGCCATCCGGGAGATCGGGCTCTGGAAGTTCCTGTTCGGCATGAAGTGGGCTCCGACCTTCTCGGAGCCCGCCTACGGGATTCTGCCGTTTATCCTGACCTCCATCTACGGGACGGCCGGCGCGGCGCTGCTGGGCGTCCCGCTCGGCGTGCTGACGGCGGTATTCCTGGCCAAGGCGGCGCCGCCGCGGGCCGCTTCGCTTTTGCACACGGCGGTGGAGCTGCTGGCGGGCATCCCGTCGGTCGTCTACGGTCTGGTCGGCATGATCCTGCTCGTGCCTGCGATCCAGAGGCTGTTCGGCCTCTCCTCCGGCGCGTGCCTGCTGGCGGCGATCCTCGTGCTGGCCGTGATGATTCTGCCCTCCATCGTGAGCGTCTCGGAGAACGCGCTGCGCGCGGTTCCGGAGGAATACGAGCAGGCGTCGCTGGCGCTGGGCGCGACCGGCACGGAGACGTGGTTCCGTGTGTCCCTCCCGGCAGCCAGGAGCGGCGTCGCCGCGTCGATCGTTCTGGGACTCGGCCGAGCCATCGGCGAGGCTATGGCGATCATCATGGTCTCCGGCAATGTCGCCAATATGCCGGGCCTCTTTCGCTCGGTGCGCTTTTTGACGACGGCGGTCGCGTCGGAGATGTCCTATGCGGCGGTGGGCAGCCTGCAGCGGCAGGCGCTTTTCTCCATCGGGCTGGTGCTGTTCCTGTTCATCATGCTGCTCAATGCGTTTTTGAATCTCGTCATCAAAAAAGGAGGCGGACGCCGTTGAAAGACACCGGCATGGCAAAGAGACTCGCGCGCGACAAAGCGCGCAGGGGACTGCTGTATTTCTGCGCCGGTCTGACCTGCTGCATCCTGCTGACGATGATCGGCGAGATTTTATACAGGGGCTTGGGAAGCCTCACCTGGAAGCTCGTCTCCACGCAGTCGAGCTATCTTCAGAACACCATCGGCATTCTCCCCAACATCCTCAATACGCTCTATATCATTTTCGTAGCCCTTGTCATCGCGCTGCCGGTCGGCGTCGGCGCGGCGGTCTATCTGACGGAATACGCCGTGAGCAGACGGCTGGTGCGCGTCATTGAATTTGCCACCGAGACGCTCACCGGCATCCCGTCGATCCTCTTCGGGCTCGTGGGAATGCTGGTGTTTCTGCAGCTTCTGGGCCTGCAGGAGGGCATCCTGGCGGGCGGCCTGACGCTTGTGGTCATGATTCTTCCGACCATCATCCGCACGACGCAGGAGAGCCTGAAAACCGTCCCGGACGCCTGGCGGGAGGGCGCGCTGGCGCTGGGGGCGGGAAAATGGCGCGTGGTGCGCACGGTCGTACTGCCGAACGCGATGGACGGCATCCTGACGGGCTGCATTCTGGCGGCGGGGCGCATCGTGGGCGAGTCGGCCGCGCTGCTGTTTACAGCCGGCTTCGGGTTTGTGCTCAACGACTTCGCCGGCTCGCTCCAGTCCTCCTCCGCCACCCTGACGGTCGCGCTGTATGTCTACGCCAGCGAACGCGGCGAGACAGGGGTCGCCTTTGCGATCGCGTGTCTGCTTCTGCTGCTGACGCTCCTGCTCAATCTGGCGGCGGACAGGGCCGCGAAAAAATTCAAAAAACGGGAGGCGCCTGTATGTCGGAAATCCTGAAAACAGAGAAGCTGAGCCTCTGGTACGGCGAACACCAGGCGCTGCATGAGATCACGGCGTCGATCCCAGAAAACGAGGTGACGGCGCTGATCGGGCCGTCCGGCTGCGGAAAATCCACGTTTCTCAAAACGCTCAACCGCATGAACGACCTCGTACCCGGCGCGCGCCACACCGGCGGCGTCTTGTATCATGGCGCTGAGATCTACGCCCCCGGAACGGATGTGACCGCGCTCCGCCGGCAGATCGGCATGGTCTTTCAAAAGGCCAACCCGTTTCCCATGAGCATCTACGACAACGTGGCCTACGGCCCGCGCACGCACGGGACGCGGGAGCGAAAAAAGCTCGACGAGCTGGTGGAGAAATCCCTGCACGAGGCGGCGATCTGGGACGAGGTCAAGGACCGGCTGCGCGCGAGCGCGCTGGGCCTTTCGGGCGGCCAGCAGCAGCGGCTGTGTATTGCGCGCGCGCTCGCGGTGAAGCCGGAAATCCTGCTGCTCGACGAATCCACCTCGGCGCTCGATCCGATCTCCACATCGAAAATCGAGGATCTGATCGCAGAGCTGAAAAAGCAGTATACCGTCGTCATGGTCACGCACAACATGCAGCAGGCGGCGCGGATTTCCGACAGGACCGCGTTCTTCCTGCTGGGCGAGCTGATCGAATTCGGCAGCACGGAAAAGATTTTCAGCATGCCCGCGCAAAAGAAGACCGAGGATTACATATCGGGGAGGTTCGGATGATGCGGAACGAATATGAACAGCAGCTCGAGCTGCTGCACACCGAGCTGGTATCGATGGGCGATGCCTGCGAGGAGGTCATCACCTGCGCGGTGGCGTCTCTGGATAATAACGACCAGGCGCTCACCCGGCGGGTTTTCGAGGTGGACTCCGGCATCGACCGCAGAGAACGGGAGATCGAATCGCTGTGCCTCAAGCTGCTGCTGCGCCAGCAGCCCGTCGCGAGCGACCTGCGGCGCGTCTCGTCGGCGCTCAAAATGATCTCCGACATGGAGCGCATCGGCGACCAGGCTTCGGACATCGCCGAGCTCGCGCCCTACATGCGCGGCCATGCGGAGAAGGACATGCAGGACCTGCAGGCCATGTCCGCCGAGGTGATCCGGATGGTGAAGGGGAGCATCGACTCCTTCGTGCGGCAGGATCTGGCGCTGGCCAGGCAAGTGATCGTCTACGACGACGTGGTGGACAACTGGTTCGACCGCATTAAAAAGGAGCTGATCGAGCTGATCGGCCGGGAGGAACGGCCGGGGGAGTACTGCGTGGACTTCCTCATGGCCGCGAAATACCTCGAGCGCATCGCGGACCACGCCACGAACATTGCCGAGTGGGTCGAGTATTCCATCACCGGCAAGCGCTCCAAGAACGGCGTAATTCCAGAATAAAAAAAGAAGCCATTCCAGCTAGGAATGACTTCTTTTTTGCGCAGCGGTCAGTTCGCGCGGATCTCCTGGCGCATAAACGAGACGTAGGATAAAACGAAGAACAAAAGCGTCAGCGCCAGCATGCAGACCACGTGCGGCCAGATGAGAAGCAGACTCTGATCGACGGAGAGGTAGCTTGCCACCGCGCCGGAATAGGCGTTCATGCTCGTGATGCCGAGCGAGCGCACATTCGGGTTGAGGATCGTGGAGATCGCCTCGCAGAACAGATAGTACGGCGAGACGCGTTCGAGCCAGAGCGTCAGATTGTAGTTGCTGAGCTGGTTGTAGAGTGCGCCGTAGCCCGTCAGCGGATAGACGGCGCTGGCGATCGCCCCTGCGATCATGCTCAGGAAGAAGGATACAAAGATCCAGATCGCGATGCAGGCGAGCGCCGCGGTCGCCGCGTGGCGGCAGACGGTGGAGAAGTAGATGGCCAGACCCAGCCAGAACGAGGCGTATATCACGGTCAGCAGCAGGAACGCGAGAATGCGGATGATCTCCTCCCACGTCGGCGCGATGCCGATGTAGATGATCCCGAAGCCGCAGACGAAGAAGCCGAGGGAGAAGACCAGCAGGAAGATCACGCTCACGCCCGCGAGGAATTTGCCGTTGATGACGCTGTCGCGGTGGATTGGCTGCGAAACAAGGCGGTTGAGCGTGCCCTGCGAGCGCTCGCGGCTCACGGCGTCAAAGCCCAGCACGATGCCGACCAGCGGCCCCAGAAACGCGAGAAACGAGGCAAACGACGGGATCGAGCTGCCGCTTGTGGTAAACAGGCTCAAAAACAGATAGTCGCTGCTGACGCTGCTGGCGCTGTCGGCGCTGCCCGCCGCGCTGGCAAGCGAGGATACGGCGCCGTAGATGCTGGCGGCGCTGGCTACCAGCAGCAGGATAAACGCGATGAGAAACCGCGGGCTGTTGATGTGGTCGGACATCTCCTTCTGATAGAGCGCCGCCATGCCGCTGCTATACGCGCCGGTGCTTTTTCTCGACGGCTTGCTCGGTAGACTCGTGCTGGCTTCCATTCTGCTCACCTGCCTTTTCAAAATATCTTCTGTAGATCTCGTCCAGATCGCCGCCGCGCTGATGGAGATGATAGACGTCGAAGTGCTTGTCCAGCAGCGCGCGGGTCAACTCGGTGTGGATGTCGCCGTTTGTCTGGAGCGTGTAGAGGCTGTTTTCAAAACGCGCCTGCACAACGCCGGGGAAGCTCTCCAGAAACGTCTTGAGCTCCGGGGTGTCCGGCCGGACGCCGAGCTCGAGCACATAGCTCTGGTCGCTCTGGAGTTGCTTGCCCAGATCCTCGATGCGGCCGCAGGCGATCAGGTGGCCGCGCACGAAGATGCCCACGCGGTCGCAGATCTGCTGCACCTGATAGAGCTGATGGGAGGAGATCAGGATAGTCCTGCCGTCCTTCTCCGACAGCTCGCGGATGAGGGCCATCAGCTCGCGGATGCCCTCGGGGTCGATGCCGAGCGTCGGCTCGTCCATGATGACGATCTGCGGGTCCTTGAGCAGCACGTCCGCGATGCCGAGCCGCTGCTTCATGCCGCGGGAGTAGGTGCCGGCCTTGCGGTCGGCGGCCTCCGTCATGTTGACGCGCGCGAGCAGCCCGTCGATGCGCGTTTCCAGCTCCTGTCCGCCGAGGCCGTTGAGCCTGCCCGTGAAGCGCAGGTTTTCGCGCCCCGTCATATCGCTGTAGAAGCCGACATTGTCCGGCAGGTAGCCGGCGATCTTCTTGATCTCCACGGGATTGCGCACGCAGTCGAGCCCCGCGATCTGCGCGGTGCCCGCCGTCGGGGCGGTGAGGCCGAGCAGCATCAGGGTCGTGGTGGTTTTGCCCGCGCCGTTCGGTCCGAGCAGGCCGAAGACCTCGCCCTTGCGGATCGCAAGATTCAGGCCCACCACCGCGTGCACGGAGCCGTAATTCTTCACAAGGCCCTGTGTCTGAATGATAATCTCGTCGGCCATGCTCACCGTCTCCCGTATTTCCGGAATACCAGATAGATGCCGCCGATCATGACGACAATGAGTACGACGCCGACGATGCCCCATACGGTCTCCGTTTTGACCGTGACGCGCAGGTCGATGCTGCTGGAGGCTTCGGAGGCCTTCGCGCTGATCGAGCCGGAGTAGTCGCCCGACATGGCGTCGCTGCCCGGCGTGATGGTGGCGGTGACCTCCGCGGTCGCGCCGGCTTCGAGCTTGTCGAGCGTGGCGCTGCTGAAGTTCACGGTCCAGCCGTCCGGCATGGAGGAGGTCAGATTGATGTTCTCCAGGGCGACGTTGCTGTTGTTCGTGATCTCCAGCGTGACGTTGGAGGGCTTGTTCGCATGCGCGTCCAGGCTCAGAAGCCCGCTCTGCGTGGTCATGGACAGGCTGTAGGTTTCGGAGATCGTCACGTTCAGGTCGCTCGTCAGCGTTTCGTTGGCGGAGGCGGCGATGAGCGAAACGGTGTTGTCGCCGGCTTTCACATCCTGCGCGGGCGTGACGGTGACGGTCAGGCCCACCGAGGACTTCGCGTCCACGGAAATGGCCGCGACCTGCGTGGAGTCGCTGGTTGTTTTAAAGGTGACGCTCCAGCCGGAGGGATACTGCGCCGAGAGGCTGTAGGACTGCGTGGTGAGCGTCTGGTTGGCGAGCGTGGCGGAGAAGCTGAAGGGCGAGGCTGCGCTGCCCTCCTGGCTGGGATATTCCACGTTCAGGGTGGAGGAACCGGCCTGCTGCTCGGCGATGGTCAGCTCCAGCGGGAGCGTGCTGCTCAGTCCGTCGGCGGTCGCTGCCTTGAGGACGATTTGATAGGTGCCTTCCTTGGCGTCCAGCGGAACGGCGACGTCGAACGTCGCGGTGGACGTTGCGCCGGCCGCGATATAGGCCTGGCTGATCTGGGCGCTGCTGCCGCTGAAGTAGCCGGTCCAGCCGTCCGGGATGGAGGCGATGGAAAGGGAAGCGGTACAGCCGCTGCCGGTGGTGTTTGCAAGGTCGAGACTGATGGATACATCGCTGCCGGCTTTGACCGTCTGTCCGGGGTAGGCTGTGCTCATTTCCAGTCCCTCAGCCGCCAACGCGGGCATACAGAACAGCGTGAGCATAGCCGCCAGAATGGCGGACGCAGTCAGCAGGCTGACCGCTCTTTTCGCTCCGGAACCGATTGCTTTTCTACCCATGATTTCACTTTCACTCCTTACATTTTGTGCATGCGCCTCGCGGCTCACAGACTTCATTATAGTAATTTCCCGAAGAATCACGTTACAAACTGATGAAAAAAACGTGAATATTTTATGAATGGTTTGTGACATCGGCCGGCGCATAAACATGGTTCCGCACCAATAGAATGTACGGGAAGTGAGAAGCATGAACGATTGCAGCGCCGTCTGGGAGCTGCTGCCGGAGGCCTACCGGGAAGCCGTGAATCAGACGGACATGCAGGCGCTCGAGGAGCTGCGGCTCCGGCTCGGCCGGCCGCCGACCGCCCTGTGCGCGGGGGCGGAACGCCCGCTGCCGGTCCGTACCGGCTTCGGGCTGGTCACGCGGGAGGATCTGGAGGCAGTCCTTCTGGGCGCGTCGGAGCAGTCGGCCTACGCCGCCAACGGGACGCTCCGGGAGGGCTATGCCGTGCTGCCCGGCGGGCACCGGGTGGGCGTTTGCGGCACGCTGGTCATCGCGGACGGGGAGGTCCGGAGCCTCAAGGAGCCGTCCTCCGTGTGCATCCGCATCGCCCGCGAGGTACGCAGAACGCAGCCGCTGCCGCGGCTGGACGATTCCACGCTCATCGTCGGACCGCCCGGAAGCGGGAAGACGACGCTTCTGCGCGACTGCATCCGGAGCCTGTCCGACACGGGCCAGCGCGTCTGTGTGGCGGACGAGCGCGGAGAGCTGGCGGCCTGCCTGCACGGAAAGCCGCAGAGAGATCTCGGCGCGCACACGGACGTGCTGACCGGCGGAAGCAAGGCGGGGGGAATTTTATATCTGCTGCGCGCGATGAATCCCCAGTGGATCGCCATGGACGAGATCACCGCGCCGCAGGATCTGGACGCCATGGACCAGTGCGGCTACTGCGGCGTCCGGCTGCTCGCGACCGCGCACGCGGCCGGACGCGGAGAGCTCTCGAAGCGGCCGCTGTACCGCAGACTGCTCGCGCTCGGCCTGTTCGGGCAGCTCATCGTGCTGCATACGGACAAGACGTTTGAAACGGAAAGGATGTCGTAGATGTTCAAGGGATTCGGCATGGCGTGCATCGTGCTCGCCTCGTCGTGCGTGGGCTTCGGCTTCGCGCGGTCGGTTCGGCGGCAGGCAGCGCAGCTTGCACAGCTCATCACGGCGCTGGAGTTTATGAAAAGCGAGATCCAATACCGCATGACGCCGCTGCCGGAGCTGTTCGGGCAGCTGGCCCGGTCGCCGGAGCCGGCTGTCGGCGGCATGTTCGCCCGCTGCGCCGGGATTCTGCGCGCGAACCGGACGAGCCCGCCCGCCGCGGCGTTCAAAAAAGCCATGGAGGAGGAGAAGCGGCTGGTGCTCTCGCCGGAGGCCCGGCAGACGCTGACAGCGCTCGGTATGGCGCTCGGCCGCTTTGATGTGGAGGGCCAGTGCCGCTCCATCGAGCTCGCCCAGAGGCGGCTGCAGGCGGAATCGGACGCGCTGGAGGAGAAAAAGCGGGCCCGCTGCCGCAGCTACGAGACGATCGGCGTCTGTGCGGGGCTGGCCATCGCGGTCATTCTGGTGTAGGCCATGGAAATTGATCTGGTCTTCAAGATCGCGGCCGTCGGCATCATCGTCTCCATTCTCAACCAGGTGCTGGTGCGTTCGGGCCGGGAGGAGCAGGCGACGATGACGACGCTGGCGGGGCTGGTGGTGGTGCTGATGATCGTGGTGCAGCGCATCTCCGAGCTGTTCACACTGGTCAAAACGCTCTTCCAGTTTTGACATGGAGCAGGTATTTGCAATCTGCGCGCTGGCGGTGCTCGGCGCGGTGCTCCATGCGGCGCTCCGGCGCACGAGCCCGGAATACGCGATGGGCCTTGCGGCGGTCTGCTGCGCGCTGATCCTTCTCTCCGCGGCCAGGCTGCTTTCACCCATCCTTTCTTTTTTAAAAGAGCTGCAGGCGCTTTCCGGGCTCAGCGGCGCGGTGCTCTCGCCGCTTCTCAAGACCGTGGCGATCGGGCTTCTGACGCAGATCTCCGGCGCGTTCTGTCTGGACGCGGGCGAGCAGTCGCTGGCGAAGGCCGTGGAGCTGAGCGGAACGCTGCTCGCGGCCTACGCCGCGCTGCCGCTGGCAAGCCAGGTTCTGGAGCTGATGCGGAAGCTGATGGGAGGGTAAATTGAAAAAGCTGATTCTCCTGGCGCTGCTCGTGCTGGCGCTGGCGGCTCCGTGCAGCGCCGCGGACGTGTCCGGCAGAGAGGCGGAAATCCTGAATACGGACAGCCTCTACGGCGGGCTTTCCCAAAGCGCGCGGGAATCGCTGGGCGAGGTGACGCCCACCTCGTCCGCCGGCTTCGGCGAGCAGCTCTGGAAGCTGGTGTCGGATGTGCTGAGCGGCTCGTCGGACGCGATCCGTACCGCCGTCAAAAGCGCCTGCATGCTGCTGGCTGCGGTGATCCTGTGCTCGTTCGTCACATCGCTGGAGACGGGGCTGTCGTCCAGAGCCGTGATATTGGCCGGTTCGCTCGCCATCACGGCGATCTGTACCTCGGATCTGAGCGGCATGATCTCCGCCGCCGGGCAGACGCTCGACGAGATCTCCAATTTCACGGCGCTTCTGCTGCCGGTGCTGTCCTCGGCTGCGGCGGCTTCGGGCGCGATCACGTCCGCGAGCGCGCTGTACGTCGGCTCCTCGCTTTTTCTGAGCGTGCTGGTGTCCGTCATCCGTTCGCTGCTCATTCCGCTCGTCTACGCCTTCGCCGCGCTCTCGCTCGCGGAGAGCGCCATGGCGGACGCGCGTCTCAGCGGCATCCGAAAGCTGCTGGGCTGGGGGATCCAGAACGTCCTCAAGACGGTCATGTACGTGTTTACCGGCTATCTGGCGCTGACCGGCATCCTCTCCGGGTCCGCCGACGCCGTGACCGTCAAGGCGGCCAGGGCGGCCGTTTCCGGCGCCCTGCCCGTGGTGGGCGGGATCGCCTCCGACGCGGCGGAAAGCGTGCTGGCCGGCGCGGCCGCGATCAAAAACTCTGTGGGGGTATTCGGAATGCTGGGCGTGCTCGCCATCGGTCTGGCGCCGTTTTTCCGAATCGCGGTCGGCTACCTGGCACTGAAAATCGCCGCCGCGGTCGGCGGGACAGCGGCCAGCGCGCCGCACGTGCAGCTGCTCGAGCAGATGAGCGCCGCGATGGGCTACATGCTGGCCATGACGGGCAGCTGCGTGCTCATGGCGCTCGTCTCCTGCTGCTGCTTTGTCAGGACGGTGACGGGCTGATGAGTGCGGTCAGAACGTATCTTCTCGCTTTGTCCGCGGCGGCGCTGCTGTGCGGGACGGTCATGGCGCTGCTGCCGAAGGGCGGTGTGCGTCAGGTGGCCGGGCTGAGCTGCGGCCTGCTGCTGAGCCTCGCGGCGCTGGGCCCGTTTGTCCGGCTGGACGGCGACACGCTGGCGCAGGCCATCTCCCGATACCGGATGCAGGCGGAGGAGCAGCGCACCGGGGTTGAAGTCCGGAACCGGGAGCTTGTTTCCGCCATCATAAAGGAAAACACGGAAACATATATATTGGACAAAGCAGCCGACATGGGCTTGACGCTGGAGGTGGAGGTGACGATGGAGGACAGGGACCAAAGCCCGTATCCGCAGGCCGTGCACCTGACGGGTCACGCAACCGCGGAGCAGAAGGCCGTCCTTTCGGCGTATCTGGAGGACAACTTCGCCATACCGGCGGACAGACAGGAGTGGAGCTCGGGGTGAAAACGGAACGTTGGAAGCCGCTCCTGCAAAAAGCGGGCGGCGCAGTTAAAAAGTATCGGTTCCCGCTGCTCATTCTGCTGCTCGGAGCGGCGCTGCTGCTGTGGCCGCAGAAAAAGCAGACGCAGCAGGAGCAGCCTGCGGCCGAGCCCGCCCAGACGCAGACGGAGGAGCTTCTGCAGACAGAGCAGCGGCTGGAGACGCTCTTATCCCAGATGGAGGGCGCCGGCGATGTCCGCGTCATGCTGACGCTGCAGACCGGCCCCAGAACCATCTATCAGACCGATAAAAAGACCAGCACCGCGCAGACGGGCGGCACCGAGGAGACGACCACCGTGATGTCCGCGCAGAACGGCTCGGAAAAAACGCCCGTCGTGGCCGCCACGCAGTACCCGGTCTATCAGGGCGCCGTCGTGATCTGCCAGGGCGCCGGCAGCGCGCGGGTCAGGCTCTGCATCATCGAAGCCGTTTCCAGCCTGACCGGACTCGGAAGCGAAAAAATCACCGTTATCAAAATGAAAAGTCAATAGGAGGAAGCCATATGAAAACCTGGAAACGAAACGCCGTGATCGCCACCGTCCTTTTGCTCGTCTGCGCCGGGATCTACCTCAACTGGTCCTATCAGAAGAAACAGACGACGCCGGAACTGACAGAAACGCTCAACCAGGAGCAGGTCCTGGACGATTCCACACTGGTCATGAGCCAGTCCGACGACAACGCGCAGGCCCTGGAAACCGCGCAGACGGCGGCGGACGACAGCACTTCGGACTATTTCGCGCAGATGCGCCTGAGCCGCCAGAAGTCGCGCGGCGACGCGGTGGACCTGCTGGAGCAGACCATCGCCTATGACGACGGCACGCAGGTCGGGGACACGGCTTCGCAGACGCTCAACTCCATCGTCTCGACGGCGCTCTCCGAATCGCAGATCGAGAGCCTGATCGTCGCCAAGGGCTACGAGGACTGCGTGGCGTACATCGCAGACGGAACGATCAGCATCGCGGTCTCCGCGCCGGCCGACGGTCTCACCGATGACGACGTGGCGCTGATTTCCGACGTCGTCGCCTCGCAGACGGACTTCAGCCTCTCGCAGCTGCGGATCATCGAGGTGAAATCTTGAAAAACAGTTGAAATTCTCTCCTTTTGTGGTACAATGGGCTTAAATTTGAATGAGAAAGCCACCCACGGCAGGAGGAACCATCATGGCAGAAAACAAAGAATATTACATGCAGAACGTCGAAAACGGCACCATCCAGATCTCCGAGGACGTGGTCGGCTCGATCGCGGCAATGGCGGTCATGGAGGTAGAGGGCGTGTGCGGCCTGAGCCCGAGCTTCGGCACCGACATCGCCGATATGCTGAGCAGCAAAAAGAGCCTGGGCAAGGGCATCCGTCTGACCGCCGGCGAGCAGGAAAACCTAACGGTGGACTGCAACGTGATCGCGAAGTTCGGACAGTCCGTCTTTGAGCTGGCCAAGAACGTGCAGGACGCGGTGAAGTCGAGCCTGGAGTCGATCACGGGTCTGCATGTGGACAAGGTCAACGTCAACATCTGCGGAATCGCGCTGCCCAGAGAGACGAAAAAGTAAATACCGCGACAGCGCGCCGCAAGGGCGCCGCGCGAAAATGCTGTGTCATTCCGAGGCCGCAGGCCGAAGAACCCGGACCGCAGGGCAGACCTGCGCAGAAGGCTCTTCGCCCCTCGCCCGGAATGACACGAATTTTTCTATTTTATCGCGCGCTCTATCTTTTTTTGAATTCTTTCGGTATAATATACAGACTGAAAAAGAGCAGTCAAATCGTTTAGGAGAAGAATATGACAAGAACAAACGCCAGAGAGCTGGCCGCGCAGCTGGTCTATGAGATGGAGCTGACGGGGAAGTCTGCGGAGGAGCTCCTCAAAACCCGACTGGACGAATCGTATTACGCGACCCTGCGCGACGAAGCCGACATCTACGCAGAAAAGCCCGAAAAGCAGCTCGACTATGTCAAAAACACGCTGCTGGGCGTCGAGGCGCGGCGCGATGAGCTGAACGATTATATCCGGAAATACGCGATCGGCTGGGACATCAGCCGGATCTCGCGCGTGGCGCGCGCGATCATGCAGGTGTCCATGTACGAGTGCCTCTACGTGGAGGACGTGCCGGTCGGCGCGGCCATCAACGAGGCGGTGGAGCTGACGCGGAAATATGAGGACGAGGACGTCGTGTCCTTTGTCAACGGAATCCTCGGCACGTTCGCCCGGGAGGCAGCCGCAAAATGAGAGTCCTGGCACTGGACACCAGCAACTATACGACCTCCGCGGCGGTCTTCGACGGCGTGAACGGGAAGAACTGCTCGCGCCTGCTGCCCGTTCGGGCGGGCGAGCTGGGGCTGCGGCAGTCGGACGCGCTCTTCTTCCATGTGCAGCGGCTGCCGGAGATCCTGCGGGAGCTGTTTGACGGCCTCGCGCCCGACGCCATCGGCGCGGTCGGGGCCAGCACGCGCCCGCGCGCGGTGGAGGGGTCGTACATGCCCTGCTTTCTCGCGGGGCAGTCGCAGGCGGAGAACCTGGCTCTTGCGCTCGGCGTGCCGTTCTGCCCCGTCTCTCACCAGCAGGGGCACATCGCGGCGGCGCTGTGGTCGGCCGGCCGGATGGATCTGATGCAGCGGCCGCATCTGGCCTGGCACCTGTCCGGCGGGACGACGGAGCTTTTGTATGTGGAGCCGGACGGAAAGAACGTGTGCGCCCGGAAAATCGGCGGCACGAGCGATCTGTCCGCAGGGCAGCTCATCGACCGGACCGGAAAGCTGCTGGGCCTGGATTTTCCCGCGGGAAAGGCGATCGACGCGCTGAGCCGGGAGTCCGGCAGCAGTGACTTTTTCCGCGTCCGGCTGGACGGGCTGCAGTTTTCTTTTTCCGGCGTGCAGAACCAGGTCGCGGCCTACCTGTCCGGCGGCCATCGCCCGGAGGACGCCGCCCGGTTCGCGCTCCTGTCCGTCATTTCCGCCGTCCTGCGCACGACGGATGCGGCGCTGGCGCAGTATCCGGGGCTGCCGGTTGTTTTTTCCGGCGGCGTCGCGTCCAATGCGCTGCTGCGCGAGCGGTGCGCCGGTCTGGACGCCGTGTTCGCCCCGCCGCAGTATTCCACCGACAACGCGCTCGGCGCCGCGGTTTTGACCTGGCTGCAGGAGGGTCCGGCATGATGCAGGAAATTTTCGAGGTTTCGCAGATCAACGAATACATCAAGTCCATGCTGGACAGCGACGAGCTTCTCAGCGCCGTCTGCGTGCGCGGCGAGCTCAGCAACTATAAAATTTACCCGTCCGGCCACCACTATTTCACCCTCAAGGACGCCGAAGGCTCGCTGCGCTGCGTGATGTTCAAGGGAAACGCCCTGCGCATGCGCTTTCGTCCGGAGAACGGCATGAAGGTGCTGGCGGCCGGGCGGATCACGGTGTTCCCGCGCGACGGCGCGTATCAGCTCTACTGCACGGGCCTGACGCCCGACGGCGTGGGCGATCTCTACGTCGCCTTCGAGCAGCTCAAGAAAAAGCTGGAGGAGGAGGGCCTCTTCGACCGCGCGCACAAGAAGCCGCTGCCGCCGTATCCGCACCGCATCGCCATCGTCACCTCGGGCGCGGGCGCGGCGATTATGGATATGCTCCGCATTCTCGGAAAGCGCTATCCCCTGAGCAAGGTGCTCGTCCTGCCCGTGCGGGTGCAGGGCGCGGAGGCGCCGGCCGAGATCGCGGGCGCGATCCGCTATGCGAACAAATGGAATATCGCGGATGTCATCATCACAGGCCGCGGCGGCGGCTCGATCGAGGACCTCTGGGCCTTCAACGACGAGCGCGTGGCGCGGGCGATCTACGATTCCAAAATTCCGGTCGTCTCCGCGGTGGGCCACGAGCCGGACGTGACGATTGCGGACTTCACGGCCGACCTGCGCGCGGCCACGCCGTCCAACGGCGCGGAGCTGGTCGCCCCCGACCAGAACGATCTGCGCGCGCAGCTGCTCCACGACCGCGCCCGCATGGGCACGGCGATGACAAGGCTTTTAAAGGCCGACCGGCAGACGCTGGACGCGCTGGCGTCAAAGCGCGTGCTGCAGAGCCCTGTGAATTATATACAGGACAAGCGGCTGCAGCTCGACTACAGCCACAAGCGGCTGCTCGCGGCCTCGCAGCAGCTGCTGGCCGGAAAAAAGCAGCAGTTCATCCGCCTGACTGCCGCGCTGGACGCCATGAGCCCTTTAAAGGTGCTCGGACGCGGCTACAGCATCGTCCGCGGAGAGACAGGCGCGGTTTTGCAGTCGGCGCGCGAGACGCACGCCGGCGAACGGATCTATGTCCGGATGCGGCAGGGGAGCCTGCGCGCCGCGGTGGAACAGGTGGAGGAGGAGACAACGGATGGCTGAGGAATCGAAAACCTTCGAGCAGTCGGTCGCACGGCTCGACGCGATCGTCAAACAGATGGAGCAGGGCAACGTGCCGCTGGAGCAGGCGCTGGCCCTTTTCAAAGAGGGAACGGAGCTGGTGAGCCAATGCAGCGGGATGCTGGACAAGGCAGAGCTGCAGGTCGTCCGGCTCATGAAAAGCGCGGACGGGAGTCCCGCAGAAACGGAGTTCGTGCGCGATGAATGATTATAAAACCGCGATGCAGACCTACCGCACCGCTGTGGAGGCGTTTCTGAACGGCTGCTTTACGGATGACAGCCTGCCGCAGCGGGAGCTGCTGCACGCCATGCGCTACAGCCTGCTGGCCGGCGGCAAGCGCGTGCGGCCGCTGCTGACGCTGGAATTCTGCCGCGTCTGCGGCGGCGACTGGCAGGCCGCCGTTCCCTTCGCGGGCGCCATGGAGATGGTGCATACCTACAGCCTCATCCACGACGATCTGCCCTGCATGGACAACGACGACTACCGCCGGGGCCGGCTCACGAACCACAAGATATTCGGCGAATCCATGGCCGTGCTGGCGGGCGACGGCCTGCTGACGGCCGCGTTCGACACAGCCGCGCACGCGAAGGCCGCGCCCGAGGTCACCGTCCGCATTCTCGGCGTCATGGCCGAGTCGGCAGGGGAAAAGGGCATGGTCGGCGGGCAGGCGCTCGACATCGGCGGCGAGCAGCTCACGCTGGCCGAGGACGACGTCTATACGATCCACAAGCTGAAAACCGGCGCGCTCATCTCGGCGGCCTGCCGCGTCGGCGCCATCGCCGGCGGCGCGTCTGACACGCAGCTGGAGGCCGCGCGCGTCTATGCCGAGGCGCTCGGCCTCGCGTTCCAGATCCGGGACGACATGCTGGACGTGCTGGGAGACGCGGACAAAATGGGCAAGCACACCCACATGGACGAGAACAAGAACACGTTCGTGAGCCTCTACGGCGTCGGCGAGTGCTCGAAGCTCATCGAGAAGAAGACGGCCGAGGCTGTCGAAGCGCTTGCATGTTTTGAAGACCGCGCCTATCTCGAGCAGATCGCCCGCGTGCTTGCGCTCCGGGAATTCTGACGGGACTGAAAAAGAACAGCGCCGCGCGCTTTCCGGAAATCGGAGCGCGCGGCGCTTTTGGGCGTATGAAATTCTTAGTGAATATGCACTTGTTTATGCAAAAAAAATATGCTATGATAGCGTCACAATGGCGCAGTATCCTAGTCGGATTTACCGGTTTCGAGGAAGGGCCTAAAAATCCTTTAAAGGGCACATCTGTGAACCCTCTGGTGTCTGCTTCTTACGCCCAGTCTGGGGTGGATGCTGGGGGAAGGCGCTTGTCGCCTGCGGCTTCAGGGCAGCTCTCAATGGCATGAGAAACTGAAACCCTGTCGCTGTGGAGACCGGATACTGTGCAGAAGCGTACTCCCACTGTGGTTACAAGCGACTTCTGTACGGTACCGGATTGAACCTGCATCGCGGTGCTATGCGGCTTCGGCCGTGAACGCTGTGTGCAGCGTAGCCTGCCTTGCGTGGGCAGGTCGGGATGGAAGAGTCATGCGTCCGGTTCCATGGCCTTGGGACAGGGGCGATATCTTTCTGAAAGACTGCCTGCAAAAGAGGATAAAGGCCGGTAAAGGCCGCGGTGGAAAGCACCTAGGCTGTCTTAAAACGAGCGGATATGGGATTGCGGTACGGACTAAGTGGCAATCGGGTAACGATTTTGGCAACGAATCGGCTTGGACATGAAAGGGAAACCGCCCTGACGGCGACGCGGGGCTGTCCATGGGGAAAACAAACCCGACCTAAGCCGTAAGATTAACCATATCTGCTGCCATTGTACTTTTATGGAGGATCGCTGTGGCGCAGGCAAAGAAAAAGCACACCGTAAAAAAACAGAAGCCGGACTACCGGTGGATCGTCGCGATTTTTCTGACGACGGTCGCCATCTCCGCGGTGATGTCGTTCATTTCATCCAACCTGCTGCATCTGGCCACGCTTGCGGTTTCATTTGTCATACTCATCTGCATCGTGCTGATCGGCATTCTGTTCGACGTCATCGGCGTGGCCGTCACGGCCGCCGACGAGGCGCCGTTTCACGCCATGGCCTCGCGGAAGGTGCCAGAGGCGCCGGAGGCGCTGCACCTCATCCGCAACGCCAACCGCGTCTCCTCGTTCTGCAACGACGTGATCGGCGACATCTGCGGCGTCATTTCAGGCTCGGCCTCGGCTGTCATCGCCGCCCGCGTGATCGCGGGAGGCTCGACCGGAGCGGAGCTTATCATCAATCTGCTCATGTCCGCCCTGGTGGCGGGGCTGACGGTCGGCGGCAAGGCGTTCGGAAAGAGCTTTGCCATGCAGCAAAGCACCGAGATCGTGCAGGCGACCGCGAAGGTGCTCCATTTTTTTGGGCAGATCCCCGAAAGATTCAGACGGAAAAAGCCCTGACCGTCTGAAGAGGTAATCATGATTCTGGAAACAATCAGGTCCAGGGACGACATTCTTCGTCTCACGCCCGAGCAGGACCGGCAGCTCTGCCGGGAGCTTCGGGAATTTCTCATCAGCCACGTCTCCAAGACGGGCGGGCATCTGGCGTCCAACCTCGGCATCGTGGAAACCACGCTTGCCATCCAGAAGGTTTTCGACACCAGCCGGGACCGCCTGGTCTTCGACGTCGGCCACCAGTGCTATGTGCATAAGATTCTGACCGGGCGGATGGAGCAGTTTGGCACGCTCCGCACCTACGGCGGGCTCGCCGGCTTTCCAAAGCCGAACGAGAGCGTGCACGACGCCTTTATCGCCGGCCACGCCTCCAACGCCGTCTCGGTCGCGCTCGGCATGGCGCGGGCGCGGACGCTCATGGGCGAGGACTACCACGTTCTGGCCCTGCTCGGCGACGGCGCGCTCACGGGCGGGCTGGCCTACGAGGGACTCAACAACGCGGGCGCCAGCCGCGAGCCGATGATCGTCATTCTCAACGACAACGGCATGTCCATCACGCCGAATGTGGGCGCGATCTCCCGCTATCTCGCCAAGGTGCGCCTGCGCCCCGGCTATTTCGGACTCAAGCTCTGGTACCGCAATCTGACCGGACGCATACCCGGCGGGAAAAAGCTCTATCACTTCACCCACCGGCTCAAGGCCCGTCTGCACCGCCGCCTGATCGGCACGACGCTCTTTGAGCAGATGGGCTTTACATACCTCGGCCCCGTGGACGGGCACGACACGGAGCGCATCGCCTATCTTCTCAGGGTCGCGGTTGCGCTTCACGAGCCGGTGCTGCTGCATCTGACCACCCAGAAGGGCAGAGGCTATGAGCCCGCCGAAGAAATCCCGGAATATTATCACGGGATCGGCAGCTTCAACCCGGAGAACGGGATGCCGCTGCACGAGAGCGGCGCGTCCTTTTCCGGCGTGTTCGGCCAGACGCTGCTCGAGGAGGCCAAAAAGGACGACCGCATCTGCGCGGTGACGGCCGCCATGCAGCATGGGACGGGCCTCGACCATTTCGCGCACATGCTCCCGTCGAGATTTTTCGACGTCGGCATCGCGGAGGGCCACGCGGTCGCCATGTCGGCGGGGCTGGCCAAGCAGGGCATGCTGCCGGTGGCGGCGATCTATTCCACGTTTCTGCAGCGGGCCTACGACATGCTGCTGCACGATGTGGCGCTGCAGGGCCTGCATGTGGTTCTGGCCGTCGATCATGCGGGCCTCGTCGGCGAGGACGGGGAGACGCACCACGGCGCATTCGACGTGGGCTATCTGCGCCAGGTGCCCGGCATGCGCGTGTATGCCCCCGCCAGCCATGAGGAGCTGCGCCGGATGCTCCGGGACGCGCTGTACAACTGCACGGGGCCGGCGGCCATCCGCTATCCGCGCGGACACGAGGGCGCGTATACCGGCTGCGCGGAGGCGACGCTCCTGAAAGAGGGGACCGACTGCTCCGTTCTGTGCTACGGCCCGACGGTCAACACAGCGCTGTCGCTGGACGCCGCCTGCGCCGCGCGGAATATTTCCCTGGAAATCCTGAAGCCCGGCGTCATCAAGCCGCTGGATTACGCGCCCATCGAATCGTCCGTCCGGAAGACCGGACGGCTGCTGGTGATCGAGGAATGCAGCGACCCCGGCTGCCTCGCCGACGAGATCTTCTCTCACCTGGCCTGTGCCGGGATCCGCGCGCAGTGCCGAAAACGCAATCTGGGGGACCGTTTCTTCCCGCACGGCTCGCCCGCAGAGCTGCAGAAGCTGGCCGGGCTGGACGCCGAATCCCTGCTACCGCTTGTTCTGGAGGTCATGGAACTTGAAAAATAAACAGCGTCTGGACGTCCTGCTCGTGGAGCGTGGACTGGCCGAAACGAGAAGCAAGGCCCAGGCGATCATTCTGTCCGGAGAGGTCTACGCCGACGGGCGGAAGGCCGACAAGGCCGGCGAGGAGCTCGGCCCCGAAACGGTGCTCGAGGTGCGCGGAAGCGTCTGCCCGTACGTCAGCCGCGGCGGCTGGAAGCTGGAAAAGGCGCTCGCGGACTTCGGCGTCGATCCGACGGGCTTTGTGTGCAGCGACTCGGGCGCGTCCACGGGCGGCTTTACCGACTGCCTGCTGCAGAAGGGCGCCGCGAAGGTCTTTGCCATCGACGTGGGCTACGGCCAGCTCGCCTGGAAAATCCGCAGCGACGAGCGCGTCGTGGTCATGGAGCGGACCAACATCCGCTATGTGACGCCGGAGGATTTGGGGGAGCCCCTGGATCTGTCCGTCGTGGACGTGTCGTTCATTTCCCTGAAGATCGTGCTTCCCGCGATCAGGCGCCTGCTGAAGCCGACGGGCCAGGTGGTGTGCCTCATCAAGCCGCAGTTTGAGGCCGGGAAGGACAAGGTCGGGAAAAAGGGCGTGGTGCGCGACCCGGCCGTGCACGAGGAGGTTTTAAACAGCTTCCTCGCCCTGGCGGACGAGCTCGGTTTTACGGTCCGGAACCTGACCTTTTCGCCGGTCAAGGGGCCGGAGGGGAACATCGAATTTCTCGCGCACCTGTCCGTGCAGCCGGCCCAGCCGTGCAGCGCGGACGTGCCGGCGCTTGTGGCGCTGGCGCACGAGGCGCTGAAAGGATAACCGCATGAAGATCGTTATCACCCCGAATCCCTACCGCGACAAGCAGTTCCAGTGCGCCGTGCAGGCCAGGAAAATTCTCGAGGAATGCGGCGTCACCGTTCAGATGTGTCTGCCGTTCGATGTGGACAAGGAATACGTCCTCCCGGACGGTTCGGCGTTTGCGGATCTGAAAACGGAGATCCGCGACGCGGATATTCTCATCTGCTTCGGCGGCGACGGCACGATTTTGCACGCCTCCAAAATCGCCACTGCGCGGCAGATCCCCGTGCTGGGCGTCAATATCGGCACCATGGGCTTTATCGCGGAGCTGGAATCCAGCGAGCTGGAGCTGCTGCGGAAGATCCCGGCGGGCGAATACACCGTGGAGCCCCGGAGCATGATCGACGTGACCGTGACGAACGGCAAGCAGACGCTGTTCCGCGACTGCGGGCTCAACGACGCGGTCGTGACAAAGGGCGCGATCGCCCGCGTCATCCAGGTCTCGCTCTTCTGCGACGGCGAGGAGGCCGTGAGCTTTTCCGGCGACGGCGTGATCGTCTGCACGCCGACCGGCTCGACCGCCTATTCCATGTCGGCCGGCGGGCCCATCGTGGAGCCGCTGGCGAAGAATCTGCTCATCACGCCCATCTGCGCGCACGCGATGCTGGCCAAGAGCATCGTCATCGGCCCCCGCCGCGTCATCTCGCTCAAGGTCGGCAGGATCGGACGGCACAACGCGTTTTTGTCGGTGGACGGCGGGCGCGCGTTCCGCCTGAACCCGGACGACGTCGTCACGGTGAAAAGCTCCGACAAGGTCACGCGTCTTCTCCGGCTGAAAAACACCAGCTTCTTTGAGATCCTGAACAATAAATTTATCGACAGGCAGAGGTACTGATATGAAATCCAAACGGCAGGAAAAGATACTTGAACTGATCACCGACCATGAGATCGAGACGCAGGAGCAGCTCCTCGACGAGCTGAAGCTCTGCGGCTTTCAGACCACGCAGGCGACCATTTCCCGGGACATCAAGCAGCTTCGCATCATCAAGGAGCTGGGCGCCTCGGGGACCTATCGCTACAACACGACCACCAAGCCGGCGGAGCACACCTTCTCCAGCAAGCTCAACATCATCTTCCGCCAGTGCGTCACGAGCGTGGACTACGCGCAGAACATCATGGTCATCAAGACCATGCCGGGCCTCGCCTCCGCAGCCTGCTCCGCGCTCGACGGAATGAATCTGCCGGAGATCCTCGGCACCATCGCGGGCGACGACACGGGCTTTCTGGTGATCCGCGACTCCGCCGCCGCCGCCGAGCTCTGCGCGGAAATCCAGGAACAGATTGCACACTGAGGCTTCGGAGGTGCGTTTTCATGCTGAGCGTTCTGCACATTGAGAACATCGCGGTGATCGAGCAGGCGGACATCTGCTTTGACGGCGGCTTCAATGTCCTGACCGGCGAGACGGGCGCGGGCAAATCCATCGTGATCGACGCCATTTCCGCCATTCTCGGTGAGAGAACGTATCGCGACGTGATCCGCACCGGCAGCGACAGGGCCTGCGTCAGCGCGGTGTTCCGCGGCATTCCGCGGCTCGTCTGGTTTGAGGAAAACCAGATCGAATACGACGCGCAGGAGCTGCTCATCCAGCGGGAGCTGTATCCGGACGGGCGGAACGTCTGCCGCGTCAACGGCCGGCCCGTCACGGTGGCGATTTTGAAAAAGCTCGGCGCGCAGCTTGTCAGCATCCACGGCCAGCACGACTCCCAGCAGCTTTTCGACGAGGCCGCGCACCTGCAATATCTCGACCTCTTCGCCCGCGACGACGACGCGCTCGCGGAGTACCGCGCGAAATTTGAACGCGTGCTGGACGTGCGGCGGGAGATGGAGCGGCTCTCGATGGACGAGAGTGAAAAGCTGCGCCTCGTCGAGCGGCTGCAATACGAGATCGGAGAGATCGAGCGCGCCGAACCGCGCGCGGGGGAGGACGACGAGCTGGAGGCCCGGCGGCGCGTGCTGCAGAACGCGGAAAAGCTCCAGGGCGCGCTGGAATCGGCCGTGCAGGCGCTGTACGGCGACGAGCGGTCCGACGGCGCGGCGGGGCTTCTTTCCGACGCCGGGCGCGAGCTCTCGCGCGTCTCGTCTCTGGACGAGGGCATCGCAGACGCGTGCCGGAAGGTGACGGACCTGGCCTATGCCGCGCAGGACGCCGCGGAGGAGCTGCGCGCGCTGCGCGACAACCTGGCCGACTCCGGGGGAGAGCTGGAACAGCTCGAGAGCCGCCTCGACACGCTGCACCGGCTCAAGCGCAAATACGGCGGGAGCGTGGAAGCGGCGCTGCAGTACCTGCAGGACGCCAAAGCCAGGCTCGACGAGGTGGAGTTTGCCTCCGACCGCATCGAAAAGCTGCGCGGGCAGCTCTCCCAGCTTGAAAAAGAGGCGATGGACGCGGGCTTGCGCCTGCGCGGGCTCCGGCATGAGGCGGCGCAGAAGCTGTCGTCGCGCATCCAGACCGAGCTTGCGCAGCTCGACATGCCGAAGATCCGCTTTTCCTGCCAGTTCGACGAGCTGCCGCTCGGCCCCAATGGGCTGGACGCGGCGCGGTTTCTCATGTCCGCCAACGTCGGCGAGGCGCTCAAGCCGCTGAGCAAGGTCGCCTCCGGCGGCGAGCTGGCGCGGATCATGCTGGCCATGAAAAATGTGCTGGCCGAGCGCGACGCCGTCCCGACGCTCATCTTCGACGAGGTGGACGCGGGCGTCAGCGGACGCGCGGCGCAGAGGGTCGCGGAGAAGCTCTCCGACGTGTCGCGCGGAAAGCAGGTACTCTGCGTGACGCATCTGCCGCAGATCGCCGCGATGGCGGATACGCATTTTATCGTGGAAAAACAGGTGCGGGAGGACAGAACCTTTACGGACGTGGCGCGGCTCGACCGCGCCGCCAGGCGCGCGGAGCTGGCCCGCATCACGGGCGGCGCCGCCGTCACCGACACGCTGCTTGCCGGGGCGGAGGAGCTTCTGGCCGGGGCGGACGTCTATAAACGCGCGAAGGGTTGACAAACCGCCGCCGTTTCGCTATAATCTCCAAAAGAATAGTTCACAGCGATGAAGGGAACCAGTACCCGCGGCAATCCCCCCAGAGAGCTTCCGGCCGGTGAAAGGAAGCGGGGCCTGCGCGGCGAATACATCCCGGAGCCGCCCTCTGAAAGGCCTGTCCTGTAGGAGCGTGCCGGGCCTGCCCGTTACAGCAGTCGGGTGTATCGGCACCCGGTAAGGCCGCTCTTGCGAAAAAGCGGCGAACCAGAGGTGGTACCGCGTTCATTCGCCCTCTGCTCATTGGAGCGGAGGGCGTTTTTGGCACAATCTGAAGATAGGGGAGATAACAAATGGGTATTTATGAAGAGCTGCGCGCGCGCGGACTGATCGCGCAGGTGACGAACGAGGACGAGATCCGCGAAATGGTCAACAACGGCCGGGCAACGTTCTACATCGGCTTCGACCCGACGGCGGACTCGCTGCACGTCGGCCATTTCATGGCGCTGTGCCTGATGAAGCGGCTGCAGATGGCCGGCAACCGGCCGGTCGTGCTGGTCGGCGGCGGCACCGGCATGATCGGAGACCCCTCCGGCCGGACCGACATGCGCAGGATGCTGACCGTGGAGACGATTCAGCACAACTGCGAGTGCTTTAAAAAGCAGATGGAGCGGTTCATCGACTTTGGACCTGACAAGGCCATCATGGTCAACAACGCCGACTGGCTGCTGAACCTCAACTATGTGGATTTCCTGCGCGACGTGGGCGCGTGCTTCTCCGTCAACAACATGCTCCGCGCCGAGTGCTACAAGCAGCGCATGGAAAAGGGCCTGAGCTTCCTCGAGTTCAACTACATGATTATGCAGTCGTACGATTTCTACTACCTGTTCCAGCACTACGGCTGCAATATGCAGTTCGGCGGCGACGACCAGTGGTCGAACATGCTCGGCGGCACGGAGCTCATCCGCCGCAAGCTTGGCAAGGACGCGCACGCCATGACCATCACGCTGCTGATGAACAGCGAGGGCAAGAAGATGGGCAAAACCGCCGGCGGCGCGGTGTGGCTCGATCCCAACAAGACGACGCCGTTCGAGTTCTATCAGTACTGGCGCAACATCGCGGACGCCGACGTGCTCAAGTGCATCCGCATGCTGACCTTCCTTCCGCTCGGGCAGATCGACGAGATGGACCGGTGGGAGGGCAGCCAGCTCAACCGCGCCAAGGAGATCCTGGCCTTCGAGCTGACCTCGCTCGTCCACGGCGAAGAGGAGGCCAAAAAAGCTGAGCAGGCCGCCAGGGCGCTCTTCGGCGGCGGTGAAAACGACGAGCACATGCCGACGACGGAACTGACGCCGGAGCAGCTCACGGACGGGCGAATCGGCGTCATCGACCTGATGCTCGCCTGCGGGCTGATCGCCTCGCGAGGGGAAGGCCGCCGACTGATCCAGCAGAACGGCGTGACCGCCGACGAGGAAAAGATCGCCTCCATCGACACGTTCTTTACCGCCGAACAGCTCAAAACGGGCGTCAAGCTCCGCAAGGGCAAGAAGATCTTCCACAAGGCGGTTCTGAAGGCCTGAGCCGATAACGCGCCGAAACGGTGATTATATCACGGACAGCGCGGCGAATCCATGCTATGATGCGGTCAGAAAAACAAAGGAGGCCGCAAAGATGGCTGTGATGACGATTACAAAGGAAAATTTCCAAAAAGAGGTGCTGGAAAGCACGAAACCGGTGCTGCTCGATTTCTGGGCGAGCTGGTGCATGCCCTGCCGGATGCTCTCCCCGCTGGTCGATGAGATCTCCGACGAGAACGACGGCGTGAAGGTCGGAAAAATCAACATCGACGAGCAGCGGGAGCTGGCCGCCGCCTTCAGCGTCATGAGCATCCCCACCCTCGTTGTGATGAGAGACGGCAAGGTTGTGAACCAGAGCGTCGGCGTCCGCCCCAAGCAGCAGATCACCGCGATGCTCCGCTGAAAAGCCGCATAAAGCTGAAAATCAGTCATTCTTCAGAAGAATGACTGATTTTTTGCAGCCTGTCATTTTATTCCGCGAGCGCCTCCAGACGCTTCCGGTCGGCCAGCTCCACGGTTCCGCGGGACAGCCGGACGAGCCCCTCGGACTGGAAATAGCGCAGCATCCGGGTGACGACCTCCCGCGCGCTGCCGAGATGCGCGGCGATTTTCTCGTGCGTGATGCAGAGCGTATCGGCGCCGTCGGCGGCGCTCTGCTCCAACAGGAAGCCGGACAGCCGCTTGTCGAAGCTTTTCCACATGATCTGCTCGATGAGCCACATCACCTCGGAAAAGCGGGACGCCATCAGCTCGTTTGTGTACCCGGACACAGCCAGGGAGCGCTCCATGAGCCGCTTGTACACGTCGGGCGGGATCACCCAGAGCTCGGAATCCTTCTCCGCCTCGATGGTCACTTCAAACTGGATGCTGTGCAGCATGCAGGAGGCGGAAAACAGGCAGATGTCCCGCTCAAACAGACGGTAGATCGTCACCTGCTTGCCCTCCGGAGAGACGAGGAAAGCCCGCAGCTCCCCGGAGCAGACGACCAGCAGCCCCACGCAGTCCGCGCTGCCGTTGTGCAGAAGCGTACCGGCGGGAACGGTCCTGCTTCTCGCCGCGTCCGAGAGCATCGTCTGCTCCTCGGCGGTCAGTTGGCTCCAGATCGGAAAGTAGTCTTCCAGGCCCATTTTCTCACGCTCCTCTTCCTCTATGATTATACCGGATTTTCCGCTGTTGTCAATTTTTGTGACAATATCACGGAGAAATATTCCGGATGCGGTTATACTAACTCTAAAAGCAACAGGAGGGATCGGTCATGTCAAAAGTTGTGATTATCGGCGGCGTCGCCGGCGGCGCGAGCTGCGCTGCGCGCCTGCGCAGACTGGATGAGGAAGCGGAGATCGTGCTTCTCGAGCGCGGAGAATACATCTCCTACGCCAACTGCGGACTTCCGTATTATCTGGGGGACGTGATCCGTTCCCGCGACGCGCTGCTGCTGCAGAAGCCCGAGGTGATGCGCAGCCGCTTCCGCGTGGACGTGCGCACGAAAAATGAGGCGGTTTCCATCGACCGCGAGAAGAAAACGCTCCGCATCAAAAAGGTTGAGACAGGTGAAATCTACGAGGAGCGCTATGACAAGCTGGTGCTCGCGACCGGCTCGTCGCCCGTCCGGCCCCCGATCCCCGGCATCGACTCGCCGCACATCCGCACGCTCTGGACCGTGCCGGATACCGACCGCCTGCGCGAAATGGCCGGAAACGCCCATACCGCCGCGGTGATCGGGGGCGGCTTCATCGGGCTGGAGGTCGCGGAAAATCTCCGCAAAGCGGGGCTCGACGTGACGATCGTGGAGATGCTCGATCAGGTCATGGCGCCGCTGGACTTTGAGATGGCGCAGCTCCTGCACGAGAATATCGAAGGAAACGGCGTGCATCTGTCGCTCGGCGACGGCGTCTTTTCGTTCCGGGACGAGGCCGGCCAGACCGTCATCACACTCAAAAGCGGGCGCGAGATCGGCGCGGAGCTGGTCGTGCTCGCCATCGGCGTGCGGCCGAACGGAGAGCTGGCGAAGGCCGCCGGGCTTGAAACCAACGCGCGCGGCGGCGTGGTGACGGACGAATTTCTCCGCACCTCCGACCCCGACATCTACGCGGTGGGCGATGTGATTGAGACACAGGATCTCGTCTTCGGCGAGCGCACCATGGTGCCGCTGGCCGGACCCGCCAACAAGCAGGGCCGCATCGCGGCCGACAATCTGGCCGGCGGGAGCGAAGAATACCGCGGCACACAGGGCGCCTCGGTCGCCAAGGTGTTCGACCTGACCGCCGCCGCCGTGGGCGCGAACGAAAAGACGCTGATCAAGCGGGGCCTGCGGCTGGGCCGCGACTACGAGCGCGCGACCATCACGCAGAATTCGCACGCGGGCTATTATCCGGGCGCGAAGCCGATGTTCCTGAAGCTCCTGTTTTCCATGGACGGCACAAAGCTCTTCGGCGCACAGATCGTCGGCTACGACGGCGTTGACAAGCGCGTCGACACGATCGCGGTGACGCAGCGGCTGGGCGGCGGCGTCAAGGAGCTGGCGCAGCTCGAGCTGTCCTACGCGCCGCCCTATTCCTCGGCAAAGGACCCGGTCAACATGCTGGGCTTCACCGCGCAGAACGTGCTGGCGGGCCTGGTGCGCTTCTGTGGCTGGGACGCCGTGGAAAACAGTCCGGACGCCGTGCTGCTCGACGTGCGGGAGCCGGCCGAGTGCGAGGCCGTGCCGATTGAAAACGCCGTCAACATCCCGCTCGGGCAGCTGCGGGGCCGACTCGGAGAGCTGGACCGCAGCAAGCCGATGATCGTGTTCTGCGCCATCGGCGTGCGCTCCTACAACGCGGTCCGGATCCTGATGCAGCACGGCTTCACCGACGTCCTGCTCTATCCCGCCGGCGTGCGGTTCTATGAATCCACGCACTATAAAAAGCCGGAAGCCGCCGCACCCGCGCCGGCAGCTGCCGCGGCGCCCGAGGCGGTTCAGTCGGTCCGGCTCGACTGCTGCGGAATGCAGTGTCCCGGCCCCATCATGAAGGTCTTCGAGGCCGTCAAGGGAATGCGGGAGGGCGAGACGCTCGAGGTTCTTGCCTCGGACCCCGGCTTCGCCAAGGACATCGCCGCCTGGTGCCGCCGCACGGGCAACACGCTGGTGTCCAACACGCGGCGCGGAGACGATTACGTCGCCGCGGTGCGCAAGGGCTCTGCGCAGGCTCCCCAGGCTTACCAGGCACCCGTGGTCTGCGATACGCCCGAGGGCAAGACGATCATCGTCTTCTCCGGCGATCTCGACAAGGTGCTGGCCAGCTTTATCATCGCCAACGGCGCGGCCGCCATGGGCCGGCCCGTCACGATGTTCTTCACCTTCTGGGGCCTGACCGTGCTGCGCAAGGCGAAAAAACAGGCGGTCAAAAAGACGCCCATGGAGGCCATGTTCGGCGCCATGCTGCCGCGCGGCAGCGAAAAGCTGAAGCTCTCCCGCATGAACATGGGCGGCATGGGCACGGCCATGATGAAAAAAATCATGAACGACAAGAACGTCAATTCGCTTGAGGAGCTGATCCAGTCGGCCATCCGGCAGGGCGTGAAGATCGTGGCCTGCACGATGAGCATGGACGTGATGGGCATTAAGAAAGAAGAGCTGATCGACGGCGTGGAGCTCGGCGGCGTGGGCGCGTATCTCGCCGACGCCGAGGAATCGAACGTCAACCTGTTCATTTGAGCTGAAAAACAGTCCCGCCGGGGCCGGCGGGACTGTTTTTTTGTCGTTTGCGCCGCGCGGCATTTTGACGCAAAAACTTCATGGAAAATCGTTATGTCAACGTTTTTCGCGCTGTCGTTCGCGAAAGAATTCCGTTTGCAGGCGCGGGAAAAAACGTGTAAAATCGGGGCATGCGCCGAAACAGCAGGGATTCCGGCCTGTTGACAAACCTGTTGACATTGTGTACAACTCTTGAAGCGTAATTTGCAGGTTATGATTATGGTGAACCGAACGGAAAAATTATGACCTCCGAAGCGCCGAAACGCCGCGCTTTTCAAACGGGCGCGCCGGTGCTATACTGGAAACAAGCCTCATAAGCTCTATGGGGTGATGCGCATGGAACGCTTCCGAAAATACGCGCTGCCGGTTGTTTTGCTGGCGGCGGTCGTCTATGTCTGCGCGTATTCTTTTTTTGCCCTGCAAAAGATGCAGGCTGCATCCAAGACGGATGAATCGCCCGTGACCGTCGTCGTGGACGCGGGCCACGGCGGAGAGGACGGGGGCGCGACGTCGGTATCCGGCGCGCAGGAGAGCCGGATCAATCTGGAGATCGCACTGCGCCTGCGCGACCTGCTGGCCTTCGCCGGCGTCCCGACGGCCATGATCCGCGAAACCGACACGGCCGTCTATACGGGAGACTGCAGGACCATCTCGGAGAAGAAGGTCTCCGACCTCAAAAACCGCGCCGCGGCGGTGAACGCCACGCCGAACGCGCTGCTCATCAGCATCCACCAGAATTTTTTCCCGGAGGGAAAATATCGCGGGACGCAGGTGTTTTACGCGCGTACGGACGGCAGCGAGGCGCTGGCGAAGCGCATCCAGGACACTGTGCGCGAGACGGTCGATCCCAACAACCACCGGCAGATCAAAAAATCACAGGCTGTGTATCTCATGGAGCATATCCAGTGCACGGGCGTGCTGGTCGAGTGCGGCTTCCTCTCCAACGCACAGGAGGACGCACTGCTGCAGAGCGCCGATTATCAAAAGAAGCTCGCGGCCGCCGTCGGCGGCGCGGCGATACAGTATTTGGAAGGGAATCCGGATGAAGTCTAAAACTGTCTATTACTGCACAAGCTGCGGAAACGAAACGCCCCGCTGGCAGGGCCAATGCCCCGCCTGCGGCGCGTGGAACACCATTGTGGAATTTGAGGACAAGCCCGCGCCCGGGGCGAAAGCCGCGACGCGGGCGGCCGGTCGTCCCGCGCCGAAGCGCCTGCGCGAGGTGGAGGCCGGCAGCGAGGTCCGGTTTTCCACCGGATCGGGGGAGTTCGACCGTGTACTGGGCGGCGGCGGCGTCAAGGGGTCGCTGGTGCTGGTGGGCGGCGCGCCGGGCATCGGCAAATCGACCCTGATGCTGCAGATCTGCACCCAGCTCGGAAAGACGCTGAAAATCCTCTATGTCTCCGGCGAGGAGAGCGAACGCCAGATCAAGCTGCGCGCCGACCGGCTCGGCGTCGGCAGCGACAAACTCTACATCCTCTCCGAGACCGACGTGGACACGATCCTCGAGGCGGTGCGTGAGCTCTCGCCGGACATTCTGATCGCGGACTCCATCCAGACGCTCTACTCCAGCCAGAACACCTCCGCGCCGGGCAGCATCTCCCAGGTGAAGGACTGCACAATGACGCTCATGCAGCTGGCCAAGGGCAGCGGCGTGACGGTGTTCGTCATCGGCCACATCAACAAGGAGGGCGCGATCGCGGGGCCGAAGGTGCTCGAGCACATGGTGGACTGCGTCTTGTACTTTGAAGGCGAGCCCTCGAGCAATTACCGGATCCTGCGCGCGGCCAAAAACCGCTTTGGCTCCACGAACGAGATCGGCGTTTTCGACATGGGCGACGCCGGGCTGCGCGAGGTTCCGAATCCGTCGGAGATGCTGCTCGCGGGCAGGCCGCTCGGCGCGCCGGGTACCTGCGTCGCCTGCGCGATGGAGGGCACGCGCCCCGTGCTGGCCGAGGTGCAGGCGCTTGTGGCGCGGACAAGCTTCAACGTCCCGCGCCGGACGACGGATGGCTTCGACTACAACCGCGCGAATCTGCTCATGGCCGTGCTGGAAAAGCGGGGCGGGCTGAACGTCGGCATGTGCGACGCCTATGTGAACGTCATCGGCGGACTGCAGCTCGACGAGCCCGCAGCCGACCTGGCGGTCGTGCTGGCCGTCGCCTCCAGCTATCGCGACAAGCCCATGGACGGCGCCGCGGCCGCGATCGGCGAGGTCGGCCTCACGGGCGAGGTGCGGGCCGTGACGGCGCTGCAGCAGCGCCTGGACGAGGCGGCGCGCCTCGGCTTTACAAGCTGCGTGATCCCGCGGCACGGCACGCAGCAGATCACGGCGCCGGAGGGCATGAAGCTCATCCGGGTGCGCAACGTGCGCGAGGCGATCGAAATATCACTCTGAGGAGAAGAACATGGAAGAGAGAAAACTGCTGGACGCGCTCCATACCGCGTCGCGGCTCAAGGACGTCACGCGCCACTGCTACACGGCCGGCGGCCGGCACGAGAGCGTCGCCGAGCACTCCTGGCTGCTGGCGCTGATGGCATATTTTGCCGCAGACGAATTCCCGGAGCTGGACATGGACAAGGTCATCAAAATGTGCCTGATCCACGATCTGGGCGAGGCGTTCACGGGCGATATTCCCTCGTTTGAAAAGACGGGCGCGGACGAGAAGAGGGAGGACGGGCTGCTGGCCGGATGGGTCGGCTCCCTGCCGGAGCCGTATCGGACGCAGATGGCGGCGCTGTACCGCGAGATGGCGGCGCGGCAGACCGGCGAGGCAAAGCTCTACAAGGCGCTCGACAATCTCGAGGCCGTCATCCAGCACAACGAATCGGACATTTCCACCTGGCTGCCGCTGGAGTATTCGCTGAATCTCACCTACGCTGACGACAAGGTGGCGTTTTCCGACTATCTGGTGCGCCTGCGCAGGCTGATCCGCGAGGACACCGAGAAAAAGATCGCGGGAAACAAATAGTCTGCGACAAAAAAGCTGCCATTCCGAGGCCGTCAGGCCGGAGAATGGCAGCTTTTATCTGCTGTGCGAGCTTTTAGTAGGCCACTTCCTGCGCGGCGGGCGTCTCCAGAAGCTCCGGGTTCTCCAGAAGCGTCTTGAGCAGGCTGACAGTCCTGGAATAATAGTAGCCGTCCGCGAGCCGTTCGTCGATGGTCAGGCCAAGGTCGAGCATCTCGTGCATTTCGATGGTGCCGTCCTCGCGGTAGACCGGCCGCTTCACCTTCGCGCCGATGATGCAGAACACCGAGCAGGTGCCCCAGTTCGTCAGATGGTGATAGCCGCAGTTGAGCTTGATGGAGCCCAGATTGGACAAAACCGCCGTGCAGTAGTAGGGGTCCGTCTCAATGAGGCTGTAGGGCACGTGGCCGTGGACGTCCAGGCGCGTCAGCACCCAGACGATAAACTTGGACAGAAAGCGCGGCATCCGGTTGAACATGTCCATGCTGTCGGTGGAGGAGTCTACTTTTTTTTCGTCGCGGCATTCCATGATCTGCCGGCGCAGCTCCTCGTGAAGCGTCTGCAGGGTGCTCTCGTTTTTCGCGTGGATGACGGCCAGCGCCTCGGCGGCGTCGTCGGCGAACTGCTTCTTGACGACGAACGCGGCGGAAACCTCGTTGCGCTGGTAAAAATTCTTGTTCGCGATGAAGCGGTTCATTTTGGGACGCAGCGTAATCGTCTTGATGAGCGCGGCCACGATGAGATGGAACATGGTATAGGGAAAGTCCGTCTCCGACGCGTTCAGCTTCTGCAGATACTCGTTGATGTTGGTCAGGTCGATCCGCTCGGAAATGTACGCTTCGTTGTCGCAGCGGTTCGGATAGATGAGCGGCGTGATGAAGTGCATCCCGTCCAGATCCCGGATCAATGCGCCGTCCTTGCGGTCGCCCCACCGGCGTTTCGTTGTTTCCATGATGATTCACACCTCGAATGTTCAGAATCGTACCTTGCTATCTTAGCAAGTTGCTGGAAAAAAAGCAACCTTTATGTCAGAAGACGGCGGCAAAAAAACCGCCCATACCGTCCCGGCGGGGGAGGATATGGGCGGCTTGGCCGCTAGGAAAGCAGAACCCGGTCGTTTTCAAGGGTGCTGCCGCTGAGCTCGGAGAATTTCTGCAGAAGGTCAGCCTTCGTGAGCCGGCTCTTTTCCTCGCCGGAGACGTCCAGAATGATCTTTCCGTCGTTCATCATGATGAGGCGGTTGCCGTGCCGGATGGCGTCCTTCATATTGTGCGTGACCATGAGCGCGGTCAGATGGTTTTCGGAGATGACGGCGTCGGAGAGCTCGAGCACCTTGGCGGCCGTCGTCGGATCGAGGGCGGCGGTGTGCTCGTCGAGCAGGAGCAGCCGGGGATTCTGCAGCGTCGCCATGAGCAGCGTCAGCGCCTGCCGCTGGCCGCCGGACAGCAGTCCGACCTTGATGCCCATGCGGTCCTCGAGCCCGAGGCCCAGAGACTGCAGCCGCTCGTGGAACACCTCGCGCTCGGCGGGCGTGATCTGCCAGCGCAGGCCGCGCCGTCTGCCGCGCCTTGCCGCGAGGGCGAGATTCTCTTCGATCATCATGTCCGCGGCCGTGCCGGTCATGGGGTCCTGGAACACGCGGCCCAGCAGACTCGCGCGCTTGTAGTCGGGCAGGCCGGTCACGTCCTGGCCGCCGATGACGATGCTGCCGCTGTCGACGGGCCAGGTGCCCGCCACCGCGTTGAGAAGCGTGGATTTGCCTGCGCCGTTGCTGCCGATCACGGTGACGAAGTCGCCGCTGTTCAGGTGCAGCTCCACGCTGTCAAGCGCGCGTTTTTCGTTGACGGTGCCGGCGTTGAAGGTCTTGCTGACGTTTGTGATGTCAAGCATTGTGTCCGCCTCCGTTCTTTGCCGCGCGGGCAAACGAGCTGCGCGAGCGCTCCTTGAGGTAGGGGACCGCCAGGAAGATGGCGACGATGATGGCGGTGAAGAGCTTCATGTCGTTCGTGGGCATCTTGAGCCAGAGCACGATGCCGATGACGAGGTAATAGATGATGCTGCCGAGCACCACAAAGGTCAGCCGCACGCCGAAGTTCTGCTTTTTGCGCATGATCGCGCTGTGCAGCACGTCGCCGATGATGACGGCCGCCAGGCCGATCACGATTGCGCCGCGGCCCATGTTGATGTCGGAGAAGCCCTGATACTGGGCGGTCAGGCCGCCGGAGAGGGCGACCAGACCGTTGCTGAGCGACAGCGCCAGCAGCTTCATGGAATTGATGTTGATGCCCTGCGCCTTGGCCATGCTGGGCGTGCAGCCCGTCGCGCGGATGGCGCAGCCCTGCTCGGTGCCGAAATACCAGTACAGCAGCCCGATGATGACGGCCACAAAGACGAGACCGATCAGAATGGCGGTGCTGTTGGAGCGCGAGGAGAGAACCAGCGCGTACTTGTCCACGCTGACGGCCTGATTGGCCTTGCCCATGATGTTGAGGTTCACGGAAAACAGCGCGATCTGCGTCAGAATGGAGGCCAGAATGCCCGGTATGCCGAGCGCCGTGTGCAGAAGGCCCGTGACGAGACCGGCCAGGCAGCCGGCGAGGACCGCGGCCAAGAGCGCCAGCGGGGCCGGCACGCCCGCCAGGATCAGCATGACTGTGACGGCGCCTCCGGTGGCGAACGACCCGTCCACGGTCAGATCGGCAAAGTCGAGAATCTTATAGGTGATGAAAACGCCAAGCGCCAGAATTCCCCAGACGAGCCCCTGCGCCACGTTGCCGGGCACGACCTTCAGGAGCGTCATGAAATTCAGCGAGGCAAAATATTCGGCGATCCCCATGAGACGTCAGTTGGCGGCGATGGCGGTGTAGTCGCTGGGAACCGTGATGCCGAGCGTCTGGCAGATGTCGGCGTTATATTCCTTCGTGACCTTGGGGGCGAACTCGATGGGCATGGCGGCGATGTCGGCGCCCTTGGTCAGCACGTCGTAGGCCATTTCGCCGGCGGTGTAGCCGATGTCATAGTAGTTGATGGAGAGCGTCGCAACGCCGCAGCCGGAGCAGATGCCCTCTTCGCCGCAGATGATCGCCTTCTTGGCGGGAACGGCGATGTTCTTGATGACCTCGGTGTTGGAGGCGGCGGTGTTGTCGGTCGGGATATAGAGCACGTCGGACTCGGCGCAGGCGGTCGTCGTTACGGAGGCCACGTCGTTGGAGTCGGTGAAGGTGTATTCCTTGCAGGTGATGCCGTCGCCGCCGAGGATGCCCTCGATGACGGAGGCCTGGTAGTAGGAGTTGGGCTCGGCGGAGCAGAAGAGGATGCCGACGGTCTTGGCGTCCGGGAACAGCTCCTCGAGCATCGCGGCCTGGTCCTTTAGGGGCGCGAGGTCGGAGGTGCCGGAGATGTTGAGGCCGGTCGTTCCGTTGTAGTTGTCGAGATTCAGCGCGGTGGCGTAGTCCGTGATGGAGGTGCCGATGATGGGGATGGTGCCGGTCGCGGAGGCGGCCGCCTGCAGAGCCGGCGTCGCGTTGGCGAGAATCAGGTCGTCGTTGTCGGCCACGAACTGGTTGCAGATGGTGGCGCAGGTGGCGGAGTCGCCCTGGGCGTTCTGCTCGTCAAATACCACGTTATCGGCGCCGAGAAGCTTGGTCAGCGCTTCCTTGAAGCCCTTCGTGGCCGCGTCGAGCGCGACATGCTGGACGAGCTGGCAGATACCGATGTGATACACGGTCGAGGACGCGCCGGACGCGGAGGCCGCGGCAGAGGAGGAGCCGGAGGCCGCGGAAGCGGAGGCTGCGGCAGAGGACGAGCCGGCGGCGGCCGACCCGGCAGACTGCACGGAGGGAGAGGATTCGGTCTTGCCCGCGCAGGCGCAGAGCGCGGCGAGCATGGTCAGCGCAAGGATCAGGCAGATGAGCTTTTTCATGTTTTTGATTCCTTTCCATTCATCAATTAAAAAACAAAACCGCGGCCCCATCCGAACGACAGGGCCGCGGCCGGTTTTCTCACACAGCGGCAGACACTGGTTCAGCCTGGCTATTGCGTTCCGCGTTAAAACGGGCATAAAAACGGAAGCCTGCAAAATAGCGGGCCCAGTCTGCAAAGCAAAAGGAGGGGACAGCGGTACGGCAGACGTTCCGATCACACAGGCAGGTATCCATGGCTGCAGCCTCCTTTCAAAAAAATGACGCGCACGCGCGTTCCTTTATTTGTGTTTCAATTTAAATCTTTTTGGCGCTAAAGTCAATCGGAATTTTTTACAAACAACCGTATAATTTGAAAGCCCAATTCATCGATATTTGCCAAACGGAAGGGGCCGATTGTGCAGTTTGAATAAACAAAAAAATCGCATGTTTATCCAAAATTGGAGGTTTTGGGTGTTGACATTTGACAGAGTGCGAAATATAATGAACGCAACTTACAGAGAGGAGCCGATCACATGAAGTGTTTCAATGCGACAAGCAAAAACAACGCCGCTGATGCAGCCACGTGCGCACCGGCTTCTTGCTGTGCCCTTCATAACAATCTGGATGCTGTCATTCCGGCAGTATCCATTTTTATTATGTGGATCGCGGCGGCAATCCTCGCGTTTACGCTGCGTTCCGTCCGAATTAGCGTGGTATCTGCGCTCCTGCCCCTGCTGGCAATCGCCGGGGCGGAGACCGGTTTTCTGCGAAAGGCAATCTGGCATCATGGCGCTGCGGCAGACTGACGGCTGCCGGTGGCGCGTGGCGGCTTTGCTTTTTGCAAGGCCGTTTTTCTGTTATCGAATGATTTAACGTATTACATCGTGATTTCACGCTGGGTTCCAGCTGAAAAATATACAATGTCAAGAGGTTTTAGAAATGAAAAAGTACGCAAAGCTTCTGAGCCTGCTGCTGGCCGTTTCCATGCTGCTCGTCTGCATGGCGGGCTGCGCCGGCTCCAAGAACACCGCGGCGAGCACGACCGCCGCTGCTTCCACCGCGGCCGCCTCCGGGAGCACGGCTTCCAGCGCAGCCGCCTCCGGCAGCAGCGCATCCGGCTCCGTCCTGCTGCTGGGCGGCATTGGCGCACTGACCGGCGACTATGCCAACTACGGCACCTCCAATGACAACGGCGCACAGCTGGCGGTTGANGANATCAACGCCGCCGGCGGCGTGAACGGCATGACGCTCAAGCTCGACTTTGAAGATTCTCAGGCCGATCCCGACAGCGCCGTCAACGCCTACGGCAAGCAGATCGACAGCGGCATGAAGGTCTCCATGGGCGCGACCTTCTCCGGCGAGACCACCTCCGTGGTCGCGGCCGCCAAGGACGACGGTATCCTGATCCTGACCCCGACCGCTTCGGCCGACAAGGTCATCCAGGGCAACGACGCCGCGTTCCGCGTCTGCTTCACCGACTCCTCCCAGGGCACCGCATCCGCCGACTACATCTCCGACAACAGCCTTGCCACCGATGTCGCCGTGTTCTACCAGAGCGACCTGGACTACTCCGTCGGCCTGTACAAGGCGTTTGAAACCGAGTGCCAGGCCAAGGGCATTACGATCTCCGAGGTGCAGACCTTTACCAAGGACACCAGCACCGACTTCTCCACCCAGATCAGCGCGATCAAGGCCTCCGGCGCGAAGCTGGTCTTTATGCCGATCTACGCCGCGGAAGCCGCCACGTTCCTGACGCAGGCGCACGGCAAGTTCGACGCGGACGAGCTGTACTTCGGCTGCGACGGTCTCGACGGCATCCTGACCAAGCTCTCCGACAGCAGCTTTGCCGAAAACGTCATGATGCTGACGCCGTTCGCCGCCGACTCCACCGAGGCCAACGTGCAGGCGTTCGTCAAGGCGTATCAGGCCGCTTACAACGCGGTGCCCGATCAGTTCGCAGCCGACGGCTACGACGCGGTGTACACCATCAAGGCCGCCCTGGAAAAGGCCGGCATCACGAGTCCCGACGATCCCGATCTCAACAGCAAGATCGTCGCCGCTATGACCCAGATCACTGTGGAAGGCGTCACCGGCACGATGACCTGGACCGCCGACGGCGAGACGCAGAAGGCTGCAAAGGCCATGATCATCCACGACGGCGTTGCCGCTCTGTATCAGGGCAAATAACGTATTCAGTCCCATATCGCACCGATCTACCGGGCAGAATTCTGCCCGGTAGATCAGGCGTATCTCGGGCAAGTCGCAGAGATCCCCGGAATGCGGAGCGCTCGGCCCTTACCAAACTGTTGCAAAGGACGCTATTGTTATGATTCATTTCGTTCAGACCCTGATCAGCGGCCTCAGCCTGGGCAGCATCTACGCGCTGATCGCGCTGGGCTATACCATGGTCTACGGCATCGCGAAAATGCTGAACTTCGCTCACGGCGACATCATCATGGTCGGCGCATACGCGGGCATCGTCGCGGTTTTCCAGATGGCGCTGCCCGGATATGCCGCCATTCTTCTCTCGATCGTCGTCTGCGCGCTGTTGGGCGTTCTGATCGAGCGGCTGGCCTACAAGCCGCTGCGGCAGGCGCCGCCGCTTACGGTTCTCATCACCGCCATCGGCGTGAGCTACCTGCTGCAGAATCTGGCGCTGCTTGTTTTCGGCTCTGAGCAGAAGGCGTTCCCGATGATCTTCAATCTGCCGACGATCGAGCTTGGGCCGATCAGCATCGACGGCATCACGCTGGCGACGCTGCTGGTGACCGCCACGATCATGGTGCTTCTGACGCTGTTCATCAACAAAACAAAACTCGGCAAGGCGATGCGCGCGGTCTCCGAGGACAAGGAAGCCGCCGGTCTCATGGGCATCAGCACCAACCGCACCATCACCATCACCTTTGCCATCGGCTCCGCGCTGGCGGCCGTAGCCAGCATCTTCTACGGCGCGGCCTATGTCTACATCAAGCCGACGACTGGCTCCATGCCGGGCATCAAGGCGTTCACCGCCGCTGTCTTTGGCGGCATCGGCTCGATCCCCGGCGCCATGCTCGGCGGCATTCTGCTCGGCGTGATCGAACAGCTTTCCAAAACCTACGTGTCCACGCTCTGGTCCGACGCCATTGTCTTCGCCGTTCTGGTGATCGTGCTCGTCGTGAAGCCGACCGGCCTTTTGGGCAAGCAAATCAGTGAGAAGGTGTAACGATGGGGAGAAAAGAAAAGAAGAGCACGCTGGAAGTCCATCCGCAGTTCAGCAAGAACCTGATCACCATTCTGATGATCGCGGTGCTGTACGGCGTGGTTGCTTACCTTGTCTATTCCGGAAATGCGAGCCGTCAGCTGTCCAACATGCTGATCTCCATTTCCGCGTATATTGTGATGGCTGTTTCGCTCAACCTGGTCGTCGGACTGCTGGGCGAGCTGTCGCTGGGCCACGCGGGCTTTGTGTCCGTGGGTCTGTTTTCGGGCTGCCTGGTCTCCATCGCGACCGTGAATGTGCTGCCGATCGCGGTGCGGCTGCCGCTGTCCATGCTGGTCGGCGGTCTGGTTGCGGCGATCTTCGGCCTGCTCATCGGCCTGCCGGCGCTTCGTCTCAAGGGCGACTATCTGGCCATTGTGACGCTGGCGTGCGGTGAGATCATCAAGAACATCATCACCAATCTGGATATTACGGGCGGCGCGCTCGGCCTCGACACCGGCGCCATCTACTCCAACACGAAAACGCTGCTGCCGTTTGCAATCATCCTGGTGTTCATTACGACGATCGTCATGATGAACCTCAAGAATTCCAAGCACGGCCGGGCGATCATGGCGATCCGCGACAACCGGATCGCGGCCGAATCCACCGGCATCAACGTGACCTATTTCAAGCTGACCGTGTTCATCCTCTCCGCGTTCTTCGCCGGCGCGGCGGGCGTGCTCTACGGGCACAGCTTCGCAAACATCAAGCCCTCTGCGTTCGACTACAACATGTCCATCGAAATCCTGGTCATCGTGGTGCTGGGCGGCATGGGCTCCGTGCGCGGCTCGATCATTGCGGCCATCGTCCTGCAGGTGCTGCCGGAGGCGCTGCGCGAGTTCAGCGACTACCGGATGCTCGTCTACTCGGTGCTGCTCATCGTCATCATGCTTCTGAACGCCTCGCCGAAATTCGCCGAGCTCAAGGGCAGATGGTCGCTCGGCAATCTCATCCGCCATCTGCGCAAAAACAAGGGTCAGGAGGCTGCGGACCATGAGTAAAATTCAGCCCTCGCCGCTGGTGGAGTACCCCAGCAAGGCAATGATCCCGGAACGGGATCTCGACGCCGTTCCGGTTCTGGAAACCCACCACCTCGGCATCGACTTCGGCGGTCTGACCGCCGTGGACGACTTCTCCCTGACCGTCGGCAAGACGGAGATCGCCGGCCTGATCGGCCCGAACGGCGCAGGCAAGACGACCGTGTTCAACCTTTTGACAAACGTGTACCAGCCGACGCGCGGCTCCATCATGATCAACGGCTTTTCCTCCGCCGGCAAAAGCACGGCGCAGGTCAACCGCCTCGGCATCGCGCGCACCTTTCAGAATATCCGCCTGTTTTCCAACATGTCCGTCATTGACAACGTCAAGGTCGGCATGCACAACTCCACAAAAGAGAGCCTGCTGGCCGCGCTGACGCACAGCTTCGGCTACGGCAAGGCCGAGCGCATCGCAACCGACCGCGCCATGGAGCTGCTGGCCTTCCTGGGCCTGGAGAACATGGCCGGCGCCGTGTCCGGCAGCCTGCCCTACGGCGCGCAGCGGCGGCTGGAGATCGTCCGCGCGCTGGCCACGAACCCCCGCATCCTGCTGCTCGACGAGCCGGCCGCCGGCATGAACCCGTCCGAGACGCAGGAGCTGATGGAGAACATCCGCAACATCCGCGATACCTTCGGCATCGCGATTCTGCTCATCGAGCACGACATGAGTCTTGTCATGGGCATCTGCGAGGGCATCTGCGTGCTCAACTACGGCAAGATCATCGCCAAGGGCACGCCGGACGCGATTCGCGCGAATCCCACCGTCATCGAGGCCTACCTCGGGAAAAGAGGAGGGAAAACCAATGCTGAAGGCTGAGAATCTGAACGTCTACTACGGAAAGATCCACGCGCTGAAGGACGTTTCATTCTATGTGGACGAGGATGAGATCGTCGCGCTGATCGGCGCGAACGGAGCAGGGAAGTCCACCACGCTCAAAACGCTCTCCGGCATCCTCCGCTCCAAGACCGGCCACATCACGTTTATGGACGAGGACATCTCGCACACGGAATCGTACAAGCTGCTGGCCAAGGGCATGGCCCATGTTCCGGAGGGCCGCCGCATATTCCTGCAGATGACGGTCCAGGAGAATCTGGAGATGGGCGCCTACATCGAAAAGAAGCTCGACAAGGCCGCGCTGGACGACGTCTATACCCGCTTCCCGCGCCTCAAGGAGCGCCGCAACCAGATCGGCGGCACGCTCTCCGGCGGCGAACAGCAGATGCTGGCCATGGGCAGGGCGCTGATGGCCCGGCCGAAGATCCTGCTGATGGATGAGCCCTCCATGGGCCTTTCTCCGCTGCTGGTGCAGGAGATCTTCCGCATCATCAAGGATATCAATGCCCCGGGAACGACCGTCCTGCTCGTGGAGCAGAACGCCGAGATGGCCCTGCAGATCGCCGACCGCGCCTACGTCCTCGAATCCGGCCGGATCACGCTCTCCGGCACGGGCCAGGAGCTGATGGCGAGCGATTCGATCAAAAAAGCCTACCTGGGCGGATAATCCCCCGGCATATAGAACGCCGCTGTCATCCAAAGATGGCAGCGGCGTTTTTATGGTTTTCAGGAGACCTTGAATTCTTTTTCCGCGGCAAGCTTGCCGTTGAAGAGAATCTGCAGCGTATAGGTTCCGGCGGTCTGCGGGGTGCGGGGGAAGCTGCCGATGAATACGTTTTTAGACCACATGCTGTTCCAGGCCTGCTCGCCGCTGGAGAAGTCCGCGAGCTTGCCGTCCGCGCTGCGCAGCAGGTAGGTGATCTTCACGGTATCGGTGCTGGAGGAGACGTTGTTGATGCTCTGCACGGCAAACGCGATGCCCTCGTCCTTGCTGTAGGTCGTGCGGGTGACGGAGAGGTTCTTGGCCGTCCAGGTCGCGGCAGTCGGACGCAGATACATGCCGACGTACACGCTGCCGAAGTTGTAATCCTTGAATTTTGCCGCCGCGGAGGTCGTGAAGGTGCCGTCGGCGGTTCCCTCCAGCTTGTCGCCGTTTTTGAGCGAGATGCCGTAGGTGTAGTCCGCGCCCGGAATCAGGCTGCCGGCCGGGATCGTGGCGGTATTGGCGTTGCTCACGTCCTGTGTGGCCTCCGCGACGCCGGCGCCGTATTTCAGCGAGTAGGAGAGCGTCCAGTTGTCCTCCGCGGGATCGGCGTCGCACGTCCAGGTGACGACGACGCTGCCGTCGGCCTGCGGGTCGGCACTCAGGGAGTTCAGCTTCGTGACGGACGGAACGATCGTGGTGCTGACGTTCTTGAGCATCGTCGGCGCGGAGATCGTGATTTCATAGGAGTCGCCGGAGGTCAGTCCTTCAAAGGTGACGGTCGGCGAGGAGACGACCTGCGTGTCGCTGTAGTCGTTGGGTCCGGTGATGGCGACCGTCCAGCTTTCCGGCGCGTCGCCGGTGATCGTCCACGAGAGGATCGCGGTGGAGCTGGACAGCGCGGCGGTGATCTGGTCGATGTCCACGGTGGGCACGGTGGAATACGTGGTTTCGGTCGCGCCCGTCAGCTCCGTGCCCTTGGGCTGCTGGAGTGTGAAGGTGTATTCCTTGTCGGATTCCAGGTTCGCGATCGTGACGGAGTGGCCGGAGAAGGTCGCTGTTTTGGCCTCCACGCCGTCGGCTGCATAGCTGACGGTCCAGTCGCCGGGGTCAGGGCCGTCCTTGATCATGAGGTTCAGCTCGCACTGCGTAACCGTGACTGTCGTGGCGGTGAAGCTCAGGATATTGGTCTGCGAGGTGGTCGTGAACATGACGGAGCCGGTGCCCGTCACCGTCTGGTCGCCGGCGGGCAGGACCGTGACGGTGTACTGCGTGCCGGGCACGAGGCCGGTGAACGTGATGTCCTTGCCGGCGGCGTAGCTCTGCTGGGTGCTGTTGCCGTAGGCGTCGGCGCACTCGAGGGTGAACGAGCCGTCGGCCTCCTGCGAGCTCACGCGCACGGTGATGCTCTCGGCTGTTTTATCCACGAGCGCGATGTCGCCCACATGCAGCGTTTTGGGCTTAATAACGAAGAAATAGACGAGCACCGCGGCGGCGATCAGCAGCACGCCGAGGCTGATGACAATGGGAATCCAGTGCTTGCGGCGCTTCCGCTTCCGGTCGCGCGGGGCGGCGGGCTCCACCGGCAGCGCGTCCACGGAATCCTGCTTTTCCAGGGAATTGGACACGGGCGGCTCCTGCTCCATCTCCTTGTGGACCGACTCGATGATGGAGTTGAGCATCACCGTATCGGGGGAGAAGCTCTGCTTGAAATCCTCCGGCAGCGCCTCCGAGTCGGCGAACTGCACCGGCTCGACTTCCTCTTCGCTGCTCTGCGGGTCGATGGTCTCGGCGTCCGAGACAATGGGGGGCGCGATCAGCGTGTCCTCCACCTGGTTGCGCTTCATGTACTCCACGAGCTCATTGCGCAGCTCCTCAGGCGTCTGGTAGCGGCCGGCCGGCTGGAAAGCACAGGCCTTGAGAATGATGCTTGTCATCTCATAATCCGCGTACATGGGCGCCGGCAGCTCCTTGCCGGTGATGCGCAGCTTGTCCGCCGCCTTGGCGGAGGTCTTCTCGTCCTCGAACGGCCCGTGGTTGCCGTTGAAGATGCGGTAGAGGATGATGCCGACCGAATAGAGGTCGGTCGTCGGCTCGATGCTGCCGACAAGACTGAACAGCTCGGGCGCGGAGTAGGAGCTCAGCATGTGCTCCGGCATGGAACAGTACTTGAGATCGTCGATCTTCGCGATGCCGAGATCGCCGAGGATGAAGTGGCCCTGGCTGCTCAGGTAGATGTTGGACGGCTTGACGTCGCGGTGGATGAGGCCGGCCGCGCGCAGATCCATGAGCGCGCTGCAAAGGTCCATGCCGAGGTTGACCGCGCAGACGTGCGTCATCGCGTTGTCCGCGAGATAGTCCACCAGCGTCTTGCGGTGCTCGGCCAGCAGATAAACGTCGTAGCCGACCGCATCCTCCTTGGGCGCGATCTGATAGCTGCGGTAGCAGTCCAGATTCGGGCTGCTGGAAAGAGACTCCAGCGTCTCCAGCTCGGATTGATAGTCGGATACAACCTGCTCGTAATATTTCTGCGCGTCTTCCTTCGTCGCAGCGGCTCCGGTATAGATGAGCGCATCGACCTGCTTCTGGGATTCCGGAACGGAGATGTGCTTAAGGATGTAAGTCTGCTGCGTCTTCGTGCTTCTGACGATGTAGACAGAGGTACCGCCCCGGATACTGACGCTCTTTACGATTTCCATATTGGAAAGCAGCGGCGAGATAAGCTTTAATTCGGCCAAGTGCTTCGCCTCCTTGAAAAACAATGCCTGCCGGCAAATCCCGCTTCGCGGTTCGCACAGCTCTTTTTATTTTAGGACATTTTTAAGGAAATTGCAATACAAGATCTTCGCGGATGCACTTGGAATTTGTCGCAAAATGTGTTATGATGTAACAACCCAAAAACAAAAGGCGGCAATCTGCCGGCTGGCCGCAAGTTCTGTCAGCCGGATTGGTTTATGGAGGATCGAACATGGAGCTGAGAGTCTGTGAATTTTGCGGCACGGAATTCTCCGCGGAGCTGACCGAATGCCCGCTTTGCGGGAAGACGGTCGATCCGGACGAGCTGCTTCTGCAATCGGAGGCGGAAGAGGACCTTTCCGCCGGACAGGACAGCGAGACCCGCGCGCAGGAACGGAAAAAGCCCGGCCAGCGCCTGGCGACCCGGCAAAAGAAGGGCCGCGGCGGCAAATTTGCCAGCACGCGCAAAGAAAAGCCGGATAAAAAGCGTCCGCAGGAGGCGGCGCCTTCTCCCGACGGCAACCCCTATCGCATCCCCAAGTGGATGATGGTGCTCATCTGTATTTTCCTCGGCCTTGCGGTCATGATCGGCGCGGCGTTCGCGCTCTACAATCTGGGCGTGTTCGGCAAACGCACCTCCAGCCTCTCCAGCAAGGCTGACCCGCAGGAGCAGCAGGCCGAGCAGGCGGCGCAGGCGTCGCAGAGCCAGCCCGCGACAGAGGCGCAGTACACCAACGAAGAGGATTATCAGTCCCAGAAGTCCGAAACACAGACGCAGCCTGCGGCGATCACCTGCACCGGCCTGACGCTCGGCACCACGACCGTCACCTTTGACGAGGCAGACCAGTTCGCCAACCTGACCGTACAGGTCACGCCGAGCGACTGCACGGAGGAGGTCGTCTATACCTCCAGCGACGACACCATCGCCACGGTCAACGCGCAGGGCAAGGTTGTGGCCGTCAAGGGCGGCAGCGCCACGATCACCGCGACTTGCGGCACGAAGACGGCGACCTGTCTTGTCACCTGTGATTTTACGGTCAAGGAGCAAACCACGACCGCGCAGACAACCCCGCCCACCCTCAACAGCACCGATATGACGCTGTTCTATCCGGGCGAGAAGGCTACCCTGACCGTCAAGGACGCGCCATCCGGCGCCGCGATCACCTTTGCAAGCTCCGATACCTCCGTCGCGTCCGTGACCGACAGCGGCGTTGTGAGCGCGGTGTCGGGCGGCACCGCGACCGTGACCGTAAAGGTCGGCGAGACCGCGCTGTCCTGTATTGTCCGGTGCAGCCTCGATTCCAGCGCCGAAACGGGCGGGCAGGACACCAACTGCAAGATCAGCAACTCCGACGTGACCATGTCGGTCTCGGGAGAGTACTTCAAGCTGACGCTGACCGACTCCGGCGGAAAGACCGTTTCCGGCCTGTCCTGGTCCTCGTCCGATACGGCCGTCTGCACGGTGGACGCGTCCGGCGTCGTCTACGCCGCGGGCAGCGGCACCGCCTACGTCTCCACCAGCTACGGCGGAAAGACGTATCAGTGCATCGTCCGCTGCCACCTGGGATAATTCCGAAGCCCCCGAGCCATGCCGTCCTGGAGCCGCAGAGGCGAAGAATCCCTTTCCGGATTGGAAGCCCCCGGAAGAGCCTCTTCGCCCGGCCAGGGATGGCATGGCTTTTACCGTTTCTTTCTGCGGAACAGGAACGCCGCGCACCAGAGCCCGGCAATGCCGAAGACAGCGTAGACGACGCGGCTCAGATTCGCCGTCTGCCCGCCGAAAAACCAGGCGACCGGGTCAAAGCGCAGAAAGCCCACCAGCCCCCAGTCGAGCGCCGAAAGAATCACGAGGATGAGAGAGAACGTGTCCATAAGCATACCTCCAAAGCAGTTTCTTTCAGTATGCACCGGCGGAGGCAAAAGTATTCCGGTCTTTTCCAGCGAAGGGAAAATGTGAAAAACCCGTTGCATTTGACGGGAAAGTATGTATAATGAAATCATACCAATTTATTTTTTAGGCTAAAACAAAAATATTTAGCATCTGATTGGGGCGTGTATGAAGTATCTTCTAATCATCGGCGACGGTATGGCGGACAACCCCGTACCGGAACTCGGAGACCGGACGCCGCTCGAGGCGGCGAAAAAGCCTGTGATGGACAGACTTGCGGAACAGGGAAAGCTCGGAAGCGTGGTCAACTGCCCGAAGGGGCTGCCGGCCGGGAGCGAGACGGCGATCCTGTCGATTTTCGGCTACGACCCGCTGCGCTACTTCACGGGCAGATCGCCCATGGAGGCCGCCGCGTCCGGTATTCATCTGCATCCCGGCGACGTGGCCTATCGGATGAATCTGGTGGCGCTGGAGGACTCCGACGCGCCGTATGAGGAAAAGAGAATCCTGTCCCACAGCGCCGGCTCCATCGAGGGCGCGGACGCGCTGGAGGCAGTTGACGCGCTGGAGCAGGACGCGCGCTTCGCGGCGCTGCTCCGGGACGCGCGCATGACCATCCACCGCTTTCCCGCCTTCCGGCAGCTCCCGGTGCAGACCGGCGCGGATATCCGCGGCCTTGTCACGATCCCGCCGCACGACCATCTGGGCGAGATTCTCGGGCCCCTGCAGCCCTCCGGCTGCGAAAACGCGAAGCTGCTGGCGCAGATGATGAAAACCGCGCATGAAATTCTCGACCACGCGCCCGTCAACGAGCGCCGCCGCGCGTCCGGCAAGCTGCCCGCCAACGGCATCTGGTTCTGGGCGCAGGGCACGGCGGTCGAGCTGCCGGACTTCCGACGGACCTTCGGCCACTGGGGCAGCGTGATCTCCGCCGTCCCGCTCTGCCACGGCATCGCGGCTCTGGGCGGGCTGGAAATGGCCAGCGTCGAGGGCGCGACAGGGGAGATCGACACCAACTTCGAGGGCAAGACACAGAAGGCCGTCGAGCTGCTGCACCGGCCCGACATCGATTTCGTCTGCCTGCATCTCGAGGCCCCCGACGAGTGCACGCACAACGGCGACCTGCGCGGCAAGCTCCAGTCGATCGAATGGCTCGACTCCCGCATTCTGGCTCCGCTCACCGGGGCGCTCGACGCGGAGGGGATGGCGTACCGCGTGCTGCTCCTCTCCGACCACAAAACCCTCACCGCCACGCGCGGCCACGACGGCGATCCCGTCCCGTACCTCATCTACGACAGCACGAAAAAACGCGCCGGCGGACTTCCGTACACGGAAAAGAACGGGCTGAAGGGCCCGCTGATGAGCGCCGGGACCGGACTTTTGAGAGAACTTTTTGAACAAATATAATCAAAAAAAGGAAAGGTGACTGAGAAATGAACGCATTCTTACCCGCCGATATTCTGATCCCGAAGACCGACTCCATGCAGAAATGGTCGGTGATCGCCTGTGACCAGTTTACCTCCGACCAGGGCTATTGGGAACGCGTCCGCAAAAATACAGAGGGCGCCGTTTCGACCATCAACCTCATCCTTCCGGAGGCCGAGCTCGGCACCGAAAAAGAGGCAGAGCACACCGCGCAGATCAACCGCACGATGACCGAGTATATGAAAAACGACGTGTTCACCACCTATCCCAACAGCTATGTCTACGTCGAACGGACGCTGGAAAACGGCAAGATCCGCAAGGGCCTGATGGGCATGGTCGATCTCGACGCCTACGACTATTCCACCGGCGCGACCTCCGCAATCCGCGCGACCGAGCGCACCGTTCCGGAGCGCATTCCGCCGCGCCAGCGCGTCCGCCGCGACGCGCCCATCGAGCTGCCGCACATTCTGATGCTCTGCGACGACCACAAAAAAGAGCTCATCGAGCCGATCGCGGCGAAAAAGGACTCTTTGAAGAAGCTATACGATTTTGAGCTCATGGAGGGCGGCGGCCACATCGCGGGCTGGCTCGTCACGGGCCGGGACGCCGAGGAATTCAACAAGGCGCTGACCGCGTACACCGCGTCGGTCGGAGAGAAATACACCGGGCTTCGCGGCGTGCCCATGGTCTTCGCCGTCGGCGACGGCAACCACTCGCTCGCCACCGCGAAGTCCTGCTATGAGGAGCTCAAGAAGAACCATCCCGGCGAGGACCTCAGCGGCCATCCCGCGCGCTTCGCGCTGGTGGAACTGGAAAACATCCACGACGACGCGCAGGCCTTCGAGCCCATCCACCGCGTTGTGTTCAAAACCAACCCCGAAAAGCTGCTGGAAACGCTCGAGAAGACCTACTGCGCCGAGGGCGGCTTCCCCGTCAAGTGGTACAGCGGCAAAGAGTCCGGCACCGTATACCTCGACCGGAAAAAGAGCGAGCTGGCCGTGGGCGTGCTGCAGGCATTCCTGGACGACTATCTCAAAAAGAACGCGGGCGAGATCGACTATATCCACGACGACGACGCGCTGGTGAAGCTCGCCGCGCAGGAGAACGCCATCGGCTTCCTGCTTCCCGCGATGGAAAAGAGCCAGCTCTTCCGCGGCGTCATCGCCGACGGCATCCTGCCGAGAAAGACCTTCTCGATGGGCCACAGCCGTGAAAAACGCTATTATCTGGAAGGCAGAAAGATTCGATAAATGGAGATTTTGACCGAGGGCGCTTTTGCCAAACTCAATCTGACGCTCGACGTGCTGGAACAGCGCAGCGACGGCTACCACAGCCTTAAAATGATCTGTCAGACGATCTCGCTGCATGACGATGTGGTCGTGAATGTCGGCACCGGGGGCGAATGGGCCGTACACTGCTACCGCGAGGAAGCGGACGGAACGCTCTGCACGGAGGACTACCCGCAGGATGCGGACAACCTCGCGTGGAAGGCGGCCAGGCTCTACTATGACCGGGTCGGAAAGGACCCGGACGGACTGGAAATTTTCATCAGCAAGCGGATCCCCGCGCAGGCCGGTCTGGCCGGCGGCAGCGCCGATGCGGCGGCCGTCCTGCGCGCGCTCAACCGCCGCGACGGGAACCCGCTCTCCATCCCGGCCCTGTGCGAACTGGGCTTTTTCGCGGGGAGCGACGTGCCCTTCTGCGTGATGGGCGGCACCGCGCTGGTCGAGGGCCGGGGGGAGCTGCTGACAAAGCTGCCCGACGCGCCGGAGATATACTACGTGGTGTGTATGCCGGACTTTTCCGTTTCCACGCCCGAGCTGTTTGCCGAGATCGATGCGAAAACCATCGCCGTCCGGCCCGATCAAAAGGCCATGATGGCCAATCTGCAGCGGGGCGAGCTGCTCGGCATCGGCGGCTGCCTCTGCAACGTCTTTGAGCCGCTGGTCATGGCGAAGCACTTTGAGATCAACTATATCAAGTCCGTCCTGTTCACCTACGGCGCCTACGGCGCGCAGATGACCGGCACCGGCTCGGCGGTATTCGGAATTTTCGACTCGTTTGAATACGCGACCGTCGCGTGCACGATGCTGAAAGACCGGTTCCCGCGCGTCTTCCTGGCGAAAAACGTATAACATCCGAAAGCACCGTCCATAATGTAGTCAATGCTACATAAGGACGGTGCTTTTTTTTGAAAAAGAGGGTCATTTCCATCACGCTTCTTTTTGCCGCCGTGCTCGGCGTCGCGCTCTGCGCAGCGCTGCAGCTGAGCCAGCAGCGGCTCTCCGGCAAGCTCATCCGCCTGCATGTCGTGGCGAATTCCGATTCCGCGGCCGATCAGGCGGTCAAGCTCCGGGTGCGCGACGCGGTGCTTCTGCAGGCGCAGCGGATTCTGGCCGGCGCGGACGAGCCCCGCGGCGCCCTATCTGACAATCTTGACGAGATCGCTTCCTCCGCGCGGCAGACGCTCGACAGTCTGGGCTGCCCGGAGCCCGTGCGCGTGAGTCTTGGAAAGGAGCTCTTTCCCACGCGGGAATACGAGACGTTTTCGCTGCCAGCGGGCGTTTACGAGTCGCTGCGCGTGAGCATTGGGGAGGGCGCGGGTCACAACTGGTGGTGCGTCGTGTTTCCGTCCATCTGCATGACGGCTTCGATGGACGATCTGACCGAGGCCGCCGAGGCCGCGGGCTTCACCGACGGCGAAATCCGCCTCATCACCGAAGAAAACGAGGGGTATCATCTCAAATTCAAGACGCTGGAGCTCTTTCAAAAGCTCAAAAATCTCTTTCTGGGCGCTCAGGGCTGAGCGCCTTTTTTTTGTCGGCGTTTCATGCTATAATCATGTCTGATGAAGAAACCGCAAAGCGGTCAATTCACGCGGCAAAGCCGCGCATGATTATAAAAAACGACGAAAAAGGGGGAGACGCGATGCTGAAGCTGATTATGGGCATGGACCGCCTGGAAAACAGCCGGGAGCTGCTCGCGCGCGTCTGCGCGGAGGCGCAGGCCGGGCGGGACGGGCTCGTCGTCATCGTCCCGGAGCAGTTTTCCCATGAGACGGAGCGCGCGCTCTGCCTGGCGGGCGGGGATACCATCAGCCGGCACGCGGAGGTGCTGAGCTTCACGCGCCTGTCCAACCGCGTGTTCTCTCTATACGGCGGCGTGTGCGAGGAATACCTCGACGAGGGCGGCAGGCTGCTGACAATGTATCTCGCCGTGCAGCAGGTGCTGCCGCAGATCAAGTATTATGCCGCGGCCTGCAGCAAGCCGGAGTTTCTCAAGAGGCTCTGCGCCGCGATGGAGGAGTTCATGAGCTGCTGCCTGTCGCCGCAGTCCCTGTTCGAGGCGTCCCGGCAGGTGACGGGCTCGTTTGCCCAGAAGCTGACCGAGCTGGGGCTGCTGCTGGAAAGCTATCTCGCCGTCTGCAAAACAGGGCGGCAGGACCCGGTGACACGGCTGCTGCGGCTGGGCGAGGTCCTAGAGGAAAAGCCCTACGCAAAGGGCAAGCGCTTTTATCTCGACGGCTTCAGCGATTTTACGGCCGCGGAATCGAGGATCGTCTACGCGCTGATGGCGCAGGCGGACGAGGTGACGGCCGCGCTGACGACCGACGGCTCGGAGGCCTCCGTCTGCCGCACCGCGAGCGAAACGCGCAGGCAGCTTCTCAAGGCGGCCGCTCGCGCGGAAATCCCCGCGGAGGAGCAGCGGCTCGGCGCGGCGGGCGAGCGCTCCGAAGAAGCGGCCTGGTGGCTCTCCCGCCTGTTTTCGGCCGGGACGGAGCCGTATCCGGAGAAAGCGCCGCGGATTCATCTGCTGCGCGCGGATTCTCCGGAGCAGGAATGCCGCCGCACGGCCGCCGAGGTCCGCGAGCTGGCGCAGCGGGGATACCGCCTGCGCGAGATCTGCGCGGCGGCGAGCGTGCCGGAGTCGTATACGCCCATCCTGCGCACGGTTTTCTCCCGCGCGGGTCTGCCGGCCTATCTGGCCGGCAGCGAGGACATTCTGAAAAAGCCCCTTTTCTCGGCCGTCCTGTCCGCCATGCAGGCGGTGGAACGCTATGACACCGACGAAATTCTGCGGTATCTGAAATCCGGCTTTTCGCCTCTGGATTCCGACGCCTGCGACCGTCTGGAGCGCTATGCCAGACAGTGGAATCTGCGCGGCACCGCCTGGGAGAAGGTATGGGAGCTCCATCCGAAGGGCTATGGCTGGGAATGGGACGAGGACAGCCGCGCGGAGCTGACGCAGCTCAACGTCTGGCGCGAGGCCGCGGTGCAGCCGCTGCGCAGGCTCCGCCGCGCCTGGAAGGCAGCCGCCAATGTGGAAGCCATCGTGCTGGCGCTCTACGATTTCCTGGAGGACATCGATCTGCGCGGCACGCTGCAGGAGCAGACGGACGAGCTCAGCGCACAGGGCCGGCGGCAGGCCGCGCAGCAGACGCAGCAGCTGGCCGAGATCCTGCTCACCGCCATGGAGCAGACCGTGCAGGTGCTCGGCCGCTGCGTCATGCCGCCCGAGCAGTTTCCGCAGCTTTTTCGGATGCTGCTCGGCTGCTACCGGGTCAGCTCCATCCCCGCGGCGCTCGACGAGGTGCAGCTCGGCGGCCTGCCCGCGTTCCGCCACCGCAAGGCAAGGGTCCTGTTTGTGCTCGGCGCGGAGGACGGCGAGCTGCCCTCCTTCCGCATCCCGCTGGGCATCCTGACCGACGACGAACGAAAGCAGCTGCTCTCGCTTGGGCTGACGCTCTCGCCCGCGCAGCAGGCGCAGGTGGACCGGGAGCTGGGCTGGATCTACGCGGCTCTCTCGTGCGGCACGGAGGAGATCTATCTGATGAGCTCCTCCGGTCAGCCGTCCTATCTTTTTGAAAAAACAAAAGCCCTGTTTCCCGACGCCGCGGTGGAGGCGGCTGGCGAGGTGCCGTTCCTTCCCGATCTGCGCGGCGCGGCGGCGGCCGTTCTGTCCCGCGGCGGCAGCGCGCCCGATTCGCCAGCGCTGCTGCAGTGTCTCTACGAGCTGCAGAAGCGGCGCGACTATCGTTTTGACCCGCTTTCCCGCGAGACAGTGACGGGCCTCTACGGGGAAAATCTGCGCCTGTCCGCGTCCCGCATCGACCAGTTCGCCGCCTGCAAATTCGCGTGCTTTCTCAACTACGGGCTCAAGGCCGAGCCCTGGAAGCAGGCGAAGTTCGACGCGCCCGTCTTCGGCACGTTCGTCCATTATGTGCTGGAATGCACGGTGCGGGAGGTGCAGGGCGCGGGCGGCTTCGGCGCGGTTTCTGAGGACGAGCTGAAGGCCATCGCGCTCAGGCATGCGGACGCCTATACACAGACCTATCTGCCTGAGCTGTCCGCGCGGGGAGAGCGGTTTTCCTATCTCTACCGCCGGAATCTGGACGAGGTGCTTTCCGTTGCGGCCGACGTGGGCCGGGAGCTGCGCGCCTCGGCCTTCGAGCCGGCGGACGAGGAGCTCTCCTTCGCGGAAAACGGCTCGCTGCCGCCGGTGCGGATCGAGGGCCGGCTGGGCAGCGGCGTGCTCTCCGGCATGGTGGACAGAGTCGATCTGTGCACCGTGAACGGAAAGACCTATTTTCGCGTGGTGGACTACAAAACGGGCCGCAAGGATTTCGACTACGCGGACATTCTGAACGGCGAGGGACTGCAGATGCTGATCTACCTGTTCGCTCTGCAGAAATACGGAAAAGAGCGGTACGGACGGGAGCTGCTGCCCGCGGGCGTCCTCTACGTGCCCGCGCGCGAGGACATGGAGCGCGTGGAACCGGGAAGAGGCGAGGACGCGCTTTCCGCCCGCACGGAAAAAAGGCGGCGGAAGGGCCTGGTCCTGCGCGACGAGGCGATCCTCTCGGCCATGGAAAAGACAGAGGGACAGCCGGAATATCTGCCGGTCAAGCGTAAAAAGGACGGCGTCAGCGGCGATCTGGCGTCCAACCGGCAGCTGGAGGAGCTGGAGCGCTTCGTGATGCGCACGCTTTCCGGGATGACCGACCGGATGCTCGCCGGCGACGTGACGCCAGACCCCATCATCCGGGGGCCGCAGGATTCGTCCTGCCGCTTCTGCGATTATGCGGAGGTCTGTCACAAGGACAGCTGCGAGCATAAAAACCGCTACATCGCCTCCGTCCGGGCGGAGCGGTTCTGGGACGAAGTGGAAAGGAGGCAGCGCGATGAGTGAAATTCAGCTTACGCCCGCACAGCAGGCCGCGGTGGAAGACCGCGGCGGCGCGCTGCTCGTCTCCGCAGCCGCCGGCTCCGGCAAAACCAAGGTGCTGGTCGAGCGGCTGATGGGAATGGTGTGCGACCCGGACGCGCCGGCCGACATCGACGAATTTCTCGTCATCACCTATACGAACGCCGCCGCGCAGGAGCTGCGCGGCAAGATCGCGGCCGAGCTCGGCAGGCGACTGGCCGCGCAGCCGGAAAACCGCCGCCTGCAGCGCCAGCTCACCAGGCTTTATCTCGCGCAGATCTCCACCGTCCACGCGTTCTGCGCATCCATCCTGCGCACCTATGCGCATGGGCTCGACATCCCCGCCGACTTCCGCGTCGCGGAGGAGCAGGAGAGCGCGGTGCTGCGCCGCGAGGTCTTCGACGACACGCTGGAGGAGGCCTACGGCAAAATCGAGGAGGACGCGTCCTTCCGCGAGATGATCGACAAACTCGGCTACGGCCGGGACGACCGCAGGCTCGCCGCAACGCTTATTCCGCTGTACGACCAGATCCGCTGCCGCGTGGACCCGGAGGCCTGGATGCGGCGCTGCGAAAGCGCCTACGAGCTGCCCGCCGGCGCGCGCGCGGAGGATACGCCGTGGGGGGCGTTTCTGATCGGCCAGCTCGACGATACGCTCGCGGCTGCGGAGCGCAGCCTGCTCGGCGCGCTGGCGCTGCTCAAAGGCGACGAGATTCTCCGCGACAAATACACGGCGGTCTTTGAAGAGAATCTGGAAAGCGTGCGCGCGCTCAAAAGCCAGACAAGCTGGGACGGCGTGCGGGAGCACCGCATCGACAGCTTCGGTAAACTCCCGGCCGCCCGCGGAGAGGTCGATGAGCAGCTCCGCGAGCGCGTGAAGAACACGCGCAAAAACGCGCTGCAGAGCATCGTCTCCGCCGAGGCGTTCGTCTACACCGATTCCGTCACGGCCGCGGATGAGCTGCGCGCCACGGGCGTCCCCATCCGGGGCCTGCTGGCGTTTCTGCGCCGGTTCCACGAGCGCTACACGCAGGAAAAACGGCGGCGGCGTCTGTTCGACTTCTCCGACCTCGAGCACGAGGCCATCCGTCTTCTGACCGACCGCGATACGGGCCGGCCCACGGCCGCCGCGCGCGAAATCTCCGCGCGCTTCCGCGAAATCCTGGTGGACGAGTATCAGGATTCCAACGCGGTACAGGAGCGCATCTTCGAGGCGGTCAGCCGGGACGGGAAAAACCGTTTTCTGGTCGGGGACGTGAAGCAGTCGATCTATCGCTTCCGGCTGGCCGAGCCGGAGCTGTTTCTGCAGAAGTACGAGCAATACGCCCCGCGCGAAGCCGCGCTTCCGGGCGAGCCCAGAAAGCTCCTTCTGACGGACAATTTTCGCTCCCGCCCGGAGATCCTGGACGCCGTAAACGACGTGTTCTCGCTGGTGATGAGCAAACGCGCGGGCGACCTGGACTACGGGCCTGCGGAGGCCATGCGCGCCGGTCGGGCATTTCCGCCCACGCCGCAGAAGAAGGTGGAGCTGCACTGCATCGAGCTGGATGTGGAAACGGGCGAGGATGAGGCGAGCCCGGAAAAAAGCGAATACGAGGCGGCCTTCGTCGCCGAGCGCATCCACCGGCTGCTGCGCGACCGCACGCCGGTCGCGGACGGCGAGGGGACGAGGCCCGCCAGACCCGGAGACATCGCCATTCTGATGCGCTCTCCCGGCCGGGCCGCCGGGTATTTCACCGCGGCGCTTGCCAAATACCGCATCGCCAGCGTCTGCGACCGGGGCGGCAGCATCCTGGAGAGCACGGAGTGCGAGGTGCTCTCCGCGATTCTGGAGATCCTCGACAATCCGCACCGCGACATTCCGCTCATCACGGCGATGGCCAGCCAGGTGTTCGGCTTCACGCCGGACGAGCTCTCGGAGCCGCGCACGAAACAGCGCACGGGGGACTTCTACGACAGCCTGACAGCCTGTTCGCCCAAAAGCGAGAAGCTGGCCTCGTTTTTGACCTGGCTTCGGCAGGCGCGGGAGCAGGCGCAGAAACTCGGCCTGTGCGAGCTGATCGACGAAATCCTGCTGCAGACGGGGCTGGAGGACGTCTACGCGGCCATGGCGGACGGCGTGCAGCGCGCGGCGAACCTGACGGCGTACCGGGAGCTGGCCGCGTCCTATGAGGCCGCCGGCAGCCGGACGCTGATGGACTGGAACCGCTATGTCAAGGAGCTCCGGGACAGCGGCGCATCCGTGCTGCCGCACGCGCCGGCACATGCCGACAACGCCGTTACGATTCTCAGCGTGCATAAATCCAAGGGTCTCGAGTTTCCCATTGTCATCCTCTCCGACCTGTCCCGCCGGATGAACCTGCAGGACAACACCGCCGGCGTGCTGCTCGACCCGTCGCTGCTGATCGGCTGCAACGTGGTGGACACCGGAAACAAGGCCTTCTATCCGAGCATCGCCCGCATGGCGATTGCCGGCAAAAAGACAAGAGAAACCGTGTCGGAGGAGCTGCGCGTGCTGTACGTTGCCATGACGCGCGCGCAGGAAATGCTCATCATGACGCACTGCTCGGGGCTGCTGACCGCCTCTCTCCGGCGGTGGAACGAAGCCGTGAGCGTGCCTCTGCGCCCGGAGGCGGCCGCGTCAGCCAGATGTCTGGGGGACTGGATTCTCATGGCGGCCCTGACGCGGACGGAGGCCGGCGAGCTTTTTGACATTGTTGGCCCCAACGGCGTCTCGCGCGTGAGCCGGGACCCGTGGAAGATCTGCTGGCACAGCGCGTCCGCCATGCAGACGGCCGGCGCGACGCCGCAGGCGCCGAAGGAAGCGCCCGCCGAGCCGCTTTCGGAGCAGACAGTCCTGCGCCAGCTTCGCTTCCGCTATCCCTATCCCGAGGCCGCCGCGCTGCCCTCCAAGCTGACCGCGACGCAGCTGAAGGGGCGCCTGCTCGACTATGAGGCCGCTGAGGAGGCGCAGACGCCCGTTTCCAGCGAGCCGATCCCATGGAGACGGCCCCGCTTTTTGGCGGACAGACCGCTCACGGGCCGCGAGAAGGGGAATGCCACGCACCTGTTCATGCAGTTTGTACGCTATGAGGCCTGCACGACGCCGGAGGGCGTGGAGCAGGAGCTGCAGAGACTGACGCAGGCGCGCTTTTTAACCGCGGCGCAGGCCGCCGCAGTCAACCGGACATGGATTCTGTCGCTGTTTCAGAGCGATTTTGGCCGCCGCATCCTCGCCTCGCGGGAGGTATGGCGGGAGTTCAAGTTCTCCATTTTGTCGGATGCCGATAAGTATTTTGAGCACGGAGCCGGAGAGACGCTGCTGCTCCAGGGCGTGGTGGACTGCTTCTGGCGCGAACAGGACGGGCTGGTGCTGGTCGATTTCAAAACGGACCGGGTCGAAAACCGGCTTGAAGAGAGAACAGCCCGGTATACCCCTCAGCTGACTGCCTACGCGGAAGCGCTCGGACGGATTTTCGAGAGCCCTGTCAAGGAAAAATATCTCTATTTCTTCGACGCCGGCAGGGAAGTCCCGGTGTAAAAAAATCCCCGTCGCCGCCATAGACTGACAGAGAAGCGGGAGCGCGAAATCGCTCCCGCTTCTCTGTTTTACCTGCAGTCGCGGCTGTCGGAGACGTTCTGGCCGGAGCTCTTCGAGCTCTTGTCGCCGGAAGAGCGGCTCTGCTTGGAGTCGCCGGAGCGGCTCTGGCTCTTGTCCTGAGAATTTTCGCTGCGAGTATTCTGCGTGTTCATTTGATTTCCTCCAAATTCGGATTGCGGTCTCCCGCTGTGAACATCCGCGTTCCACGGATAGGATAGGCTTCCCCGTCGGCTCAGGATTTATCCCTGGGATTGAAAATCAGCGCCGCCAGCGCGCCGAAGACGACCGCCGCCGTGATGCCGCCGGCCGCGGCCCGCAGTCCGCCCGTAAGGACGCCGAGCAGGCCCTTTTCATCGACGGCCTCGCGCACGCCCCTGGCCAGATTAAACCCGAAGCCCGTGAGCGGCACCGTCGCACCTGCTCCCGCCCAATCGATCAGGCCCTGGTATACGCCCGCGCCGCCCAAGATCACGCCGGCCACGACATAGCAAACCAGAATTCTGGCCGGTGTGAGATTGGTTTTGTCGATCAGAATCTGCCCGACGGCGCAGAGCGCGCCGCCGACCGCGAACGCCCGGAGATATTCCATTCGATCACCGCCTTTCCGCCTGAATGCTGACTGCGTGGCAGACGGCGGGAATGGATTCGCCCTGCCAGGTGGAGATGGGAGACATGAGCGCGCCCGTCGCGCAGAAAAGAAGACGCCGGAGCTTTCCGGTTTCCATCTGCGTGAGCAGGTAGCCGCCCAGCACCGACGCGCCGCAGCCGCAGCCGGAACCACCCGCGTGCACGTCCTGCTTCTGCGGATCGAAGATCATCGTTCCGCAGTCATTGTAGACGCCGCCGATGCTCGCGCCGTCGCGGCGGAAGAGGTCCAGCAGAATCTCCTTGCCCAGCTCGCCCAGATCGCCCGTGACAATGAGATCGTAGTCGGCGGGGGAGAGGGAGAGATCGTCAAAATGCGCGCGAAGCGTGGCGTATGCGGCGGGCGCCATGGCGGCGCCCATATTGTTGGCGTCCCGGATGCCGAGGTCCACCACGTTCCCGACGGTCGCGGCGCTGACAAACGGGCCCCTGTCCGCCTGACCGACCAGACAGCAGCCTGCGGCCGTGACCGTCCACTGCGCCGTCGGCGTGCGCTGGCCGCCGTAGCCCAGCGGAAACCGGTACTGCCGCTCGGCGGAGGCGAAGTGCGAGGAGGTGAGCGCCGCCGCCCGGCGCGCGTAGCCGGCGTTCACCGCCGCCGCCGCGAGCGTCAGAGATTCCGCCATGGTCGAGCACGCGCCGTAGAGCCCCAGAAAGGGGATCTTCGTGTCGCGCACGGCGAAGGAGGAGGTGATGCACTGGTTCAGAAGGTCTCCGGAAAAGAGCACGTCGAAATCCGCATAGCGCAGATCTGCCTTTCGCCTTGCGGCGTCGAGCGCCAGCTCCTGCAGCTTGCACTCCGCCTTTTCCCAGGTCTTCTGGCCGAATCTGGTGTCCTTGCTCGTATAGTCGAAGTAGCGCGACAGCGGCCCTTCTCCCTCGCGCTTGCCGCCGACGGCGCTGTGGGCGAGAATCGAGGGCGCTTCGTCAAAGAGGATGCTCTGACGCCCCCTGTGCATGTTTTTCAAATCAATCGCCTGCCTTTTTTGTAGTATGTGAGAAAAACATGAAAATATATAAGCTGTGCCGGCAAAATATCGCGCCGTGTCCTTCCTGATCGTTAAATTTACATTAAATGTTAATTATATGCCATTTTATACAAAATATTGGTTAATTTTACAGTCTGCTTGCGTTCATTTTTGGGTTTCCCTATAATAAATGAGATTATTCTAAGAGATAAACAGGGGGTAATCTTGCGTTGAGAGAGAAACAGGCCAAGAATCAAGAGGAATGCGCGCAATCCGCACCCGTCCCGGGCGCCGGACGCCTGAGAACCGGCGGGAGGAAATTCTGCAGGCTTCTGCTGCTGACCGGGATGGCTGTTTTATGCCTGTTTGCCGGGACAGCCCGCGTCTGTGCGGCGGAAGGCGGCTCTGACAGCGGCGTTCATGCGGCTTATATGAACGGGCAGAACGGCTTCTTTCTGCCGTATCAGTTCTGTACACGGGCGGAAATCGCGCAGATCCTGAGCAATCTGACCGACGGCGGCGATGACGCCGGCCAGCAGTACCGGGATGTTCCGGCGGGCAGCTGGTATGCCGCCTGCGTATCCCGTATGGGAAATCTGGTGACGGGCTACAGCGACGGAACCTTTCGCCCGAACCGATATATCACGCTGGCGGAATTTGTGACGATTCTGGCCCGCATGTATCAGGTATCCGGAACGGAATGCAGTTTTGTGGACGTTTCCCCCTCAAAATGGTGGTACGGCAGCTTTGCCGCCGCGGAGGAGCTGGGATGGGTCACGACGGATCTGGACGGGCACTGTTACCCGGAGCAGAAGCTCACCCGGGCGCAGGCGGCGGTGATTCTGAACCGGGTGCTCGGTCGGCAGCCTGACCGCGACGCGATCGACGCGCTGGGGACGCTCCCTCTGCGCGATGTTTTGAGAAGCTGCCCGGAGTACTACGATATTGCAGAGGCCTGCTGCAGCCACACCTACGAGACAGAGCAGGACACGGAGCGGTGGACGGAACAGAGCGGCGGGCAGACCGCGGCCTCCGGTCTGCGCAGCACGCCCGACGGGCTGTATTATTATCGGGATGACGGAACGCTCTATCAGACGCCGGGGCTGCTCAGCATCGGGACTGAAACCTATCTTGTCAGCGAATACAGCGGCCGGATCTGGTGCGATTCCGCGCTTCACGAGATAAACGGAAACACCGTGTTCTGTACGCCGGGCGGCGCCATATTGAAGAGCGCCGGCTGGGGCACGTTTTCCTTTGACGCAAACGGTCTGTATACATCCGGCGACACGGCGCTCGACCGGCAGACCGCTTCGATCATCGCCTCATGCACGTCCGCATCCATGACACAGGAGCAGAAGCTGTACGCCTGCTACTGCCGCGTGCGCAGCTATCAGTATCTCGGCCGGAACGGAGTGCAGAGCGGCTCCGCGCTTCCGTATCAGACCGCGCTGGGCTTTGCAAAGACGATGTATACCACCGGAAAGGGCGACTGCTATAATTTTGCGTCCGCCTTCTGTTTCCTGGCACGTCAACTCGGTTACGACGCAAGAACGGTGATCGGAAAATGCGCGTACAAATGGAATACGTATGCGATTCCCCACGGCTGGGTCGAAATCACAATCGGCGGAACCGTCTGCCTGTTCGACGCAGAGCTGGAGAACTACAACAGCCGCCACGAGCTCAGCAATGAGATCTACAAGGCCTACATGGTCCCATACAGCAGCGCGCCGGCGGTATATTATCCGAACTGAACGGCGGAGGAAAGATATGAAAAAACCGAGTCGAATCGTCATTTTGCTGGCCACGCTGGTTTTCCTGACGGGCTGCAGCGCGGCTGCCGCTGGCGCTGCGGCGCAGACCGCGCCCGCCTCCATCCCATCGCCGCCGCTGAAGGCCGCAGCCTCCGCGTCGGCTGCACCGCAGCCGGCCGCCTCCGAAACGGAAGCGGCCGCGGAAACACAGAAAAACGAGACAGCGCAAACGGAGACCGGCAGCCAGGCGGAAACGGCAGCGGCTGCTTCAGAAGCAGGGGAGAAAGAGACCCCCGCAGCGGCTCCGGCGGCGCAGGCTCCCGCATCGCAGGCTCCCGCATCGCAGGCTCCCGCATCGCAGGCCCCGGCGGCGCAGACGCCGGCAGCACAGCCGGCTCCTGCGCAGGCGGAACCGCAGCCGGCACCGGCGCAGACTGAAGCGCCGGCAGCGCCTGCCGCGCCCAAAATAACCGCGTCGGACGCATCGGCCTATATCGGGCAGAGCGTCGGCAGCCTCTATGCGGCGATCGGGTATCCGCTGAGCAGCTCCTATGCTTCTTCCTGCATGGGCGACGGACAGGACGGCGTTTTGGTATACGACGGTTTCAATGTCTACACCTATCGTACGGCCGACGGCGCGGAATCTGTCGTTGATGTGGAATAACAGCGGAGAAGAACATGAAAAAGAGATACTGCAGCGCGCCGCTGCTTGCGGCCATATGTCTGCTGGCCGCCTGCGCGGTACTGACCTCCCAAGCCTCGGCGGAGCAGGCGGAGCCCGCCTATGCGTTCCTGGCTGAAGCGTCGCTGCCGCAGATTTTGGGCAGCGGCACGTTCGACGTGGACGGAACGCCTTTTTACCGCATTGCGGTGCCGCAATATATAACAGAGCGTTTTTCGCAGTCCGCGTATGCCGTAAAACCCGGCGAGACGGATGAGCATGTCGGCGCCATGAAGGATTTTCTTTTCTCCGACCCTGTATTCGAGCCGCATGACACCGGCAATGAATTCGTTACATACTCGCAGTGCCGGCCCGAGGTTAAAAACTATTTTGACAGCCATCTGGAGGTCCTGCTGCGCACGATCTACGATTTCTGCGGGCTTTCTGACAAGCAGCCGTGCGTGGACGAGCTGAGCTGGTATCTGGTTCAGCGGCTTGCGGACGTGAGCAGCCCCATGCGCAACGGCATCGAGGTCGTCTACAAGCACAGGCTGATCCAGCAGGGGCTCCTCGGCACCGTCAGCCGAAACGGAAGCTCCGACAACCTGTATTATTACGCGCAGACCGATCCGGACTGGGCGGCGCTTTCCTTTGAATACGAGGGAAACGGCGCGACGGTCAAGGCGCGCGGCTGCGGCTGCGTCTGCGCGTCCATGGTCATTTCCACGTATCACAAGGTGGAGATCACGCCGAGATGGACGCGGGAGTTCGCGCTGGACGGCTCGTGGACGATCAGCGCGGGCCTGCCGAACGAATACTTTCCGAAGCTGTGCGGACACTATCGCTCGCTCGAATCGGAGCGGTACGGAACGGTTCTCAACGAGCCGAAAATCATCCCGAAAAGCGAACTGAATATGGATGAACTCGCCGATCAGATCGCGAACAAGCACTACATGGCGATTGCGAACGTGCTGGCCGGTGCGTTTACCAAGCACGAGCACTACATCGTGCTGGAGGACTATCAGGTCATCGGCGGCGTCGGCTATTTTCTGGTCGCCGACCCCTATATCCTGCCGTCGCGCTATACGGACTGGGATCAGCTTAAAAAGACCGATACGGGAAACGACGGCATGATCTATGCCACGCCGGCTCTGATCTACCGCGACTGCCGGTCCGTCATTCTCTTTGAACAGGACCGGTATGAGCTTCCGCTCGTCTGCCGGGCAGCGGAGCCGGAGAAGCTGCATACGGCAAAGGAGAACTGATCATGCAAAAAACCACGGGCCCGAAGAACAGGCATGCAGGTCTTTGGCTGCTGCTGGCCGCGGTCGCCGCCGCAGCGGTCATCGCGGTGCTGGCGCTTCTGCCGGTGATGCGGAGCATCCTCGGCAGCGGAAACGGGCCGGAGACGAGCGCCGCGCAGGAAGCGAAACCGGCGGCGGTTTCCACATCCGCGGCCGCAGGCGCAGCCGGTACGGCGGCTGCCGGTACGGCGGCACCGACCGAGGAAGCCGCCGTTTCGGCGGCGGACAGCGCGGACACGGCGCAGAAAACAAAGTGGTATCAGGAGCTGGGCGTCACCTATGAAGCCTCCTCCCTGCATGCTTCCGCCGCGGAGGATGAGAGCAGCGCCTCGTTTACGCCGGCGGGCGGCGGTTCGACGCCGCGCCTGGATCTCCGGCGGGTCTCGGTCGATACCTCGTCGCTGACGCAGGAATCGTTCGACCGGATCGCCGCCGGCCTTTTGCAGGCCTATTATTTTGACCCGCCCGCCACCCAGGACATCCGCGTGACGGGCAGCCAGCTGACGGCGGAGCTGTATGCCGCATCGGCTCACGCGAACGCGTCGTCCGACATACCGGCGATGACGGCGGAAATCAAAATCTTCCGGCTCGAAAAGGCGGCGTGGTACGCGGTGCTGCTGCTGCCGGAAAACGCGGCGGAGCAGGAAAAAGCAGCCCCGCAGGCTGCGTTCGACAGTCTGGAGCTGCGCTAAAGGCCCACATCGAAGGAATCGGAGGCATTTCAGAATGGCTTTCAGCTCGGCTGTATTCCTGTTCGCGTTTCTGCCCGCAATGCTGGCGCTGTACAGCGCGCTGCGTTCCACGCGCGCCAGAAATGCGCTGCTGGTCGCGGGCAGTTTCGTTTTTTATGCCTTTGGAAGCGCGGCCGCGCTGCCTGTGCTGCTGGCCTCGGCCGCGGCGCAGTATGCGGCCGGCTTGCTGATCGGCAGATACCGGAACGCCCGCCGCTGGATCGCGGGCGCGGCGATTGCACTGGATCTGGGCCTGCTTGCGGCTGTTAAATATACAGATTCGCTGCTCGGAACGGCCAATCTGCTTTCCTTTCTTTCCCGGCAGCCGGGCGGCCCGCCCGTGCTTCCGGGCGTTTCCTTTTTTACGTTCCAGGCGATCAGCTACATCGCCGACGTGTGCCGGGAGCCGGAGAAGCGGGAACGGCGTTTTTTGCGGGTGCTCGAATATCTGACCTTTTTCCCGGTCCTGCTGTCGGGACCGCTGACACGGTTTTCCGACGTGTCGCGCCAGTTTGAATGCCGTGAGGTCACTGCGGAGCGGTCGGCAGCCGGCATCTGCCGGTTCACCGCGGGTCTGGCCAAAAAGCTGCTTCTCGCCGGCGCGGCCTCCGCGGCGGCGGACGCCGTATTCGCGCTCGGCAATTCCGAGCTGGATGTCCGCACGGCCTGGCTGGGCGCGCTGGCCTATACGCTGCAGATCTATTTTGACTTCAGCGGATACAGCGATATGGCGATCGGCCTCGGCGCCATGTTTGGTTTTGCGGTTCCGGAAAACTTCCGCGCGCCGTTCTGCGCCTCGTCCGTCACTGATTTCTGGCGGCGGTGGCACATGACGCTCTCCGGCTGGTTTCGGGATTACGTCTATATTCCGCTCGGCGGGAACAGGAAGGGCCGGCTGCGCACGGTTCTGAACAAGCTGACCGTCTTTTTGCTGACGGGCCTGTGGCACGGCGCGAACTGGACGTTCCTGCTGTGGGGCCTGTGGCACGGCGTGCTGGTTTCCGCGGAAACGCTGACACCGGCCAGGCGGCTTCGCGGGCGCTGGTATGGGCGCGCAGGCGCCATACTGGCGGTCGTGCTCGGATTTGTCATGTTCCGCTCCGGCAGCGTCGCGCAAGGGCTTGCGATGCTCCGCGCGATGGCGGCCGGCTTCCGTCTGACAGGCGCCGGCACGCGACTGCTGACGCACCTTCCCTACAGGGACCTCGCGCTGCTCGCGCTGGGAGCCGTGCTCGCGGCGGAGCCGTTCGGAGCTCTGAAAAAAAAGCTGACTGCCGCGCCTGCCGCCGGAACCGTCGCCATGGTCCTCACGTTCGCGCTGCTGATCGTCTGCGCGGCGGTGATCGCGTCCGGTTCCTTCCAGCCCTTTATCTATTCACAGTTCTGAGGGAGAGCGTATCATCATGGCTCACGGGAAAAAGGCTTCGCGAAGCCTTCTGTTCTGCATTCTGTTTGGAATCCTCTGTGTGATTCCTTGCGCGGCCATGCCGTTCACGCATGCCCCCGCCGCGGGGAACGAGACGCTGCAAGCAAAGCCGGTGCTGGTTTACGCCGACGGCGCGGTCAATCCGGACTATTTTTCGGAGCTGTCGGACTATCTCGCGGATCACACGGCGTTTCGCGCGGAGCTCATTACTGCGCGTGCGCACGCGGCGGCCGCGCTGTTTGGAGAATCTTCGTCGGATCAGGTGATTCTGGGAAAAGACGGCTGGCTGTTTTATGCGCGCGAGCTTCCGGATTACGAGGGAAGCGAGCCGATGAGCGACCGCCAGATCTGGTGTGCGGCGCGCTCGCTCTATCTGATGCAGGAATATGCGTCCGCCCATGGCGCAGCCTTTCTTTTTGCCGCAGCGCCCAACAAGAGCACGATCTATCCGCAGCAGATGCCGGGTCGGTATCAAAAAAGCGCGCTGCCTGGCAATTTGGACCGGTTTTATGAAGAGCTGGCGCGGCAGGGCGTTGCGTACGCGGATGTTCGACCGGCGCTGCGCGAAGCGCAGGCGCAGACCTATCTCGCCTGGGACAGCCACTGGAACGGCTACGGCTCCGCGCTGGCGCATGACGCGATCATGTGCGCGCTCGGCAAGGACGCCTCGACCGCACAGGAGGCATTTGCCCCCGCCTCGCACATCGGCGATCTTCAGGGCATGCTCTATCCCGCCGATACGCAGACAGAGCAGGCTGCGGCGCTTGCCAGAAGCCGCAGCTTTGCCTATTCCGGAACTGTGCGCGGCGCAGACGATCTGACGATCCGCACGCAGAGCGACGCGAGCGATGGCTCGCTGCTGATGTTCCGCGACTCCTTCGGCAACGCGCTCCACGAGGACATGGCGGAGTCCTTCGCCGCGGCGCTGTTTTCCAGACTCATGCCGTATGATCTGACGCTGCTGGAGAAGCAAAGCGCCGATACGCTCGTGATCGAGCTGGTGGAGAGGAACCTCGCCCGGCTGGCGCAGGATGCGCCCCAGATGCCCGCGCCGGTCCGGACGCTGGAAGCTGCGCCTGTCTCGGCAGACGGCACGGCCAGCCTGCGCGCGGCGCAGGACGGCGCCGTCGCGGGCTGCGTGCGGTACGACGGTTCGGTCCTCTGCGAGAAAATGGACAAAGACTCCGAAATCTTTCTGATGCTGGATGGCACCGTTTACGAGGCAGCACCGGTGGGGGAGACGGAGAATTCCTTTACCCTCTGGGCGCCGGCCGCCGTCGACGCGGCCGTGCTCGTGCGCTGCGGCGGCGTCTGGTGCGCCGTCAAAACAGAGCTTATACCCTGACGGATAAAAAGCAAAGGGCCTGTTCTTTCCGAACAGGCCCTTGGAGTTTGTAAAAAAAGCCTCGCAGAGTTTGCGCCCGCAGGCGCAAAAAAATTGCAAATCCGCTTTTCCCGGCGGCTGGTACGTCGGGAAAAGCACTTTACAGCCCGCAAGTGTGGAATTTTCGCGTCTCACGCCGCGAAAATTATGCGCGCGGCGGGCTGCATCTTTTTATCAAAGAAGGCTCATCGAGCCTTCTTTGACAGTCTGAAAGAGCCTGTTCTTTCCGAACAGGCCCTTGTCGTATGTATCCTAGATGATCCGGCGCGCGCCGACGTAGCGGCTGGCGTAATAGTCCTCGGAGAGGGAAGTGATCTTGATGCCGCTGCCCGCAGCGTGGATGAACTGGTTGTTTCCGATGTAGATGCCGACATGGCTGGCGGCCGTGCCGCTGGAATATGTCCCGTTGAAGAAGACCAGATCGCCGATCTGCAGGTCGCCGGAAACGACGGAGCCGTTTTTCGTCTGCTGGGCGGCGGTGCGGTTGATCGTGTAGCCCATCTGCCCGAAAACGTACTGGGTAAAGCCGGAGCAGTCAAAGCCGGTGGAAGGGGAGGTGCCGCCCCAGACATAAGAGTAGCCCAGGTAGTTTTCCGCAAAGTTCACGATCTGCTGGCCGACGCTGACGGTCTCTGCAGCCGCGGAGCCGCCGGAATTGCCGGCGGGCGCCTGCGTCAGCGCGAGCAGGTCGCTGCGGATGTAGCCCGTCTGGCCCTCGTACTGGACCTTGTACCAGCCGCAGTTGAGCCCGATGATATAGGCCGTATCGCCGGTGGGCAGCGAGGCGAGCAGGTCCGCGTCGGACGAGGGCTGGGAGCGCAGGTTGACGCCGGCGTCCTCGACCTTGCCGTAGCCGAGATCGATGTTCTCGCGCTCCTTGAATTCGATATATTGCTTGGCCATATAGCCGATCTGCAGGTTGTAATCCACGAGATAGAAGTCGCCGACCTCACGGATGACGACCACATTGTCGCCATAGGCGGCATTGGCCAGAATATCGGCGTCCGTGCTGGCGGAAGCGCGAAGGCGCAGACCGCTGGTCTGGACGATGCCGATGCCGGTTTTCAGCTCTGTGGCCGACGCGGGAACGACCATGGCAAACATGGTAGCCGCGCACAGCGAAAGCGCGACGATGACCCTCATGAACTTCTTCATTATGAACCTCCGTGCCCGATGATTGCCGGGAATTTTTTATTTCAGCGCTCTGTCCAGCCATACACAGCCAAGATCCAAAGCCGTGTAGAAGCCTTCCTTTTCGCTCTTCTTTACAATGCGGTCCTTCGCGCGCACATTGGGGTCGGTCAGCTGAAGCTGAACCAGAACGCGCGTGGCGATGTCGGAATCCTGAACTTTTTTCGTCTCCAGGATCTGGAGCATCACGATGTGCGAATCCGCCATGGAACCGTAATAGATAATGTTGTCTTTCCTCAAAAGAGGGTGGCCTTTGTAGGTGAGAAGGTCTTTTTCTTCCGCCATAACAGCCTCCTGTTTGAATGTAACCAAATTGTAACACATTGTCACCCTGTTGTCAACGCCAATTTCCTCTTTTCTCGACATTTGACAGGGCTGCCAATTGTTCTCTCTGGTCCGGAATATCGGTGCCGGGTTGGATCTTTGGGCACGGGTTCATAAGAAGTTCGTGATTATTATAATACCCATTCCGGGTTTCCGCAAGACGTTGCGACGGAAATCGGGATTGCCTGGACGCACCGCGCCGGCTCGGAAAATTCGACATGGCCGTATACCCGAAAATCTCCACAAAGTTTCGGCTGATTTTTTCAGAGATCTGACAGTTGCATTTTGAAGGGATGCTTTTTATAATGAGAATGCAAAATCAGTTAGCGCTAAATAATATAATTTAGCGCTAATACTTTGTAATATCTGAAGAGGGGAAGCAAAATGGAAAAATTCTTTCATCTGAAGGAGCACGGCACGTCGGTCAAAACGGAGTTTACGGCCGGCCTGACCACCTTCATGGCGATGGCCTACATTCTGATGGTCAACGCCAACATGTTCTCGAACCCGACAGGGGAGGGCGCGGTGCTCGGCGTGAGCTACGGCGCGATCTATATCGCCACGGCGCTCTCGGCGGTCATCGGCACGGTGCTGGTCGGCCTGCTCGCGAATCTGCCGCTCGCCATGGCCTCCGGCATGGGACTCAACGCGTTTTTTGTCTATACGGTCTGCATCGGCATGGGCCTGAGCTACGCGAACGCGCTGGTTTTCGTTCTGATCGACGGCCTGATCTTCGTTCTGCTGTCCGTCACCGGGATGCTGCAGCGGATCTTTGAGGCGATCCCGACGCCGGTGCGCATCGCCATCCCCGCCGGCATCGGCCTGTACATCGCGTTCATCGGCCTGCAGGACGCGGGCATCGTGGTCGCCAACAGCTCCACAAAGGTCTCCCTGGCTTCCTTCAACGTCTTTTCCGGAGCCGCCACCTGGGCGCAGATCATGCCTATGCTCGTGACCTTCTTCGGCCTGCTCGCCATCGCGGTGCTCTCGCGGCGGCAGGTGCGCGGCAGCGTCGTATGGGGCATCCTCGGCGCGGCGGTCGCGTACTATGTGCTCGGCTTCACGATTCCGGGCTTCTATGACGGATTTTTCGCCACCATGTCCTTCCACCCGCTTGCCGCGTTCCAGGAATTCGGCACCCAGGCCATCGGCAAGGTCTTTACGGAGGGCTTTGACTTCTCCGCGTACATTTCCCAGCACGGCGTCGGCAACTTTGTGGTCACGCTCCTGACGACGTCGCTGGCCTTCTGCATGGTCGATATGTTCGACACGCTCGGCACGCTCTACGGCGCCTGCGCGCGCGGCGACATGCTGACAAAGGAGGGCAAGGTCCCGCACATGAACGAGGCCATGCTGGCCGACGCGATCGCCACGTGCACCGGCGCGGCGCTCGGCACCTCCACCGTCACGACCTTCCTCGAAAGCGCCGCGGGCGTCGGAGAGGGCGGGCGCACGGGTCTGGCCGCGATGTTCACGGGCGGACTGTTCTTTATTGCCATGTTCTTCTCGCCGATTGCGCAGCTCATCCCGACCTACGCGACGGCGGCGGCGCTGATCTATGTGGGCGTGCTCATGATGAACTGCGTCAAGGACGTGGAGTGGATGAAGCCCGAAGCCGCTGTTCCGGCCTTCCTGACCATCGCGCTCATGTCCTTCACCTACAACATCTCCTACGGCATCGGCATCGGCCTGATTTCCTACACGATTATCGCCGTGTTCTCCGGCAAGATCCGGGAGATCAAGCCCATGACCTGGGTCATCGGCCTGCTGTTCACGCTCATGTTCTTCCTCACGCACTGAAACAAAAAGCGTGCCGCTCCTCCCGGAACGGCACGCTTTTTTGTTTCTCAGTCGAACAGATAGTGGCGGACAAGCTCCTGCAGGAGCTCGTCGCGGTCCACCTTGCAGATGAGGCTGCGGGCGTTGTTGTAGTTTGTGATGTAGGTCGGATCCTCGGAAAGCAGGTAGCCGACGATCTGATTGATCGGATTATAGCCCTTCTCACTGAGCGCGCTGTATACAGAGCTCAGGATTGCCTTCATTTCCTTGTCCGCATCGTCGGGAACCATAAATTTAATCGTATTGTCATCCATACGGTTTACCTCCTTCGTCGAATCTGACATTCCTATCATAGTCTATTCTGCCCGCAATGTAAATGACTGAAACATTTCATTTGTGTTACAAGATGAAGAAATCCCAATTCGCAGATCCGTCAGCGGAGCAGCGCGTTCAGCTCTTTTTTCAGTCCGTCCAGCACGGCGCTGACAACGCCGGCGGAATCCTCGTCCGTCAGCGTGCGGTCGTCGGCGCGCAGCTCGAGGCTGAACGCGACGCTCTTCTTGCCGGGCAGGATGCCGGGGCCGCGGTAGATGTCGAAGAGATTGATCTTCGTGAGCAGCTTTCCCGCCGAACGGCGGATGCAGTCCTCCAGCACGCCGACCGTGACGTCCTCGTCGCAGACCAGCGCCAGATCGCGGCTGACGGCAGGGAAGCGCGGCAGGCTGTGGAAGACCTTTTCGGGAGCCAGCATGGACTCGAAGCCTGTGAAGTCCAGCTCCGCGGCGTAGACGTCGCCGCCGATCCCGTAGCCCTCGGCCACGAGCGGATGGACCTGACCCAGCACGCCGAGCTTTTTTCCGCCGACGAGGATGTCCGCGCAGCGGCCGGGATGGTAGCTGGGATTCTCTCTGTCGGCCGCGTATACCGCGGGAAGGACGTTCAGCTCCGCGAGCAGCGCGTCGATCTCGCCCTTGAGCGTGAAGAAGTTCTCGTTTTCGCCGTAGGTGCCGAAGATCAGGCGCTTCGGTTCGTCCGGCAGCGGCTGGCCCTCGACGGGCAGATAGATCTTGCCCAGCTCATAGAGCTTGACGCCCTTGTTCTTGAAGGCGTAGTTGCGCGCAAGGATGTCCAGCATGCTGGGCAGGATCACCGTGCGCATGATGGAGGTGTCCTCGCCCAAAGGATTCACAAGCTTCACGGTCCTGCGCAGCGGGCTGTCCTTCGGCAGGCGGATCTCGTCGAATACGGTGGGGGAGACGAAGGAGTAGGTGATGATCTCGCTGTAGCCGAAGGCTCTTGCCGCCGCGCCCGCGCGGTTTTCCAGCAGCTGCGTGTCGGAGTAGCCGCCACGCGTGGTCGCGCCGCGCATGAGCGTCGTGGGAATGCGGTTGTAGCCGTAGTAGCGCGCGACCTCCTCGGCGATGTCGGGCATGGCGCGCAGATCGGGCCGCCAGGAGGGGACGTGGATCTGTTTCTGCTCGTCCACTTCAATTTCCTCGCGCTTTAGGTAGCCGATCATGTCCTGCTCGGAGATGTCGGTGCCTAGCAGGGCGTTGATGCGCGCGGGCTCGAGCGGAACCGTGACGGGGTCCGGCACGTAGTTGATGATGTCGATGACGCCGTCGAGCACCTCGCCCGCGCCCAGAAGCTCCACCAGCTCGCAGGCCCGGTTGACGGCGGGCACGGTCATCATGGGGTCGAGGTCCTTCTCAAATTTTGCGGAGGCCTCGCTGCGCATGCCGAGCGCGAGCGCGGTCTTGCGGATGGAGCTGCCCTTGAAGTTGGCGGACTCGAATACCACGGACGCGGTGTCCGCGACGATCTCGCTGTTCTCGCCGCCCATGATGCCGGCAAGGCCCACGGGCTTGTGTTCGTCCGCGATGACCAGCATGTCGGGCTGGAGATTCCGCACGGCGCCGTCGAGCGTGGTGAGCGTTTTGTCCGCGCCAGCGCGGCGGACGACGATCTTTCCGCCGGAGACGTAGCGGTAGTCGAACGCGTGCATCGGCTGGCCGTACTCGACCATGACGTAGTTTGTGATGTCGACGATGTTGTTGATGGGCCGGATGCCCGCGCTGCGCAGGCGCCGCCGCATCCACTTGGGAGAGGGGCCGATCTTCACGTTCTTCACCATGCGCGCCGAATAGCGCAGACACAGGTCGTCTGCGGGCACCTCGACATCCAGCAGCTCCGAAAGCTCGCCGTCGGCGCCGCCCCTGACCTGCGGGATGTGGTGCTTCATCGGCACGTTGAACGCCGCCGCCGTTTCGCGCGCCAGACCCAGCAGGGAATAGCAGTCCGGGCGGTTGTTCGTGATCTCGAATTCCACAATGGAATCGTCGTTGCCGATGACGAGGTTCATATCCTCGCCGACTTTGCAGTCCTCGTTGTTCAGGATCCAGATGCCGCCCTCGAACGCGTCGGGGCAGTCGTTCTGCGTGAGGCCGAGCTCCTTGAACGAGCACAGCATTCCGTCGGATTCCACGCCGCGGAGCTTGCCGCGCGTGATGTGCATGCCGCCGGGCAGCGTGGAGTTGTGCAGCGCTGCCGGGACGAGGTCGCCCACCTGCACGTTCTGTGCGCCGGTGACGATCTGGACGGGTTCGCTGCCGCCGGCATCCACCATGCAGACCCACATATGGTCGGAATTCTCATGCTTTTTCATGGAGAGCACCTTGCCGACCACCACGTTTTTGATCTCTGCGTCGAGCCGTTCCGTCGTTTCGACCTTCTGGCCCGCGAGCGTCATCACATCGTCGTATTCTTTATCCGTGGCTGTGAAGTCCACGAATTCCTGCATCCATTTTCTAGAAATATTCATGTCCAAACCTCCTCAGAACTGCGCCAGGAACCGGATGTCGTTTTCAAAGATCATACGCATGTCGCTGATCTTGTAGCGGCGCATCGCCATGCGCTCGAGGCCGATGCCGAAGGCAAAGCCGGAGTACACGTTCGGGTCGATGCCGCAGCCCTCGAGCACTTTGGGATGCACCATGCCCGCGCCGAGCAGCTCGATCCAGCCCTCGCCCTTGCAGGTCGGGCAGCCCTTGCCGCGGCACTTGAAGCACTGCACGTCCACCTCGCAGCTCGGCTCCGTGAACGGGAAGTGGTGCGGGCGGAAGCGGATGACGGAGTCCTCGCCGTACATGGCCTTGATGAGCGTTTCCAGCGTGCCCTTGAGATCGGCCATCGTGACGCCCTTGTCGATGACAAGGCCTTCGATCTGGTGGAACATGGGCGAGTGCGTGGCGTCCACCTCGTCCTTGCGATAGACGCGGCCCGGCGCGAGGATGCGGATGGGGGGCGTTTTCATGGCCTCCATCGCGCGGATCTGCATGGGGCTTGTCTGCGTGCGCAGCAGCACGGACTCGTCCTCCGTCACGTAGAAGGTGTCGCTGCGGTCACGGGAGGGGTGATTCTCCCCGATGTTGAGCTTCGTGAAGTTGTAGTCCGCCAGTTCGACCTCGGGGCCCTCGAGAATCTTGAAGCCCATGCTGATGAAAAGCTCCTTCGCCTCGTCGAGCGCCTTGTTCATGGGATGGCGGTGCCCCAGTTCCACCGGCGTGCCGGGGATCGTGATGTCGATGGCCTCCGATTCAAGCTTTGCGTCGAGCGCGCGGGCCTTGAGCTCCAGCTTCGCTTCCTCCAGCTTCTCCTCGATCGCGGCGCGCACGTTGTTGGCGGCCTGGCCGAAAACAGGCCGTTCCTCGGCGGACAGGCTGCCCATCGTCTTGAGCACGGCCGTCAGCTCGCCCTTTTTGCCGAGAAACCGCACGCGCAGCGCTTCCAGCTCGGCCGAATCGTTGACGCCTTCCAGCGCCTCCATCGCGTCGCGGCGGATTTTTTCCAGTTGTTCCTTCATAAACCACAAATCTCCTTTGCGTATTTTGCAAAAATAAAAGGCCTCTCATCCCCAGAAGGGGACGAAAGACCATGCTTCCGCGGTACCACCCGCAATTCGCCGGAATCCGGCGCACTTGTGACCGTAACGCAGCCGCGCGGGGAACCCTTTCAGGCTCCGGCTCCCGAGGGAAGGCCCCGCATCCGCGGCGGACGGATCTCAGCACCCCGTCCTCTCTTTTTGCCGCGAGCCGATGCAGGACAGCTCGTTCATCGCCTTTTTCATATCTCATGTATTTTATCACAGCGAAGCCCGTTTCGCAACAGAAAAAATTGACGTACGGACGGTTTTGCCATATAATAAAGGCTGATCAGGGAAAGGAGAGTGGCGCATATGGCTCGGGCGGTCTGGGTGGCCAGGCGGACGGACGACGCGTTTGCGGACGCGCTGCTGCCGGTGCGCGCGCGAAATTCGCACAAGGGAAACTACGGACGCGTGCTGCTGCTCTGCGGCTCGCGAGGGCTGACCGGCGCGGCCGTCCTGGCGTCCAGAGCGGCGCTGCGGACCGGCAGCGGACTCGTCTATCTCGGCGTTCCGGAGGCCGTCTATCCGATCGTCGCCTCCCGCGCCATGTCGGAAATCGTGTTTCCGCTGCCCTGCGACCGCGAGGGCCGGCTGTGTATGCAGTCGCTCGCGGAAATCGAGGCGAGGCTTTCCGGCATGGACGCCGTGCTGCTCGGGCCAGGACTCGGGCGCTCGGAGGCACTGCGCGCGCTGTGCGAGGCGATCCTGAAGCGCTGCCGTGTCCCGCTTGTTTTGGACGCCGACGGCATAAACGCGTTCGAGGGACATAGTTATCTATTGCGCGAAAGCACTTGTCCCGTTGTTCTGACGCCGCACGACGGCGAATTCCGCCGTCTGGGCGGCATGCCGGACTGTCCCGACCGCGTTCTGGAGGCCAGGGCCATGGCGAGGCGGACAGCCTGTACGGTTCTGCTGAAGGGCCACCGCACCATCGTCACCGACGGCAGGCGGGTATTCCTCAACACGACCGGAAATCCCGGCATGGCGACAGGCGGCAGCGGCGACGTCCTTTCCGGCATCCTCGTCTCGCTGCTCGGCCAGGGCGTTCCGCCCCTGGAGGCCGCCGCGGGAGCCGCCTGGCTGCACGGCGCGGCCGGCGATCTGGCCGCGAGGCGGCTGGGCGAGGCCGGTATGCTGCCGGAGGACATCATCGAGAGGCTTCCGCGACTGCTCAAATAAGCGGGTGATGGCTTGCGCCTGAAAAAAACCGTACTTTCGATGCTGCTGCTGATTTCCCTCTGCGCCTGCCGGAAGCAGGACAGCGCCATGCAGAGAGCGCTCGATTTCCGCAGCGCGCTTTTGGCTGCAGGGGGCTGCTCGTTTGCCGCGGAGGTGACCGCCGACTACGGCGGCACGGTGGAAAAATATTCGGGGACCTGCCGCTGCCGGACGGACGGAAGCGCGGATATGACGCTCACCGCGCCCGAAAGCATCGCCGGCGTGACGGCCAGCGTCTCCAAAGGCGGCGCAAAGCTCTCCTTCGGCGATACGTCGGTCGCGTTCGGCACGCTTGCGAACGGCAATCTTGCGCCGATGGCGGCGCCCTATATTCTGGGCGCGTGCTTTGCGGGCGAGTACATTGAAAGCGCCGGTACGGAGGACGGCTACTGCCACGTCGTCTACCGGAAGGGCTACGACGACACGGAGCTGCGCGTCGACGTATGGCTCTCGGACGAGCCTGCGCCCGTGCAGTGTGAAATTTCCTATCGCGGACAAAAGGCGCTCACCGCCTCGCTGTCCGAGTTTACATATGGATGAGAGGTAACGATGAAAACACTGAAGAGAACCTGGGCGGAAGTATCCCTTGACAATCTGGAGCACAACTACCGGGAGCTCCGCCGCCACATTCCGGAGCACTGCCGCTTTCTCGGCGTGATGAAGGCCGACGCCTACGGCCACGGCGCGGTGCCGCTGAGCCACGCGCTGACGGATCTGGGCGCCGAGTATCTCGCGGTCTCCAATCTGGAGGAGGCGGTGCAGATCCGGCGCGGAAGCATCCGCACGCCCATTCTGATTCTGGGCTACACGCCGCCCGATTACGCGGACAATATGGTATTTCTGGACATCACACAGGAGGTGCACTCCCTCGAGTATGCGCGGGAGCTGGACGCCTCGCTGGCCGGTACCAATTACATTCTGAACGTGCATCTGAAGCTCGATACCGGCATGACGCGGATTGGCTTCTTTGCCTATGACAACGACGCGGCGCTCGGAGAGCTGCTGGAAGTCAGCCGACTGCAGCACTTGCATATTGAAGGTATATTCATGCATTTCTGCGTCGCCGACAGTCTGAAACCGGAGGACCGGCAGTTTACAAAGCTGCAGTTCGAGCGCTTTTCCGCGATGCTGGAAAGGCTGGCGGAGCACGGGGTCCGGCCGGAGATCCGCCACTGCTGCAGCTCGGGCGCGACGCTCCTCTATCCCGAGTACGCGCTCGACATGGTTCGGCCCGGCATCGCCACCTACGGCATGAATCCCTCGGCGGATACGGCGGGCATTCTGGACCTCCGGCCCGTCATGTCGGTCTATACCACCATCGCGCAGCTTCGCACCGTACCAGCCAACACAAGCGTCAGCTACGGCAGGACCTATACCACGCCCTCGGAGCGCCGCGTGGCCGTGCTGCCGATCGGCTACGCCGACGGCCTGTCCCGCGCGCTGTCCGGCAGAGCCGATTTCCGCCTGCACGGGATGCCGGCGCCGATCCTCGGCCGCATCTGCATGGACATGTGCATGGTCGATGTCACCGGGATTCCCAACGTGCAGGTGGGGGACCGGCTCACGCTCTTCGGCTATGACGAGGACGGGACGCTGCTGCCCTGCGAACGGCTTTCGGACGCGCTCGGCACCATCTCCTATGAGACGCTCTGCGGCATCAGCAAGCGCATTCCGCGCATCTATCTCGAGGGCGGACGGCAGTCGGAGATTTTGCAGTATATCGTCTGACCGTTTGAGCCGCCTTTGCATAGTATAATCCCGGGAGCTTTGCCGGCTGTATAATTTCAGCCGCTGCGTGGGAGAATACCAGTAGTTCCGCCGCTGTTTTCCGGCGATGCTACTATTTTTCCGCGGAGTGTGAAGCGAATGGACACAAACGTAAAACGAGGCGACATCTTCTATGCCGACCTCAGCCCCGTCGTCGGCAGCGAGCAGGGCGGCACCAGGCCGGTTCTCATCGTGCAGAACGACACCGGAAACAAACATTCTCCGACGGTCATCGCCGCAGCCATCACAAGTCAGACCGGAAAAGCCAGACTGCCGACGCACATCTCTCTGACCGGACACAATGTCGGTCTGACAAAGGATTCCGTCGTGCTGCTCGAGCAGGTCCGCACCATCGACAAGCGCCGCCTGCGGGAGCACATGGGCCACGTGGACGAGGGCACGATGAACCGCGTGGACTCCGCCATCGCTGTCAGCTTCGGGCTCTCCGGGATGCAATAATCGGGAATACCCAGACAGCCCCCCGCATAGCATATGCGGGGGGCTGTTATCATGGATACTTACGCCATATTCCAAAACCACCAGGCCGTCGGGCAGGCGGCCGTAACAAAAGACGGGCTCTACTGGCTGGTGGACGCCGTGTGCGCGCTCCTGCCGGAAGCGCCGCTGCGGCTCTACGCCCAAACGGGCGCCGCACGGGTCTGCCTGGGCGTACCGGTCCCGGAAAACGGGAAAATCGTACTGCGCCGCCGGCTATCCGCGCGAAGCGCCGCATTCTCACCGGATACGCGCCTATATCTCGGCAAGGACGCCGAACATTCGGATCCGCCGGTTTCCGGCGCGCAGCTTCGCGGGAATACCCTTGCCGCGGCATATCGGGAAGGGGAGCCGCCTCCGATGCTGGAGCACTTCCGTGCTTTCCGTCTGGAGTCGCGGGACGGCGGACTCTGGTGGACGGCGGAGCTGGATGAACAGGGCGTGCCGGTTGAATCCTAGCGCCCTTTGATGACGCCGCCGGAGCATCTCACTGCATCTTTGAGTGTTCACGCACGTTTATGCATATCTTTTCATTGTAATTGTATATTATGATGGCTTCGTCCGGCGGCAGAGCCATCTTTTACTCGGATTCCTTCTCTTTCCATTTCAGTTTGGACAGGGGATTGGCCTCCGCGGCGATTTTGAGGTCGGTATTTTCGATGTGCGTGTAGATCTCGGTGGTGTTGAGGTGCTCGTGGCCCAGCACCTCCTGGAGGGTTTTGAGATCGACGCCCTGGGAGAGCATCAGCGTGGCGGCCGTGTGGCGCAGCTTGTGCGCGGAAAACTGCGTGGAATCCAGGCCGGCTTTTAAGAGATTCTTTTTGACAAGCCGATGCACGGCCGTGATGCTGATGCGGTTTTTGTCGCGGGAGCCAAACAGCGCCCGGTCGTCGGAGAGCTGGATTTGATTGCGTTCGGCAAGGTACCGGTCGATGGCGGCCTTGCAGGACGAGCCCATATAGACGATGCGCTCCTTGTTGCCCTTGCCGACGACGCGGATACGGTCCTCATAGACGTCGCTCTTGTTGAGCCCCACCAGCTCGGAGCGCCGGATGCCGCAGTTGAGAAAGAGCATCAGGATCGCGAAATCGCGCGCCTGATTCGGCCCGGAGACCGCCTCGAGCAAACGTTTGGATTCCTCCAGCGTCAGATATTTCGGTAAACTTTTACGGATTTTGGGAAACTCCAGATCCTTGACCGGGTTTTCCTGAAACTGCTTGGTGCTGACCGTCAGGTATTTATAGAACGACTTGATGGCCGAAAGCTTCCGCGCGCGAGAGGCCGCGTTGATGCCTGTGCCGCCGGAAGCCGCCTCGGGGTTCAGCCGGTCGTTGGAGAGGTACGATAAAAAGTCGAAAATTTCCGTCGTGGTAACCGACCGCAGAAAGTCTGCGTCCACGCCCTTGATGGAGATGTCATCCAGCGGCGTGTCATAAGGCATTTCATTTTTCATCAGTACCATGAACCGCAGAAACATTCGCAGATCAAGATAGTATTCCGATACCGTCAGCCTGGATTGATTCTTGATCGATTCCTGATAGGAAAGAAAGTCGCGCAGAATCAGCGGACACTCAGATTTGCGTTCCATGAAAGCCTCCAACAGTCAGCCAAGCCGCCCAAGGGCCAAACCCGGCCAAATACCTACAGCAGGGTCAAACAGACATTTTTATAATGTTATCATATCACGCCTTGCCTTCCAACGCAACAAAATTTTTATTTTGTTGCGTTGGATTGCAAGCTGCCTTGCATCATTCACTCGTTCAGATGCTTCTTCTTCCCTATAAGAAACCCGCCTGGATTATCCGGGCGGGTTCTTTTATGTTTTTTTGTCAGCATATATGGCAATAACAAATAGATAAGCAGTTATTGAACCGAGGCCGCGCCGCGCTCTGTCGCGGCAAGGCGCGAGGAACACAAAGAAATGAGTTTGCTTTCAATATCTTCGGTTATAGCTTTTGTATGAATAATTGAGTATCCCACACTATTGAATACTTCATCCAAAAACCTATCTCTTTCTTTTCTATCTTCTCTATTATGAGAATTATCGTCTAGTTCAATAATGCATGTTATTGAGAGCTTCTTATCACAAATTACAAAATCAACATGTTTAGATTGAATTTTATATAAATACGTCTTGTAGTGTCGCTGCCCTTTGATTGGTTCAATTAAATCAAGAACACGAACTTTGGGAAATATAAATAGATCATGACTTAAAGCAATAGACTGAAGCTTCTTAAATGCGTAATACTCATTTTTTGAAAGCAAAAATTTTGTTTGATAGGCTTTCGAGTAGTTATAATCGGCTGGCTCATTTGAATTCTCTGGTTGTGAATGATTGGATTTTTCTTTATTTTTGTTTTTCAAGATAAATAATATAGCTGGAGCACTCAGTATTATAATAAAAAATACGAAATAAAGAGATTTCAATTTTCCACTCCCCTATTTTGATTTTTGCTCAATTCCTGCCATATAGTCAATAGAGACATTATAAAACTTGGCAAGTGTAATAAAATGATGCATTGGCAATTCTCTGATCCCATTCTCATAAAGGGCATATTGTTGTCTTGTTGTATTTAGCAGATTTGCAATATCAGATTGATTTAAGTCTCTGTCTTCACGAAGGTCTTTTAATCTTTGGTAAAAATACACTATTATCAGCTCCTTCATTTTGTTATCTTTGCTATAGTTTATCATGAATCCAAATAAATGCTTGACAATGCATCCATACGGGTGCATTATTGCTATATAGGCATCCAAACGAATGCATTCAAATATGAAAGGAAGATAAAAATGGTTAAGGTTATCGGTATCGAGCATCGTCAATACACATCGAAAACAGGATCCATTGTTAAGGGCAGCAACGTCTATTATATCTATCCTCCGGCTGGCAAGCAGGCCGAGCATACAGAAGGCAGCCTTTCGTCTTCCGTGTGGGTATCGGAAGAAATGCTGGAAGTTATGAAGCATGATGGCTTCGGCATCGGTTCCACGGGAAACTTCCAGTATGATAAGAAAGGCAAGTTTTTTCATCTGTCCGGCTTTACCTTCGTGGATGAAGAAAACGGTGAGGTAAAGTAATGCCAGCGGCTGCGGGACAAACAGCATTCGAGTTTGTTCTATGGTCTGACATACTGCTGCGTGTCCAGGCTCTTGAACGTGGATATAAAGAAATCCTGGATACGGCAGCAGTTACTCAGGAATCAGTTGATGCCATCAAAGAAGACCTCGAAGCTATAAAAACAAAGCTCCAAAAAAATCAAGACCTTAATTCCCAGCGTTTCTATGAAATCCAAGAACGAATTAGAAACATTTCGGATAGAGCTTGACACAAATTGCTACTACGACTAAGCAATTTGTGTGTCAGTGTCAAAGGAGGGCTTGTTGTGGGACGTGTCCTGGTTGCTTGCGAACGTTCGCAGACAATTGCAAACGAATTTCGCAGGCAAGGAATTGAAGCGTTTTCATGTGATATTTTGCCCTGTTATGGAGGGCATCCAGAATATCATATAATCGGGGATGCAATTGAAGTTTCCTATAGTGGGAATTGGGATTTAATGATAGCACATCCGCCATGTACATATCTTTCAAATGTAGGCGCGCGCTGGCTGATTAAATCAGGTGTTATAAACCAAGAAAGGTATATGCTTGGCTGCCAAGCAAAAGATTTTTTCTTGTCTCTTTATAACGCACCTATAAAGAGGGTGGCAATTGAAAATCCTGTGCCAATGAAAGTATTCGATTTGCCAATTCAAACACAAATAATTGAGCCGTATTATTTTGACGAGCCATATTCTAAGAAAACATTGTTGTGGCTTAAAAACTTGCCAATATTATTTGCAACAGTATTCAATTATCCTGTAGCGTCATGGACGGTAATAAATAGAAATGCGACTATTCGGTCACAAACATTTCAAGGTATAGCAAATGCTATGGTAGATCAGTGGAAGTGCTACGTTTAGAGGAGTTAAACGGTGATAATGAAAGAGCGTTCCCGTTTGTGGAATGTGCTGCTTTATCCCGAAGACCCTACGCATGTAAAGGCATTGGAGCTTATAAGGGCATCTTTCAATTATGTTGCGATTTGTCACGATAAAGATTTTGACGAAGACGGCAATATAAAGAAAGCCCATTATCACTGTATTTTGAAATTTTCGCAGGCGCGTTGGAATTCTAGTCTTGCAGAGGAATTAGGAATTTCTGCGAATTACATGCAAAAAACAGGCGATTGGGATAGAGCAGCAAAATATTTGCTACATGATGGATGCGACAATAAGCATTTATATGATATTTCAGAGCTTGAAGGACCCCTCTCCCCTGCCGTTCAAAAGGTGCTTGCAAATGATGATGAAAATTGTCGGGTTTTGCAAATACTTGAAATGGTGGATTCTATCGAATCAACCATAACGGTTTCGAATTATGTATATATGTGCTGTCAGAAAGGACTATATGCAGATTGTCGGCGTTTGGGTGTTATCGGTATTACGATTCTTCAAGAACATAATCAAAAATACCAGAAAGGGAAAGAAAATGAATGAATGCCCTTATCAATATTTTGAGTGTTCTTATTGCGAGCCTCATTTGGTTCGCCTGGGCGACAATGTCAAGCTGATTTGTGAATGCAGGTCAGAGGCTGATAATTCAGACTATTGCATATGCGCTATGGAAAGAGAAGAAAGAATCTATGGAAGAAACGATTGTTGAAGCTGCTGCCGACTATTCGGAAATCACTTCACGCCTGGACGTGCTTTGCAATACTCAGATCGCGATTATCTGCTTTCTTGGAATTGCTGTCGGTGCTATGCTCTGCTATGCGCTTTTTAGGTGGCTTAAATGACGTATATAAGCGAATCACTTCTTGCTGACCTTATAACGATAGGTTGCAACGGTGCTGTAGTTGGTCTTGCTGTAATGGCAATTTCATATTGTATTTCTTGGTTGGTCTGTACAGCAATCAAGTTGATACATAAATGTATTATGTGAGAAAGGAGGGAATGCAGTTGCCTATTTCGTTGTTTCTCGATGGCACGGCAACTGTGGGAGGTATGGAAGCTGTAACTACTGCTCTTACCACTGCGTTTACCACCATCGCGGCTGATGTGACGAGTGTCATCACCACCGCGCTGCCGATTCTCCTGCCTGTGGTTGGCATCACCATCGCGGTCTTCTTCGCCGTGAAGTTCGTCAAGCGGATGCTCGGCCGATAATCGCAAACGTGGGGCGGCCTGGATAGGCCGCCTCATTTTATTTTGCTTGATTCATAGGGGTATGGGGTTCCCTATGAAGCAAGCAAAAAAAATGAGGTGAATTAACATGATTACATTGTTTTCTGGCACACCAGGCAGCGGCAAAAGTTTTCATATTGCATCAAATATAGCTCACGGTGCTATATATGGAAAGCAGTACATTTGTAACTTTCCTGTAGATATTGAGAATTATTCTATTCGACTGATTTTCAGACCTATAAAAAATACGAAGCTTTTTAAGAAACTGCCATATGGTCTGACACATGCAAAAATACGGGCGAAGCCCATATATATGGACACGTCCGAAATAACAGTTGATTATCTTATTGATTATGCGCAAAAAAATCATACTGCCGGTAGAGAGGGACAGACAATCGTTGTTATCGATGAAGCCGGCTTAAAGTTTAACTGTAGAGCATTTCGAGACAGTGACAGAATGCCATGGCTGGATTTTTTCGCAAAGCATAGGCATTATGGTTTTGATTTCATTCTTATTTCTCAGTCAGACAGGCAGCTTGACAGGCAAATCAGGTACTGTATCGAACAGGAAAGCAAGCATTACAAGCTGGCAAATTATAACTGGTTTGGCAAGTTGCTTTCATTTGTAGCCGGTGGAGGGCTATTTGTAATTCATAATTTTTGGTACGGATTTAACGGGGAGCGTAACGGCGTTGAAGTCATTCGCTTTAGCAGAAAGGTGGCATCTATATATGATACGCATTATAAATTCTAAGCGGTCTGTCGCGCTTCTGGTGGCCTTATGCGTCCTCTGTGTTTCATGCCTTGCAATTCCTGTTCATGCGACTGGAATTGAAAATGTGGCAGTCCCAGCTATTCAAGCAATCGTTTCTGAAATGATTGGTATGGGATTGGAACGTACTGGCGGTAATGATGCTATGACGGCATTCGCACAGAACATATGTCAGTTGCCAGAAATGGCAAGTTATATCGTTCAGAACGGATCAGATTACTTTGTGAATGCTTTCAAACAAGGATCTCTTTTATTTCTTCCGTATGCAATGATTTCGCTTGTTAGAGATAGATTATTTGCAAAGGGTTCGTTTACAAATGAAACGCCAATTATACTAAGCAAGGATTTTACATTTTATACTGCACCGACAACTATACAAATAAAGAAAGACGGAATATTGAATACGATTCCATGTCCAAATTATGATATATCTGTAAATTATACAATATGTGCTGTTTATAGTGCTATAAATGGTGGAACACAATTTTATGTTTGTGGATATGATAATAACTATTTTAGTAATGTGAATATACATGGTATAAGATATAAATATGTTTACCAAGATTTTTTGGACTTACCCATTGTAGTATCATCAAATGTTGTTGTGTTTGAAAATGTTTCTAATGCGGGTGCAGACAATATAACAGGAATTACGGATTCAACAAATATAAATACAGAATATCAATCAGATTATTCGTTAGGTGTTGTTGCTCCATACGATACTCCAATATCAGAAGGATATGCGACATGGGCGTCTGGTGCAATTACTGTACCAAATTCAGATACTGGTGAGGATGAAACATTTTATCCTGTCGGTGTCGGAAGTACGCTTGAAGGGACGCTAGGACTTACGCAAGAACAAGTATGGAGCGGTGTAACAGATATTACTACTGAAACAACAGATATTGCAACAAACGTCCAGAGTATGAAAGGAACACTTTCTGATGTTCTGGAAAGCGTCAATACAATATCTGATGTTTTTACCACTACGCAAACAGTGTCTTTACCTTTAACTGCTCTTCATTTTGACGAATTGTTTACGCTGTTTCCTTTTTCTATTCCGAAAGACCTAGTGGATTGTATAGGATTTTGGAATGCTGATGCGGATGCACCTACAATAAGCGTACCTCTTCCAAAAACATCTGGCGGCTTCGGAATTCAGAAATATGACGTACCATTTGAAGATATACCAACTGCGTCCGCTATAGTGGCTATTCTTCGCGCAGGGCAAATAATTCTGTTTTGTGTTGGTTTGCTTGTTGTAACGCGAAAGATTACAAAGTGGTGAGAATATGGAAATAAATACTTTGCTGGCAATAATATTGACTTCTTTGTATGACCTCATAAACGGCTTGATTTCGGCTGTTGCTGCTTTCTTGCCGCAGTTTTCGGTTTCACAGTGGGTGCAGTCCTCCATGACTGCGCTGTCGCCTTATCTCGCCGCAGTGAATTATTTCGTACCTATAAGCACTATGGCGACAATTGGTCTTGCTTGGGTTGCTGTCGTTCTTGTGTGGTATGTCGTGCAATTTGTCTTGCGTTTTGTTCAGCTTGGAGCATGAACACAACAAAGGGATTATTTTGTTGCGTTGGATTTGCTTAAGGTTAAAACAGGGGGGATTGCCGGTGGATCCTCCCCTGTTTCTGATTGGAGGCCAATGGCGCGGGAAAAAGGTCCGCACGGAAGGCTGATCTGCCGCAAACGATTCGTTTATGCGCGCGGACAGCTCCTTGCAAAAGCGCGGACGGCGCGGGAACTCTTTTTATGCGGGCTCGCAGGGCTCCGGCTGCCAGTTTTCGCGCGGGAGGCGGGTAAAATGCTCCGTCCGCACCTCGCCGAGCAGCTGACAGACCTTTCCCGATTCGGAATGGTGATAGACAAAGCCGCACTTTTCCTGTACGCGTCTGGATTTCTCATTGCCGTTATAATAGCCGCACCAGACGGCTGTGCAGCCGAGCTCCAGAAAACAGCGGCGCAGCAGCGCGCGGACTGCCTCCGGAATGAGGCCCTGCCCCCAATAGCGTTTTCCGATCCAGTAGCCGAGCTCCGCCTCCGTGTCCATCATCGGCGCGCTGCCGTGCCCTGGCAGCTTGATGCCGACGCCGCCGACCGGTTCGCCGGTCTGTTTCAGCACGACCGCATAGGTCTCCGGCTCCGAGAGGACGCCCTTGATGATCTCGCGGCTGTTTTCCGCCGACGTATGCACCGGCCAGCCTGCGGCGGGGCCCACGTCGGGGTCCTGCGCGAGACGGTACAGCTCCTCCGCGTCGCTTTCGCGCCATGGGCGCAGAATCAGCCGCCGGGTGATGATTTCCATTGTGTTCCGCTCCTTTTTCGCCTTCCGCCGCGGCCTGCTTACCCCAGTCCGTACAACATCCGGTAGATCAGCTTTTTCCATTTATTCGGCGTGGACAGCAGCGTTCCGGTCAGCTCGTCGATGCGGGCTGTCAGCTGTGCCAGCTCTTCCTCGCCGATCTTATGCTGGCTGAAGCGCGCTTTGAGCGCGATCTCCCGCAGCGATTCCTGCTCCGGCTCCCCTGCCAGCCGGGAAAGCCACAGCAGATGGCGGTAGCAGCTCACCGCGCGGCGGTTGGCGGAGCCTTTGCGCAGCATGGCGTTCCGAACGGACATGACGACCAGCCGCCATCCGAAGACCACCGCGAGCACAAGCAGCAGCAGCCATACCCATTTCCAGATGCTTCCGCTTTTTGTCCCGGCCGGTGCTCCGGCGGCAGAGGCGGCGGAGGAGGCGGTCTCCCCTTCCGTCTGCTGCGGCGCGGTCTCCGGCTTCGTTTCCGGCACATCCGGCTTTGTCTGCTCTGGCTTTTCGGTTTCGGCAGCGGCCGGATGCCCTCCGGTCTGTGACGACGTGTCGGGGGGCGTTGGGTCTAGCACCTGCCAGCCGACTCCATTGACATAGTATTCCACCCATGCGTGGGCGTCGTCCTCCGTCACATCCGTCCACTGCCCTGCCTTGGCGTCAACCAGATAGCCGGTGACATACCGCGCGGGTATGCCCGCGCAGCGCAGCAGCACGGCGGCGGCGGTGGCGTAGTGGACGCAGTAGCCGGTGTCGCTCTGGGTGAGAAACCAGACGGCAAAGTCCTCCCCGTCCGGCACGCGCGGCGTGTTCAGGTCATAGGCCGCCGAGTTTTCCACATAGTCGCCGATGAGCTTTGCGTTGGCGTCCACCGTATTGCCGCTGGAAATCGGAATGCCGGAAAGAATCCCGGACAGTGCGTTTTTTGTCTCATCCGGGACAATCAGATAGTTGGCGTATACAAAATCCTCGTAGGATTTGCTCAGATCGGCGCTGTGGCCGCCCGCGGCAAAGCTGACGGAATACTCCACGAGCTGATCGGGATTGGTCACATAGGCGTCCTCCATGACCTCCGCGTTCTCCGGGAGCTTGGTCGGTTTGTAGGGCGTATAGCAGATGGACGCCTTCATGTCGGTTTTGAACTGCAGGACCGCGCTGCTGTCGGTGCTGCCGGAGAGCAGCACGCCGGGCGGGATTGCAGCGCCTTCGTAGACGCTCTTGTCCAGCGCCGTCCAGGAATTGCTCGTATAGGTCGCCAGCGAATCCGCGCGCAGATGATAGATCGCGTCAATCCCGGAATAGATCTGCATGACGTGCAGGCCGGTTTTGGACTGCGGGCCGACGCGGTTGAGGTTGACCTTGGTGACGCTGGAATCCCAGACGCGGCTGCCGAGCGTGCTGGGCGTGAACGGCGAGACGAGCTCCAGATGTCCGGTTTCCTTGTTCATGCGGAAAAAGGACAGCTTGTCGATCGTCTTGCTCAGCTTCGACTGCATCGAATCCGACCACTCGGCGCGCTGGTAGGTCGACGGCGAAACAGCGGCTGCCAGCAGACCGACGAGCAGCAGGACCGGCAGCAGCAGCCGCAGCGTCAGCCGGTCGGCGGGAGCGCCCGCGTGATACCGAAGGGTCTGCGTGAGAAGAAGCAGGCACAGGGCTGCCGTCAGCAGCAGCACAGCCCACCAGGCCGGCGCCGTCTCCACGATCACAAGGCACACAATGAGCTGCGGAAGGCTGACCGCCGCGACGATCCAGATGCTGAGCCGGTGGGAGACAACCCACGCCGTGACAAGCGCAAAAAAGCCTCCCAGCAGGCAGAAATATGCCGTTGCCTCCGCGCCGTCTGGCTGATTGGGCACCAGCACGGTTTCGGAGATGCTGTCGAACGGGATCGCATACTGCTTTGTCACGGCGTCCAGCGCAACGCTGAACGCGGCGAAAAGCCGGTCCCATTCCAGATACATCGCGGCCGCCAGCACAAGCGCCAGCGCACACAGCGCGATCCAGGCCCTTTTTAAAGAGAAGATCAGCGCGCAGACCAGCGCCGCCAGCGCGCAGAACAGCAGGACGGCGGCCGTATTGACCGGAATGGAAAACGCGGTGACGGGACAGAAGACCGTGCCGGCGGAAACGGCTGCCGCAAGCAGAAACGCGCTGAAAAAGCGATTCATAGACGGTTTGCTGTTCATGACGCCGTCACCTCCTGTCCGGCGGGGCGGATGTGGTAGCGCCAGTCGGCGCGCGGAAACGGATGTTCGGCGATGGACGGCGTGCCGTCCTGGAGTCGGGTATCGAACAGGCCCCGCAGGAGCTCCTGCAGCTCCTCCTCCTTCGTGATGGCGGCGCCCATCGGCTCGAAGCTGCCGGGGTCCAGCCAGCAGACGCTGTGCGCGACCTCGTGCGCAAGGAGCCACCGGGACAGCCAGAAGAGCGTGTCAAACGTCTCGTCAAGCTGCTGCCGGGAGCCGGAGAGGTCGAACGTCAGCAGCACCTGTCCCCTGTCGGGCTCCTGCGCTTCACGCACAATGAGCTTGTCCGTCTTGGCCGAAAGCTTCCAGTGGATGTCGCGCATGGAATCGCCGGGGCGGTACTCGCGCATGTCGTGGATCTCGGAAAAACCGCCGCCCTTTTTGGGCCGGTAGGAGCGCGACTGGAACTGGCTCAGGTTCGGAAGCGGGTCGGGCGGGGCCGCCTTCGGCGCGACGTACAGCACCGGAAGCGCCGGCAGGCGCAGGCGCAGAGAGAACAGCCCCAGATAGTCGTAGACCCTCCCCTTCTCGAGCGTGCAGGCAAACGCCCCGCAGTGCGCCGTGGGAAGCGAGAGCTGGTCGCGCAGCCCGTCGGCCAGCACCAGCTTTCGCCGCGCCAGCTCTCCCGTCATCCGGTCGGCGGCCAGAAACTGAAACGAGAAAACCGGAGCCGGAAGGCGCGAACCGCATGCACAGGAAAAGTGCACGCAGGCCGTTTCCCCGCGCGCGCAGGTATCCGGCATCTCGGCCGTCAGGCTGAGTCTGCGCATCGCAGGCAGACTGCAGAGAAAGGAAAACGGCGGCAGGCACAGCGTCAAAAGCAGCAGGTACCAGGAGAACCAGCCCGTATAGTACGTATGGAACGCCGCTATGCCGGCGAGCGCCGCCAGATAGAGCAATCTGTTCTTCAGCATGGCCTTACAGCTTTGGCGCGGGAATCCTGCCGAGAATCTCCTCCAGGAGCTGATCGGCGGTGATCCCCTTGGCGTCCGCCTCCGGCGCGAGCAGCAGCCGGTGGCTGACGGTGTTGAGAAAGACGGTCTGCACGTCCTTGGGAATGATAAAGTCCCGGCCCTGAATGTAGGCGACGGATTTCGCCATCGCGGTGACCGACAGCGTGCCGCGGGGGCTGGCGCCGCGCAGGATCATGGGGTGCGTGCGCGTCGCGCCGATGAGCGAGACGATATAATCGACGACCTCCGTCTTGGCATAGACCGCGGCGGCCTGATCCTGCATGGCGATCAGCTGCTCCTTCGACAGAACGCGCTGCACCTGCTCCAGCGGGTTGCCGCCCTGCCGGTCGAGCACCATCTCGCGCTCGTCCTTCGGCTCGGGATAACCGATGGACAGCCGCACGGTAAACCGGTCCATCTGGGAGTCCGGCAGCAGCTGCGTGCCGGAGGCGCCGGTCGGGTTCTGCGTGGCGAAAACGAGAAACGGCCGCGGGATGACATGGCTAACACCGTCCACCGTGACCTGCCCCTCTTCCATGGCCTCCAGCAGCGCCGACTGCGTGCGCGAGGTCGCGCGGTTGAGCTCGTCCGCCAGAAACAGGTTGCAGAGAATCGCGCCCGGCTGATAGCTCATCGCGCCGGATTCCTTGTCATATATGGAATAGCCCGTGATGTCGGACGGCAGCACATCCGGCGTAAACTGCACGCGGCCGTAGTCGAGCCCCAGAGCCCGTGAAAAGGCCAGCGCAATCGTCGTCTTCCCGACGCCGGGGATGTCCTCCAGCAAAATATGTCCGCGGGCCAAAATGACCGTCATAATCCAAATCAGAACGCGGTCCTTACCCACGACCGCCTTCTTTACTTCCGCCAGAATCTGACTCGTTCGATTCAATCCGGTTCCCCTCCTGTGTTCGTTCGTATCTTTCATAGTATAGCAGAGATTTCTGCAATTTCCAGTCTAACAAAAAATTCCCTGCGCAGTCCTGAAAAATTCTGAATTCTTCAAGGCGGATGATTCCCCATTTCTTTGATTTCCAGTCTTTTATCAATCGGCGCCCGCGGCATTCCGGACGGACGCCGGCACGCGCCAAAACGCCGCATTTGTTTTTCAGCGGGGCAAAAATGCTTATTTACTTTGTCGGTGCCCTGCGGTAAAATGAAATCAAATTTAGATAGACAGGGGTGTTTTCCATGGATAATGCAGTCAAGCGAATCGGTGTTCTGACCTCCGGCGGCGACGCGCCCGGCATGAATGCGGCGGTGCGCTCTGTCGTTCGTTCGGCACTTTTCCGGGGCATCGACTGCGTCGGTATCCGGCGCGGCTACAACGGACTCATCAGCGGTGATATTTTCCGTCTGGACATGGCCAGCGTCAGCCACATCATCAACCGCGGCGGCACGATCCTCTACACCGCCCGCAGCGATGAGTTCCGCACGCTTGAGGGCCAGAAAAAAGCTGCCGCGATCTGCAAGCTGCTGGGGCTGGACGGCATTGTCGCCATCGGCGGAGACGGCACCTTCCGCGGGCTCCTCGAGCTGTCGAAGCTGGGCGTCTCGGTCGTCGGCATCCCTGCGACCATCGACAACGACATCGTCTGCACCGACTATACCATCGGCTACGACACCGCTGCCAATACCGCTGTGGAGGCCATCGACCGTCTGCGCGACACGATGCAGTCGCACGAGCGCTGCTCCGTCGTGGAGGTCATGGGCCGCAACGCGGGCCACCTGGCGCTCTACGTGGGTCTTGCCGTCGGCGCGACGGCCGTTCTGGTCCCGGAAAAGGGCTACGACTTCAACCGCGATATTGTGGAAAAGATTCGCCAGGCCCGTCTGAACGGCTGGACGCACTTCATGATCGTCGTCGCCGAGGGCGCGGCCAGCGCCATGGAGATCGGCAGCCAGATCCATGAGGAGCTGGGTCTCGACCCGCGCGTGACGATTCTGGGCCACATTCAGCGCGGCGGCACGCCTTCCGCGCGCGACCGCGTCATGGCGACCAGAATGGGTTATCACGCCGTCCAGGCTCTGGCCGAGGGGAAGACGAACCGCGTCATCTGCGCGAAGAACGGCGGTATGGTGGACATCGACATCGTCGAGGGCCTGTCCATGAAGAAGGGCCTCAACGCGCAGCAGTACGAGGTCCTCGAGGCCATGACCGGCATCGACGGCTGAATGAAATAAAAAAGGGCTGTGAAGAAACGGGCGCACCCGCCCTGTTCCTTCACAGCCCTTTTCATTTTTTATTATGCCTTTGGGTGATACTTGTTGTAGACCGCCTTCAGGTTCTGCTTGACAAGCTGCGCGTAGACCTGCGTCGAGGAGATGTCGCTGTGGCCGAGCATCTCCTGAATGGAGCGCAGGTCCGCGCCGTTCTCCAGCAGATGGGCCGCGAAGCTGTGCCGCAGGGTATGCGGCGTGATGTCCTTGTCGATCTGCGCTTTCTCCTGATAGTATTTGATGATCTTCCAGAAGCCCTGGCGGGACATGCGCTCGCCCGATACGTTGACAAACAGGGAGTGCTCGGCCGGATTGGCGATCATTTTGGGCCGGATCTGCTCCATGTAGTCGTTCAGTGCCTGAACGGCCTCGGGATAGAGCGGGATGATCCGCATCCGGCCGTTTCCCTCGCAGCGGATAAAGCCGCCGGAGATGCTCACGTCATCGGCGTTGAGACCGATCAGCTCGCTCACGCGGATGCCGGTGGCATACAGCACCTCCAGCATCGCCTTGTCGCGATAGCCCTTCATATCGGTGCATTTCGGCTGCTCCAGCAGAAGCTCGACCTCTTTTCCGGTCAGTATCTGCGGGAGCTTTTTTTCGGCTTTTTCCACGTGGATGTTATGTACGGGGTTTTCCTCGATCTCATCCTCGCTCAGCGCGAACAGATAGAGACTTTTCAGCGACGCCAGGCAGCGGGAAACGGTCGCGGGCGACTTCCCGTGGTCGTGCAGCCACTGCATGTAGTCGCTGATTGTGTCCTGGTCGGCCTCCAGAAGCTCGACGTCGGCCGCCTGAAGATACTGCGCATACTGATGGATGTCCCGCATATACGACGATACGGTGTTATCCGATGCGTGTTTGATATGAATGAGATACTCCTCATATCGTTCAATCAAGTTGGCCATACGAACGTCCTTCCAAATTTCATGAGGTCAGAATAGAGATGCCGGGAGCTGTGCGGACAGCCACGACAGCGCCAGCGCCGCGGGGATCGCGAGCAGCGCCACCGTCAGATCGCCGCGCCGCTGCTCACTGTCCGGTTCACGCCGAAACAGCCCGGCGGAACGCTTGAGGGCATGGATGCTGAGCAGCATGGTCAGCGGCAGCGTGAGAGCCGCATAACAGCAAGCGGCCCAAATACATCCGCTGCCGGAGCAGCACGTGAACCAGATCGCAAAGCAGTCGCCCAGAAGCAGACCGCGAAGAAAAATCAGAAGAGGCACGAGCAGCAGCCCCAGCCGCGTAAAGCCAAACGCATAAAACAGCAGCCAGAACCGCACCGTCCGCAGAAGCAGGAAAGCAAAATGCGGTCTGCCCTGCTCCAGCAGGCGATTCACATAGCCGGCCGTCCACTCCGGGGCGTCTGCGGTGCCGCGGATGCCCAAACAGGCGCCCGCCGCGCAGCCCAGCAGAAAGAAGACGGTAAAGATCAGGCAGCCCGCCCGACTTTGGAAATTTTGAATAAAAAAGTTCTCGGTTTTTTGACGCATGAAAATCCCTCCCCCATTCACGAAGTATGAGGGAGAAGCCGGATTCAGAACGCGCCGGGATTATGAAGCGTTCGTTATTTCTACCGCTTCAAAATTTGGAAGTGTCACTAATATAACGCAAACATTCCGGAATTTCAAGGAAAATCCCCGCTTTTTGAAAAGTTTGTTGATTATGACAAGATATTATGTTAATGGTATTATGTTAATTACGAAACCGGATGCCTCTGTGTCGGCGGCAAAGGGAGGCCCGGAACACCAGATGTGGTATTCCGGGCGGCGGGCATGCCTCAAAATGTTGCTTTTGCAGGATTTCCTGCATCTTAAAAGTCGCTATGTAAATATAATTTACCCGGTTACAAAATGCATCAGTTCTTTCATCTTCTACGCGGCTGCGCGCCCCGTTTCCGCCGGCCAGTCAACAGGAAGGCCGCCAGGACCGCGAGGATCGCCGGCGCTGCGAGCCAGAGGCTGTTTTGGAAGCCTCCCGGGATAAAGGCGAGATGGACAAGCAGAATCACCGCGAGATAGAGCGCGCAGCTCAGCAGCATCCACAATAGCCGCCTGTCCGATTTTCCCACCGCAATACTGCCGGACAGCATTGCCAGAAAGACGCAGACCCCGCCGCAGAATGGAAGGCCTGACTGCGGCAGCGTGCCGGAAAGAACCAGCGCCGCTCCCAGCGCGCAGAAACCTGCCGTCAGAATGAGCGCCAGCAGACTCCCCTTCCAGACCGCCGAGACGCCGTTTTCTTTTTGCTTTGTTTTTTTCATGACCGTTCCCCTCCCGCTCTCATCGTATGCGCGCGTTCTTCCGGTCAGAAGAAAAAAGACGCGCCGCGAAGCAAAATGTTCGCGGCACGTCCAATATGCGATATCGGTTTACTTGTCCTGCTTTTTCTTTTCCTTTTCAGCCTTTTTTGCGGCGAGCATGGCGGCCTTTTCCTTGGCGGCTTCNTTNTCGGCGNNNTTGTTGGTGGANACGGCAAACTTNGCNAACTCNANNCGGACNCGGTCGGCGCTGGTNTCGAGAACNAGNGNATCNTCCTTGATGGNNACNANNTCGCCGANNACNCCGCCGATGGTCGTGATGTTATCGCCGACCTTGAGCGAGTCGCGCATGGCCTGCGCATCCTTCTTCCGCTTGTTTTCCGGACGGATTAGGAAGAAGTAGAAGACGGCAACCAGGACGACGAGCATGACGATCGTGGAAGCACCGCCGGCGGTGCTGCTTGCGGTATCGGTCAAAAATAGGAACATTTCATTTCCTCCGTTCAATAGTCTTGCATTATTATATCGGTACTGCGCGCAGTTTTCAAGTCGCGGACGCAATTTTCCGATGAACAAATTGTTAAATCGTTCCGGGTTCAGATTTTCCGGTCCAGCTTTTCCGAATATTCCTCCCGAAAATCGGAAAAAGCGTCCGCGTCGATGGCGCTGCGGATTTTTTCGGCCAACTGATTATAAAAATACAGATTGTGCATGACGCTCAGGCGCATGGCCAGCATCTCCTCGGCCTTGAACAGGTGGCGCAGATAGGCTCTGGAATAGCGCCTGCACACGGGGCAGGTACACGCCGGATCGACGGGCCGCTCATCCCGCTCGTACTTCGCGTTCTTCAGATTGATCGCGCCCTGCCAGGTGAAGAGCCTGCCGTGTCTTGCGTTGCGGGCCGGCATCACGCAGTCGAAAAAGTCGATCCCGCGCGCGACGCCCTCGATGATGTTGGACGGCGTGCCGACGCCCATGAGATACCGGGGCTTGTCCTTCGGCATGTGCGGCTCCACGACGTCGAGGATGCGGTACATGGTCCCGGTGTCCTCCCCTACCGCGAGGCCGCCCACCGCATAGCCCGGCAGATCGAGCTTCGCGATCTCGTTCATGTGCCAGACGCGCAGATCCTCGTAGGTCGCGCCCTGGTTGATGCCCCAGAGCTGCTGTCCGGGGTTGACCGCGCCGGGCAGCGCATTCAGCCGCGCGAGCTCGTCTTTGCACCGGATCAGCCAGCGGGCGGTGCGCTCGCAGGAATCCTTGGCATACTGGTACGGGGCGGGGTTTTCCACGCACTCGTCGAACGCCATGGCGATGTCGGAGCCCAGATTCGACTGGATCTGCATGCTCTGCTCCGGCCCCATGAAAATGCGCCGTCCGTCGATGTGGGAGGCGAAGGTGACGCCCTCCTCGCCGATCTTCCGCAGCTTTGCCAGCGAAAAGACCTGAAAGCCGCCGGAATCGGTCAGGATCGGGCCGTTCCAGGTCATAAAGCGGTGGAGCCCGCCCATGTCCCGCACTACCTCGTCGCCGGGCCGCAGGTGCAGATGATAGGTATTGGAGAGCTCGACCTGCGTGCCGATATTCTCCAGATCGGCCGCGCTGAGAGCTCCCTTGATGGCGCCCTGCGTGCCGACGTTCATGAACACCGGCGTCTGCACCGTCCCGTGCGGGCAGGTGAACACGCCGCGGCGGGCTTTCTGTTCCTGTTTAATGAGCTGAAACATCGGTTACTCCTCGTCTGTCAGATATGCCAGCAGCAGCGCGGCGTTGTTTGCAAGCGCGTCGATATGCGTGCGCTCATAGTGGTGCGTGGCGTCCACGCCGGGGCCGATGCAGGCGAAGTTCACATCGGCGCCGCGGACGGCGGCCATGCTCGCGTCGCTGCCGTAGCGGTGGTGCACGTCCACGCGGAAGTCGATCCCATTTTCCCGCGCCAGGCGCTCCAGACGGCTGCGGAAGCGGTAATCGTACGGCGAACGGCTGTCCTTGGCGCAGATGGTGACGCAGTGCTCGTCGGAGGTGTGCCCGAGTCCGGCCGTGCCGATGTCGAGCGAGAGCATCTCCGCTGTTTTCGGCGGAATGTAGGAGACGCCGTGGCCGACCTCCTCGTAATTCGCGACATAGAAATGCGTGGTGTGGGCTGGCGTCCGCCCTGTTTCAACGAGCAGGCGCAGCACGGCGAACATCACCGCGACGCACGCCTTGTCGTCCAGGTACCGGCTTTTGATATAGCCGTTCGGAAGGAACACCGTGCGCGGCTCAAAGCAGACGAAATCTCCGACCGCGACGCCGAGCTTCTGCGCGTCCCCGGCAGTTTTGACATCCTCGTCCAGCCGGATCTCCATGTTTTCCTCGGTGCGGACAGCTTCGCGCGCCTCATCGGGAAAGTTGTGGACGGAGGGCTTTTCATACAGCAGCGTGCCGGAGATCCGCCCGCCGCTCTGTGTGCGGACGAAAAGGTTTTCGCCCTCGTAGGTGATCCAGCTGCAGCCGCCGATGTTCGTCACGCGGAGCCGGCCGCCGGGCAGGATCTCGCGCACGATCGCGCCCAGCGTGTCGATGTGCGCGTTGACGAGCACCTGGTCCTCGTCGTCTTTGCCGGGCAGCGTGACGTATGCTGCGCCCTTGCGCGTCCTGTGCGCCGTCAGGCCCAGCGCTTCAAATTCCCGGACGGCGAAGTCCATCGCCTCTTCCGTGTCCCCGGTCACGCTCGGAATCTCCAGACATGATTTCAGAAAAGCCAGCATCCGGCTCTGATCGATTTGTTCCATGATATCTCCCCTGTTCCGGCCGCGCGCGCGGCACGCTTTGATTATCTTCCCGCAGCGCCCGCAAGTCAATAGAAAAAAACGCTCCCCGGAAAATTGCAGTTGCGCGCGGACGAATTTTACGCTATTGTAGTGGACAGATCAATGATTCGGGAAAGGGGATCTTCCGTATGACCGGTATTCTGCTGCTTTCCGCCGCCGGCCTCGCCGCCGGTCTGTTCCTGCCGGAGCTCACCGAAGCCATCTGCAGCGTCAAATTCCGCCGAAAGAACCGGGAGCTGACGCCGGACGCCCGGTATTCCTCCTGGCCCGTGCGGCTGCTGCTCGCAATACTGAACGCGGCCGGCTGGGGCTTTTTCATGTACGCGGCCGGTTCTGCCGCGCAGATCTGCCTTTCGTGCCTGATCTGGTACGTCAGCATCCTCATCGGGGCTGTGGACGCGCGCGTCCGCCTCGTTCCGAACGAACTGCTGCTCATCCTCGCCGCGGCGGGCGTCGCCCAGCGGCTCGTGCTGGCCGGGTGGGAGGGCCTCGTCTCCTCCGCGATTTTCATGGTGGTTCTCATGGTGTTCTTCGTCTCGGCGGCAAAGCTGATCGGCGGGCTCTGGTGCGTCGGCGCGGGCGACGTCAAGCTCGCGGGCGCGCTCGGCCTGGTGCTCGGCTATCCCGTCATCCTCGCGGGCGTGCTCGTGATGGCGGTTTCCATGGTTCTTTTCTGCGGCGTCGGTCTGCTCACAAAGAAGCTTTCCAGGACCGCGATGATCCCGCTGGCGCCGTTTCTCAGCCTTGGCATGCTCGCCGGTCTGGTCTGGATCTGTCTTTCCTGACGCTCATGCGTCTCTTTGCAGGATAAAACTGTAAAATCGAAAAAAATATTTTAAAAACCTATTGCATTTTTAAAAGTCCTGTGTTACATTTTGTATGTAAGCAAAACACAATGTAACTTTTCCAAGTGAATAATGTGGCAAAACGGCTGAAAAGCCGCGACGCAAAGCTATAGGGCCTGTTCCTGATCTTGGGATGGCAGCCAGTTGCAAATTTGGCTGCATCCGTGATCTCTTTTTGAGACTGCGGATGTTTTTTACCTCCCTCCCTGTCGCTTTGCATGAAACCGCCGAAAACAGATGGGTTCGCCCCATTGTTGAGGATAAAGAAGGCAGACATAAAACGACAGATTAAAAGGGAGGAAAATTTTTATGAAAAACTTTCTCGCATGGCTGAAGGACGAAGAGAGCGGCCAGGGCATGGTCGAATACGGCCTGCTGATTGCGCTCATCGCCATCGTTGTCGTCGCCGCGCTGCTCGTGCTCGGGCCGGCGATCAAGAAAAAGTTCAGCGATACCAGCGTCCAGCTCGGCGGCTCAGCAGCTACTTAATAAGCATTATATCAGTGCTTCCGCCCGGCGATATTTCTGCAACCGATTCAGAAGCGGAAAGCCAGACCTTCGGCTCTTTGTCGGGGGCCTGGCTTTTTTCAAAGGAGGCGAGCTCAAAATGCGTCTGAAAAGTGAAAAGGGGCAGGCCATGGTGGAGTTCGCGCTCGTGCTCCCGATCCTCATCCTGCTGCTCTGCGCCATCATGGATTTCGGCTGGATCTTTTTTCAGAAGATCCTGGTCACAAACGCAGCCCGGGAGGCCGCCCGGTATTCCGCCGTCCATCTGTACGACGACGGCACAGTCAACGCCGCCGACACGACCGCGGCGCGTACCGTGGCGCTGGGCAGCTCATCCGTGCTGCCGGACGCCCTGACCGCCTCGCTCACCGTCTCGGACNGGGCTGTCACCGTCACCGTCACCTCGCCCGCCGCCGTGATCACCGGACTTACCTCCTCCTTTTTCGGCGGCAGCACCGTCAATCTCACCGCCTCCAGCACCATGCGGTACGAAACCTGATAACCCGGGGCAACACCGCACAATGCACGGCGAACGCCTGAAGTGCGGCCTTGCTTGGCTTGCATCTTTCCCGTCATATGCGCCAAAAATGCTCGTAAATCCGCAAAGGATTCGCTGCGCTTTTTGATACCTCTGACGAAAAATCTGACTGCGCAATTCCGCACTTTGCATTGTGCGGTGTTACCCTGGAATTTTCCGCGCCCGACGGCGCGTAAGCCATATGAAATCCGACTCTTCATCACCCGAACGGGAGGCCTTTGCCCATGAAAAAAGTGAAACTGATCGCGATTCTGGCCGCCGCTGCGACGGGGCTGCTGCTCTACTTCTTCCTGAACCGGGCGAGCCAGCCGAAGGAGATTCCCACGACGAGCGTCGTGACGGCCGCCTCCGACATCGCGGAAAACACCGTCATCACGGCGGACATGCTGCAGACCGTCTCCGTCCCCACGGCGGCGGTGTTGTCAGACGCGCTCACCAATCCGCAGGATGCCGTCGGCAAGGTCACGAATTCCGAGGTGCTGGCGGGCGAGCAGCTGCTCTCCCGGCGGCTCGTGGATGTGGTCGTCGAGCAGGCGGGCGGCTCGCTTTCCTATGTCGTCAAGAGCGGCATGCGGGCCATGACCATCTCCGTCACGGAGACGAGCGGCCTGTTCGGCATGCTGAAGCCCGGCAACCGCGTGGACGTCGCGCTGCTGTATGAAGCGGAGTTCGAGAAACCCGGCGTATCCGACACCGGCGAAGCCACGACGGAAAAGACCACAAAAATGACGTCGCGGCTTCTTCTGCAGAACGTCGAGGTGCTCGCGGTGGGCAATGTCATGGACAAGGCAGGCACCACGGAGCAGTACACGAACGTCACCGTGCAGCTGTCTCCCGAGGACGCGCTGCAGCTCGAGCTGGCGCAGAGCGTCGGCAGCGTTTCCCTGCTGCTGCGCTCCCCCATCGACGCCGACAGCGCCGAAACGCAGACGATTGACACGGACATCCTGCAGCCGGCAAAATGACGGCGCTTCGACGCTTCAAAGGAGTGATGACATGAAAATCAAAATCATGCTGATCAGCAAGGTCGAGCGCACGCTCTCCGCGCTGCGCGCGATGATCCGGGACGAGGAGCTTGTGATCATCTCCGAGTCGCCGGGCGGCGAGGCCGCCATCGACAACATTGAGAACATCGGACCCGATATGATCATCCTCTCTCTCGGCACGGGCGACCCCGACACGCTCAGCCTGGCCGAGCGCGTGCTTCTCTACCGCCCGAAGACGTTTGTCGTGCTCGTTTCGGAGTCCATGGATATGGACGTCATGCAGAGCGCCATCCGCATCGGCGCGCACAATCTGACGGAGTTTCCAAGGGACGCCAAGGCCTTCGCGGAGTATCTGAAAACCGTATACAACAACGAGTCCACGCGCCTGAACGCCGTCACCGACAATAAGCATCTGGCCTGGATGTCGCGGGTCATCACCGTGTTCGGCTCCAAGGGCGGGCTCGGCAAAACCACGATCGCCACCAATCTGGCCGTCAAGCTGGCGCAGAGCAAAAAGAAGGTCGCGCTGGTCGATCTCGATCTGCAGTTTGGCGACGTCTACATCTATATGGACCTCGAGCCGAAGGACACGATCGCGGAGCTGGTGCAGGAGGTCTTTGTTCCGAACATTGACTCGGTGCGCAGCTATATGATGGTGCACTCGTCCGGCGTGCACGTGCTCTGCGCGCCGAAAAGCCCCGAGTATGCGGACGTGGTGTCCGCCGAGCGCATCCAGAGCCTGCTGCGGCTGCTGCGCTCCTATTACGACTATGTCATCGTCGATACGCCGCCAACGTTCGACGACGTGACGATCACCGCCATCGAGGCTTCCACGACGGTGCTGTTTGTGACGGGGCTGGACATTTCCATTCTGAAAAACTCCAAGCTCTCTATCTCCCTGCTCACCTCTCTGCAGCAGAAGGACAAGGTGCGTATCGTCGTCAACCGTGCGGTCGAGATCAACACCGTCACGATGTCCGACGTGCAGAGCGTCATCGGCTGCCCGATCTGGGCCAAGATCCCCAGCGACTACAAGGTTGCCGTCTCCGCGCTGAACCGCGGCATTCCCTTTGTCATCGGGGAGCCGAACAGCAAGCTGAGCCTCGCCATCGGCGACATCGCCAAGCTGCTGATCTCGGGTGCGGACGACTTCGACATCCAGAAGCTGTCGCCAAAGGAACAGAAGAAATTTCTCAAACGATACCGGCAGACGCAGAAACGCGCGCTGCAGTGAGGAGGTGACGCGCCGTGACGCTCATGGAACGGCTGGAAAAGCAAAAGACCGCGGTCCCGCAGGAGGCGCCGAAGCCCGGCTTGCCTTCGCCCGCGCAGACCGCGCCGGTCATTCAGGACGAGTACGCGCCGCTGAAGGAATCGCTGCACAACGAACTCATCGACTATCTCAACCGCAACACGGGAGACAAGCTGCTCTCCGGCACCGCGCTCGAGGATTTCTACAGGAATGCGATCGAGAGCCTGATCAACGCCAAGGGGCTGAACATCTCCCGCACCGAGCGGCAGAAGATCGTCAAGGACGTCTACAACGACGTGATCGGTCTGGGCCCGCTGGAGCCGCTGCTCGAGGACAGCGACGTCACGGAGATCATGGTGAACGGCCCCATGAGCGTCTACGTGGAGCGCAAAGGCCTTATCGAGCTGACCTCCACGCGCTTTCGGGACACCGAGCACCTGATGAACGTGATCGGCCGCATCGTCTCCTCCGTCGGCCGGCGCATCGACGAGGCCAGCCCCATGGTGGACGCGCGTCTGGCCGACGGCAGCCGTGTCAACGCGATCATCCCGCCCGTCTGTCTGAGCGGTCCGACGCTCACGATCCGAAAATTCTCCAAAAATCCGCTGACCGTCGCCGATCTGGTGCGGTTCTCCTCGGTCTCACCGCAGATGATGGCGTTTCTGGAGGCCTGTGTCAAGGGACGGCTCAACATGATCGTCTCCGGAGGCACCGGCAGCGGAAAAACGACGCTGCTCGGCGTCCTGTCCGGCTTTATCCCCGAAAATGAGCGCATCGTGACCATCGAGGACGCCGCCGAGCTGCAGCTGCGGCAGGCGCACGTCGTCACGCTCGAGGCCCGCACGGCCAACATCGAAGGCACCGGCGCCGTCACGATCCGCGATCTCGTGCGCAACGCCCTGCGTATGCGTCCCGACCGCATCATCGTCGGCGAGGTGCGTTCCGGCGAAACGCTGGACATGCTGCAGGCCATGAATACCGGCCACGACGGGTCCATGACCACCGCGCACTCCAACAGTCCGCGCGATCTGCTGTCCCGTCTGGAAACGATGGTGCTGATGTCCGGCATGGAGATGCCGGTCAAGGCTATCCGCGAGCAGATCTCCTCCGCGCTGGACGTAATCGTCCACCAGGCGCGCATGAAGGACGGCACAAGAAAGATCGTCAACATCACCGAGGTCGTCGGGATGGAGGGCGATACCATCGTGCTGCAGGACATCTACAATTATCATTCGGAGGGCATGGATACGCTCGGCATGATGAAGGGCAGTTTCAAGGCCACCGGCGTCCGGCCCAATTTCATCGACAAGCTCATTTCCTCCGGTGTGCTCGTCCGGGACGACTGGTTCCGGAGCTGACCGAAAACCGCCGCGCCGCGGCAGATTGGAGTGTGCGCCATGCTGATAGCAGGCCTTTGTCTGGCAGGGGGAGTCCTGATCTACTGCATTTTTTTCCTCCTGTTTGACAATTCCAAAAACGACCGCGCCGCCGAGCGGCTGCACGCGCTGCAGAGCAAGCAGAGCATGGACGCGATCTATCAGCTCATGCTTCAGGAGAAAAAGGAAAAGCGCCGCAGAGAGAGCCGGCAGCTGATCAAGGTCAGCAAGCAGCTCGAGGACCTGCTCGCCATGTCGGGCGTCCGTCTGGCTGCGAAGGAGTATCTCTACGGCTGGGCTGCGTTCACCTTCATCCCGACGCTCATTCTCTATTTGTGCGGCGCGCATTTTTTGACCATCATCGCGGGCGGTCTTGTCGGCTTCGTCATCCCTCCCCTCTTTGTCCGGCAGTCAAGAAAAAAACGGCGGCAGCAATTCAACCTGCAGCTCGGCGACTGCCTCGTCATCATCAGCAACTGCCTGCGCTCCGGCTTCTCCTTTCAGCAGGCCATGGCGAGCATCGCCGAGGAGATGCAGCCGCCCATCTCCATCGAGTTTGCCCGCGTGCTGCGGGAAATGAAATTCGGCGTCAGTCTGGAGGCGGCGCTCGAGCACATGTCCGAGCGCGTTCAGAGCGATGAGCTGGATCTGATGATCTCCGCCGTCCTCACCTCCGCGCAGATCGGCGCGAACCTTGTGGACATTCTCGAGGTCTGCACCTCGACCATCAACGACCGCATTAAGATCAAAGACGAGATCCGCATCCTGTCGGCGCAGGGACGCATGTCCGGCCTCATCCTGTCGCTGCTTCCGGCCGTGATCGCGCTCATTCTGATGTTCATCAACCCGACGTATCTGACCTCCTTTTTTGAAAGCGCGACCGGAAAAGCCATGATTGTGCTTGGTCTCTGCATGGAGGTCACCGGCTTTTTCGTCATCCGGAAGGTCGTCGATGTCCGCTATTAAGGGGGTGCGGAGATGCTGCTCTACCTGATTGTCTTTTTGGGCATGCTTGCCGTCTACAGCCTGATCGCCGCGCTCTTCTCCGAGCGCGGCCGCCGCCGGGACGCCGTGCGGAACCGGATCGGCGAACTGACCGGCGATCCGAAGGACAAATTCACACTCGACGAGGAGCTGGAACAGCCGTTCCTCGACCGCTTTGTCAAGCCGCTTGTCAGCTCCTTCGCCTCGTTTGCCTCGCGGCTAGTCCCCAAACGGCTGAAAAACGCCGGGAACCAGCGCGCGCAGGAAAAAAGCCGCCGGGACGCGCAGCTGCGCAAAACCCTCAACATGGCGGGGTTGGCCATCTCCCCCGCCAACTACCGCCTGATGCGCGGCATGATTATGCTGGCTGCCGCCGCCGTCATGGCGGCCGCGGGCGTTCTGGGAAAGCTCGGGCTTGCCAAAACATTCCTGCTCGCGCTGTTCGCGCCGGTCGCGGCCTATGTGGTTATACGCTATGTCACGGCGGCCATGGCGACAGCCCGCAAGCACAAGATGGAGCAGAACCTGCCAGATGTTCTCGATATTCTGAGCATCAGCGTCGAAGCCGGCCTCGGCTTCGAGCAGTCCATCGGACACATCACGCAAAACATGTCCGGCGCCATGGTGGATGAGTTCGCCGTCGCCTATCGGGAGATGTCCATGGGCCGCACGCGCCGGGAGGCAATGCAGGCGATGGCCGACCGCTGCGACTTCGACGAGCTGCGCACCTTCACCGGCGCCGTCATCCAGGCCGGACAGCTCGGCATCTCCATCAAAAACGTGCTCCGCTCCCAGTCCGAGGCGATGCGGCAGAGCCGGAGAGCCAAAGCGCAGGAGCGGGCGCAGAAGATCTCCACAAAGATCCTCATTCCCATGCTGATCTTCATTTTCCCGGTGCTGTTTATCATTCTGCTTGGTCCGGCCGCCATGAATATCGTCAAAACATTGGGGTGAACACAATGGAAATTTATTGGAAGGACTGCCGGGCCTATCGCGATGTCCGGCTTGCCGACAGCTTCTGGGGCCGCTTTCGCGGCCTGATGGGTCAAAAACAGCTGGACACGGAGGAGGGGCTCCTTCTGCGGAATTGTTCCTCCATCCACTGCTTTTTCATGCGCTTTCCCATCGACACGGTCTATCTGGACGATGCTTACCGCGTCGTGGGCCTGGAGACCGTCGCGCCCTGGCGCGTCGGCCATCTGTTCCGCGGCGCGAAGCACACGCTCGAGGTGACCGCCGGCAGCGCGCCGTTTTCTGTCGGGGATGAATTGCGTATCATTCCGGACCCGTAAGCCGTCCTTTGCACTCATCACACACAACCGGGAGGTTTTCAAATGGAAAAGGACAAACAGCCGCAGGATGCCATGGCGTCCAATATTCGGAGCAGAATCGAAGAAAACGCCCTGCAGGACTGCCTGAAATCCACAATGGGCGGCTATACCAAGAAGTCCGTGCAGGAATATACCGCACGGCTCCGGAGCCAGCAGCAGCTCGTCAGCGAGAATTTCAACCGGGAGCTGCACCGCATGCTGGACGAAAAAGAGCAGCTTTCACAGGAAAACACGCGGCTCAACGAGCAGCTGGACAAGCTCACCGCCGAGCACCGCGAGCTGACAGAGGCCGTCACCTCCTATCAGGTGGAGGGCGCAGACATCACCATGGACGACGTTCTGCGCCTGAAATCCAGCCTGGAAGCGCTGGAGCGCGAGAAAGCCGGCCTGCAGTCGGAGCTGCGCAAAAAAGATCTGGAGATCGGGCAGCTGCAGAACGCCGTCAAGGAGCAGACCGACGCCGTGGAGCGCGCGAAGCGGGAGACGCGAACCTGCCAGGAGCTGCTGAACAGCGAAAAGCAGGAGTGCACCGCGCAGCGTCGCCAGGTCTCCGAGCTGAGCGCCAAGCTGGAGGAGCAGCGCACGCAGCTGCACTACCTGAACGGGATTGTCAGCGAGGGCAACGTGGCGGAGCTGAACGCCTCCATTGAGAGCCTGACGAAAAATTCCGCCCTGCAGGAGCAGCTTCTGGGAAAGAAAAGCGAGCAGCTCGCCGCGCTGCAGACCCAGAACCAAACGCTCTCCGGGCAGCTCGGCGGTCTGCGGAAATCCGCAGATCAGCTCTCTCAGAGCGTGGAGAGTCTGATGCTGCAAAACGAAAAGCTCGCGGCATCGAATCAGGCGCTCCACGAGCAGCTTTCGCAGGCGCAGGAGCAGTCCGTCAGCCTGCTCAATGAAAAGGCGCAGCTCAATGTGGAGAAGCTGCTCTCCGATCGAAAGCTGGAGGCGGCGCTGCGCAAGCTCTCCGATCAGCAGGCGGGCATCGGCTGAGGCCGGAAGGAGGCCGTATGAAACTGTCGTTTTTCCGGCGGCCGCGCGGCTGGCTGTCCCGCGAAGACGGCGCCACCATGGTGATCGTGGCGCTGGCCATGGCGGCCATGCTGGGCATCTCCGCGCTGGTCATCGACATCGGTACGCTGAATATCGAAAAGAGCAAGCTGCAGAACGCGCTGGACGCCTCCGCGCTGGCCGGCGCGCAGAGCCTGCCGGACCAGAGCGGCGCGCTCTCGTCCGCTCGCTCCTACTTTACCGCCAACGGCTACGACAGTGCGGATCTGACCGTCACCTTTCCGGACTCCGAAACCGTCCGCTGCGCCAGCTCTGCCGAGGTACAGACCACCTTCGCCCGCGTGCTCGGCATCAGCAGCACCTCGACGCACGAACTGCACGCCACCGCGATCAAGACAAAGCGGTCGGTCAAGAGTCCCTTCGACTATGCCGTGTTCCAGGGAGAGCCGGGAAAGCTGCTCGACATGGGCGGCGGCGCGTTCACCGTCAACGGCGGTGTATTTTCAAACGGCGCGTTCCGCAGCAAGCCCGGCGGGACCACCACCATCGAAAGCCTGGAGACGGTTTCCAACACGAATCCCGACATCCTGAGCTGCGTCAAAATCGGAAGCGTTTCCAAGGGCGTGGACGCCGTCGGCATGGTGGATATGCAGGATTACTTTGACGGCCTAAAGAATACGGCCGTATCCGGCAAAACATTCAAAACCGCAACGAAGTCGGAGCTTGCCGATTGGCAAAAGGTGTCGCCGTCGTTTACCCAGAGTGACAATTATACGGTAAACGGAAATTTTAAAACCAAAGGTCTCTGCGTCATCAACGGCGTGCTGATCGTAAACGGAGACTTCACCGCGGAAGGCGTGCAGATCAATCCCGGCGGCGCGCTGATTGTTAACGGCAGCGCAAGCATCGCGGGCTATGGCTCTTGCCTCCCGACCTTCAAGGGCGCGCTGATCTATGTGACCGGAAACCTCAGCGTCATGCCCGGCGGCACAGGCATGTATTTCAACGGGGGAAACAACATCTACGTCGGCGGCAGCATGACGCTCGGCGGCTCCGGCATCAGCGCAACCAACAGCAATTTTTTCTGCTGCCAGAACGGCGTTCTCACCATCACAGCCAACTGCAGCAGCATCAACATGTCCTGCGTCCTCTACGCCTACAAGGGGACCGTGAAGCTTGAAAGCCGGCCGAATATCTACGGGGCCGTAATCGGCAGCACCGTAAACAGCTTCCCTGCCGGCGTCGTCGTCAATTACCCCACCGACGGCCTCGGCATCGAGATCACCGAGGACGCTTACCGGCTCATCGACTGACAGGCTCCGTCCGCAGGCGCTCTATAAAACAGCCCGGCAGCGGTTCTCATCGCTGCCGGGCTTAGACTGTCAAAAAAGGCCAAGGCCTTTTTTGACAAAGAGCCGCGGCTCGCTGCGCGCATATTTTGTACGCCAGTGGCGTACAAAATCCACACTTGCGAGCCGTAGAGTGTTTTTCCCGACGTACACGCCGCCGGGAAAAACGATTGACACTTTATTTGCGCCTGCGGGCGCAAACTCTGCGAGGCTTTTTTGACAAGCTGAGCCCGGCAGCGGTTCTCAACGCTGCCGGGCTGTTTTATGGAGCTGCGCGCATCAGGCTGCTTTGCTTTTCTCTCTTCTCCAGAAGGGGCGGTATTTCATTTCGTCGTTCTTGTGGTAGACGCCGATGCCGAGCAGGATGTTGATCAGAGCCACAATCGGGCTCAGGATGCAGAGGAATACATAGGGAATGAACGCCTGCACGGTCGTTCCGAGCAGCACGCCGTAGCCGATGACCCATGCGCTCCACGGCACAATTGCCGCGACCATGGTGCCGACGTCCTCCAGCGTGCGGGAGAGCACCGCTCTGTGAATGTCCATTTCGTCGCAGGCATCCTTGAACGCCACAGCCGGGATGGCGATGGCCGGATACTGGCCGCCCGTGATGCAGAGAATCAGAGACGAGACCATGACGCCGATCAGCACGCCGGCCGGCGTATGGACCTTTTTCGTAATGCGGCCGACCAGCACCGAGAGGACCTTCATCTCGGTGAACAGGCCGCTCAGCATGCCGCAGACCAGCAGAATGCCGACGAGCGAGAGCATGCTGGTGAAGCCGCCGCGGTTCACGAGCGTATCGATGGCAGTGATGCCGCTGTCGATGGAGAAGCCGCTCAGGATGAAGTTCAGGTTCTCGATGAAGCCGTAGCCCTGGAAGATCATGGACCAGAGAATGCCGGTGCCGATGCCGATGCCGAACGTGATGAACGCGGGCACCTTTTTGACCGACAGCACAAGCACCAGGATGATGGGCAGGATGTTGAGAATGCTGATGTGGAAGTTGGCCGCCAGTCCGCTCGTGAGCTGCGTCACGGCCGCTGTGTCGATGCTGCCGGAGGCGCGGATGCCCAGAAGCGTATAGAGCACGAGGCAGATCAGCGTTCCGGGGATCGTAGTATAGAACATGGACGTGATGTGCTCGAATACGGAGACCTCAGAGGAGGCCGCCGCCAGCAGCGTCGTATCGGACAGCGGGCTCATCTTGTCGCCGAAGAACGCGCCGGAGATCACCGCGCCGGCCGCCATCCCGATGGGAATTCCGAGTCCGCCGGCCATGCCGCACAGGACGACGCCGATGGTGCTGATCGCGCCCCAGCTCGTGCCGGTGCAGACCGACATGAAGGCGGGCAGGATGAAGCAGATCGGCAGGAACATCTTCGGGCTGACGATCTGCAGGCCATAGTAGAGGAGCGTGGGGATGCAGCCGGACGCCATCCAGGCGGCGACCATGCAGCCCACCAGCAGCATGATGACGGTTGCCGTCGCGATCGTCGTAATGCCGGAGGCCATGGCCTTCTCCATCGTGTCCCACGGGTATTTCATGTATGCGCCGAAAATAATCATCAGGAATACCGACGCCAGAATCGCGATGGTGACGTCCGCTCCCAGCACGATCAGGATAATCAGCAGCAAAATGGGAGACAGGAATCCAACAAGGGCGCGCGCGGGCGTCATCTCTCTCGGCTCGGAAGTTTTGCTTTTACTCATTTCTCTTCTCTCCTCGTTAATCTTTCCCGCTCTGCAGCAGAGCGCGCTTCATTCTCTCCAATGCCTCTTTCAGCACATCGTTCGTTACCGCGAAGTTGATCCTGACAAAGCCCGCTCCCTCGGAGCCGAAATTCTCCTCGCCGTCGTCGAGATGGATGTGCGCGCGGTCCATAAAGAACCGGTCGAGCTGCTTTGTTCCGATGCCGGCGTTCCGGCAGTCGAGCCACAGCAGGAAGCTTCCCTCGGGTCTGTACGGGACCAGCGGCAGTCTGTTCTTTTCGATAAAGTCCAGCGTCTGCTCCAGGTTCCGGTCCAGATACTGCGTCAGCTCCCGCAGCCACTCGTCAGCCTCCCCCTTCATGATGGAGGTCACGGCCGCGATGGCAAAGCTGTTGACCGCATAGCCGAACGAATAGGCGGTGATCTGGCGCATCCAGGCCTTCTGCAGCTCCGGATTCGCGATGGCAATGATCGCGTGCGGCAGGCTCATGATGTTGAAGCCCTTGCTGAGACTCATGATCTGCACGCTGTTCTCCCTCGCCTTTCGGCTGACGGCCAAAATGGGCGTATGGCGATTGTCTCCGTAGAGGACCAGGCTGTGCACCTCGTCCGAGACGATCAGCACGCCGTTTTCCGCGCAGATCTCCGTCAGCCGTTCGAGCTCCGCCCTGGTAAACACCCTTCCGGTGGGATTGTGCGGATTCACCAGCAGGTAGACGGCCGGATGGTATTGCCGGAGCTTCGCCTCGAAATCCGCAAAGTTGATTTCGTAGTGCCCGTTCACCGGCTTCATCGGGTTCTCGATCAGCCGGCAGTCCGCGCCTTCGACCGCCCAATTGATCGGACGGAACAGCGGCGTCTGCACGATCACGGCGTCGCCCGGCTTCGCGTAGATGCCCAGCGCCATCCGAATCGCGCCGACGGTGCTCGGCACGTTGCTCAGCCAGTCCCGCTGAACCTGCAGACCGTAGTTCCGCAGATACCAGCCGGCCACCGCGTCGTAATACGCGTCGGAATGCTGCCGGTAGTTGTAGCAGTTTTCCTCTGCGACGGGCACCAGCGCATCACGGATGCAGGGCGCGCAGGCATAGTCCAGATCCGCCGTGCCCATACCGATCACGTCCGCCGGCATGTCCGGCATCCCCCATCGGTATGAGCCGTTTTTCCGGTGATCCGGCACTTTGTCAAAGTCATACTTCATCTGTTTATCTTCCCTTGCTTTTCACTTTCTCTGCCGGTTGTCCGTTTTTTGCCCGGCAGGCTGATGCTGCTGCCAGAAATGCTGGAATCTTCTTGCCCCCTCCTGCAGATTTTCCTCCGATGTGGCCAGATTCACGCGAATAAAGCCGCTGCCTCCCTTCCCCAATTCCACGCCGTTCTCCACGATCATGTGCTCCTCCTGCTCGAGCAGATACCCGAGCTGCTTCGGGTTGATCCCGAGCTGCTGCACGTTGACCCAGGCGAAATAGGCGGCCTCAGCCGGTGTGACGACGGCTCCCGGCGCGTTTTTTGCCAAAAACTCCGTGAAAAAGCGGTGATTTTTCTGGATTTGCTTCATGAGCGTGCATAGCCATTCGCCGCACTCGTTGTAGGCGGCAATCACCGCCGCGATGCCCATGATGTTGAGGCCGTAGTTCAGGTCGGCCCGCTCGAGCGCCTCCTGATACATTTTTGAGATCTCCGGGTTCTCCGCCACAATGAAGGAGTGGCGCAGCGCGGTCGTATTGTAGCTTTTGCTCGTGGAATAGAGCGTGACCGTGCGGTAGGAGATCTCCCTCGAGAGCGAGGCGATCGGCGTATATGCCCTGCCGGGAAAGATCAGTCCGCAGTAGACGTCGTCCGACAGGATGAGGACCCGGTGCTTCAGACAGAGCTCCGCGATCTTTCCGAGCTCTTCCCGGCTCCACGTCCTTCCGATCGGATTGTGCGGATTGCAGAGCCAGAGCATCTTGCTGCCGCTGGCCAGGCAGGCGTCGAGCATGCCGTAGTCGATCCGGTACGCCCCGTTTTCATTTACCAGCGGGCACTCGATCGCAAAACGGCCGTTCAGGTTGATCATGCGCCTGAAGCAGAAATGCACCGGCGTCAGAATCGTGATCTTGTCGCCCGGCTTCGTCATGGTCTGGATGACGTGCAGCGCAGACATGTAGATCCCCACGTTGTTGCCCACGCAGGTACGCGCGTCGATCTCCCATCCCGCCGTGCGCAGGAGCCAGTCGTGGATGGCCTTGTAATAGGCGTCGGGCACCAGCGGATACCCGAGGTGTCCCCTGTCCACGATCCCGCGCAGGGCCTCGAGGATCGGCTCGGGCGTGCGGTAATCCATGTCGGCGGTTCCGAAGCAGAGCAGATCCGCAAAGGACGTCCGCTCTTTTTCGTATTCCCATTTCAGTCTGGCCAGGCCGTCGCCCGACGCGAGAATCAGGTCATGATTGCTCATAGCGCCCGTTCCCCTTTCCGCCTTTTCATTTATTATAGCCAATGAGACATATTAATGTCAATATAAAATATTTCATTCAATGAACGGTCATTATTTCATTTGCTAAATAATTTTCCATATGTTATAGTATTTTCAGAACACGTGAAATTCACAGATTTCAGAAAGGAAGAGGGCTGTCCGCCCCTTAACTTGATATGAAGCTTACCAAAACCGACCGGCTGATCCTGGATTCCTACGCCTCCATGATGGAGGGCCTGTCCGCGTATCTGGGCTCCGTCTATGAGATCAGTCTGCATAATGTGGAGGACTACAACCATTCGGTCGTGAAGATCATGAACGGTTATCACTCCGGCCGCTCTGTCGGCGCACCGCTGACGGATCTGGCGCTGAACATGCTCAAGCGCATCACGGATCAGGGGCTTTCGGCCACGGAATCCTACACCTCCTACAACGCCATCGCGCCCTCGGGCGAGCATCTAAAGTCCTCCACCATCCCGATCATCGGCGAAAACGGCCGGGTGATCGGCATGCTGTGCATCAATCTCTATCTGGATTCTCCGCTCACGGAGATCCTGCAGTCGCTCGACGCGGGCACGGCGGAGCACGTCGAGCGCGAGCATTTTTCAAACAATATGACCGATACGATTCAGGAAGCCGTAGCGGACGCGCGAAATCAGATCCTGTTCAATCCGAACATCCCGGCCGTCAACAAGAACAAGGAGCTGATCCGGATTCTCTATGAAAAAGGCATCTTCAACATCAAGGACTCCGTGATACAGGTGGCCGGCGCCCTCGGTATTTCCAGAAATACCGTCTACCTCCATCTGAGAAGCATCGCCAAAGCCTCCCCGCAGTAAAAAACGCCGCCGCCGCTTCCGGACATGGACCGGTCGCAGCGGCGGCGTATAGGTTGGCCCTTCGGGCGCTATTGGCACAGACTCAGGATGTACTCGCCGTATGTGGTCTTTGCCATGGACTCTCCAAGCTCCCTGAGCGCTTCCCTGCTGATTGCGCCCGTATGGTAGGCGATCTCCTCGAGGCAGGCCACCTCGCGGCCCGTGCACTTCTGGATGTGCATGATTGTGTTCGCCGCGCGCAGAAGGCTCTCCGCGCTGCCCGCGTCCAGCCAGGTAAAGTGCTGCCCCAGCGTGACCACATTCAGAAGGCCGCGCTCCAGATAGGCGTTGTTGACCGCCGTGATCTCCAGCTCGCCCCGCGCGGAGGGCTGAATCGTCTCCGCAATTTCTACCACGCTGTTGTCATAGAAGTACAGGCCCGGCACGATGTAGTTCGACTTTGGGTGGGCTGGCTTTTCCTCGATGGAGATGGCCTTTCCGGTCGGGTCGAATTCCACGACGCCGAAGGGCCGCGGGTCCTCCACGTAGTAGCCGAAGATCGTCGCGCCGGTCTCGTTGGCCTTCGCCTTCTTCAGACATTCGGTCAGCCCGTCTCCGTAGAAAATGTTGTCTCCGAGGATCAGGCACACGGAATCCTGGCCGATAAAGGATTTTCCGATCAGAAACGCGTCCGCAATGCCGCGCTGCACCTTCTGGATGCGGTAGGTGATGCTGATGCCGAGGTCGGACCCGTCGCCGAAGAGCTTGACGAACGGGTACATCTCATCCGGCGGCACGATGATCAGCACCTCCCGGATGCCCGCCTGCATCAGCACAGCCAGCGGATAATAGATGAGGGGTTTGTCATACACCGGGATCAGCGGCTTGCACACCGGCAGCGTCATGGGATACATCCGCGTTCCCTTTCCCGCCGCGAGAATGATACCTTTCATATGGAAGCTCCTTTTTTCGGTATGGGTTCCATCTGTATATCTATTTATCATTATACAGAAACAGCCCGCCTTTTGCAACTGCGGAGCCGCGGTCTGTTTTCGGTTTTCCAAACCCCGGGGCTGCCCTAATAAAGGAACATCGCGTCGCCGAAGGAGAAGAAGCGGTAGCGCTCTTCGACCGCGGTGCGGTAGGCGCTGAGGATGTGCTCGCGGCCGGCAAAGGCGGAGACGAGCATGACGAGCGTGCTCTCGGGCAGGTGGAAATTGGTGATAAGCGCGTCCATGGCCTTGAACTGATAGCCGGGATAGATGAAAATGTCCGTCCAGCAGGAACCCTCTTCAAAGCTGCCGTCCGCCTTCGCCAGCGATTCGAGCGTGCGGCAGGAGGTGGTGCCGACGCAGACGATCCGGCCGCCGGCCTTTCGCGTCTCGTTGAGCGCGTCGGCCGTTTCCTTCGGCATCATGCAGAACTCGGAGTGCATATGGTGCTCCGTGACCTCCTCGGCCTTGACGGGGCGGAAGGTGCCGAGACCGACGTGCAGCGTGACGAACGCCTCGCGGACGCCCTTGGCGCGAATCTTCTCCAGCAGCTCGTTCGTAAAGTGCAGTCCCGCGGTCGGCGCGGCGGCGGAGCCGTTGATCTTCGAATACACGGTCTGGTAGCGCTCGCCGTCCTCCAGCTCCTGCTTGATGTAGGGCGGCAGCGGCATTCTGCCGAGGCGCTCGAGCACCTCGAGGAAAATCCCCTCGTAGCGGAACTGCACCAGCTTGTTGCCGTCCTCGCGCTCGCCGATGACCTCGGCGGTCAGCTCGCCGTCGCCGAAGGAGAGCTGCACGCCCTCGTGCGTCTTGCGTCCCGGCTTTGTGAGGCACTCCCAGACGCCCTCTCCCCGGTCACGGAGCAGCAGCACCTCAACCGCGCCGCCGCCGGGCTCCCGGCGGCCCAGCAGTCTCGCCGGCAGCACCCGGGAATTATTGAGCACCAGGCAGTCGCCCGGATTCAGCAGCTCAGGCAGCTCGTAGAAATGCCGATGCGCGACCTCGCCCGTCCGGCGGTCAAGCGTCATGAGCCGCGAACCGTCCCGGCGCTCCAGCGGCGTCTGCGCGATCAGCTCCGGCGGCAGGTCATAGTAAAAATCATGGGTTTTCAACAGTTTAATCCCCTTTTCGCGGCGCAGATTCTTTTGAAATTCACATTGACAGCTCCCGCCGCATATGCTATTATGAAGCAAGTCAAGTCCGTGGACATATGACCGCGTACGGCGTACACATTCGCGCATGTCCTCCGGTTGATCGTCATTATAATACTTTTTAGAACGACAATCAACCCGAACTTTCCGGCCCCGCGCGGCAGCGGCGCATTACAAGAAGAAATGGAGCGTAGAAAATGGAAAAGTACAAGGTTGGCATCATCGGCGCGACCGGAATGGTCGGGCAGCGGTTTGTTCTTCTGACGGCAAATCACCCCTGGTTCGAGGCGGTCGTTTTGGCGGCCAGCGGCCACAGCGCGGGCAAGACCTATCGCGAGGCCATCGGCGAAAAATGGCACATGACCGACCCCATCCCGGAGAAGGCGGCGGAGATGGTCGTCATGGACGCGGAGGCCGACGCTGAGAAAATCGCACAGATGGTGGATTTTGTTTTCTGCGCCGTCAACATGAACAAGGACGAGATCAAGGCGCTCGAGGACCGCTATGCCAGACTCGAATGCCCGGTTGTCTCCAACAATTCCGCCAACCGCTTTACGCCGGACGTACCGATGGTCGTGCCCGAGATCAACCCCGAGCACATCCGCATCATCGACGCCCAGCGCAGACGCCTCGGCACAACGCGCGGCTTCATCGCCGTCAAATCCAACTGCAGCCTGCAGAGCTATGTCCCCGCGCTGCATCCGCTCATGAAATTCGGCCTCGACCGCGCGCTCGTATGCACCTACCAGGCCATTTCCGGCGCGGGCAAGACCTTTGAGACCTGGCCGGAGATGATCGACAACGTGATTCCCTACATCGGCGGCGAGGAGGAGAAGTCCGAGCAGGAGCCCATGAAGCTCTGGGGCCATATTGACGGCGACCGGATCGTCAATGCCACGGAGCCCTCCATCACGGCGCAGTGCCTGCGCGTGCCCTGCTCCGACGGACATATGGCTGCCTGCTTCATGAAGTTCAAGGGAGAAAAGCCGTCCATCGAACAGATCAAGGCGTGCTGGAAGGGCTATTCCGGACGCGCGCAGGAGCTGGCGCTCCCGTCCGCGCCCAAGCAGTTCCTGCACTACTTCGAAGAAAACGACCGCCCGCAGACAAAACTCGACCGGATGCTCGAGGGCGGCATGGCCGTCTCCATCGGCCGTCTGCGCGAGGATACACAGTACGACTACAAGTTCGTCTGTCTTTCCCACAATACCCTGCGCGGCGCTGCCGGCGGCGCGGTTCTGCTCGCCGAGCTGCTCTGCGCGGAAGGATATATCACCAGAAGGTAAATCCAATTATTTTGAAGGAGCGGATCGGATGAAGAAACCCGTCTTTGAGGGTGTGGCCACCGCGCTTGTGACCCCCTTCAAAAATGGTACGGTCGATTATCCAGTATTGGAGCAGCTTCTCGATTTTCAGCTCGTAAACGGCGTCAAAGCCATTGTGATCTGCGGCACCAGCGGTGAAGCCGCCGCCATGTCGGATGCCGAACAGATCGGCGCCATCGCGCATGCCATTCAATATACCGCCGGCCGCTGTCAGATCATCGCCGGCACCGGAAGCAACAACACGGCTCATTGCCTGGAAATGAGCCGTGTTGCCGCGTCTGTCGGCGCAAGCGCGCTGCTCGTGGTCACTCCCTATTACAACAAGTGCACGCAGCAGGGCCTTGTGGCGCACTACACGGCCGTCGCGGACGCGGTAAACGTTCCGGTGATCGTCTACAACGTGCCCGGCCGAACGGGCGTGGACGTCTCCGTGGAGACCTACCGGGCGCTCAGCCGTCATCCGAACATCAACGGCGTCAAGGAGGCAAGTCCCCTCGCCGCCAAGACGGCCCGCACGCTCAGCGCCTGCGGCGACGACTTTTTCGTTTGGTCCGGCAACGACGATCTGGCGGTGCCCATGATGTCGCTCGGGGCCAAGGGACTCATATCCGTGCTGTCCAACGTCCGTCCCAGGCAGACGGTCGAGATGATCCGCGCCTGCCTTGACGGCGACTACCGCTATGCGGGCAGGCTCCAGCTTGCGCTGACGCCGCTCATCGACGCTCTTTTCTGCGAGGTCAACCCCATTCCGGTCAAGAAAGCCATGTCGCTCATCGGCCTTGACGCCGGGCTGCCCCGCCTGCCGCTGACCCCTCTGACCGAGGAGCATACGGCGCTGCTTCAAACGCTGCTCGCCGAATGAGGCCGCTGTCAGAGCCATAAAAAATCAGCCCGGACTCGCGGTGCGAGTTCGGGCTGACAGCTTTTACGGCAATTCCGTTTCCCGGTTCTTCATATGCTCGGACAGGTGCTTGGACAGGAGCGCCAGCGACGCCGCCATGTTCTCGTTCTGCACCAGGATGTCCTCCGGCACGTTCAGATGCTTGGGCGCAAAGTTCCAGATCGCGCGGATGCCGTTTCCGATGAGCAGGTCGCAGACCTCCTGCGCATGCTCGGCTGGGACAGTGATGATACCGATCTGGATCTTGTTTTTCCGGCACACGTCCTCCAGCCGGGAAATGTGCATGATGGGCTTCTGGTTGTTGCTGATGCCGAGCAGCGCGTCGTTTGAATCAAACGCGGCGACGATGTTGAGCCCGTATTCGGCAAAGCCGCTGTAGCCCAGCAGCGCCCGGCCGAGTTTCCCGGCCCCGATCAGCACCGCGTCGTTCGTGTTGCCGTAGCCGAGAAATTCCTCGATGTCGCCGATCAGTCCCTGCCGGTTGTAGCCGATCTTCGGCCTGCCTCCGTCGCTGACCAGCGCAAGGTCCTTGCGCACCTGCACCTCGCCCATGTGCAGCGCGGCCGCCAGCGCGGTGGCGGAGATGTTGGCCGATCCGCCGTCCGGCAGCGCCTTGAGATACGCGAGATAAGTCGGCAGGCGCTTCAGGGTGGCTTTTGAAATTTCCTTATCTTCCATGTTTGCACACTCCATTTATTCGGTATGGTGCATCGTATCGATATACGGGCGCATTCCGCGCACTGCGCGGGCAAAAAAGCAGGAATTGCCTGTTCTCCGCGGAAAACAGCGTCCGTTTTCCGTGTACCGGGCAGCCTGCGGCGCGTCTTTCGCTTCATTCTGCATACATTAAATAAATTAGCACATTTTTTCCGTTTCCGCAACTGCTTCTTTTTGCTGCGCGGCGCGGCTTTCTCTACACGCAGATCTGCCGGATGATCTCGCGCCGCAGCCGCAGCATAATCCGCTTTTCCAGGCGCGAAATATAGGACTGTGATATGCCCATGAGGTCTGCGACCTCCTTCTGCGTCTGCTCGCGTCTGCCTCCCAGCCCGAAGCGCATGGTGACGATCTCCCGGTCGCGCTCGGGCAGTCGCTCCAGCGCCTGGCGCAGCAGCTCGTGGTCCACGTCGTCCTCCATCGGCCGCATGACGGTATCGCCGTCCGTCCCGAGCACGTCGGACAGCAGCAGCTCGTTGCCGTCCCAGTCGGTGTTGATCGGCTCGTCGAGCGAAACCTCCGATTTCTGAGAAGAGATTTTCCGGATGTGCATGAGAATTTCGTTTTCAATGCAGCGGGAGGAATATGTCGCAAGCTTGATGTTCCTGTCCGCCCGGAAGGTGCCGACGGCCTTGATGAGGCCGATGGTGCCGATGGAGATGAGGTCTTCAATGTTGACGCCCGTGTTCTCGAACCGGCGCGCGATGTAGACGACAAGACGGAGGTTGTGCTCGATCAGCGTCTGTTTGGCGGCCTCGTCGCCCTGTGCCAGCCGCGCCAGACAGCGCTGCTCCTCCTCGGACTTCAGCGGCGCCGGAAGGACGTCGCTTCCTCCGATGTAGCAGATCTCCGCCGGCTTCAGCAAACCGAGCAGCTCCAGAATTTTTCTCAGATTCATACCGTTTTCATCCTCCAGTCAGCATTTCAAAGCATCCGCCGTCCGATACCGGCGTCGGTGAAAACGCCAGCAGAGCGGCTTTTTCCTCTTTCCCCTTCCGGCCCGCCGTGCATCGCACCGTCACGAGCATGCCGTGCGCCGTCCCCACCGCGCGATAGGGCACGAGCCGGAAGCGCAGCGCCGGATACTGCCGGGCCAGACGCTCCAGAAGCCGGGGCGGGTTCTCAAAATCCCGCTCGTTCAGGCCGGCCTCCGGCAGCAGCGTCTGCAGAAGTTCCCAGCCCGCGACGAGCACACGCTCGTTCGTGATGGGGTCCCGGAGCGCGTTTCCGGTGTCGCGCAGCGCACGGACCGCCGCCGTCCTTCCGTTGAGGCGCACCTGCATCGCCACCAGCCCGCCCGCGTGTTCTCCCACGCGCGCAAAGACAAGCCTCGACGCCAGATACGCCGCGCAGGCCGTCAGCAGCAGAGACAGTCCGCTCACGGGATAGTACGCTCCGCCGCCGAGGATCAGCAGGCCCGTCCCGAAAAGCTGCGCGCAGACGAGCGCCAGCCCGGCGAAGGCCAGCGACGCCGCCAGAAACAGCGCCCCCTGCCGCGCCGCGCGGCGGTCCGCTCCGTAGGCCAGCAGCGCCATCAGCGCAAGCACAGCCGCCTTGCTGCCGAAGCTCCGCAAAAACCCGCAGCCCGGCAGGATCGAACCCACCGCATAGGCCCCGCCCAGAATGGCCGCCGCGGCGATGCGCCCAAGCCGGAGCTGCCCGCCCCCCAGCCGCGCTCCCGCCAGCAGCATCAGCGCGTCGAGAAGCGCGTTGAGCGTGAACAGCACATCCACATATACCGTCAAGCCCGCCACCACCTCCCGACGCTCTGAGTATAGTCCGCCGCGCGCAAAAAACAGGTCGCAACTCCCTCCGGAGAAGCGGCCTGTCGTTCGTCAGATTCACAAAATATTTGGTTTGTTGGGCGGTCGGGAGACAAATTCAGCGGGCATTCGCTCGGATGCGGGCATTTATTTGATCGCGACCGGCTTTCCGTCCCTGAGGATCTGGCGGATGTTTTTCTCCGCCTTGCTGCGCGGGAGCATGAGCTCGTGCCCGCAGCCGAGACAGCGCAGGCGGAAGTCCATTCCCGTGCGCAGCACTTCCCACTCCTTGCTCCCGCAGGGGTGCTCCTTTTTCATCACGAGGATATCCCTGAGCTGTACATCCATACGCAAGCACCTGCTTTTCTCAAAATTCCCCCTGCCCATTTCTGCCGGCCGCGCATAGATTGATACAGTATGAAAAGGGGGATGCACATGAACGAATTTCTTCCGGAGGGCCTGCGCGGCGCGGGCTCCTATACCCTGGAACGGCTGCGCAGGGCCAGAGCCGACGGCGAGGTTCTGGAGGCGCGGGCCGTTTTCTGCGATGAACATCACGCCCTGCACGTGGATCTCGGCTGCTGTCCCGGCGTCATTGCCCGCGAGGAGGGCGCCGCCGGCATCCGCACCGGGCTGACGCGGGACATTGCCATCCTCTCGCGCGTCGGAAAGACGGTCAGCTTTCTCGTCACCGAGGTCTTTGACGACCATGCGGTGCTCTCGCGCGCCGCGGCGCAGGAGGCGGCGCTCGACCATCTGCTCGGGCAGCATCGGCCGGGCGACGTCATCCCGGCCGTCGTCACGAACCCGACCGGCTTCGGCGCGTTCTGCGACGTCGGCTGCGGCGTCCCGGCTCTCATAGGCCTTGAAAACATCTGCGTCGCGCGCATCCGGCACGCCGGCGAGCGGTTTTCGCGAGGGCAGCGCATCTGCGCGGCGATCCGGACACTCGACCCCAGCCAGCGCCGCGTCACGCTTACGCACAAGGAGCTGCTCGGCACCTGGCAGGAAAATGCCGAACGCTTCCGTGCGGGCCAGACCGTCTGCGGCGTCGTGCGCGGCGTGCGGGATTACGGCGTCTTCGTCGAGCTGACGCCCAACCTGTCGGGACTCGCCGAGGCCGACCAGAGCCTGCGGCCGGGCGACGGCGTTTCCGTCTTTATCAAGTCCATTCTGCCGGAAAAGCTCAAGATCAAGCTCTCGGTCATTCAAAAGCTGGACGCCGCTCCGCCTGCGGAGCCGCTCTCCCACTTTATCACGGAGGGCCATCTCGGCGTGTGGCAGTACGGAAACAATTGCTATGCCAAGGACATGACTATTTTTTGATCTCGTCCCAGTACCGCTTCGCGGCCTGCTCGGTCTTGTTGTCGCCGTATTCATAGTAGCGGCGGTCCCGGATGGCGTCCGGCAGGTATTGCTGGCGGACCCAGTGATTGGGATAATTGTGCGGATACAGATAGCCCTGCTCGCGTTCAAAGCCGGCGCCGTCGACGTGCACGTTCTGCAGCTCGCGCGGCACCGGGCCGGTCCTTCCCTTTTTCACATCCGCGATCGCGGCGTCAATGGCCATACAGCCGGAATTGGACTTGGGCGCCGTGGCGAGCAGAATCACCGCGTCGGCCAGCGGCAGCCGCGCCTCGGGCAGTCCGAGCTGCAGCGCGCTGTCCACGCAGGCCTTGACGATGGCGATGGCCTGCGGATAGGCGAGGCCGATGTCCTCGCAGGCGGAGCAGAGAATGCGCCTGCAGGCCGACGGCAGGTCCCCCGCCTCCAGGAAGCGGGCCAGATAGTGCAGGGCCGCGTCGGGGTCGGAGCCGCGGATGGACTTCATAAGAGCAGACAGATCGTCGTACTGCTCGTCCCCGCCCCGGTCGAAGCGCATGGCGGAGCGCTGGGAGATGAGCTTCGCGTCGTCCAGCGTCATTCTGACCGCGCCATTCTCCGCGCGGCTTGCGGTGAACAGCAGCTCCACGGCGTTGATGGCCTTGCGGATGTCGCCGCCGCAGGCGCCTGCGATATACTCGAGCGTTCCGGGCTCCGGGTCGGTCTGCACGCCGTTCTTCTGCTCCAGATACCGCACCGCGCGCCGGACGGCCTTGAGCGCCGCCTCCGCGTCGATGGATTTGAATTCAAAGACGGTCGAGCGGGACAGAATCGCGTTGTAGACGTAAAAGTACGGGTTCTCCGTCGTGGATGCGATCAGGGTGACCTTGCCGTTTTCGATGTATTCCAGCAGCGTCTGCTGCTGCTTCTTGTTGAAATACTGGATCTCGTCCAGGTACAGCAGCACGCCCTCCGGGGCCAGGAACGTGTCGAGCTGGGCGTAGATCTCCTTGATGTCGGCGGAGGACGCCGTCGTTGCGTTGAGCTTGACGAGCTTTCGCTTCGTCTGCGCGGCGATCAGGTTGGCGACCGTCGTCTTGCCGGTCCCGGAGGGCCCGTAGAAGATCATGTTGGGAATTTTTCCGCTTTCGATGATGCGGCGCAGCAGACCGTTCGGGCCCAGGATATGCTCCTGTCCGCAGACGTCCTCCAGCTCCCGCGGCCGAAGCTCGTCCGCCAGCGGCTGATACATGCGCGCTCACCCCCTTTTTTGTCGTGGCTCCATTATACAAAACGCAGGGCTGAAAAACAAGGGAAGCCCAGAAGAAAACCCGTGCCGGATTGATCTGCTCTTTTCGGGCTTCCCTTTCCCTTTTCGCTCCGGATGTGGTATAATGTCGAAAAGAAGCGAAAAGGAGTCCCATATGGAAATACAGGAAAAGGTGTCCGCGATCATCGCGCTGCTGAAAGAGGCCTACCCCGACGCCGTGTGTGCCCTCGAATATGAAAAGGACTATGAGCTGATGGTCTCCGTGCGGCTGTCTGCACAGTGCACCGACGAGCGCGTCAACCTTGTCACGCCCGCCCTGTTCGCGCGCTATCCGACGCTTGAGTCGCTGGCGGAGGCCGAGATTCCGGAGGTCGAGGAATACGTGCATTCCTGCGGCTTTTACAAGCACAAGGCCCGCGACATCGTCCTCGCCTGCCAGCAGCTGCTGACCCGCTTCGGCGGCCGGGTGCCGGACAACATGGAGGATCTGCTCTCCCTGCCCGGCGTCGGGCGCAAGACGGCGAACCTGCTTCTCGGCGACATCTACAAAAAGCCCGGCAGCGTTGTGTGCGACACGCACTGCATCCGCATCAGCAACAAACTCGGCCTCGCACACGGGAAGGAGCCGGAGAAGGTGGAAGCGCAGCTGCGCGCGATCCTTCCCCCGGAGGAGTCGTCCGACTTCTGCCACCGCATCGTGCTGCACGGCCGCGCCGTCTGCACCGCGCGCGCGCCCGCCTGCCAGCGCTGCACGCTCGCCCCGTACTGCGACAGCTTTGCCGGCGGGCAGGCTTAGCGCGCCCGTTCCGTCTCACTCTGCGTATGCCCTCCCGTCTCCGGCCTGCGCCGGCGCCGGGAGGGCTTTTTTACAAAAAATCATGAAATCTTAAGACACGCGCGAGCCTCCGCGTGATAGAATCAGCATATGCCCTGGCTGCGCATCTGCCGGCTGCTGCATGATCCCTTTCCGATCTGCACAAGCTAAGCCCGGGTGATTTTTATGAAAAAAAACAAATGGCTTTCCTATGTGTACTGGATTTTGCTCTCCGAGGCCGTCGGCGCGCTGGCGGGCTGGCTGACGGAGGGCGGCATGCGCGAATACGAGCGGGCTGCCGCGAAGCCGCCGCTGACGCCGCCCGGCATGGTATTCCCCATCGTATGGGCCGTGCTGTTCCTGCTCATGGGCATCGGCGCGGCCAGGGTTTCCCTCTCGGCGCGCAGTCCGGCGCGGACCCGGTCGCTCTGGCTCTATTGTGTGCAGCTGCTCGTGAATTTCTTCTGGAGCATTGCGTTTTTCAATCTTCAAAGCTTCGCGTTTGCCTTTTGGTGGCTCATTTTCCTGTGGCTGCTGATTCTCTGGATGACGATTTCATTCCTGCGCGCGGACAGGGCCGCCAGCTTTCTGCAGCTGCCGTATCTCGTCTGGGTCGCGTTTGCCGCGTACCTCAATTGCGGCGTATGGCTTCTGAATCGATAACCGACAGGCGGAAAAACCGGGCAAATCATAAAAAAGTATAAACTTTTGCGTTCCCACCCTTCCGCAGTGGCATCTCGGCGGAAGATGTGATAGAATAGAGCTACGTTCGCAGACGCTGCGACCACAAATAAATCGTTAGGAAGGCTCTGTCGATGCCCGGAAATAAGCAGCAAAACAAGCCGAAGAAAAAGAAACTGTTATGGTTTCTTCTTTTTGTCATACTCAATGTTGCCATCGTTCTGTATATCGCTCTGCGGGAGTTCCGCGGCGATACCGGCAATGTGCGGAATCTGTCCGGAATCCGCATCAGCCCGGCATTTCTGCTTCTCGCGATCGCCTGTTTCGGCATCGCCATCCTGACCGAGACGCTCAAATACCGTTCCATGATCATCGCGTCCGAGGGACGCGACGATCCGCGCGGCGCATTCGAATGCGCCGTTCTCGGCAAATATTACGACAACATCACGCCGCTCGGCGCGGGCGGTCAGCCGTTCCAGATCGTATATCTCAAAAAGCGCGGGCTCTCCTCCGGGTCCAGCGCGGCGCTTCCCATCGCGGGCTTTCTCTCGCTGCAGCTCGCCTTCGCTCTGGTGGCGGCCGTGGTTTTCATCTTCAACGGCAGCGTCGCGCAGGATGTGGACGCCATCCGCATCACCGCCTATGTGGGGCTGGCCTTCTATCTGTTTGTGCCGCTTTGCGTGGTTCTGTTCTCCTGCGCGCCCGAGCGCTTCGGAAAGCTGATCTGCGGCGGCGCAAAATTTCTGAGCAAGCTCCATCTGCTGCACAACTACGACAAGGCCGTGAACAGCATTTTCTCCTCGCTCAGCGAATACACGCAGAGTCTCAAACTCCTGCGCAGCCGCCCGCATCTGTTCGGGAAGCTGATGATCTACTCCACCGTCTATCAGGCCGCCATCATGTCGTTCCCCTATTTTGTCCTGCACGCCTTCGGCGCCAAGGGCAGCTGGTGGTCGATCTTCTCGATGGTCGTGTTCATCTATTCGGCCATCACGATCATCCCCACGCCCGGCAATTCCGGCGCGGCGGAGGGCTCGTTCTATATCGTGTTTTCGTCGCTCTCAAGCGGCTATCTGTTCTGGTCCATGCTCATCTGGCGGCTTTTGGTGTACTATGGCTGGCTGGTGCTGGGCTTAATCATCATCGCCCTGAGCGCCATGCCGTCCAGAAGGCAGAAATCCAGGCCGCCCGTGCCCTCCGGTCCGCTGCGCGTGGCCCTCTTCACCGACGTCTTTTATCCCACCATCGACGGCGTCGTGCGCACGGTGGACGCCTATGCCAGACGGCTCAACCGGAACGGCGGCTACTGCTGCGTCGTCTGTCCCCGCGCAAAAACCGCCTACAAGGACGACACGCCCTACGACGTGTTCCGGACGCCGGCCGTCGCAGTCCCGGGCGTGTCCTATCTGTGTCCGCTGCCGATGCTCTCGCATTCGCTTCGGCGGGCNATCCGCAGCCGCCATTTCGACGTGCTCCACGTCCATTCTCCGTTCTTTGTCGGCCGCTTTGCTCTCTGGCTCGGCCGCGTCAAGGGCATTCCCGTCATCGCCACGTTCCACAGCAAGTATTATGACGACGCGCTCAACATCACGCACAGCCGCTTTCTCGCGCGGATCATGGCAAACTACGTCGTGAGCTTCTACAGCCGGGCCGACGTTGTCTGGGCCTGCAGCGCGAGCACGGCGGAGACGCTCAAAAGCTACGGCTTCCGCGGCGAGGTGCAGGTCATGGAGAACGGCGTCGAGCCGTGCGAGGTACCCGATCCCGAGGCGCTCGCGGCGCGCGCGCGGAAGGAATTCTCCCTGCCGCAGAACCGCCGCATTCTGCTCTTTGTCGGCCAGCAGATCTGGCAGAAGAACCTGCGGATGGTGCTGGACGTCACGAAGCAGCTTCAGAAGGACGGCGGCGGTTATCTGACCGTCATCGTCGGCACGGGTTACGACAGCGAGGCCATCTGCCGATATGCAGACAGTCTCGGTCTGGGGAAAAGCGTGCAATTCCTCGGCTGCGTCACAGACCGGGAGCTGCTGCGCGGGCTGTATCTGGCGAGCGATCTGTTCTTCTTCCCCTCTCTCTACGACAACGCGCCGCTTGTTCTGCGCGAGGCCGCGCAGATGGGCCTGCCGGCGCTTCTGGCTTCTGGTTCCAACTCCGCCGAGGTCGTGCACGACGGCATCAACGGCTACACCGCCGACAGCGACTGCGGGAAGATGGCCGCGCGGATCCGTGAGATCTTCTCCAGCGGCAGCCGCGCCATGGTCGGCGAACGCGCGCGCCAGACGATCCCCATCAGCTGGGACGAAATCGTCGCGCGGGCGGAGAGCCGCTATCATACAGCCGAAAAGCATCGCTTCGAGCCGGTCAACGTCCGCGAAAGCCAGCTCGAGGTCGAGGGCAGCGAAGTATAATACAATAACCGCTCCGCGGCGGCCGCCGGATTTTGGTCCGACAGGCCGTTACGGAGCGGTTTTTTACGCCAGCAGGCATACCAGCCTGCACAGCAGCACGCCGATCGCGGTCGGCAGGACGACTGACAGCAGCGTCCATTTGGCGCTTCCCGTCTCCCGGCGGATGGTCAGCACGGTCGTGCTGCACGGCCAGTGGAACAGGCAGAAAAGCATGGCGCAGGCGGCCGTTTTGACCGTCCAGCCCGCGGCGGCCAGGGCCGCGCCCGTCCCCGCATCCGTGACCGCGCCGAGCGCCGCGCCGCCGCCGAAGGCCATCATCGCGACCGGCAGCACCAGTTCGTTCGCGGGAAAGCCGAGAATGAACGCCAGCAGGATCACGCCGTCCATCCCGAGGAAGCGGCCCGCAGGATCGAAAAATGCCGTCAGCAGCGCCAGCAGCGTCCGCGTTCCGACGCGTATGTTTGCCAGGCACCAGATCGCGAGCCCGGCCGGCGCCGCCACGGCCGCCGCTCTGCCCAGCACGAAAAGCGTTCTGTCCAGCATGGAACGCACGATGACCCTGCCGAGCTGCGGGCGGCGGAAGGGCGGCAGCTCCAGCGTAAACGCCGACGGCAGCCCGCGCAGCACGGTTTTGCTCAGCAGCGCGGAGGCGGCAAGCGTCGCGCTAACACCCAGCAGCACGCAGCCGGTCAGCATCAGCGCCGCAGAGAAGCTGTGCCCGGCGCCGGAAAAAAACAGCACGCTCAGCGTGAGCAGCGTGGGAAACCGCCCGTTGCAGGGCACCAGGCTGTTCGTCGCGATGCCGATGAGGCGTTCGCGCGGGGAATCGATGATCCGGCAGCCGACGACGCCGGCGGCGTTGCACCCGAAGCCCATGGCCATGGTGAGCGCCTGCTTGCCGCAGGCCCCGCAGCGGCAGAAGCCCGCGTCCATCAAAAACGCCACGCGCGGCAGGTACCCCACGTCCTCCAGCAGCGTAAAAAGCGGGAAGAAAATGGCGATCGGCGGAAGCATTACCGCCACGACGCGTGCCGCCGTGCGATAGACGCCCTCGAGAAGCGGTCCCGATACGTACCATGGCAGGCACAGGGCCCGCGCCAGCCGCCACAGCAGCTGCTCCAGCGCGTCAAAACCGGCCTGCAGCCAGGCCGACGGCGCGTTCGCCCCCTGGATCGTCAGCCAGAAGATGAAAAACAGCAGGAGCAGCAGCACCGGAAGGCCCGTGAATTTCCCGGTCAAAAACCGGTCCGCCTTCCTCTCGCGCCGCACCGTACCGGAGCCGCCGCCCGCCACCACGCCCTCGGCCAGCGCCTGCGCCCGCGCGACGAAGGCCTTTGCACGCTCATCCGGATCGCGCGGAGCGTCCGTTCTGCGGGGCCTCGGCTCTTCAAAGCCGTCCGCGACGCTGCGGATCCGTTCGCACAGGCCGTCCAGTCCCTCCCCGCGTCCAGCCGACACGCCGGCGACCGGCACGCCCAGCTCCAGTTCCAAGCGCCGCAGATCCAGCCGCAGCTCCTTTTTCCGGGCCTCGTCGAGCAGGTTCACGCAGACGACCACGCGGTCCGTCAGCTCCAGAATCTGCAGCACAAGCAGCAGATTTCTCTCGAGACAGGTGCCGTCGCAGACGACGACCACACAGTCGGCCTCTCCGCCGGATAAAAATTCCGCCGCCGCGCGCTCCTCCTCGGAGCGGCTGGCGAGCGAATATGTACCGGGCAGATCGACGAGCAGATACCCGCGTCCCTTGTATTCGCAGCGCCCTTGTGCGAGCGCAACCGTCTTCCCCGGCCAGTTGCCGGTGTGCTGGTGCAGCCCCGTCAGCGCGTTGAAAACCGTGCTCTTGCCCACGTTGGGGTTGCCTGCGAGCGCGATCACGCGGTCGTCCGGCTCCTTTTTCCGGAGCTGCAGCCCGCCGTCCGCCGCTCCGCGTCCGACGGACGAGGCCGTCAATCCCATGGCGCCACCCGGACCAGAACGTCCGCCGCGTCCTTCCTCCGAAGCGCGATCTTCGCGCCGCGGATCTCAAAGACAATCGGGCTGCCTGCGGGCGCCGTCTGCAGCCGCCGCACGCAGGTCCCCGGTACCAGCCCCAGATCCATCAGTCTTCTGCGCATGGAGAGCTCCATACGCATTGCCTCCACGCTGCCCGCCTGCCCCTCGCGTAGCTCCGGCAGACCCGCCAAACCGTTTCCCATAGCCGCACTCCCCATCGGATCATTTTCTCTTTATGCTATGAGGCGGCCCAAAAATTGTGACAGAAAAAGGCTGCTGCAAAATGCAATGCATTCTGCAGCAGCCGCAAAAATCTGCGTACCGTTTGATCTCTGCGGGACTTGCCGCCGTCAGTTTCCGTCCAGAATCGCGGCCAGCCGGCCAAAATCCGCGGCAGCCTCCACATCCGCCGGCGCCGGCTGCTCCCCGAACAGCACCGCGCGCATGCCGAGGCGCTTTGCCGCCAGCACGTTTCTGATCCGGTCGTCGGCGAACAGGCATTCCTCCGCCCGGCAGCCGAGACGATCGAGCGTGTGCAGAAAGATACGGGTGTCGGGCTTCTTCATCCGCAGCTCCCCGCTGACGCTGACGACGTCAAACACGGCGTCGAGCCCGAATTTTCCGCGCAGATAGCGGTTCCATTCGGCCACGTCGTTGGACAAAAGAGCCAGGCTGCAGCGTTTTCCGGCGTCGGCCGCGAACGATTCAAAGCCCTCTCCGAGCTCCATCGTGTCGAGATAGTCCCGCTCCTGCTTGGCGAGGTCGCCCCGATAGCCGAGCTGACGCCACAGCTCGGCGGACGGCAGCTCCCCCACGTACGCCCGGAGCCAGGGCGCGTAGATCTCCTCCTGCGTGAGCGCGGGAAACATCTTTTGTATGTAGGGAGCGAACTCCGCGCCCGTCTGCCGGATTACGACGCCGTACATGTCCAGAATGACCGCTTTCATGGCCCGCTGTCCGGCGGACGCGCTACGCGCCCATGAGGTCGGAGATGGTCTTCATGATCTCGTCGTGGCAGCCGCCGCAGCCGGTGGAGCAGTGCGTCACCTTCTGGACCTCTTCAAATGTCTTCTCGACCTCCGGGAAGGTCTTGCTCTCGTGCAGCGCGCGCTCCACGTCCAGCAGCGTCACATGCTTGCAGTGGCAGATTTCCCGGTTTTCCTGATATTCTTCCATGAATAAGCCTCCTTTTCGGAGCGCCGCATCTTCCGGCGTCCATAACCTGATTTTATCATAATCCGACGCGCTGCGCAAGTATTCCCGTACGGAGCGTGCAGCCGTCATTTTTATATTGACACGGTGTCAGAATTCGTGTATAATCAATATACTGACATCGTGTCAGAATATCAGTGAAGGAGGCGCGGTATGCCGAAAGGCTCTGAAGAGCTGACCAGCGCGCGCAGGGAAGAGATTGTGGACGCCTGCGCCGGTCTTTACCGGACGATGGGCTTCAAGGACATCACCGTCAAGCAGATTGGAAGCGCCACGTCCTTCTCGCGCACCTCGATCTACAACTACTTTGAGACCAAGGAGGAGATCTTTCTCGCGCTGCTCCAGCGCGAATACGAGCACTGGACGGCGGAGCTGAACGCGGCGGCGGACCGGCAGCCCCTCTCGCGGGACGAGCTGGCGCAGGCGCTGGCCGCCTCACTGGAAAAGCGCGCGGTCATGCTCAAGCTCATGGCCATGAACCTCTACGACATCGAGTGCTGCTGCCGGATGGAACGGCTGGTCGAATTCAAGGCCGTCTACGGCGGCTCCATCGACGCGGTCGGGCGTTGCCTGGACGCCTGCGCGCGGCGGCCGTCGGAGGCGGAGAAGCAGGAATTCATCACGCTGTTCTTCCCGTTCGTCTACGGCATCTATCCCTATACCGCCGCGACCGACAAGCAGCGCGAGGCGATGCGTCGAGCCGGCGTTTGCTGCCGGATGCGTTCCATCTATGAAATTGCCCTTGCGGGCGCCGAAAAATTATTGCCATAAGGAGAATCACCATGGAAAAGAAAACACTGGTCGCCTATTTTTCCGCGACCGGAACCACCAAAAAGGCCGCGGAGGAGCTGGCGCGCGCGGCGGGCGCGTCGCTTTTCGAGATCCGCCCCGCCGTACCCTACACCGCCGCCGACCTCAACTGGAACGACCGCAAAAGCCGCAGCACGGCCGAGATGAACAGCCCGGCCTCCCGCCCGGAGATCGCGGAAACGCTTGCTGACATGGACCAATACGGCACGGTCTATCTCGGCTTCCCCGTCTGGTGGTATACCGCGCCGCGCATCATCAACAGCTTCCTCGAGAGATATGATTTTTCCGGGAAAACCCTGATCCCCTTCGCCACCTCCGGCGGCAGCGGTCTCGGCAAGGCCGGCGAGGAGCTCAAAAAAACATCCGCGCCGAAGGCCAACTGGCTGCCCGGCAAGCTTCTCAACGGCCGGCTCTCCGGCCAGGCGCTGGCGGACTGGGCTAAGGCAAACAGGGAAGGGAGCCATGCGGAATGAATGAGATTCTGGAAGCGCTCGAAAGCAGAAGAAGCTGCCGGAAATACAAGCGCGAGCCCATTCCGGCCGAGACCATCGACCGGATCGTCGAGGCGGGGCTCTACGCGGCCAGCGCAAAGGGCGAGCAGAGAAGCATCGTCCTTGCCGTGACCGACCCCGCGCTGCGCGGCGAGCTGTCGGAAATGAACCGGAAGATCGGCGGCTGGCAGGCGGGCTTCGACCCGTTCTACGGCGCGCCCGCCGTGCTGGTCGTCCTGAGCGAGCGGTCGGGCTTCGCACCCGTGCAGGACGGCAGCCTTGTGCTTGGGAACCTGATGCAGGCGGCCTCTGCCCTCGGCGTCGGCAGCTGCTGGATTCACCGCGCGCAGGAGGAATTCGAGTCCGAGGAGGGCAAGGCCATCCTGAAGCGGCTCGGCGTGCAGGGCGACTACATCGGCGTCGGCCACTGCATCCTCGGCTGGCCGGACGGGCCCGCGGCCCAGCCCGCGCCGAGAAAGGCGAACCGCGTCTGGTACGCAAAATAGCGCCTGACGCCGCATTCCGATAATCTGCCGTTCTGAGCAGCAAAAAGCGAAGAATCTTCCCCGTAATCACCGCCGGGGTCAGATTCTCCGCTCCGCTCAGAATGGCAAATTTTTTGTTTTCTCAGGTTTTACGGCTTCCCTGCTCCAGCGCGAGCAGGGCTTTTTTGGTTTCCGTGCCGGCCGCGTAGCCCGTCAGACTTCCGTCAGCGCCGATGACTCTGTGGCAGGGAATGAATACGGACACGGGATTGCGCCCCACCGCGCCGCCCACGGCACGCGCCGACGTCTTCTGCCGGCTCCCCTGCCTCTCCAGCTCCCGTGCCAGATCGCCATAGGTCGCGACCGCGCCGTAGGGGATCTGCGCCAGAAGCGCCCACACGGCCGTCTGGAACGGCGTGCCGGTCGGCTTGAGCGGCGGCGTGCAGCCGGGGTCCTTCCCGGAAAAATAGACGTCCAGCCACCGAGCCGCCTGCTCCAGCACCGGCAGCGGCTTCTGCTCCCGCTCCGCCGTCAGACCGGCGGCAAAATACCGCTGGCCCTCAAACCAGGCCCCCGTCAGCGCCTGTCCGTCGCTCGCGAGCAGCATCCGGCCGAAGGGCGAGTCGTAGTGCATGATGTACTGCATGAAATCCACTTCCTTCGTATGTTTGATCGTACCACACCGCAGGTCAAAACGCCATCCTTTTCTGCGCCCTCCCGCGCCATTCGTCCGTTTTCGCCCCTCCCGCGCCGTAAAATGGTGGAGAGACTGGGGCTTGGAGGTTTTTATGGAACAGGACGTATTGGTGATCGGAGCGGGACTTTCGGGGCTGACGGCGGCCAGCCTGCTGGCAAAGCGCGGCCTGTCGGTCACGGTCGCGGAGCACGCCGACCGGCCAGGCGGCTCCTGCGGCGCGTTCAAGCGAAACGGCGCCGCATTCGACCAGGGCGCGTCGATGCTCTACGGCTTCGGCGCGCGCGGGTTCAACGCGCACCGCTTTCTTTTCAGCTGTCTGGAGGAGCCCTTCGCGGCGGTCCGGCACGCGCTTTTGTACACCGTCCGCTATGACGGCAAAATCATCCGCTTTCCGCCGGAGGTCGGCGCCTTCGTGAAAGAGCTGTCCGCCGCATTCCCGGACGAGGCGCGCCAGATCGCGCGCTTCTACCGGGACATGGAGCGGCTCTACGACCGCGTCATCGCCGGGACGCCCAGCTATACGACGCCGGACGAGACGAATCCGCGCGAGGCGCTGCGCAGCCTGTCGCGGCACCCTTTGAGCTATCTCCGGTTTCTCTCGTATCTGAACATCTCTGCGGAAAAACTGCTGCGCTCGTACTTCAAAAGCCCTGCGCTGCTGAACTTCTTCGGCAAGCTGACCTCGACCTATTGCTATGCCCCGCTTTCCGAGGCTCCGGCAGTCCTGGCGAGCGTCATGTTCATCGACAACCACGTCGGGGGCAGCTGGTATCCCGCCGGCTCCACCCTGCTGCTGCCGGGGACGCTGGAGAAGGTCATCGAGGAGCACGGCGGCGTCATGCGCTACGGCTGCACGGTCAAGTCGATCCTGTTCCGCGGCGCCGCGCCCTGCGGTGCGGTGCTCGAGAGCGGCGAGGTGCTGACCGCGCGGCAGATCGTCTATTCCGGGACCGTCTGGAATCTCTACGGAAAGCTGCTGGCCGCACAGGCGCTGACCGCGCGGGAAAAGCGGCTCGCCTCGCAGCAGCCCACCTATCCGAGCGTCGTGCTCTACGCGCTCGTGGACGCCGCGGCGATCCCGGCGGACGCCTGCCCCGTCGAGATGCTGGCGGCCAATCCGCGCGCCATCGACGAGTCGGAGATCACGGTCTACATTCCGAGTCTGGACGACCGCACGCTTTGCCCGCCCGGTTTTCACACCGTCGAGGCCATCGGGCCCAGCTTCCGGGACTGGAGCAGCGGCGAATACGAGCAGCAGAAGCGCGAGGAGCTCGTCCGGCTGACCGCCGTGCTCGAGCGCCGCTTTCCGGGCTTTTCCTCCGCCTGCGTCCACAGCGAGCTGGCCACACCTCGCACCATCGAGCGCTATACGCTGAAAAACGGCGGCGCGGCGGCCGGGCCCAAACAGCTTCTGGGCCAGCACCTGCTGCTGCGGCAGTCCATCCGCACGCGCTGGCCGGCACTTTTCTGCTGCGGGGAGTCCACGACCCTGGGCACCGGCACGCCCACCGTCACCGTCTCCGGCATCGCGGCGGCAAACGCCGTTCTGCGCGCGCGCGGTCTGGCGCCGTATGTCTGGAAGCCGGATATGAAAAACTATGTCGCCGCGATGACCCCGCCCGTCGGGCCGGAATGGCGTCTGCTGTTCCACACGCCGGAGCAGGCGCGGCTGATGGAGCTGGCGCAGCGCTGCCGCTTCTGCGAGCGCCCGGCCTGCTGCGAAACACGCCCGCCCGACATCCCCGGCATCCTGCGACGTGTGGCCTGCGGCAACTTCTTCGGCGCAAAGCAGGCGCTTGCGCCGGCGCCGGAGAGCGGCGCGTTCTGGGCCGGGTGCGAGGTTCGCTGCGTGCAGGCTCCCGAGAGTCCTGTGCCTCTGCGTGAGATTCTGCGCAGCCTGTGATTCTATTCACTCCTCTGCGTACGTTTTCGCGCAGGCGGTGAGCAGGCAGAGCCCCGCGGACAGCGCCAGCAGCAGCGCGCTCCCCCAGGCCGGCACCGAATGCCCGTTCCACTCGTACCACACGCCCAGATACCGGGCGGCTTCCTCCCCGACGGCGCTTTCGGGCAGCAGCGGCGAGAGCAGCGACTGCCGCAGCAGCGCGGCGGCGTGCGCGGTCGGAAACCGCACGACAATCCACCGCACCCCGGCTGGCAGCGTCCCCACCGGCAGATAGATGCCGGTCAGAAAGCCGATGAGCGCACCCGACACGCTGCAGAAGCCGGCCAGCGCGCCGCCGCTTTTCAAAAACGTCACCGGCAGCACGGCATACGCGGCGTTGGCCGCCGCGCCGAGCATCAGCTCCAGCCAGACCGCCGGGATGTCCCCCGCGCCGAGCCGCACCCCGTAGCGCCGGGCGATATAGCCCGCGCCCGCCAGCAGCAGCAGAAATGACGTCAGAAATCCGACGCAGGCGGCGGCAAGCCAGTATCCGCACAGTCTGGACGCCGCGCCGGCCGGCGAGATGCGAAAATCCCGGTCGATCCCCTTCACCCGGTCGTCCACCATCACGCCGCAGACGGCGATCGCGGCCGTGACCGGGCTCACACCCAAAACGCCCGCCGTCATCCATACATCCAGCAGGAGCGCCGCGTTCTCAAGCCGCGGGAGCGCCGCGAGCAGATTCTTGCGCAGAAAGAGCGCGTACAGGCCGACCAGAATCAGCTCTGTCAGGCACGACAGGCATACCGCCGCTCTATCGCGGAAAAACAGAACTATGCTGCGAAGCGCCAGTATCCGCATTTCGGCCGTCTCCCTCCAGCGCTGTGAGATACGCCTGCTCCAGCGTGCCGCGCCGCACCTCGAAGGCGTCATACGTCCCCCGGCACAGCGTCAGAAGCGGCAGCGCGCCGAGCGTGCCGCGCAGAGATATCCGCGCGCCGTCCCCTGTCGGCCGGTATGCCGCGCCGCAGGCGTCCAGCTTCTGCTTCAGCCTCTCGAAGCTGCGCGAATACAGGACGAGGCTGTCCTGCGCGAACCGCCGCCGGAGCTCCGACGGCGTTCCGGACGCGAGTAAGGCGCCGCCGCGCAGAATCAGCACGCGGTCCGCCTGCTCCGCCTCGTCCAGATTGTGCGTGCTCATGACGACCGTCACGCGCCGTTCTGCGCGCAGGCCTTCGACAGCCTCCCGCACCGCCAGCTGCATCGCCGGGTCCAGGCCGGTCGCGGGCTCGTCCAGAAAAAGCACCGCCGGGTCCGGCAGCAGCGCCCGCGCGATGTCGCACCGCCGCCGCTGCCCGCCGGAAAGCCGCCCGTAGAAGCTGCCCAGCAGCGGCTCGAGCTGCGTCAGGCGGCTGACCGTCAGCAGCCTTTCGCGCAGGCGCTCGCCCCGCAGGCCGTAGAGCGCGCCGCGGACGCTCAGGTTCTCCTCCACCGTCAGCGCGCCGTCCAGCGCGCCGGTCTGGAACACCGTGCCGATCCGCCCGCGGATGGCCCGGTTCTGCGCGCCGAGCGTCAGTCCGCCGATCAGGGCAGTCCCCGCGTCGGGCCGCAGCTCGGTGCTGAGGATGCGCAGCGCCGTGGTTTTTCCGGCCCCGTTCGGGCCCAGCAGCGCCAGCACCTCGCCGCGCGCCGCGCCGAAGCTGAGCTCCCGCAGAGCGGGGCGGCCGCCGTAGGCCTTCCGCAGGCCGTCGGCCGTGATCGCCTGTTCCGCGCCGCTCAACGTTTCATCATCCAGACCGCGAAATTCAGATACCCCGCGAAGCTCACCCACAGCAGATACGGCACCTGCAGCAGCGCGGCAGTTTTGTCCGCCTTCCGGAAAGACAGCATCATCGCGAGAATCAGCGCCCACAGGAGCGCCAGCCACAGAAGCGAAAATCCGTAGGCCTGCAGATTGAAGAAGAACAGGCTCCAGAAAAAATTGACGATCAGCTGCAGCACAAAAAGCCCCAGGCCATCCGTGCGGGCTTTCGACGGCTCGGTCAGCCGTACGCGCGCCGCGCCGACCCCCATGAGCGCGTAGAGGATGGTCCAGACGACGCCGAATACCGCGCCAGGCGGCGTCAGCGCCGATTTCGGCACCGACTGAAAGGCGGCGACCGAGTCCCTTGTCAGCCATGCGGCCAGCGCGCCGACCGCCTCCGTCAGAAGAATAAACGCCAGATATGTCTTCCATTTTCCCGTTTTCATCGTCATCACCCAGACAAGCATATGGCCTTCGGCTGCGGGATATGAAAAGAGAAGCCGCCGAAAAAAACAAAACCCGCAAAAGCCGTTCGGCTTTTGCGGATTTCAGCGTCCGTTCAGAAGCGCTTTCCAGGGTCAGCGCCGTTATTGCGCCGTTTCGATGGCGGAGACAGGGCAGTTTTCCATCGCCTCGCGCGCCGCGTCCTCGTTCTCAGGCGCCGTGTCCCGGTCGCTCGCCTCGGCCGCATTTTGCTCCGTGAGATGGAAAACTTCCGGGCAGGTCTCGGCGCAGAGACCGCAGCCGATGCAGTCATTGTTTACATAATATTTCATATTCAATTCCTTTCGCCGCGTATTGCGGACTCAATCTAAAATTCTGCCGTCTGTCGAGATGGTCACGACCTGCCAGGGGATGAGCTTTCCGCTGTTTTGCAGGGCGTTCTTCACCGCGTATTCCAGCCCGCCGCAGCAGGGAACCTCCATGCGCACGACCGTGACGCTCTTAATATCGTTGTTTTTGAGGATCTCCGTGAGCTTTTCCGAATAGTCCACCGCGTCCAGCTTGGGGCAGCCAACCAGCGTGATGCGGCCGCGGATGAACTGCTCGTGGAAGCGCGCGTAGGCGTACGCGGTGCAGTCCGCGGCGATGAGCAGCTTGGCCCCGTCGAACCAGGGCGCGCGCACCGGCACCAGCTTGATCTGCACGGGCCACTGCGACAGCTGCGATTCCGACTCCGCGGCCGCCGGCTGCGCCGTCTGCATGTGCGTGATGCTGCGCGCGCGGCTTCCCGGACAGCCGGACGGCGGACACGCGGTCTGCTCCTTGTGCGCGCGGACGGCTTTTTCGTCGTAGCCGGCGGCCTCCCGTTCGGTAAAGGTGATCGCGCCGGTCGGGCAGGCGGGCAGGCAGTCTCCGAGCCCGTCGCAGTAGTCGTCGCGCAGCAGCTTCGCCTTTCCGTTCACCATGCCGATCGCGCCCTCGTGGCAGGCCGCCGCGCACGCGCCGCAGCCGCTGCATTTTTCCTCGTCAATGTGAATGATCTTTCGAATCATTTTCTTTTTTCCCCTTTCCGTTCCTGACCAGCTTTTCGTACAGCTCCTTGCCGAAGCACTGCTCGGCGTACTGGCACCACTGGATGCAGTTTTGGTCGTCGTTGTAGGCCGTGAAGCCGCATTTGTCGCACTTGACGCTCGCATCGACGGAGAAAATCTCGATCACATTCCCGCACACGGGACAGATCTTCTCCTTGATCGTCGGATTCTTGAGCCGCGCCGCGCCAGGGCATCCGCTGAATATTTGCGCCATGCCTCTCGCCTCCTTGACTTTGTAAGCTGATTATAATAGAATCACAGCAGTAAGTATGTTGTTAATACAACGGAATCGAGGAAATTTTGAAAACATCGCTTCTTCTGCGCACCGCGCTTTTCCGCGGAATCACGGAGGACGAGGCCGCCTCCATGCTGGGCTGCCTCGGCGCCTTCGAGAAGCAGTACGAAAAGGGCGGCGCGATCTTCCGCGCCGGCGAGACGACGCAGAACATCGGCCTTGTCCTCTCGGGCAGCGTCAACATCGAAAGCGGCGACGTCTGGGGCAACCGCAGCATCCTGGGCCGGGCGGAAGTCGGGCAGATCTTCGCGGAAACGTACGCCTGCATTCCCGGCGAGCCGCTGCTCGTCAGCGCGGCGGCGGCGGAGCGGTGCGAGATTCTGTTTCTGAACGCCTCCAGGCTCCTGACAACCTGCTCCAGCTCCTGCCCGTGCCACAGCCGTCTGATCCGCAATCTGCTGCAGCTCACCGCGCAGAAAAACCTCGCGCTCTCCCGCCGCATCCTGCACACCTCGTCCAAAACCATCCGCGGCAGGCTCCTGTCCTATCTGTCGGAGCAGGCCCAGGTGAACGGCGGCCTCCGGTTTTCCATCCCCTTCAACCGCCAGCAGCTCGCGGACTACCTGAATGTGGACCGCAGCGCCATGTCCGCTGAGCTTTCAAAAATGCGGGCGGAGGGGCTGATTGCCTGCGACAAAAACTCGTTTGTCCTGCTGCAGCCTCTGGCAGAGTGATAGGATAACCCGAAGCGCGGCGTTTTACACAAAAAACGGGCCTGCGTCAGGCAAGCACGGCGGGCTGAAATGCCGCGCCGGATGCCTGATACAGACCCGTTATATTTTTCCGATTCCGCGCCGGGCCGACGGGCTCAGGCCGCGGGCTGCAGATAGTCGGCGCTCATGTACGCGTACTTGTCCCCAAAGACGATCTCGTACCAGCCGTTCGAGGTCTTGCCGGTCGAAGCGACCAGCGCGTCCTTGGTGAGCGTGGTCAGCACGTCGCCGCCGGTGGAGGGCGTGGCGCGCACGTTGACGTTCGTGGTGACCGACATGCACGCGGGGCTCTGGGTGAGCTCGGCTGCGAGGTCGCCCGGCCAGCTCTGCTTGCCGCCTGTCAGGGTGATCAGGCCGTTCGCGCCGAGGACCGCCGCCGTCGCGGCGGCTTCCTTGCCGCTGAGCACGGCCGTTTCCTCGCCGTGCTTGACGGAGCCCGTCCAGGCGTTGTCGGCCCAGGCGATCGCGGCTGTGTAGCTCTCGCCGTCGGCGTCGACCGTGTAGTCATAGCTGAAGTCGGCCGTCTTCGCGGCCGCGTCGGCCGCGTAGTTTGCGCCCGTGAGCACGCCCTGGATCGCTGCGGCGTCGGCGTCGGGCAGCTGCACCGGATCAGTCGAGGTGCCCTTCGACCAAGTGACCGTCACGCTGGCGGCCGGCTGCGCGGTCTCGGCGCTCTTCGCCGAAATGGTGAAAAAGCTGGCCGTGCCGCTGTCCTGGAAGGAGAACAGGAGCTCCTCGCCGCCGGACTTGCCGGCGATGGAAAAGCCGCCGTTTTCGCCCGCGGTCACGGTATAGAGCCCGGAATCCTCGTAGAATTTCTGGAACAGCTGCGCCATGGTGCTCTCGCTGTCCTTAAGCCCGCAGGCATAGGCCGTGTCCGGCTGGACGCGGTTGGCCATGCTGTCGCGCAGATAGCTGTCGGAGATGAGCTGCAGTGGCAGCAGGATGTCCTGATTTCCGCTCTCCAGCTCCACTTCGCGGTGGGTGCCAACGAAAATATACTGGTTTTTCACGTTCGCCGGGTCCTGCTGGTACAAACACCAGGTATCCTTCACGCCGGATACGTCCTTGGTGAACAGCGTGCAGGAGCCGTAGGCGTTTTCAAAGCTCTGCGCCGTCACGCCGTCGTTCTTCTTCGTGATGAGGTCCGTCAGCTCGCTGAGCGTCTTTGTCGTTTCAAACTGATAGCCGCCGTAGGAGATGGCGTCGCCGTTGTTGAGCGTGGTGTTCACGTTCAGCGTCAGAACGTCGCCCGTGGAGAATGCCTTGGCCTCGACCGCCGTGCCGGACGAGCCGGAGCAGCCGGACAGCAGCGCGGCCAGCAGGGCCAGCGCCAGCAGGATCGTCAGGTATCGTTTCATATTCGTCCCTCCATTCGGGTTTGGCTGATGGGGTCATTATAGCACACTCTGCAGAAAAAAACAAACAAACGCCCGGTATTTGGAGAATTTCCGGATCTGCGGGCGCGGCGCTTGTAAAAATATGCCGAAACGCTTATAATGGATGCAAAGCAGCAAACGGGAGGATACGCCATGAATCAGGAACTGCGCCGCACATTCAAATACCTGCTCTTCACCTGTTCGGCCGGGCTGATCGAGATCGGAAGCTTTACCCTGCTCAACGAGCTCGTCGGCTGGGGCTACTGGGTGAGCTACCTCATTGCGCTCGTTCTGTCGGTGCTCTGGAACTTCACGCTCAACCGCCGTTTCACCTTCAAAAGCGCCGCGAGCGTGCCGAAGGCCATGGCGCTGGTCTTTGCCTACTACTGCGTGTTCACGCCGCTCTCCACGCTTCTGGAGCACCAGCTGGCCGACGTCCTCGGCTGGAACGAATACCTGGTCACGCTCATCAACATGCTCCTGAACGTGTGCACGGAGTTCCCCTATCAGCGCTTTGTGGTCTTCCGCAACAGCCTTGACACCAACGAGCTGGCCAAAAAGGCCGCTGCGGAGAAGCCCGATGCGGTATAAGTGTCTTGTTTTCGACCACGACGACACGGTGGTCAACAGCACCGCGACCATCCACTTCCCCTCCTTCGAGGCGTATTGCAGGCTGGTGCGCCCGGACGCGCACTACACGCTGGAGGAGTATTTCCGCAAGAATTTCGACCCCGGCATCATGCCGCTGTTTCTCGACGAGCTGGGCTTTACCGACGAGGAGCTGGAGGGCGAATTCGCGTTCTGGAAGTCCTACGTCAAAACGCGCGTGCCGAAGGCCTATCCCGGCATCCGGGAGATCCAGCTCCGCCAGAAACGCGAGGGCGGCCTGCTTTGCGTGGTATCCCATTCCATGCAGGAGACGATCCTGCGCGACTACCGTGAAAACGGACTCCCGATGCCGGACCTCGTGTTCGGCTGGGACGATCCGCCCGAGCAGCGCAAGCCGAGCTGCTATTCCCTGGAGCAGATCGAGCGGCGCTTCGGCCTTGAGCCGGACGAGCTGCTGGTGATCGACGATCTGAAGCCCGGCTGCGACATGGCCCGCGCGGCCGGCGTCCCCATCGCCGGAGCCGGCTGGGCCAACGACATCCCGCAGATCGAAGCCGCCATGCGCGAGAGCTGCGATTTCTACTTCAAAACCGTCGCCGGGCTGGACGCGTTTCTGCGCGGCGAGGGCTGAAAAAAGCCGTATCCAACACAGTGCAGCGTCAAATCTGTCATTCTCCGGCCAAACGGCCCCGGAATGGCAGATTTTCTGCCTGCTGCGTTGGATACAGCCTGCTTTTTATGCGGCAATGCGTCTTATTTCCATTCTGCCCAGATCTCCGGGCAATAGCCGACGGTGGCCAGCCTGCCGCTGCGGACGATCGGCGTTTTTAGGAGGGACGGGTTTTCAAACACCCGATCCTCCTTCGCTCGCTCGTCCGCCAGATAGCGCAGCAGGTCCGTCTCCGGACATTTTTTATCCCAGTCGATCAGTCGGTCCACGCCGCCCACGGCCCGGAGCACGCTGTCAAATTCCCCGCCCGACAGGCCGTAGCGCAGCAGATCGACGCTCTGAAACCGGATCCCGCGTTCTTTAAACCAGCGCTCGGCCTTTTTCGTGTCGAAGCATTTGGCTTTTCCGAAAATCTGAATGTTCATCGTTTCCGTCTCCCGCGCCGGGCTCAGGCGGCGGACTGCTCCAACATCTCGCGCGCCTCGGCTTCCGTATCGGCGGAAAACAGGAAGGCGCCCAGCCGGTTGTAGACCTCCACGTGGCCCCTGATATAGCGGATCTTGTATTCCATGACACAGCCTCCTTTTCTGAAGCTGTGCCCAGTATAACGCGTTACATGTCCATTAATCGGTACTTTGGTCCCATTGTGCGGTGACGGTATAGTTGTCATCGACGGTCGTGTCCTGCGTGATCTTCTCCCCGGAGGACGTGTACCAGCCGGAGAAAACGCTGTCACCGTTCGTCGCCTCGGGCAGATTGTCATAATTTCCGCCGCGCTTGTAGAACGAGATGTCCACGCCCACGGAGCCCGCGTCGGTCTTGAAAATCAGATAGCAGAAATCGTCGGAATTCTTCGCTTCGTAATCTCCGTAGAGGAACAGCCGCATCTCGCGCACGCGGCGCGCGATGAGTCCGTCGTGGATGCTCGTGGTGCCGCCGACCGTCACATGGCACCAGATGCCGAAGGCGGCGGCGAATTCGTTGTCGGTATAGCTGCCGCTGATGAGCAGCTTCGCCAGGCGGTAGCTGCTGTTCATCCAGCCGGAGCCGACATTGTATGTAAAGGACGCCAGCGCGTCGTACTGCGTATCGCGCAGGGAGATGCCGTTCTCCTTGATAAAGGCGTCGAGCTTGTCCTCCACCTTGTCGAGGTTGAGCCGCAGCAGGATGTCCGCCTGCTTTTCCGTGATGCCGTCGGGGTATTCGTCGGGCGTGCAGTACGAGCCGTAGCCGATGGAATACTGGGAATAGTCCTTATAGGACTTGCTGACGAAGCCCTCGCGGGCCTTGATGAACGCGATCCCATCCTCCGTGGTGCGCAGAGGGATGTCGGCGGGCGTCAGCTTGTCCAGATCGTTCACCGGCTCGCTGTTTGTGTTCTGCTTCTGCTTGTACTGATAGATGCGGTAGACGATGGCGGACAGCTCCGCACGGGTCAGCGGCTTGTCCGGCTGAAAGGTTCCGTCGGCGTAGCCGTTGAGAATGCCGGCCTCATAGAGCGCCTGCACGTTATCGTCCTTTGTGTCGGTAAAGTAGTAGCTCTCCTGCGTTTTCCGGAGGCCCAGGGAGACGGCGGCGATCTTCGCCACCAGCACGCGCTGGATGTTTACATCCAGATCGGTGATCTCACCGCGCGCGAGGATGTCCTTGTCGAGCGCCAGGTTGAGATAGCCCCTGGCCCAGTGGGAGGCCACCGGATCGGGCTCGCTGTAGCCCGCCGCCAGCAGGACCATTTTGAGCGCCTGCCCGGTCGTGACCGTGGAGCCGGGCTTGAAGCTGCCGTCGCCGAAGCCGTTGACGACGCCGGCCGTGTAGAGAGACATCACGTCCGTGTAATACCAGTCGCCGGACTTCACGTCCGAAAAAACAGGCGTTTCGCCTTCGGCAAACGCGGGCATGCAAAAAAGTCCAAGTGTTAAAACAAGCGCCAGCGACGCGGCTGCCAGCCGTTTGATCATACTGTCGCGCTCCTTTCCGATGCTGCAAATTCTGACCAGTTATCATGCGTTCCGTTGGCGCACAAATCGCTCCGGCGGAAATACGCATTGCAGCAATGTCTGAATCTTTAAAAGCAGCTGATTTCAGCTGTTTCATTATAACAAGACCGGTTACAAAATGCAACCGTTCGTTACGTCCATTTCTCCAGCCAGGCCAGAATGTCCGCATAGACCTCCGCGCGGTTGCTCTCATTGAGCATCTCGTGGCGGCCCTCCGGATAGATATGGATGGCGATGTTCTTCATTCCGGCGCGCTTGAACGCGTCGATCGTCTGCAGCACGCCCGCTGACTGCGCGCCGACAGGGTCCTTTCCGCCGGAGACGAAGAGCACGGGCAGCGACTTTTCCATGCGCGCGAGGTTCTCCGGATTCTCATTCATCTGGATGCCGGTCAGCATGTCGCGCGTCAGGCCGACGGTCGCGTCGAAGCCGCAGAGCGGGTCGGCGTTGTACGCGTCCACGACCGGGGAAACGCTGGTGAGCCAGTCGTTTTTCCGCGTCTTGTCAAATCCGCGGTTGTAGCTGCCGAACATCATCCGCACAAGCAGCGGGCTGACGCCGGTCTCACCGAGGCGGCGCGCCTCTGCGCGGCAGAGCGCCAGTCCGGCGCTGATCGCAAGCGGGGGCTGCCAGCCGGTTCCGGAGATGATCGCGCCGCTGAGCGCGTCCGGGTAGGTATAGAGATAGGTGCGCAGCAAAAACGAACCCATGCTGTGCCCGAGGATGATATACGGAATGCCGGGATACATGGCGGCTGCGCGGTCATGCAGGCTCTTTTCATCCGCCGCCGCGGAAAGCCAGCCGCCGCAGAAATAGCCCTGCACGCCGTCCGGTCCGATGGAGCCGCCGTGGCCCATGTGATCGTCCGCGACGACCAGGTACCCGCGCTCCGTCAAAAAGCGCGCAAAATCGTCGTAGCGGGCGATGTGCTCCGCGATCCCGTGCACAAGCTGCACGACGGCCTTCGGCGCAGCCGCCGGCTTCCACATGCCGCAGTGCAGGCTTCCCTTTCCGTTCGAGGGAATATAGAATTCTTCCATTTTCGTGCTTCCTTCCTAAAAGTCCTGATTATTGGACATCTCTTCCTGTATGATCGGTTCAGATCAGGCAGGAGGTCGATACCATGAAATCCAATGTTATTTCGCTCTACCCCAACCGGACGGCCGGTTTCGATTATTCCGGATACAACCGCCGCGCAGAGCTGCGCTTCCGCAGAGCCGAGCGCCGCCGGACCGCCGTCTGCGCGGTGGAGACGCTCGTCACCGCCGCCATCGGCATCGGCTTCACGCTCTGCGTGCTGTTGTTTTTTACGATGCTGTAGCTTCTCAGCCGAAGATCAGCGAACCGAGGAAGTCCTCCGGTTCCCAGCCTTTTCCGATCAGCCGGACCGTCCCCTCCTGCGTCAGCAGGTACTCGGCGCAGGGCAGCGCACCGGAGGATCGCACGGTCAGCGAGGCCGCGCCCGCACCCGCGTCGTGCACGGCCAGCAGCTCGCCAGTCTTTATGGGCGGCAGCGGCCGCCGTTCGGCGAACCGGGCGCGCTGGAGCGTGTCCGACCCGGCGACGTCGCAGGCGATCCGTGCCCCGTCCTCCGCCCGTCCCGGCACGGACACGAGCCGGTATGCTCCGAGTTCCGACAGCCGCAGAAACTGCCCGCAGCTTCCGTCCGTCAGAATAAGCGGACATTCACGGTCCTTGACCGCCTCGGCGCGCATGAGATACCAGCCGCAGTCCGCGGTGAGCCGTTCGCCGACGGCGGTCTGCAGCTCCAGATCTGCGAGCTCTTCCGGCAGCTCCCGCAGCAGCGCGGCGATGTCCTCCGCGCAGCGCTCGGTCTCCGGCTCCGGATACTCCGCCCGGCAGGAATAGCCGAGCCCGCTGCCGAGGCAGCAGAACCGGGCCGCGATGCCGGTCTTTTCCAACAGCCTCCGGCTCAGCCCGAAAAGGGCAAGCGCTGCCGCCGGGTAATAGTCCTGCTCCAGCTCGCGGGCGCTGACGCGCAGCGTCACCCCGAGCTCCTCCACGCCGAAGCCGCGCAGCGTCTGCGCCAGAGCCAGCAGCGTATTTTCCGGCATCCCGTACTTGCTGCGGTCAAAGGAGGCGAACGTTTTTCCGTTCGCCGTCAGCCGCCCGCCGGGATTCCAGCACAGCAGCGCGGCGGCAGGCGGCGCCTCGGGCAAAACCTGCGGGCCGTCGAGCAGCCATACGGCGCCCAGCGCCAGCGCCAGCCGCTCCGCCTGCTCCTCGCGCGTGACCGGCGCATAGAGCACCTCGCGCCCGGAAAAGCCGCACCGCTCCGCGATCATCAGCTCTGTCCGCGAGACGCACAAAACGCCGCAGCCCTCGTCCCGCAGGATGCGCAGGATCGCGGGATTGAAATTGAGATACATCGGAAAATACTCACGGAAGCGGCCAGCACGTGAAAACGCCGCGTTCAGCCGGCGGGCGGAGGCGCGGAGCGTCCGCTCGTCATAGAGATAGCAGGGCGTCGGCAGCGATTCCGCGGCCCGCCGCAGCGCTTTTTCCGTGAGAAAGCCGCTCTGCTGTGCGCGCTTCATACCGTCCCTCTTTTCAGGCCCTGTGGTTTGAAAGATAAAGGATGCGCAGCCCCTTGAGCAGAAGATTCCGGTCGTAGACGATCTCCCTGCGGCACATGGGCACGACGAACCGCGCGATGCCGCCGGTCGCGAGCACTGTGGCCCGCCCCCCAAGCTCCTGCTCCATGCGCTCGATCATGCCGTCGAGCATGGCGGCCGAGCCCATCATAATTCCGCTTCTCATGCTGTCGACCGTGTTGCGGCCGATGGCTTTTTTCGGCTCCTCCAGGCTGATGCCCGGCAGCTGCGCCGTGCGGCTGGAGAGCGCCTCGGCGGAGATCTTCACGCCGGGGCAGATGCAGCCGCCGATATAGGCGCTGTTTTTGTCGATCACGGAGATCGTGGTGGCCGTGCCCATGTCGATGATGATGAGCGGCGCCGGGTACTCACGCAGCGCCGCGACCGCGGCGACGATGAGGTCGCTGCCGACCTGCGCGGGGTTGTCCATGAGGATGTTGAGCCCCGTTTTAATGCCGGGCCCCACGACCATAGGCCGCTTCCCCGTCAGCTTGATGACCGCCGTGCGGAAGGAATTGAGCACGGGCGGCACCACGGAGGAGATGATGACGCCCTCGAAGGCGTCCGCCGTCAGATCAAACAGGGACAGGACGTTTTTGAGGTCGATGCAGTACTGATCGGAGGTCTTGACAAGCTCCGTCGCGATCCGCGCCTCATGCAGGATCTCTTCGCCCTCGATGCAACCGAGAACGATGTTGCTGTTACCGATGTCGATGGCCAAAAGCATGGACATTCCTCCCACAATCTTTCATTCGCATGCCGTCAGACGGCATTGGAGCTTTCCGGCGGAAAGCTCCAGAACGGCATAGCCCGGCCGTCCGCTGATCTGCGAGCACGCACCGGGATTGACGAGCCACAGCCCATCCCGCTTTTCGCAGAAGGATACGTGCGTGTGGCCGTAGAGCGCGGCGTCCGCGCCCAGTCTTCGCGCCTCCATCTCGAGGCGCTGCGTCCCCTGCTTCACGCCGAACAGATGCCCGTGCGTGAGAAAGATGCGCACGCCCTCGCGCTCAATGAGCAGGCTTTCGCGGGCCGTGCTGCCCCAGTCGCAGTTGCCGGGGACGTACAGCAGCTCCGTCTGCTCAAACGCGCAGGCCAGATCCTCGGCGTCTGCGACGTGGTCGCCGAGGTGCAGGACCAGGTCGGGCTGCTCGGCTTCCACCGCGTCGTACGCGCAGCCGAGCATGTGATGCGTGTCGGAAATTACCAGTATTTTCAAATTCAGTCACCTGCCGGCTGTTTGCCGCATATGATAAATCAAACCAACGTGCGGGGAGGCAGAGTATGGTCCATTCCACTTCGGGCGGCGAAACGCCCTTTTCCGAACAACAGATGAAAAAGCTCGTCGGCACGCAGGAGGGCCAGAAGCTTCTGGCGCTTCTGAGCCGCGACGGCGGCGCCGCCTTTCGGCAGGCCGCGTGCGCGTACCGCGCGGGCGATCTCAGCCAGGTGCAGCAGACGCTCGGTCCGCTTCTGCAGACGCCCGAGGCCGCCGAGCTGCTCGCGAAACTCGCGGGAAAGTAGGCGTTATGGCAGATTTTCAGGAAGCGCTGGGGGATATTCTGAACGATCCCGAAAAAATGAAGACGCTCATGTCGATGGCCGGCTCGCTCGGTCTAGGCGCGCCGCCCGCGCCCTCGCCGGCCGGCGCCGCTCCGCAGGCCGCGCCAAACGCGCGCTATGAGGCGCTGCTGCAGGCGCTCAAGCCGTTCCTGCGCCCGGAGCGCCGGGGAAAGCTCGACCGCGCCATGCAGGCGGCGCGGCTGTCAAAGCTGGCGGGTCAGGCGCTGGCGATGCAGAATCCCGACCAAAAGCCAGACGGGGAAGACAAAAAATAGGGGGTGCCGGCTTGTATAACCGCTATATTCCGGATGAAAACGGAACGTTTCACCACACCGTCGTCGAGGACGCGCCGCCGCCGATGCCGGCGCCCGCTGCGCCTCCCCCGCCGCCGATGATGCCGCCGCCGCCCGAGCCGGGCGGGGGCATTCTCAGTCTCTTCGGCGGGCGGCTGGATCTGGGCGACGTCATGCTTTTGCTCATTCTGCTGCTGATGATTAACGACTGCGAGCAGGCGGATCTGCCGTCGCTGCTGATCGTCGCAGCAGTATATCTGCTCACGAACTGAACGGACTCGTGCCGTCCGGAAGCAGGAACACGTTGCTGAGCGCCTCGTCCCCGTCCGTCAGCACCTCCATCTGCGTCTGGCGGAGGGTATAGATCTGCTCGTCGTTTTTGAGCGTCGTCTGCCGGCAGAGCAGGCCGCTCTGCAGGCTCACCCAGGCGTAGCGCTGCAGGCCGTTCTTCCGGTAGCTCAAAAAGACGCACTCCTGGTCGCTGTCCTCCTGCAGGGTGACGAAATCCGCCTCGTCGATGTCGGCGCGCGGGATTGAAAGCAGCTCCTCATAGGTCGGGATGCCGACCAGATCGTCGCGGGAGATCGTTTCGTCGAGCGTCAGCGAGACCGGCGGCTGCTCGTCGTTATACCATACATAGAGCGTCTTGCCGTCCGTCAGAACCGTCTTGACCGTGCTGCCCTCCGTGATGTCGGCGCGGAACAGGTCCCCGCTGACCCAGAGCTCGGCAATGCTGCTGCGCGAGGCCGCGTCGGCCGTGCTTTCGATCGTGAAAACCTGGTGGTAGCTGGAGGGCCGCGACAGGCTGCTCTTCAGGATGCTCTGCACGTTATCGGCCGTCACCTCGGCAAAATCCTGCTGCTGCGAGGAGGACGAGGCCGTCTGCTGCGTCTGCTCCTGCTGGGCGCTGCCCGGCAGCTCGATGCTCTCATGCCTGTTTTTCTGCGAGGCGAACAGATAGATCACGACCAGAATCACGATGACGGCCAGCACCGAGGCCGCGACGATTGCAGGCGTTCTGTAGCTTTTCAGATTTTTCGGCAACGCCGTCATCCTCCTTCCGCCGTTCTGTGTGCCGCGTCTATATCGAAAAATCCGCGGGTCTTTCGGCAGCGAGGCCGAAATGCCAGAGGATCGCCTGCGCGATGCGTCCGCAGGCGCGGCCGTCGCCGTAGGGGTTGACGGCCTTCGCCATCCTCGCGTAGGCTTCCGGGCTGTCTAGCAGCTCGCAGGCCAGCCGGACGATGGTCTCGCGGTCCACGCCCGCCAGCGCCGCGGTCCCGGCCTCGATGGCCTCGGGACGCTCGGTCTCGCGCCGCAGCACAAGCACGGGCTTGCCCAGCGCGGGCGCCTCCTCCTGCAGGCCGCCGGAGTCTGTCATGACAAAATCGCACCGCGCCATCAGGTTGTGCATCTCCTCGACGTTCACAGGGTCGATCAGATGGATGCGCTCGTGGCCGCCCAGAATCGGGAACACGCATTCGCGCACGGCGGGGCTCAGGTGCACGGGATAGACGACCTCGACCTCCGGATGCGCGTCCGCGATCTCGAGGATTGCGTGCATGATGTCCTCCATCGGCTTCCCGTAGTTCTCGCGCCGGTGGCACGTCACCGCGATCACGCGGCGGCCGCGGAAGTCGAGCTCGTTGAGCAGCGGCGTTGCAAAGCGGAAATCGTCGCGCACGGTGTAGCGCATGGCGTCGATCACGGTGTTTCCGGTGACGAACACCTCGCCCCCGGCCGACTCGCGGCGCAGATTTTCCGCGTTCGCGCGCGTCGGCGCGAAGTGGAGGTCCGCGATGTCGCTCACCAGCACCCGGTTCATCTCCTCCGGGAAGGGGGAATATTTGTCCCAGGTGCGCAGGCCCGCCTCGACGTGGCCGACGGGAATCTTGTGGTAATATGCCGACAGCGCCCCGGCAAAGGTCGTGGACGTGTCTCCGTGTACGAGCACCAGCTCGGGCTTTGCCTGCTCCAGCACGCCGTCCATGCCGGTGAGCGCCCGCGTCGTGATGCCGGAGAGCGTCTGGCTCTTCTCCATGATATGCAGATCATAGTCGCCGCGCAGTCCGAAAATATCCATCACGGAGTCGAGCATCTCGCGGTGCTGTCCGGTCAGGCAGCAGATGCACTCGAGCTCTTTATTTTTCCGCAGCTCCAGGACCAACGGCGCCATCTTGATTGCCTCCGGTCTCGTCCCGAATACCGCCATCACTCTGCGCTTTTCCATCAGTTTCTTCCTCCACAGTTTTATCTTCCGGCTCCGGCGTCTCGCGCGCGGAGAAGATGAGCTTCATGCCGATCGCGCCCACCACGAACACCGCGCCGATCAGGATAAGCGCCTTGAGCTCGCCCGAGGACGTGAGCACCACGGCGGCAAGGCCGAGAATCGCCGTCAGCATATACGCGATGGCCACCGACTGCTTCTGGCTGAAGCCCATGTCGATCAGCCGGTGGTGGACATGCCCGCGGTCGGCCACCATGGGATTCTGGCCCTTGGCGATGCGGCGCAGGAACGCGAAGCAGATGTCGAAGATCGGCACGCCGAGAATGAGAAACGGCACGGCGAAGGAGATAATCGCGTAGAGCTTGAAAAGTCCCGTGACCGAGAGCGTCGCGAGAATGTAGCCCAGAAATGTCGCGCCCGTGTCGCCCATGAAAATCTTCGCCGGGTTTTTGTTGTACGGGATAAAGCCGAGGCACGCGCCGAACAGCGCCGCCAGAATGATCGCGATGTTCAGCTCCGAAACCATGATCGCGATGACCATGAGCGACGCCGTGGAGATGGCCGACACGCCGACCGCCAGCCCGTCGAGGCCGTCGATGAAGTTGACCGCGTTCGTGATGGCGACGATCCAGATGATCGTGACCGGGATGGAGAGCCAGCCGAGGTTCCAGTAGGTCATGCTGCTGAACACGTTCGGATTTGACAGAAACTGGATGACGCAGCCGTGATAGACGGCCACGCCCGCCGCCGCGATCTGGACGATCAGCTTCGGCAGGGCCTTGAGCGCCATGATGTCGTCCATGACGCCGAGAATCACGATCATCACCGAGCCGAGCAGGATGCCCTGCATCTGCCGGTCGATCTTGGCGAAGCAGAGCACGGACAACAGAAACGCCAGAAAAATCGCCAGACCGCCCAGGCGCGGAATCGGGACCGTGTGCATGCGCCGGTTGTCCTTCGGCACGTCGATCGCGCCGACCTTGTAGGCCAGCGTCTTGACCATCGGCGTGGACAAAAACGACACGACCGCCGCGACGCCCAAGGCCAGCAGCATGTAAACAGCCGTCCGGGTATCCATGGAATCCCTCCCGTCAGCGGGCGACGAAGCCCACTTTTTTATAGACCTTGCGCAGCGTCTTTTCCGCAAGGAACGACGCCTTTTCCGCGCCCGCCTTGTAGATGCTCTCGAGATATGCCTTGTCGGCGAGCAGCGCCGCTGCCTTCTGCTGGATCGGGCGGACGAGCTCGACGACGGCCTCGCCCACGGCGGGCTTGAAGATGCCGTAGCCCTGTCCGGCGAATTCCGCCTCGGCCTCTGCCATCGTTTTGCCGGTCGCGGCGCAGTAGATCGTCAGCAGGTTCGACACGCCGGGCTTGTTCTGCTGGTCATAGCGCACGGCCGTCTCGCAGTCGGTCACGGCGCGCTTGAATTTTCTCTGGATGTCCTCGGGCTTGTCCATGAGGAACACGCAGCCGTCGGGGTCGGATTTGGACATCTTGTTCTCCGGGGCCGCCAGGCTCATGATGCGCGCGCCGAGCTTGGGGATAAACGGCTCCGGCAGCGTGAAGGTGTCGGAATAGACGCTGTTGAAGCGCGTGGCGATGTCGCGGCAGAGCTCGACGTGCTGCTTCTGGTCCTCCCCCACCGGCACGAGGTCGGCCTGATAGAGAAGAATGTCGGCGGCCATCAGGACGGGATAGGTGAACAGGCCCGCCGTGATGTTGTCGGCATGCTGCTGCGACTTCATTTTAAACTGCGTCATGCGGCTGAGCTCTCCGAACTGCGTATAGCAGCCGAGTACCCAGGAAAGCTCCGCGTGCTGCGGCACGTGGCTCTGGATGAACATGATGTTTTTCTCCGGGTCGAGGCCGCAGGCAATGTACTGCGCGAGCTGCTCCAGACTTCTCCTGCGCAGATCGGCCGGCACCTGCCGCACCGTGATCGCATGCATATCCACGATGCAGTACACGCAGTCGTACTCGTCCTGCAGCGCGACCCAATTTTTGATCGCGCCCATATAAGAGCCCAGGGTCAGATCGCCGCTGGGCTGAATGCCTGAAAAAATGCGTTTTTTCGCTTCCATAGCCGAAAACCTCTCTTGCTTCTATTTGCACAGTTATTGATATAGTATCACAAAGCGAAAGATTTCGCAATCAGTCATTGACGGGCGGGAAAATTAAATATATGATAATAGAAATACCCAAAACGGAGGAAGCTTTCACATGGATTTTTTTGAAGAGCTCGAGTCGCGCATCCCGAAGGGCAAGGTGCGCACCCGCTTTGCGCCCAGCCCCACGGGCTACATGCACGTCGGCAATCTGCGCACCGCGCTCTATACCTGGCTCATCGCGCGCCGCGCCGGCGGCACGTTCATCCTGCGCATCGAGGACACCGACCAGGGCCGGCTCGTGGAGGGCGCGGTTGACGTCATCTACAAGACGCTTGCAGAATGCGGTCTCGACCACGACGAGGGCCCCGACGTGGGCGGTCCCGTCGGCCCGTACGTCCAGTCCGAGCGCCGCGAGCTGTTCGGCAGATATGCCGACCTTCTGTGCAGGAAGGGCGGCGCGTACCGCTGCTTCTGCAAAAAGCCGGAAACCGAAGAGGACGCCCCCATCCAGAAGCATGTCTGCGCCTGCCGGGAGCTGCGCTATGACGAGGCCAAAGCCCGCGCCGACGCAGGCGAGCCGTTCGTCATCCGCCAAAAGATGCCGCGCGAGGGCTCGACCACCTTCCGCGACGCGTCCTTCGGTGAGATCACCGTGGAAAACCAGGAGCTGGAGGACCAGATTCTGCTCAAATCCGACGGCCTGCCCACCTACAACTTCGCCAACGTCGTGGACGACCACCTCATGGGCATCACGCATGTCGTGCGCGGCAGCGAGTATCTCTCCTCGGCGCCCAAATACAACCTGCTCTACGAATCGTTCGGCTGGGACGTGCCGGTTTACGTCCACTGCTCGCCCGTCATGCGCGACGCGCAGCACAAGATGTCCAAGCGCAACGGCGACCCGAGCTATGAGGATCTCGTCGCGCAGGGGTATCTGACCGAGGCGATCGTCAACTATGTGGCGCTGCTCGGCTGGTCGCCGAAGGGCGAGCAGTCGGAGCGCGAGTTTTACACGCTGCGGGAGCTGTCCGAGGTCTTCGACATCGCGGGCATCTCCAAATCCCCCGCCGTCTTCGACCCCGAGAAGCTGCGCTGGATGAACGCGGAATACATGAAAAAGCTCGACCCGGCGGTGTTCTTCCAGAAGGCGGAGCCCTGGCTCCGGAAGGCGATCGCGAACCCCGCCGTCGATCTCCGGGCTGTCGCCGCGCTTGTGCAGCCCCGCTGCGAAATTCTCTCCGACATCCCCGGCCGCGTGGACTTTTTCGACAGCCTGCCCGCGTACGGAACGGAGCTTTACGTGCACAAGAAGTCCAAGACGACGGAGGAAAACGCGCTTGTCTCTCTCGAAGCGGAGCTGCCCGTGCTCGAAGCGCTCGGCGAGTGGACGAACGAGGGCCTCTACGCGTCGCTCACCGCGCTTGCCGAGCAGCTCGGCGTCAAGAATTCCGTTGTCCTCTGGCCCCTGCGCGTCGCCGTTTCCGGCAAGGAATCCACCCCCGGCGGCGCGACTGAGCTGTGCGCGCTGCTCGGCAAAGACGAGACGCTCCGCCGCGTTCGCGCAGGCATCGCGCTCCTGCGCCGGTAACGGCTCCCCTCCGCAAGCGTCCTGGCATGACGTAGCGGGTCTTCCGCCGCGTCAAAGCCCTGTAAAACAAAAACCGGCGTTTTCCTGCGGCAAGTCCGTCGGGAAACGCCGGTTTTAACTATATTTCAGGTTCATCCGCTATGCTGAAGCCGTCTGATTATCAATAAAATGGAGGCCTGTGGGATGAGACTTTTGCTTGCCGAGGACGAACAGGAGTACAGCCGCGCGCTCTGCGCGATTTTGGAGCACAGCCATTACGCCGTGGACGCCGTCTACAACGGACCCGACGCATACGACTACGCCAGGACCGGCAGCTACAGCGGGCTGATTCTCGACATCATGATGCCCGGCATGGACGGGATTACCGTCCTGCGCCGGCTGCGCGAGGCCGGCGTGACGACGCCCGTGCTGGTGCTTACGGCGAAGACGCTGCTGGGCGACCGGATCACGGGCTACGACGCGGGNGCGGACGACTATCTGGAAAAGCCCTTCGTCACGTCGGAGCTGCTCTCGCGCGTGCGCGCGCTTCTGCGGCGCAGCGGCAGCTTTACGCCCGAGCGCATCGTCTTCGGCACGGCGGCTTTGGACGGGGTAAGCTATGAGCTGCGCGGCCCCGCCGGCAGCGTCACGCTCACCTGCAAGGAATATCTCGTGGCGGAGATGCTCTTCCGCAACCCCGGCGTGGTGCTCTCGACGGGCCGCATCATGGAAACCGTCTGGGGCTGCGGCGCCGAGGCGGAGATCAACGTCGTGTGGACAAATCTTTCGTTCCTGCGCAAAAAGCTCCGGGCGGTCGGCTCCGATGTGGAGATCCGCGCCAAGCGCGGGCTGGGGTATTATCTCGATGAAGCGTAGAGCAAAGGTCGCCGACGGGCCGCGGATGCTGCTCGTGCTGCGCCGCCGCTTTCTCGCGGCGTCCATGGGGTCTCTGCTGGCGGTGCTGCTGGTTCTGCTTACGGTTTTCAACGCGGTGAACTTCGTTCAGATGGAAAAGCGCCTGGACCATACGCTTCGCCAGATCGCGGAAAACGGCGGAAATCTGCCCCACAGCGTCAAAAGCAGTCCGAAATCCGCCGCCTCCGGCTCGGCGGAATCCCACTATTCCACGCGCTATTTCGTCGTGAGCGGAGACGGCGGGTCTGAGCTGAGCTACCGGCTGGACAACGTATCCACCGTCTCGACCGAGGAGGCCGGCGCGTATTACCAGGCCGCGCTGGCCGCCGGAAACGCGTACGGCTTCTGCGGCGGGGACTGGGCCTACCGGTATTATCTCACGACCTCGGATTCCGGCAGCACCGCGGTCTTTCTCTACTGTTATCCGGAGCTCGGCAGCTTCCAGACCGCGCTCACAACCTCCCTGCTCGCGGGCCTCGGCAGCTATCTCGCCGTGTTTGTGCTCGTATTTCTGCTCTCCAAGCGGATCGTCAAGCCGTTCCTCACAAGTATGGAGCGCCAGACGCAGTTTATCACCGACGCCAGCCACGAGATCAAAACGCCGCTCGGCGTGATCTCGGCCAATAACGACGTGATGGCGCTGGAATATGGCGACAGCGAATGGACGACCAGCACGCGCCACCAGATCCGGCGGCTGTCCGATCTGGTCAGCAGCATGATCTGCCTGACGCGCCTGGACGAGGAGCAGCCGCTGCCCGCGCCGGAGACCTTCGACGCAGGCTCCGCCGTCATGGATGTCCTTGCCGACTTCGAGGGCGCTGCCCGTCTGGCCGGGAAACGGTTCGACGCGCAGCTCGACGCGCCCCTGCCCTGCCTCGGCGACGAGGCGGCCCTGCGGCAGCTCACGGCGATTCTGGCGGACAACGCCGTCAAATACGCGCCCGAGGGCGCGCCGATCTGCGTCAGACTCTTCAAAAAGCGGCGGCACCGCGTACTGGAGATCTCCAATCCCTGCCCGGCCATGGACCGGGAGACCGCCGCGCGCCTGTTTGACCGCTTCTACCGCCGGGACGCATCCCGCAAAGAGGGCGGCTACGGCATCGGCCTGTCGATCGCCAAAAGGCTGGCCGACAACCACCGCTGGCGGCTGACCGCCTCGCTGCCGGAGGCGGGCGTCATCCGATTCTCCGCCGAATTCTGAGCGGCCGCGCGGGTCCGGCGATGTTTACAATTTGTTCATATTCCTTTTCATCTCGTTTGAACTCCGCCGGATACCATACGGGTATCACCTCTCCGCACTGCGGAAAATCAAAGGAGGAACCGGAACATGAAAAATTTCAAACGCACCGTATGCCTGTTTTTGGCGCTGGCCATCTGCCTGAGCCTCACCGGGCTGGTCTTTGCAGCGGGCTACGACAGCTATCCCGACGCAGCCAAGGTCACCTATACCGAGGCCATGGACGTGCTTACGAATCTCGGCATCATCGCGGGCGCGAACGGATATCTGAACCCGACCGACTATGTGACGCGCGAGCAGGCGGCCAAGATGATCGCCTACATCTGCCTCGGCAAGACCGCGGCGGAGGCGCTGTCCACCTCGACAAGCGTCTTTGAGGACGTGGAGGCCGGCCGCTGGAGCGCGGGCTACATCAGCTACTGCGCGAGCGAGGGCATCATCGGCGGCGTGGGCGACACGAACTGCAACGGCAAGGCGGAATTCCAGCCGACCGCCAACGTGACGGCCAACCAGTTCGTCAAGATGCTGCTCTGCGCCGTCGGCTACGGCGTCAACAAGGAATTCAACGGAACCTACTGGGCGGCAAACACGACCGCTTACGGCACGAAGGTCGGCGCCTTCGACGGCACCAAGGCGACCGACTACAACGCCGCTGCCACGCGCGAGCAGGCCATGCTCTACGCCTTCAACATCATGACGAAGGCCATGGCCGTGTCCTACTCCTCGCTGACGGGCGCCTACTATTCGGGCAGCTCTCCGCTCACGAGCGTCTCGTCGTCCGGCGAATATCTCTATACGCTGGGCTACAAGGTCTACGGCCTGTACCAGTACGCGGCCAGCTCCGACGCCTTCGGCCGGACATATTATCAGTGGCGAACCAGCAGCACCAAGACCGTCTCGGACAAGTACTATGACACAGCCGCTCTGACCTACACCGCGGCCGTCACCTCCGGCACGATCTATACCGCGCTCGGAAGCAGCTACGCCGGCGACGCGTCGTACTTCCTCGACGGCGACGAGCAGAGCGACTTCACCATTGCCAAGTCCTCCTCCTCCTCCGTCGGCGGAAACGGCATCCTGACGCTCGTCTACGCCGACTCCGACACCTATGACGTCAAGATCGTCTGCATCACCACCTATCTCGGCCTCATCACCGATGTGGACGGCGACGACAGCACGGTCCGCGTCTATGACGCCGACGGCAGCTACGACACCGTGACCTATGACACGGCCGACTTCTCTGCCTTCGCAGAGGACGCGTATGTGCTCGTCACCGTGGCCGACGGAGAGATCCAGTCCATGACCGCGCCGACCGCCGTCACGGGCGTGCTGACCGCGGCCTCGACCGCCTATCTTAAAATCGACGGCACCGCCTATTACAAGAGCGCGGCCTGGGGCGGCGTCGAGTCCGCCGCTGCCGACAGCGACTACGACAGCACCTACACCTTCTATCTCGACGCCTACGGCTATGTGCTCGGCGACGTGCTCTACAGCAGCGCCGACAGCACCGCCGACGGCTACGTCTACGTGACGGACAGCGAGTATGTCTCCGGCCTCACGAGCCGCTATGCGGCCATTGAAGTGCAGTATCCCGACGGCGACACCGGCGTTCTGTCCCTGAACATCTGGAAAAGCGGCAGCAGCTATTACTACGCCAACCCCGTGACCGGCGGCAGCACCGCCATCACCGTCTCCTCCGGCAGCGCGCTCAACGGACTCACCGTGCCCGGCTTCTACCGCTATGTCGAAAACAGCGACGGCGACGTCACCCTGAAGGCCGTCTCGTCCGCAAGTCAATACGCCGCGGGCTGGCTCGGCACGCTGCTCGAGGTGACGGACGACAGCCGCTACATCTATCTGGACGGCAGCGCCGCGCTGCCCGGCGCAGACTTCGGCTCCTCTGTTTCCAAGCTCTACGTCAACGCCTCCACGGTTCTCAAGGTCATCGACGAGGACGGCGACGTGACAAGCTTCACCGGCTACAGCGCCATCGAGGGCTTCTCCTCCGACGACGGCGCGGACGTGCTCATTCTCTACTCCGGCTCCATCGCGGAAGAGATCTATGTCTTTGAAACCGAGTATGAGGAGGACTCCGCCGTGTATGGCCTGTACACCGGCTCCTACACCGCCTCCGCCGGCGAATACTACACCTTCCTCGTCGACGGCGCGTCTGACTCCTATCTGCTCTCTGACGACGACCTGGCCGACGATCTGAGCGAATACGGCCTGTACGAAATCGAGCTCGAAGACGGCGTCGTCACCGCTGTGGACCCGGTCATGGCGTATGCCGAGGCCGAAACCGTCACGGCGATCTCTGCGGGCAATTACTTCGTCTCCGGCGGCGAACACCACTACTTTGCCGACGACGCGGTGATCTATGACCTGTCGGGCTCCGGCAGCACCGTATCGCTCAGCAAAAACAAAGACGTTCTCTGGGTCGAGGACAGCGACGATCTGGTCGTCTGCGTATACATCGTAGGCTGATTCACGCGCTTGCCCCTTCTTCACGAATATTAAGAAAAAATCAGTTGATTTTTCCGGGTGATTCCGCTATGGTTACCATAGTGGAGTCATCCGGAATTTCGTTTTTACGACTGAAGGAGGTATTTTCGGAATGAAACATTTAACAACGCGGATTCTTTCTCTGGTCCTGGTTCTGGCTCTGTGCCTGGGACTCGTCGGGATGGTTTCGGCGACAGGCTTTTCCTCTTACCCGGACGCGGGCAAGGTCACCTATACCGAATCCATGGACGTGCTCACGAACCTCGGCATCATTGCCGGCGCGAACGGCTACCTCAATCCGGGCGACCCTGTCACCCGCGAGCAGGCGGCCAAAATGATCGCCTACATCTGCCTCGGCACCTCTGCTGCCGAGAAGCTGTCCACCTCCAAGAGCGTCTTTGAGGACGTGGCCGCCGGCCGCTGGAGCGCGGGCTTTATCAACTACTGTGTGGAAAAGGGCATCATCGCCGGCGTCGGCGATACGAACCACAACGGCAAGGCCGAGTTCCAGCCGACCGCGAACGTGACGGCCAACCAGTTCGTCAAGATGCTGCTCGGCGCCGTCGGCTACGGCGTCAACAAGGAGCTCGAGGGTGCCTCCTGGGCTGCCAACACAAAGAGCTTCGGCAATCAGGTCGGCGCGTTCGAGGGCACCAAGGCGACCAACTACGACGCCGCCGCCACCCGCGAAGAGGCCATGCTCTATGCCTTCAATATCATGACGAAGGCCATGACGGTTTCCTACTCCGCATCTTCCAAGTCCTATTACAGCGGCAGCTCCGCCTCTGCGGCCATCGCCCCGGCGGACGAATACCGCTATACGCTTGGCTATAAGGTCTACGGTCTGTATAAGGAAATCAACGATACCGACGATTTCGGCCGTCCCTACTATCAGTGGCGGATCAGCGGCAGCAAGACCGTCTCCGACGAGTACTTCACGTCCGCGGCCAAGACCTACACAACTGCCGTAAGCTCCGGCACGCTCTACACGGACCTGTCCAGCACCTATGCGGGCAAGGCCACCTACATTCTCAACGGCGCGGAGCAGTCCAAGTTCGTCATTGAGAAAAACGGCACCGATACCATCGGCGGCAACGGCGTTCTGACGCTGGCCTATACCGACGCATCCAGCAAGTCCGTGAAGCTTGTCTCCATCGTCACCTACCTTGGCTGCATCGAAGAGGTGGACGGCAAGAGCAGCAGCGTGGTCGTCTACTACGGCCCGGGCGACAGCGAGAGCATCACCTACAACGCCGCCGACTACACCAACCTGAAAAAAGGCGCGTATGTGGTCGTCGCGGTTGTGAACGACAAGGTGAAGAACATGAAGGCCGCCACGACAGTGGACGGCGTGCTCGACACCAGCGCCGCGACCTATCTCAAGGTCGGCAGCACCACCTACAACAAGAGCGCGGCCTACGGCGGCCTGGAATCCGCAGCCGCGGACGACGATTACACCAGCACCTACACCTTCTTCCTCGATCCCTACGGCTACGTGCTGGGCGATGCGCTCTCCGGCTCGGCGAGCACCTACGGCGGCTACATCTACGTGACTGCCAGCGAATACACCTCAACGCTCCTGAAAAAGCAGGCGAACATCGCCGTGCAGTATCCGAGCGGAAAGACCGATGTTCTGACGCTCAACACCTGGAAAAACGGCGAAAACTACTACTATTCCAACCCGACCGGCGGCAGTACGAAGATCACCGCCTCCAGCGGCGGCGCGCTGAACGATCTCGCCGTTCCCGGCTTCTACCGCTATACCACGGAGGACGGCCTTGTCACGCTCAAGTCCATCTCCTCCTCGAGTCAGTATGCCGCCGGCTGGATCAATATGCCGATCGAGATCAAATCGGACAGCAAGGCGCTCTACATGGACGGCAGCGCCGCTCTCAAGACGGCTTCCTTCGGCTCGAGCATCTCGAAGCTCTATCTCACCTCCGCCTCCGTGCTGAAAATCGTCAACGCGAACGGCGAGGTGACGACGCTCACCGGCTACAGCAAGATCGCCGGCTATGCCTCCGACAACAGCGCGGACGTGCTCATCCTCTATACCGACGGCGATGTGGACACGATCTATATCTTTGACGACGACTACATCACGACGAGCACGGGCTATGCCTTCTACACGGGCGACAGCTACACCAAAAAGGGCGTAGACTACTACACCTTCTATGCCGACGGGAAGGAAGTCAATTATGCGATCGATTCCTCCTCTCTCGTCAAGAAACTGACCGACGACAGCCTCTATACCCTCACCCTGACGGACGGCGTCGTGACAGGGCTGACACTCGAAATGCCCTACAAAAATAATGTCACCGTCACCAAAACGGCCACGCGCAGCTTCACTGTGGACGACACGGTCTATTCCTACGCGGACGACTACACGATCTACAACGCCGGCACCGGCAAGAAGGACACCCTGTCGAAGGGCGACATCATCCTCTTTGCGCAGGACAAGGACAACAACGTCACCTGCGTGTACATTGTCGGATAAACTTCACGCTTCATAAAACGCCGCCGTTTCCGGGCCGCAGCGAATTGCTGCGGCCGCCGGAAACGGCGGCGTTCGTTTGTGCTTTTGAGCTGTGCGCGCCTGCCGGATAAGCTCCGAAAACCGGCAAGGCAAAAAGCCCGCGAATACCGTTTGTATTCGCGGGCTTTTGAGCGCAGGCCGGGCGGAAAAGCTGCTGCCCGGATGTCTGCAGAATTTGGGGGAGGCTGCCTCAGCTGCCGCTCTGCGCGGCCGTGTCGCCGCCCACGTCTCCGCCGCGGTCGCAGGTGTATTCCCAGCAGATCACGTCGCCGTCCTTCACAACATAGGAGGAGCAGCCGTAGTTCGGGAACCAGTCGTTGACCTTGTACATCCAGCCGGAGAGCTCTCCGACGTCGAATTCGTAGAGATTGGCAATGCCCTCGATGTAGGCCGCGTCGTAGAGCGGCGTGTTTTCAAATTCCATCTGGATGCCCTGCTGCTTGCAGACGCGCGCCAGGACGTTGAAGACGCTCTCGCCGTCATAAAATTCCGCTTCCACGGGCTGCAGGATCCAGCCGTCCGACGGGACGAGCTCCTTTTTCTCTTCCTTGCACAGCTCCAGGTTGTTCAGGATCGTGGCGCAGGAAATGGAAATGGTGCAGGTGTGCGATTTCTGCGCCGGCTGGGCCGTCGGTGTTTCCTGCGTCGTTTCCGTCTGCTTTTCGGGCTGCGCGGCCGCTGCCGGCTGGGTTTGCTCCGGCTCTGCTGTATCGGCGTCCGATTTCCCGGCGGAGCCGGCTTCCTTCTGCGCCTGCTCCGTCTCGGAAGCCGCAGCCTCCTGCTGGCTGTCAGCCGAGTCCGCTTCCTGGACTGCGGACGACACGTCCGCAGTCTGCGGCGCGCTTGCCGACGCTTCTTCCGTCTTAGCAGACGATTCGGCCGCGCTCTGCGTCGGCTGTGCCGCGACCGTCCAGCCGCGCGAGCCGGCGGCGTTGCCGCCGAAGTAGAACGCTGCCGTCAATACCGCGAGAATCAGCGCGGGGGCCAGCACCTTCCACTTGTTTTTCTTCCACCACATGTCTGGCGCTCCTTACATTGGTTTCTTTTTTCCGCTACATTGTAGCACCGCGACGGCCCGCCGGTCAATAGCCGCGCTGCCGTGTGACGCGCCAGCGCTTCGGAAAATCACGATTCGTTGACCAGCTTTCCGGTCATGTGCTCCACCGAAAGCTCCAGGCACATCACGCGGTTTTTGGCCTTTTCCACTTCTTTTTCGACTGCCGTCTCGTCCGGAAAATACTTCCGGGCAAGCCGGCGGGCCGCTTCCAGCGTCGCCTCGCGGTCATCGATCGGCCGAAGCCGGCCGAAAACGACGACGCTCGTGATATTGAGCGCCCAGTCGCCGGGCTTCCGATAGCCCTCGTCCATCGCGCAGAAGGACACCTTGTCGTTCGCCCGGATCGCGTCCAGCTTGTGCCCTTCCTTCGCGCCGTGAAAATAGAGCGCTCCCCTGTCCCCGTCGTATACGAAGTCGATCGGCACCGTGTAGGGGTACCCGTCGTCTCCCAGCACCGCCAGCACGCCGCGCGGCGCGCTGTTCAGCACCTTTTCGCATTCCTCTTTCGTCACCTGCTGCCCGAACCGTCTCATTTTCCGAAACATCATGTCTCTCCTTCCTGCCGTATATCAAAATTGTATTCCTTCTGAACAAAGCCTTGCACCGCTTTTTGTCACAGCCGATATAAAAGCGCCCTTCCCGGAAATTCAGACTCCGCGAAGGGCGATCGGCTACAGAGATACTGCCCTGATATATAGATACAGACTCTGATGATCTATCAGAGTCTGTATCTGGTACGCCAGAAGTCTGCAAGAAAAAACATGCCTGCGACATATTTTTTCGCAGCAGAGTCCCTTCCCGAGAGCCCGAGCTCCGCGAAGGGCGATCGGCTACAGAGATACTGCCCTGATATATAGATACAGACTCTGATGATCNTCTGCAAGAAAAAACATGCCTGCGACATATTTTTTCGCAGCAGAGTCCCTTCCCGAGAGCCCGAGCTCCGCGAAGGGCGATCGGCTACAGAGATACTGCCCTGATATATAGATACAGACTCTGATGATCCATCAGAGTCTGTATCTGGTACGCCGGAAGTCTGCGGGAAAAAACATGCCTGCGGCATATTTTTTCGCAGCAGAGTCCCTTCCCGAGAGCCCGAGCTCTGCGAAGGGCGATCGGCTACAGAGATACTGCCCTGATATATAGATACAGACTCTGATGATCCATCAGAGTCTGTATCTGGTACGCCAGAAGGGACTCGAACCCCCGACCTACTGGTTCGTAGCCAGTCACTCTATCCAGCTGAGCTACTGGCGCATACCACGCTTTCGCGCCTAAGTATAGTAGCACAGCGGCCTTGAAAATGCAAGTGTTTTTTGCGGTTTTTTCGCGCTGCCGGAGAAGCGGCCGTCAATTTGCCGGGCGCTCTTCTGAAAAACCGCAAAACTTTGTTGATTATTTTGCTGGCAAATTCACGAATTTCTGCTATAATAAGTATATGAAAAATAGAAAGGAGAAAGTATGGGAAATAGAACGCAAGACATCGACGACCTGATTTTCGGCGACAACAGCGATTATTCTGTGAGCGATCGGTAAGAAAGAAGATGCCAGGGTGACAGCCCTGGGATTTTTTTTGCCCTTTTCGCGGCATTGCTTTCGTGCCATATCTGTGCTAATATTTTTCCAGCTCCCCTGCCGCAATACAGCGGAGAAATTCGGAGGTACGCCATGAAAACGCTGCTCGTTCGAAATATCCGGAGCCTCGTCACCTGCGACGCCCATGACCGGGTCCTGGAGAACGCCGACCTCTACTGCGAGGACGGCGTGATCCGCGAGATCGGCAGTCGTCTGCAAAAAACCGCCGACGAGACGCTCGACGCAAGCCATATGCTCTGCTATCCCGGCCTTGTCAACGCGCACCACCACCTGTATCAGCAGTTTTCCCGGAATCTGCCGCAGGTGCAGAACATGGAGCTGTTCGACTGGCTGACCGCGCTCTATGAGATCTGGAAAAATCTCGATCAGGACGCGGTGTATTTTTCCTCGCTCACCGGCATGGGCGAGCTGATGAAACACGGCTGCACGACCTGCTTTGACCACCACTACGTCTTTCCCGACGGCGCGGGCGACCTGCTGGGCGCGCAGTTCCGGGCGGCGGACGCGCTCGGGATGCGCTTTCACGCTTCGCGCGGCAGCATGGATCTGAGCAAAAAGGACGGCGGTCTTCCGCCCGACAGCGTTGTGCAGACGGTGGACGAGATCCTGGACGACAGCGCCCGCGCGATCGAGGCCTATCACGACGGCTCGTTCGGCTCCATGCACCGGGTCGCGCTGGCCCCCTGCTCTCCGTTCTCCGTCTCCGCCGAGCTTCTGCGCCAGAGCGCGATCCTGGCCCGGCAATACGGCGTCCGGCTGCACACGCACCTGTGCGAGACAAAGGACGAGGAGCGCTACATGCTCGAGCGCGAGGGGATGCGGCCGCTGGCCTACATGGAATCGCTCGGCTGGGTCGGCCCGGACGTGTGGTTCGCGCACGGCATCCACTTCAGCAACGACGAGCTGCGCCTGCTGGCGCAGTCCGGCACCGGCGTGTGCCACTGCCCGATCTCCAACATGAAGCTCTCCTCCGGCGTGGCCCGCGTGCCGGAGATGCTGGCGCTCGGCATTCCGGTCGGCCTGGGCGTGGACGGCTCGGCCTCCAACGACGGCTCGAGCCTCATGGAGGAGCTGCGCACGGCATACCTGCTGCACCGGCTCACCTCCAGCAGACGGGCGCCTTCCGGCTACGGCGTGCTGAAAATGGCAACGCGCGGCGGGGCGCGGCTGCTGGGCCGGGACGACATCGGCTCCCTGGAGGCCGGCAAATGCGCGGATTTCTTCCTCATCGACGCCAACCGGCTCGAGCTGGTCGGCGCGTGCGAGGACCCGGCGTCCGTACTGGCCACCGTCGGCGTGCGCGGCCCGGTCGATTACACCGTGGTAAACGGCAGGATCACCGTCCGCGAAGGCCGCCTCACCGGCATCGACGAGGAGCAGACCGCTTTCCGGGCGCGCGAGGTCTGTGCCCGCTGCCTGCGGACAGATTAGGTTGAAATGTGCTCAAAAAGCGGGGTGAAAATTTGTGGAATTTTCGCTCCAAAATCTTTTTGTATCCCATTGAAAAAAATTTAGCGCCGGCGTATAATAAAGATACAATTTCAGACTGGTAGCTGTAACGAAGCGCTTCGCGCGCGGGCTTCAACTATCACTCAGCCAANNGCTTGAGTGTTTCAAATCCTCCGGGGTTTGAAACACTTTTTGTTAGGGCAATCCCGCACAATTCCAAGTGCGGTATTGCGCCGTCAGATTTTTCGTCAGGCGCGTCAAAAAGCGCAGCGAATCCTTTGTGGCTTCGCGAGCATGGTTGGCGCATATGACGGGAAAGATGCAAGCAAGAGCGCGCTTAAGGCGACAGCCGCGAATTGTGCGGTGATGCCTTGGAAACAGAATTATGATTCTTGAAGGAGGAAGCAGTTATGTATTTGCTCACCAACGGACGTGTCATCACCCGCGATCCAGGCGCGAAGGGGTACTACGAAAAGGGCGCCGTCGCCATCGACGGCACGAAGATCCTCGAGGTCGGCGAGGCGGCCGCGCTCGCGGCGAAGTACCCGCAGGCCGAAAAGATCGACGCGCGCGGCGGCGTCATCATGCCCGCGTTCATCAACGCGCACACGCACATCTATTCCGCGCTGGCGCGCGGCCTGTCCATCGTCGGCAACAACCCCACAACGTTCTACGAGGTGCTCGACGGGACCTGGTGGGCCATGGACCGCAGGCTGACGCTCGAGGGCTCCCGCGCCTCGGCTGACGCGCTGTACATCGACTGCATCAAGCAGGGCGTCACCACGATCTTCGACCACCACGCCGCCTATTGCCAGATTCCCGGCTCGCTGTTCCAGATCGGCGAATCCGCCAAAAAATTCGGCATCCGCTCCTGCCTCTGCTATGAGGTCTCCGACCGCGACGGCGAGGAAAAGTGCCTCGAGGCCATCCAGGAGAACGCTGACTGGATTACCTACTGCCAGCACCAGAAGGACCCGATGCTCGCAGCCATGTTCGGCGGGCACGCGCTCTTTACGCTCTCCGACAAGACCTTCGACCGCATGGTCGAGGCCAACAGCGGCCGCACCGGCTACCACATCCACGTCTCCGAGGGCATGAACGACGTCTACGACAGCCTGCAGAACTACGGCCGCCGTCCCGTCCAGCGCCTGCACGACCACGGAATCCTGGGTGAGAAGACCATCCTCGGCCACTGCATCCACGTGAATCCCGCCGAGATCGAGCTCATCAAAAACACCGGCACCATGGTCGTCAACAACCCCGAGTCCAACATGTCCAACGCCGTCGGTGTCTGCCCCGTGCTGCCGCTCACGAAGAACGGCATTCTGGTCGGCCTCGGCACCGACGCCTGGACGAACGATATGATCGAATCGCTCAAGGCCGCCCTCTGCGTGCAGCGTCTGAACGCCTGCCTGCCGAACGTCGCCTGGTGTGAGGTCACGGATATGCTCTTTAAAAACAACGCCAAAATCGGCGCCAAGTACTTCCCGGACGAGCTGGGCGTGCTCAAAAAGGGCGCGGCGGCGGACGTCATCGTCATGGACTACAAGCCGTACACCCCGTTCTCGGATGAAAACATCGACGGCCACATCCTGTTCGGCATGACCGGCAAGCTCTGCCGCACGACGATCGCCAACGGCAAGCTGCTCATGAAGGACCGCGAGCTCGTCGGCATCGACGAGGAAGCGGAAAACGCGCACATCCTCGAGGCGGCCAAAAAGCTCTGGGGCGCTCTCAACCATCGGGAATATTAATCAGGAGGGAAAAACTGATGTCTGAAAAAATGTATCCGATCCCCTTCCGCTCGTTCATGAACTGGGTCGTCAGCGAATACGCCCAGTCCGGCGAGATCTTCGGCGTTCACGACAAGTATTTTGCCGACGGCAAGAGCCTGCCGATCTTCGGCGAGCGGATCGAAACGCCGTTCGGCCCGGCGGCCGGCCCCAACAGCCAGCTTGCGCAGAACATCGTCGCGTCCTACGTGGCCGGTGCGCGCTTCTTCGAGGTCAAGACCGTGCAGAAGATGGACGGTCACGAGCTGGCCGTCTGTGTGCCCCGTCCCTGCATTCTCGCCGCCGACGAGGGCTACAATCAGGAGTGGTCCACCGAGCTGACCGTCCCGCAGGCCATGAACGAATACATCAAGGCGTGGTGCTGCCTGAAGGTCCTTGCGAAGGTCTACGGCTTCGGCGACCCCGACGGCTTCGTGTTCAACATGTCCGTCGGCTACGATCTGGAGGGCATCAAGGGTGAGAAGGTCAACACCTATCTCGAGGGCATGATTGACGCCTCGAAAACCGAGCAGTTCCGCGAGTGCCTGGCCGTGCTGACCGAGCTGTTCCCGGCGGAGAAGGACTTCATCGCCTCCATCTCTCCGTGCGTCTCCCGCAGCGTCACCGTTTCGACGCTCCACGGCTGCCCGCCGCAGGAGATCGAACGCATCGCGTCGTATCTGCTGACGGAAAAACACCTGCACACATTCGTCAAGTGCAACCCGACCATCCTCGGCTACAAGACCGCCCGCTCCGTCCTCGACTCGATGGGTTACGACTACATCGTCTTCGACGAGCACCATTTCAACGAGGATCTGCAGTGGGCCGACGCCGTGCCGATGTTCCGGCGGCTTCAGGCGCTGGCCGACAGCAAGGGACTGGAATTCGGCCTCAAGCTCTCCAACACCTTCCCGGTCGATACCACGAGGAACGAGCTGCCCGGCAAGGAGATGTACATGTCCGGCCGCGCGCTCTATCCTCTGACCATCGAGATGTGCAGCCGCATCTCCCGCGCCTTTGACGGAAAAATGCGCATCTCCTTCGCGGGCGGCGCGGACGCGTTTAACTGCGGCAAGCTCTTTGCCGCGGGCATCTGGCCGATCACGATGGCCACGAACATCCTCAAACCCGGCGGATACAACCGGTTCCTGCAGATGGTTCAAAAGACCCAGGCGCTCCCCTACCGCCGCTTTGCCGGCACCGACAGCGCCGCGCTCTTTGCGCTGAGCGCCGCCAGCCGCACCGACGCGCACCATCTCAAGCCCATCAAGCCGCTGCCCGCCCACAAGTCCGAGGAGAACGTCCCTTGGATCGACTGCTTCCTGGCGCCCTGCAAGGGCGGCTGCCCCATCCGGCAGGACATCCCCGAGTATATCGAGCTCTGCCGCAAGGGTCTCTACGGCCCGGCCCTGAAGCTCATCACACAGAAGAACGCCCTGCCGTTCATCACCGGCACCATCTGCGCGCACCGCTGCCAGAACAAGTGCACGCGCGGCTTCTATGAGGAATCCGTGCAGATCCGCGACACCAAGCTGATCGCCGCGTACCACGGCTACGACGCGCTGATGGCGTCCATCAAGCTGCCCGCGCGCGTGCCCGGCAGGAAGGCCGCGATCATCGGCGGCGGCCCCACCGGTATCGCAGCGGCGTATTTCCTCGGCCGCGCCGGCATTGACACCACGATCTTCGAGCGCGAGGAAAAGCTCGGCGGCGTACCGCGCTACGTCATCCCCGCCTTCCGCATCACCGACGAGGCGATCGACAAGGACGTCGCGCTGATGGAGAAATACGGCGTCACCGTCAAATGCGGCGCGCCCGCTCCCAGCGTGGACGAGCTGAAAAAGCAGGGCTATACGCATATCCTGATGGCGACCGGCGCGTGGAAGGCCGGCAGGCTCGACATTCCCGGCAACGTCGTGGGCGTCATCGGCTGGATGAAGGAGCTCAAGGAGCAGGTCAAGCCCTGCCTCTCCGGACACGTGGTCGTCGTCGGCGCGGGCAACACCGCCATGGACGCCGCGCGCGTCGCCAAGCGCATGGGCGCCGCCTCCTCCACCATCGTCTACCGCCGCACGAAAAAATACATGCCCGCCGACGAGCACGAGCTGAAGCTTGCCATTGACGAGGGCGTGGGCTTCGTTGAGCTGGCCGCGCCGGTCCGGCAGGAAAACGGGCAGCTTGTCTGTGAAAAGATGGTCCTGGGCGAGCCAGACGCCTCCGGCCGCCGCTCCCCCGTCCCCAGCGGCGAGACGTTCTCGATCCCCTGCGATCTCGTCGTCTCCGCCGTGGGCGAAAAGGTGGACGACAAGCTCATGGCCGACAACGGCATCGCGCTCGAGAAGAAGGGCCCCGCCTTCCAGACGAACGTCGAGGGCGTCTGGTGCGCGGGCGACGCGCATCGCGGCCCCGCGACCGTCGTCGAGGGCATCGCGGACGCGGCGGCCTTCGCGGAAATCGTGATCGGCAAGCCGTATGAATACGAGATCCCGCAGGAGGCCTACGTCACCAAGGCCGACGCGATCGCCAAGAAGGGCGTGCTCAAAACCGCGCAGAGCGCCTGCTGCGAGGGCTCCCGCTGCCTCGACTGCAGCACCGTCTGTGAAAACTGTGTCGGCTCCTGCCCGAACCGCGCGAACGTCGTCATCGTGATGCCAGACGGCCGCCACGAGATCCTGCACGTGGATAAGAGCTGCAACGAGTGCGGCAACTGCACGCAGTTCTGCCCGTACGCCTCCGAACCCTGCCACGACAAGTTCACCCTCTTCCAGACCGCCGAGGATATGGACGAGAGCACGAACGCCGGCGTTTTGTTCATGGGCGGCGACCGCATCCGCGTGAGACTGGGCGCCGTTCGGGAGTACGACCTGTCCAAGCCGAACGATCTGCCCGCCGAGCTCGAGACGCTCATTCTCACCATCCGCAGCAAGTATTCCTACCTCTACAACTGATCTTTCCGCATCCCGCCCGGCGCAAAAACCGGGCGGGATTTCACGCAAAACTTCTTGACAACCAAAAAATGATATGATACTATATCTGAGCAGTCGCAAGACCGCATATGCGCGAGTGGTGGAATTGGCAGACTCGCTAGATTCAGGTTCTAGTGTCCATTACGGACATGCGGGTTCAAGTCCCGCCTCGCGCACCAGAACAAGATAATCCGAACCGGTTCTCCGCTGGAGATCGGTTCGGATTATTTGTTTTATTCAGAGCAGCACCGCGCAATTCTCGGCTAACGCCTTCAGCACGGGATTGCCTTATCTGATTTGAAGATACACAGACTGCTTTCCGGAAGATTGTGTCATCACAGTTTTGTCACAATAAATTCACGAAAAAAGCATTGACGCGGAGGCCGCACGGAAGTATACTGACGCTCGAAACGTTGGAAGCACGCCGGACGGCGGGATTTCAGAAAGAAGCGATATACCATGAAGAAGAGAATGTTTCTGTGTCTGGCACTTGTTGCAGCGCTCTGCCTGACTTTGCTGACAGGCTGCGCCAAGTCCACGGCTGCGAAGAGCAGCGCCGCAGCGGCGTCGGCCTCCGCCGGCTCCGCCGCGCAGAGTTCGGCTGTGAAATCGGCGGAGACTTCCGCCGCAAAATCCTCTGACAGCTCCGCCTCGAGCGCTTCCTCCGCCCCGGCGCAGAGCTCGTCGGCAGCCTCCTCGGAAACGGCCTACTCCGCGCAGGAGCTGACCGACGCGCTGGACGCCTGCTGCAGCTACGAAACCGGCACGGCCGGCAGCAGTCTGCAGGCCGTCAAGGCCGCGTCCGGCCTGGTTTCGTTCTCCGCGAAGAATATGACCGACGCGAACCTGAAAGCCATCGGCGACGACATCCAGAAGTGGTACGACGCGCTGAGCACCGACAAAAAGGCCTCCCTGAAGGCCAACTGGGACGAGATCTATCAGGACGCGCAGAAGCTGGTGGCCGATCCCACCAGCATGAAGGACGCGCTCTCCGACGCCGGTGTTGACACGGACTTTTCGTCCATGGATCTGACGACCGGGATCTCCGCCGCCAACTGTGTGAACAGCCTGGTCACCGCCTGAGCGAATACCCGCGCATAAACAGCCTGCCGCAAAACGACACGGTCACAGCCGTCCGTTCCGCGGCAGGCCTTTTTCCTAAGGCAACACCGCACAATTCGCGGCTGACGCCTTAAGCGTGGTCTTGCTTGCATCTTTTCCGTCATATGCGCCAAAAATGCTCGCGAATCCACAAAGGATTCGCTGCGCTTTTTGACACATCTGACGAAAAATCTGACGGCGCAATACCGCACTTAGAATTGTGCGGTGCTGCCCTAAAATAATGACGTTTGCATTGCGGCGCACCGCGCGCTATAATGGGAAAAATAATCCATTCGACTCGGAGGGCTTATGGAGCAGTCGTTTTTTCAGGCGGTCTACCAGATCGTGGCGCGGGTACCGGCCGGACGGGTCGTGTCCTACGGGCAGATTGCCTGGCTGCTCGGCGAGCCGCGCGCGGCAAGGCAGGTCGGCTGGGCCATGCGGCGCTGCCCCGATTCGCTGCCGTGGCAGCGCGTTGTGAAGGCCGACGGCTCCATCGCGGGCGGCGGCTATGCGGCGCTGCGGCAGGCGCTCCTTCAGGGCGAAGGCGTCCCGTTTCTGCCGGACGGCCGGATAGATATGGAAAAGTGTCAATGGAACGGGGAGGATCTGCCATGAAGGAGCTCGTCATCCGCACAGCGTCCGAGCATGACGCGGCGGCGCTGCTGGAAATCTACGCGCCGTACGTGCAAAATACCGCGGTCACCTTTGAATACGACGTGCCGGACGAGGCGGAATTCGCCTCGCGCATCCGCCGGACGCTCGCGCGCTATCCGTATCTCGTGGCCGAGCGGGACGGCGAGCCGGTCGGCTACGCCTATGCGGGCGCGTTTAAGTCGCGCGCGGCCTACGACTGGTCTGTGGAGACCTCCATCTATCTCAAAACGGACTGCCGCCGGCAGGGCGCCGGCACGCAGCTCTATCTGGCGCTGGAGCAGGCCCTGCGCGCGCAGGGAATCCTGAACATGAACGCCTGCATCGCCTACCCCGAGCGTGAGGACGAATATCTGACGCGCGACAGCGTCCGCTTCCACGAGAAGCTGGGCTTCCGCATGGTGGGCCGGTTCCACGACTGCGGCTGCAAATTCGGGCGCTGGTACTCCATGGTCTGGATGGAAAAGCTGCTCGGCGAACATCCGGCAGATCCCGCGCCGATTATCCCCTATTCTCCGATCGCGCGGTAACGCCGCGTAAGACGATACAAAGAGCCTGCTGCAAAGCGGACGGACGGCTGCGGCCGTTCCCCCCGCCTGCGGCAGGCTCTTTTCGCGCGTCTCACCGGTACGCTTCGTCCGGCTCCGGCAGCGCGCTGTTGTTTACATAATATATTTTCTGGTCTCGCCAGGCCGTCCCGTCGTGGAAAAATCCCCTGCGGACGCACTCAAATTCCAGCCCCGCCTTTTCGCACACGCGCTGCGAGACCGTGTTCTCCGGATCGACGTTGGCCTCTAGCCGGTGCAGGCGCAGCGTGTCGAAGGAGAAGCCAACCAGCGCCCGCACGGCCTCAGATGCGTAGCCCCGGCCCCAATACGGGTTGTGGAGCGCGTAGCCCAGGCGGGCGGACTGGAAGCTCTCCCTCGCCAGCGGCGTCACGTCGCAGTACCCGACCGCGAGCCCATCCTCCCGGCGAAAGATGTGCAACAGATAGGACAGGTCCGCCTCCGCCTCCTTATCCCGGCGCGAGAGCAGCAGAGAAAACCAGGCGCGGGTCATGAACGACGTGTCGATCTTCCCCTCGTCGAACCGGTTTCTGGCCGGGCCGCAGCGCTCGTAGCCGGCAACGAACGCTTCATAGTCCTCTTTTTTGAGCAGCCGCAGCGTCAGGCGCTCGGTTTCGATGTAAAAACGATTCATTCAGACAGCCCCTCCCCCGTCAGGCGCAGGGAGATCTCCCGCAGAACTGCCTGCGGCAGCTTGACGACGCGGCGGTCATAGCTGACCAGGCCGTTGCACTCGTCCTCGACGTCCGAAAGCTGGGTGTAGACGCTCGCGGACAGGCCGCGCTGCTTTGCGGGGATGATCTGGCTCTCGAAGAGCTTCCGGAACACCTCCTCCAGCGCCTCCGGCGTTTTGCAGCCGCGGTAGCCGTAGCTGCGCGCGCCCCAGGTGTGGCCCGCAGGCGCCAGCTGATAGCCGCCGAATTCCGTGAGCGCGACCGCGCGGCCCAGCCTGTCCGGATGGAAGCGGTAGGGCCGGAAGTAGACATGCAGGCTTTGAAGCTTCCCGATTTTCTGATCGTGCCAGCCGCTGGCATGGTCGACGAGGCGGGTCTTGTCGAGCGTTTCGATCAGCTGCACGGCCCCGGCCGCGTCGAACTGGCCCCAGCCCTCGTTAAAGGGCGTCCACAGGACGATGCTCGGGCAGTTGTAGAGCTGGCACACCAGCTCGCGCAGCTCCCGGAGGAACTGCTCGCGGCCCGCCGCGTCCTCGCGGGCGAAGGCTCTGTAGGCGCTGTCCTTCCGGTGCAGGCCGGTCACGAGCGGGGCTGAGATGACAAGCGGGTCATACCGGCCGCCGCCCGCCGGCATGTCCTGCCAGACGAGCATGCCGAGCCGGTCGCAGTGGTAATACCAGCGCAGCGGCTCGCACTTCATGTGCTTGCGCAGCATGTTAAAGCCCATGCGCTTCATGAGCGAAATGTCGTACACGAGCGCCTCGTCCGAAGGCGCGGTATAGAGTCCGTCGGGCCAGTAGCCCTGGTCGAGTACGCCGTGCTGGTAGCAGGGGCGGTTGTTGAGCAGGATGCGCGGTCTGCCCTCCGCGTCGGGGCCGACGGAGATCTTGCGCAGGGCAAAGTAGCTGTCCACATGGTCCTCGCCCAGCTCGGCGGAAAAATCATAGAGCTTCGGATGCTCCGGCGTCCACAGCTCGGGGCAGTCCACCGAGATGGTCAGCTCCCGGTTCGTGTAGCCGCCCGTGCGCTTGCCGCCGAAGAGCAGATAGCAGGCGGCGTTTTTCTCCGACTGCACCGTGACGCGCACGCAGCCTCTGTCTGTGTCCGGCGTGATCCGCAGTCCGGAGATATACGTCTCCGGCACCCACTCCGCCCAGACCGTCTGCCAGAGTCCGCTCTGCGGCGTATACCAGATGCCGCCGCGCTTTCTCCGCTGCTTGCCGCGCGCGAGGCTGTTCGTGTCCGTGCCGTCGCGCACGCGGACGGTCAGCGTGTTCTCCTGCGCCAGCGCGTCGGTGGCGTCCGCCGTGAAGGACGAATAGCCGCCTGTGTGCTCCGTCAGCTTTTTCCGGTTCACAAAGACCTCCGCCGTCTGGTCGCAGGCGCCGAAGTGCAGCAGAAGCCGCCTGCCCGGCTGCGGCCGCAGGGGCAGCGCGCGTCGGTACCAGAGCGTCTGCCCCGGCAGAAGCGTTCTCTCCACTCCGGAGAGCGGCGCCTCGGGCGAAAACGGGACGAGAATCTGCCCGTCGTATTGCGCCGGCTCCTCGCCGCCATCCGAGATCGCGTAGTCCCAGAGGCCGTTAAAGTTTACATAACTTTCCCTCACCAGCTGCGGCCGCGGATATTCCTGCAGCACGGCGTTTTGATCCAGCCGTTCACCCCACTCGGTCGTCATGGCGCGCCTCCTGTTTTCGCAGCGCCAGCACCGCCGGCACGAGCAGCAGCAGCACCGCGGCCGCCGCGAGGTAGATGCCGGGCGTCGGCACCGTTTTGACGACGCCGAGATCCACATAGGTGCTGTCGCTGTTTTTGATGACCGCCGCGCCGAGCGCGGGACCGAGGATCATGGGCAGCAGCACGCCGAAGATCATGCGGATGCCCTGAAAATGCCCGGCCTTGTCAGGCGGCGTAAAATCGCGGATTTCGCCCGAGAGCGCCGCCGTCACGAGCATATAGCCGCTCATCATCACGCAGCCCGCGGCGATCACCGCGCCCGCGCCGCGCGCGAAATACATGCCCACCAGCCCCGCGAACATCACGCCGGCGGCGGGCAGGACGAAGCGGAGCTTGCCCACCCTGTCGATCAGCTTGCCGCACGCGACGCTCACCAGCGAGGCGAAGATCAGCACGACGCCCAGCACGACGGCGTAGTTGTCCATGTGCAGGTAGTTCTGCATATAGATGATGAGATACGGGAAAAAGACCTGCACCGCGACGGAGAACAGGCAGAACGCCGCCAGCGAGAGGTAGAGAGCGGGATTTTCGCGCACGACGGAGGGGCGGAAGCCGTAGAGCAGATTTCCCAGGTAATTGCCCTTCTTCGGCGTAAGCGCCGGCTCGCGGATGAGGAAGATGCCGGCAAGGCCCGTCAGCGTAACCAGCCCGCCGAAGATCGCGAAGAACTTCTGCCACTCACCGCGCTGCGTCATGGCGTCGAACGCGCCGAAGATGACGAGCATGGACACGAGCGGCAGCACGGCGAGCACCGATTCGGCCCTGCCGCGGTTCTCGTTCGCGATCACGTCGGTGACATAGGCGTTGAACGCCGCGTCGTTGGCGGTCGAGCCGAAGAAGGTCATCACGCAGTCCATCACCACAACCATCACCGCCGCCGCGCCCGCCGCCGAAGCCGCCGGGAAGAGCAGCGCGGCGTTTTCCACCGTGATGAGCCCGAAAGCCGCAGTGGAAAGGCCCCAGAGCACATAGCCGCCGCAGATGAACAGCTTCCGCTTCCCCACCCGGTCGGACAGCGCGCCCATGAGCAGCGTTGTGACCGTCGCCGCCGCCGCGCTCCAGCCGACCATGGCCGAGATGTAGCCGGGGTCCGTTGAGATCGTGTTATAGAGAAAGACGTTGAAGTACATGTTTTCGATCGTCCAGGCGAATTGCCCGACGAGCCCGATGAGCAGCAGCGTCGCCCAGACGCGGGGCGTGATTTTCTTCATGCCGGATGCCTCCTTTGATGCTGCCCTGATTGTACCATATTTCCCCGGCCGCGGAAAGAGCCGGAGAAAAGAAAAGCCGCCCGCGCCTGTCATTCCGGGCGGAGCGAAGAATCCCGCCGCGTCACAGCGGGAATCGAGATTCTTCGCCGCATTGCTCCTCAGAATGACAGGTGGGGGCGGTGCAGGCGCGGCTAGTTGCCGCACTCGATGCTGATCTGGTTGAATTTCTCCAGCACATCCTGTATGCGCAGCTTCTTTTTCTCCTCGCCGGTCTTGTCCAGCACGACGGCACCCCTGTCCATCATGAGCAGCCTGTCGCCGTATTCGACCGCGTAGCGGAGATTGTGCGTGACCATGACGGCGGTCAGACGCTTTTCGCGGACGATGCGGTCCGTGAGGCGCATGATGACGTCGGCGGTCTTGGGGTCGAGCGCCGCGGTGTGCTCGTCGAGGATGAGAAAATCGATGGGCGTCATGGTGGCCATCAGCATGGCGACGGCCTGCCGCTGGCCGCCGGAGAGGCTGCCGATCCGGACGTTCAGCTTGTCCTCGAGTCCCAGCCCCAGCTCCGCGAGCTGCGCGCGGTAGTCGTCTTCCTTCTTCCGGTTGACGCCCTCCGACAGGCCGTAGCGCCTGCCCTTGTTGTCCGCCAGCGAAAGGTTCTCCAGAATCGTAAGCTCCGGGCAGGTGCCCATGGCAGGGTTCTGGTAGACGCGGCCGATGCTGCGGTAGCGGCGGAATTCCGGGAGCTTTGCCGCATCCTCGCCGCCGATGAAAACGCTGCCGGACGTGACGGGAATCGAGCCGCAGATGATGTTCAGCATACTCGTTTTTCCGCTGCCGTTGCTGCCGACCACGGAGACAAACGAGCCGGTTTCAATTGTCAGGGAGAAATTGTCGAACAGGCAGGTCTCTGTCACGGTACCGGGATTGTAGATCTTCGTGATATTTTTAAGCTCCAGCATGGCGTTTCTCCCCCTTCCGCCTGAAGTTGCCCAGCATCAGCACCACGAGGAACAGGACCGCCGTGATAAGCTTGAGAAAGTTGGCCGGCAGGCCGAGGCTGATGGCCGCCGTGATGCACCCTTTGTAGAGGATGCTGCCGATGAGCGCGGCGGTCGTGCCCCTGACGACGGAAAACTTCTTGAAGATTGTGCCGCCGATGATGACGGCGGCGAGGCCGAAGATCATCTGACCGGTGCCCATCGTGGCGGAAAACGCGCGCTGCTCCTGACACACGATGCAGCCGGAGAGCGCGACAAGGCTGTTCGCGATCACCAGTCCGAGAATTTTCATGCTGCCCTTGTCCCGCGCGAGCGTCGTCACAAGCGCGGCGTTGTCGCCCGTCGCGCGCAGCAGCAGGCCGTTCTTCGTTCTGAGGTACAGATCCAGCAGCGCCTTGCACAGCAGCGCGAGCAGCGCCGAGAGGATCAGCTTGCGCGCCAGGAGGCTGACGCCGCCGAACAGCGCCATCGTCGGCGCGGCGGTGAAGATCGTGTCGAACGTGCGCTCGACCGGCAGGTTGGAGCCGGCGATCTGCAGGTTGATGGAAAACAGCGCCGTCATCGTGATGATGCCCGCAAGCAGGTCGCGCACGCCGACGCGCACGTGGATCAGGCCCGTAGCCAGTCCCGCCAGCGCGCCGACCGCAATCGCCGCGAGCAGCGTCAGATAGGGATTGCAGCCGTTCGTGATCAGAACGGCCGTAACGGCAGCTCCCAGCGGGAAACTGCCGTCCACGGTCAGATCGGGAAAATCGAGGATACGGTAGGTGATGTAGATGCCGTAGGACAGCAGCGCGTAGATGCAGCCCTGCGTCACGATGCCGACGAGAAGTTCCGGCATGATACTCTCCTGTTTTTACGCTTCCGAGGCCTCGACCGCCTTGGCGGCGACGTCGTCGGGAACGGTAATGCCCATCTTGGCGATGGCCTTGGAGTTTACATAAATCCCATACTCCGAGATCGTCTCGAACGGGATGGCGGACGCCTTGGCCTCGCCGCGCAGCACCTTGGCCGCGATGGCGCCGGTCTGCTGGCCGAGCTTGAAGTAGTCGATGCCGGCCGCCGCGACGCAGCCGAGCTTGACCTGCTCGACCTCGCTGCCGTAGACGGGAATGCCGGCCTCGTCGGTCTTTTCCAGAACGGACGCGAGCACGCCCACGACGTTGTTGTCGGTCAGGTTGGAGAAGCAGTCCACGCCCTTTTTGATGAGCGTGTCGGCCGCCTGCGTGACCTCCGACTGCGCGGTGACGCCGACGGATTCGATTGTAAAGCCGTAGTCCCCTGCCTTCGCCTCATACTCGGCGATCGCGGATACGGAGTTGGATTCGGAGGTCGTGTAGAGGATGCCGATGGACTTTGCGTCCGGCTGGAGCTTGCGGATGAGGTCGAGCTGCGCTTCCACGGGGAGCTTGTCGCTCGTGCCGGTGATGTTGCCGCCCGTCAGCCCCGACGAGACGGGGTCGGTGATGGCGGTAAAGATGACGGGGATGTCCTTGTTCTCGGCCTCGGCGTAGCAGGCGGTGGCGGACGGCGTGGCGATGGCGCACATCATGGCCACGTTTTTGGCCGAGAAGCTCTGGGCGATCTGCGTGGCGACCGCGTCGTCGAAGCCCGCGTTCTGGTAATCGACGGTGTAGTCGGTTCCCTCGACGAGGCCCGCGTCGGTCAGGCCCTGCAAAAAGCCCTTGCGGCAGTTGTCAAGCGAGGCATGCTCGCCGTACTGGTTGATGCCGATGACGGGCACGGCCTTCTTGCCGCAGGCGGAAAGGGACAGCGCCGTAACAGACGCGAGAACGAGACAGACAATTTTCGAAAGCTTTTTCATGAGAGAAATCTCCTTTAATTTTCAATTTTTTTGTTTTTAATGAGTTTCTCCCGCCATCGTTTGACATATAAAAACATATTTCTTCTCCTGACTGATACAAAAAACCCGCCCCAGCAAATACTGGGGCGGGAAGATTCCCGCGGTGCCACCCGGTTCGGCGCAGCTGCGCCCTCATTCTGTACGATCATACAGCGGTCTTTGTTAACGGAGTTCCTCTCCGGCTCGCATTGGCGGCCTCGCCGCGTTCCGCTCGCCCTCGGAAGACCATTCGCGCTCTCCTGTCCGCACCGCAATCCCACCATCTGCGGTTCTCTATGCCGGCGTCGGGGAGGTTACTTCCTCTTCCTCAACGGTTTCCTGCTTCAATTGTTGCGCCCATCATACCATCGCATTTTCAAAAAGTCAACCGGAAATTTCAGCCGCTTGTAAAATGGTACGAATGTCCGGGGTCGTAGGCCATCTTGTTGCTCTCGGAAATAAAGTCCATAAACCGGTTGGCCGCCGAGGTCGGCGTCACGCCGCGCAGCGTGCACATGACGACGGCGCGGGCCGGAATGTCAAATTCCGTTTTGAGCGGGAGAATGACGCCGCGCCCCAGTCCGGACTGGGAAAACTCCTCCGTCACGCACGCGACGCCCAGCCCGATGCGGGCGAGCGACACGAGCAGGTTGTGCGAGCCCAGCTCGATTTCCGGATGGATCTCGACCCCGTGCTGCTGGAAAAATTTCTCCACATACACGCGAGAGCTGGCCTTGCGCTCGAGCAGGATGAGCGGCAGTTCCGCGATCTCCTGCATGGAGTAGGCGCGCGTGAAGTCGCAGGGATAGTCCGGCGCGGCGACGAAGATCGTGTGCGTATCGACGCAGTGCCGCACGCAATAGACCTGCTGGTCCTGCGTCTCGCTGGCGAACGCGATGTCCACGCGCCCCGCGTGCAGATCGTCGAGCACCATCTGGCTCGTGCCGTTGATGATGCGGATGCGGATGTCGGGGTAGTCTTTGTGAAACGCCTCCAGCCGGGAGAGCAGGTACGTTTTCGTCACCGTGTCGCTCGCGCCGATCACAAGCTCGCCGGTCAGCAGCTGGCGCGACTGCGCGATCTTCTCCTCTCCGTTCTGGATAAGGCTCAGGCCGCGGTTCACATATTCCAGCAGGAGCTTGCCCTCGGAGGTCAGCGTCACGCCCTTGGTGCTCCGGGAGAACAGCCGCACCTGCAGCTGCTCCTCGAGCTGCTTGATCGACTGGCTGACCGCCGACTGCGAAATGTAGAGGTTCTGCGCGGCGGCGGAGATGTTGCCCATCCGGGCGACTTCTTCAAAGACGCGATAGAGCTCCAGCTTCACGGCCATATCCTCATCTCCTATTAGTTGCATTAATCGTTCTGATAAGATATATCTATTTTACTTATCCCAGCACCTTGATTATAATGAATGCGCTGGAAAATGTCCAGCACTCTTTTGCAAATTCACTTTGGAGGATTTTTTATGCTGATCCGAACGCCGGAACAGGATATTGAGCGCGTTTTATACACGGAAAAAGCCATTGCCGCGCGCGTGGAGCAGCTCGCGGCGGAACTGACCGAGCGGCTCGGCGGCGAGCGGCCCGTGCTCGTGTGCGTTTTGAAAGGCGCTTCCTTTTTCTACATCGATCTCTGCCGCAGCATGAACTGCGGCATCGACATGGACTTCATCGCCGTCTCCAGCTACGGCGCCGGCGCGCAGTCCACGGGCGTGGTGCGCCTGATTAAGGACCTCGACAACAACATCACCGGCCGCCATGTTGTCATCGTGGAGGACATCATCGACTCCGGCCTCACGATGAAATACCTGCGCGAGCTGTTTTCCGCGCGCCGTCCGGCCTCCATCACCACGATCAGCTTTCTCGACAAGGTGGGCCGCCACCCAGCCAGCTACAAAACCGACCTCTGCGGCTTTGAGATCCCGGACGAGTTCGTCGTGGGATACGGGCTGGACTATGCCAATTATTACCGGAATCTGCCGTACATCGGCGTTCTGCGTCCGGAGTGCTATGCCAAGGCCGAATAATTTCCGCCCGCCTCTTGACGAAAACGGCCGCCTGGTGTAAAGTAACGGCATCCGGAAAAGTAAATATCGCTGCCAATATAGTTCCGGATGTATGGCCCGGATGTTTCTACCGCAGCGCCGTGAAGCTGCGACTATTGGACAAATGCCGCCCTGATTTTTCCGGGCGCGGCTTTGCATTGGCAACGGGCAACTGCTGCCGGTTTTTTTATGTCATTTTGATTTCGTCAGGAGGTATACTATGCAGGAACTCAAGGATCGAATCCAGCGGGAGGGCAAGGTGCTGCCCGGCAACATTGTCAAGGTGGACGGTTTTCTCAACCATCGCGTCGACTGCCAGTTCATGGCAAAGCTCGCGGACGAATTTGCGAAGTACTTTGATCTCTCCCAGGTCGATCTGATTCTGACGGCGGAGGCCAGCGGCATCGCCCTCGCTGCGATCTGCGCCTACCGTTACGGCAAGCCCATGGTGTTCGCCAAGAAAGCCAAGAGCGACAACATCGAGGGCGGCCTGTACTGCAGCGAAATTTTCTCCTACACCTATAAGAAAAAGGTCACGTTCCTCGTCTCCAAGGAGTGGATCCATCCCGGCGACCGCGTGCTGATCGTGGACGATTTCCTCGCCCGCGGCGAGGCCATGCGCGGCCTGTGCGAGATCGTGACGGCCGCGGGCGCCGAGCTTGTCGGCATCGCCTGCGCGGTCGAAAAGGGCTTCCAGCACGGCGGCGACAATCTCCGCACGGCGGGCGTCCGGGTCAAGTCCCTCGCCATCATTGAAAACGCGGAGCCCGGCAACATCACCTTCCGGGAGGACGATTGATGGAAAAGGTTCTGATTCTCGATTTCGGCGCGCAGTACAGCCAGCTCATCGCGCGGCGCATCCGGGAATGCCATGTCTACTGCGAGGTCAAGCCCTATACCCTGACGCCGGAAGAGATCCGGGCGATCTCCCCCATCGGCATCGTCTTTTCCGGCGGGCCGAAGAGCGTTTATGACGAGGCCTCTCCGCACATTGCGAAAGAGGTGTTTGAGCTCGGCATTCCCATTCTCGGCATCTGCTACGGATGCCAGCTGATGGCCTATACCCTGGGCGGCACGGTCGCAGCCGCGACCGAGGCGACCGCCCGTGAGTATGGGAAAACCGTGACGAGGTTCGAGCAGAACAGCGCCCTGTTCCGCGGCCAAAGCGCCGAAAGCGTCACCTGGATGAGCCACGGGGATTATATCTCCGCCGTTCCCCAGGGGTTTTCGGTGACGGCCCGGACGGACGTCTGCCCGACCGCCGCCATGGCGGACCCGGATAAAAAGCTCTACGGCGTGCAGTTCCACCCCGAGGTGTCCCATACCGAGCACGGCATGGACATTCTGCGCAATTTCCTCACCGAGATCTGCCGCGCCAAATGCGACTGGTCGATGCGCGACTACCGCGAAACAGCCGTCGCCGCCATCCGCGAAAAGGTCGGAGACGGCAAGGCGCTGCTGGCCCTGTCCGGCGGCGTGGATTCCTCGGTCGCAGCCGCGCTCATGGCCGAGGCCATCGGCAGCCAGCTCACCTGCGTGTTCGTCGATCACGGCCTCATGCGCAAAAACGAGGGCGACGAGGTCGAGGCGGCATTCGCCAAATGGGATCTCAATTTCGTCCGCGCAAACGCCGAGGAGCGGTTCCTCACGCGGCTTGCCGGTGTGTCGGAGCCGGAGCACAAGCGCAAGATCATCGGCGAGGAATTCATCCGCGTCTTTGAGGAAGAGGCCAAAAAGCTCGGCAAGGTCGATTATCTCGTGCAGGGCACGATCTACCCCGACGTCATCGAGTCCGGTCTCGGCAATTCCGCCGTCATCAAGAGCCACCACAACGTCGGCGGTCTGCCCGACTACGTGGATTTTAAAGAGATCATCGAGCCTCTGCGCATGCTCTTTAAGGACGAAGTCCGCCAGCTCGGCCGCGAGCTGGGCCTGCCGGAATATCTCGTCATGCGCCAGCCCTTCCCCGGTCCCGGCCTTGCCATCCGCGTGCTGGGCGAGATCACGAAGCCGAAGCTGGACCTGCTGCGCGAGGCGGATTTCATCTTCCGCGACGAGATTTCCAAAGCCGGACTGGAGCGGAGCATGAACCAGTACTTCGCCGTCCTGACCGGCATGCGCTCCGTCGGCGTCATGGGCGACGGCCGCACCTACGACTATACGCTCGCCCTCCGCGCCGTCACCACCTCCGACTTCATGACCGCCGACTGGGCCCGCATCCCCTACGACGTCCTCGATAAAATCTCCACCCGCATCGTCAACGAGGTCCGCGGCATCAACCGCATCGTCTACGACATCACCTCCAAGCCCCCCGCAACCATCGAGTGGGAATAATTTGAGGAATCCGGGAAGCGTTGATATGACTGCATTCCCGGCCCATTGATCCCATCCGTGGCAACGATTTGGCAACACTTTTCATTATTCCATCAAAAAAGAGCTAACTGATTTTGTTAAGTCAGTTAGCTCTTTTTTTGTCGTTTTTTTGTTCAGGTCAGCCCTGGTCAGCCTGCTTCTTCAAGTCCTCTGTCAGCATATCGCTGAGGCCTTGTGAGGGAACCTTTACCCATTTCTGTGTGGTATCAAATTCGGGGTAGCGGTAGCGCCACTCGTCATATTTATCCTTTGAGATTTCACCGGCGTTCCGCATTGCAGCCGCCTGACTCCATGCGCACAGCATTTTATGCAGCTCGACGGCCTCTTTGCCTTTGGACTGATCGACGCAAAGACAGACCTCGCCGTCCAGTTCCTTGACCGTGAGACCATAAATATCTTCCAGTGCGAAAAGTGTGTGCATCAAACCGGTGTAGCTGTCGATGTTGGGAACGTTCAGCGCTTCCGGCGAGACCTCCAGCACCTGTGCCAGCGCGGCCGTCAGATCCTCTTTGGGCGTCCGTGTTCCGGTCTCATATTGGGCCAGGCGCACATCGGCGCTCTTTTCCGGGAAGCCGACTGCCATGCCGAGATATTTCTGCGTCATGCCGCGCAGATTGCGGATGAAATGGATGCGTTCACCGATTGCCATAATCATCGTCCCCTTGTCTGCAATTTGGATTGCATAATCACTATAGCATAAATGCTTAGGAATAGTCAAGAGAAAGAAAACAAATTTGTTTAATATTTTTCCGGCCGTCCTATTGACTTTAACATTATAGCTTAGTATAATGGTAATGCACTAAGCTAATAAGCTTAGTGCCATAAATAAAGGAGGAGAACAAATGGTGGAAAAAACGTATCTGAAGGTTGACGAGGTTGCGGAACTCCTGGGGGTATCAAAATCATACGCCTACAAAATCGTCCAAAAACTCAATGCGGAGCTCGATGCCAAAGGGTTTCTGACGATTTCCGGCAGGGTGAACAAAAAGTATTTTCTTGAAAAAGCCTGCTATGGCGGCAGGGAGGAGGAAATGTAATGGCGGTTTACAAGGAGTCAAAGACCAGCACCTGGCGGGTGATCTACCGGTACACAGATTGGAAGGGAGAGCGCAAACAGACACAGAAGCGAGGCTTTTCCACAAAGCGCGATGCACTCGCGTGGGAACGGGAGCAACTCAATAAAACAACTGCCGACATAGACATGACTTTTGACAGCTTTATTGAGAAATACACCGGGGATATGAAGAGCCGCATCAAGGAAAACACATGGATGACCAAGGAGCACATTATCCAGTCAAAGCTGGTTCCCTATTTCGGCAAGCGGAAGCTCTGCGACATCAGCGCGCAGGATGTCATTGCCTGGCAAAATGAGATGATCAACCATCGGGATGAAAACGGCAAAGCATATTCGCCGGTATACCTGAAGACACTTCACAATCAGCTCAGCGCCATCTTCAATCATGCCGTGAAATTCTATGGCCTGCACGAGAATCCCGCGGCAAAGGTCGGCAATATGGGAAAGGCTAAAAACCGCGAGATGCTTTTTTGGACGAAGGACGAATACCTGAAATTTGCCGACGCCATGATGGACAAGCCGCTGTCATTTTACGCCTTTGAGATGCTCTATTGGTGCGGTATCCGGGAAGGTGAACTGCTTGCCCTTACGCCTGCAGATTTCGATTTTGAAAGGGGTACAGTGTCCATCAGCAAATCTTATCAGAGGCTCAAGGGCAGAGATGTCATCACCCCGCCCAAAACTGAAAAAAGCAATCGTACCATCCAAATGCCGCAATTCCTCGGCGAGGAAATGCAGGAATACATTAAGACGCTGTATGGCGTCGAGCCTACTGAGAGGATGTTCCCCATAACAAAATACTACCTGCATCACGAAATGGACAGAGGCTCCAAGCAGGCCGGAGTCAAGCGCATCCGAATTCACGATATCCGTCACAGCGCAATTTCGCTGCTGATCGATATGGGCTTTTCCGCAATCGCCATTGCCGACCGCGTATGGCTATTTGAAATGATATCAAGGCACATCTCGGGAAACTATTGCATGGTGTAAATTCCGATTATCAGTGAGTCCATGTAAGCATTTGAGAAGCGGCCAAGATAACTGGCCCAATCTGAGCACCTATTTCAAGTTCCCTCAAGAAGTCCGGCGGCTGATTTATACCACCAATGCCATTGAGGGATTTAACCGTCAGCTGCGCAAAGTAACCAAGGCTAAGTCTGTTTTTCCGACGGATGACAGTCTGCTAAAGATGCTATACCTGGCCATGATGGACATTACGAAAAAGTGGACCGGCAGACGCCAGGACTGGAGCATGATTCACTCCCCAGCTCGCAGTTTACTTTTCCGACAGAATGCCGGATTAAATGCTTGCTCCTTGACATGCGGTAGCGTTACCGTTAATATGACGCCAAGGGAGCGGAACCCCGAAAAGTGAACCGCTCCCTTGAGATAATTTGCTCTATTTGCACTACATTTGACCGTTTACACAGAATTTGGGATAGCCCCGCGGCCAGAGGCAACACTCTCTGGCCGCTTCTCATTACCGCTCCATATCTTTTTTACGTGTAGCCTGTGCTTGCTGCTGTTCCTGTGCCCGATGCAGCTTCTCAATCACGCTGGCTTTCACTTCCGGGACGTTTTCAGCTTGGGTGAGAACGGTATCAACGCAATGTTTGATCCGACGCAGCATATCCGGGTCAAGATTCTGTCGACGCTGATCTCCAGCAAGCCTTTCGTTTTCAGCAAGCAGTACATCAAGCTCTTTCCGGTAAGCGTCCCCGTCGGTGGCGTTGAGTTGATTGGATTTCAGATACCGGACAGCTTTTGTACTCGCCGGAGGGAGGGACGATTCGTTCCATCCTTTCGTCATGGGCGTGGGGATTTCCGTCGCCCATGCGGTATTTAGGGGAAAGCCTTGGATACCGCATCTTATTTGCCCGGATATAAAACAATAGATTCTATTGCATTTTTCCGGTATAATGAATTCAAAGCCCAACCATGCAGGCTGGACAAAAAGAATTTCAAATTTTTTTGAGAAATTGGAACAAAACAGCCGTTTTCGTGCCCATATATTATGGAGGGCCTGCAATCAAACGATGGGAGGTGAGCACATGTCCGCCAAAAAAGGCACAGCCGATTTTCTCGTGTTCCTGCCACAGAAGATCATTGCCATCCCGCAGGACAGCAATTTGTCATGGCTGACGCTGTTTTATGCGCTGCCGAGAGAGCTGGTCGAAAAGCGCCCGGCCTATCTGGAGCTGCCGCGAAAACCGTATTCCATTCTGTGCACGCACGATTATGACAAGCTCCTGATGGACGACGCTTTTCTGGAGCTTGTCTGGGACTGTTATGCGTGGACGGCGTGGCAGTTTTTCAAGGTGCCGGATCAGCAAGGCGGGCATCATGAACTGGAGGAGGACTGGTCGCACTACTCCGGGGATTTCCCGCTGTGGCGAATGTCCTACGACATCATCCGCTATTTCCGTCACACCTTCGAGTATGAAATGGAATGGAGCTTTCAGCGCCTCTTCCTGATGGGAAAAGACGATGAATTGCCTTGGCTCAGCTACAAGCAGTTCGGAAACCTGGTCGGCAACCTGACAGACAGGATCATCGACGAGCAGGGCTGGCAGCCGGTCATCGACGAAATCTGGCAGAACAAACAGCCTGACGATTACAGCGGCGGCCAGAACTCCGGCAAGCGAGACTTCATGCGCGCCTGGAATCATGACCGGAAATACAAAGGCGTTTCTCTGGAGGAACTCGGCGAAAACGGCGTCCGTCTGGACGGCGATCTCCTGTACGACATCCCCGACCCGCGCGCAGAATTTGAAACGGCGGTTTTATCCAGGGCAAAGGTCGAGCAATTCAAAGACGGTCTGTCCGACACCGACAGGCAGATCATGCAGCTGCGCATGGACGGTTTTTCGCAGCAGGAAATTGCGGACAAGCTGGGCTTCAAAACCGCGAGCGTCGTTTCCAAGCATCTGGCAAAGCTGGCCGCGCAGTACGATGATCTGGTCAGCGGAGAATACGACGATTATCTGAATAAGCATTAGCCGAACCGATAAAAGCCGCTGTGAGAAATCACGGCGGCTTTCTTTATCCCCGCAAAAAACGGAAGGAGCAAAAATCATGAGTACAGAACCCTTTGAGAGCCTGCCCGATGTGCTGGATGTGACCCTGCTTGCCGAGGCGCTGCATCTGTCAAAAGCAGGAGCATATAACCTGCTGAACGGGCCGGATTTCCCCACGCTGCATATCGGCGGGCGCAAACTCGTCATGAAAAACGACCTGCTGGAATGGCTGCGAAGTCACACCAACAGGCCGGATGAAAAACGCCGTCATGAGCCATAAAAGTCTGCATTTTACGAACAGCGTCAATCGAAATGAACGCCGCATCGAAAACCGTGCTCCCATCAAAAACAATATGCTTTTCTCCGGCTCATGAGCCGGAGAAAAAGTCTGAAAATCAGGAGGTTTTATGAAAACAGGTCTTTCCAAGCGTCAGAAAACAACCGCAGTCTATTTTGACGAGGCCAGTCCCATGATCGAGGTCTGCACCCACAACACCGCGCTGCGAAACCGGCTGCTGAAATTTGCAAAAAAGTACCCGGACAGCTGTCGGCAGACGGACGACGATGAACAGGGCGGTCTGACCTTTGAGCTTTCAAAGGGACGGCTCAGCTTTCGGCTGACCGCGCCGTACAGCGAAGAAAGGAGAGAATCTGCGAGCCGGTACGCAAAAGAAAACGGTATCCGCTCCGACGGCGTGAAATGATCCCTTGGAACAAGGGCGCACTTCTATACATGGTCTGCGACCATGTATCGTGCGTCCTGCGGAGCGACAGCCCGGACTGATGAAGTCCGGGCTGTGTTGCGTCACTTCGTTCCGTACAAGGNGCTGCGCCCCTTGCGCCGCTTCGCGGCTATCCGAATTATAACAAAAGCCTGTATGTACGTCACAATCGCAAATGTTGACGCCGGTAACATTTAGACTTATAATATGGCAAATTGGAATTCTTGGAGGGCGTCTTATATGCCGGACTCTTATCATCACGGAAATCTGAGACATGATCTGATCGAAACGGCGATCCGCAACATCTCCGAGCACGGGCTTGACAGCGTGTCGCTGCGGGAAATTGCTTCCCAGTGCGGCGTGAGCCATAATGCGATTTATCGTCACTTCAGCAGCAAGGAAGCAATGATCGATCAATGCAGGACTTACGTCACAGAAGAGCTTACCAGTTCACTGACGCAGGCCGTCGACGGCCCGGACAGCAGCGAAGATAAGCTCGTCCGGGCCGGAGAGGCATATGTAGGTTTCTTTGTCCGGCATCCCACCTATTTCAGCGCGCTGTATCGAAACAGCTCGTACAAAGTCACAGTTACGTTGGACGAGATTGCGGATAATTACCCACCGTTTGAAATTTTTCGCAGGATCTTTGCCCAGATGTATTCACAGGGGCAGTTTACGCGGGATGAAGCCCAGCTCCGGCTGACAAGCTATTGGGCGACTCTGCACGGTACGATTGCGCTGACAGTTTCAAGAAATGTGGAGATGCCATGCAGTTGGAAAGCAGTCATTAAATCTGGTTTTTAAGGAGAATGTGTAATGAAAAAAATTATTTTGACCGGTGATCGTCCCACAGGACGGCTGCACGTAGGCCACTATGTGGGTTCGCTCGCTGAGCGGGTGAAGCTGCAAAATTCCGGTCAATACGACGAGATCTATATTATGATAGCCGATGCGCAGGCTTTGACCGACAACGCTGAACACCCGGAAAAAATCAGGCAAAACATTATCCAGGTGGCGCTGGATTATCTTGCCTGCGGCATTGACCCGGAAAAATCCACCATTTTTATTCAGTCGGCGATTCCCGAACTGACCGAGCTGACTTTTTATTATATGAACCTCGTCACCGTCTCCCGTGTTCAGCGAAATCCCACGGTCAAGGCTGAGATACAGCAGCGTAATTTTGAAGCCAGCATTCCNGTNGGCTTTTTCNNCTANCCCATCAGNCAGGCNGCGGACATCACGGCCTTTCGGGCCACTGACGTGCCGGTCGGCGAGGATCAGATGCCGATGCTGGAGCAGTGCAAAGAAATTGTCCACAAGTTTAATGCCGTCTACGGCGACACACTGACGGATCCGGAGATCGTATTACCCTCAAACAAGGCGTGTCTGCGTCTGCCGGGTATAGACGGAAAAGCAAAAATGAGCAAATCCCTGGGCAACTGTATCTATCTCTCCGACAGCGCCGAAGTGGTTCGGGAAAAGGTCATGTCAATGTTCACCGATCCCACTCATCTGCACCAGGACGACCCGGGACATACAGAGGAAAATCCGGTATTTATATATCTGGACGCCTTTTGCAGGCCGGAGCATTTCGCGGAATTTCTGCCCGAGTATCAGGGGCTCGATGAATTGAAAGCGCATTATCAGCGCGGCGGTCTCGGCGATGTGAAAGTCAAGAAATTTCTGAACGATGTGATGCAGTCGGAACTTGCGCCTATCCGGCAGCGCCGTACGGAATGGGAACAGCGGCTTCCGGACGTTTACGACATTATGAAACAGGGCAGCCTTGCGGCTGAGAGAAAAGCAGCTGAAACGACGGACAATGTTCGCAGCGCAATGAAAATCAATTATTTTTAAGATAATAATTTGATGGCATGCGGATACTTGTGGTAAATCTTCAATTCGTATTTATCGAGTTTTCACACAAATTGTGTATTTGATTCAAAATACGCGCGATGTTTTTCAGACCGTCTGCCGCAAGGCAGGCGGTCTTTTTCNACCCCAAATTCTACTATTTTACAAGGAGGTATTTATCATGGCAAAATCAGTCGCGCAGCTCCGGCAGGAGCTTGCAGACAATGAGAAAAGGATCGCCCAGGAACAGCACAAGCTCCAGCGACTGGACAACCGCATCCGCTACTGTGAGGATGGAGAACGCGCCGCGCGCACGCACCGCCTCATCACGCGCGGCGCTGCGGTTGAGAGTGTCGTGCCCGAGCTGCGAGACCTGTCCGAAACCGAATTTTACACGCTGGCGGAACATGTCTTTTCTCTGCCTGACGTCAAATCCGCCGTGTTTTTCGCTGTCACCGAACACCAAAAGCGCGTGCAGCGGGGAGGATAATCATGGCTCTTTTCCATTTCCATGCCGCACAGGTGAAACGCAGCGCCGGACAGTCGGCGGTGGCCTGTGCCGCCTACCGCGCCGGGAAACGGCTTTACAGCGAATACTATGGCGACTTCAGCGACTACACCCGCAAGGGCGGCGTGATCTGCTCGGAAATCCTGCTTCCCTCTCATGCGCCGCTCGAATATGCCGACCGCCAAACGCTTTGGAACGCGGTGGAAAAAGCGGAGCGCGGAAAAAACGCCCAGCTCGCATACAGCTTCGACATTGCCTTGCAGAACGAGTTTTCTCTGGAAGAAAACATCGCTCTGGCAAGGCAATTTTTGTTGGAGAATTTTGTGAGCCGCGGCATGATCGCGGATTTTGCCGTCCACCAGCCGGAAAAAGAGGGCGGCATACAGAATCCGCATTTTCATGTGCTGTGCCCCATCCGTCCGCTGAAAGAAAACGGCGAATGGGATGCAAAGCAGCACCGTGTCTATGTGCTGGATGAGCACGGAAACCGCATCAGCGATGGCGACGGCAATTTCATCATTAACGCGGTTCCAACAACCGACTGGGGAAAGCCGGAAACGCTGGAAGCATGGCGGGAGGAGTGGGCCAAACTGTGCAACGCCAGGTTTGCGGAAAAGGGCCTTGACTGCCGCATCGACAACCGCTCTTATGTGCGGCAGGGCATCGAGCAGTTTCCCACCGTCCACGAAGGCCCCGCTGTCCGGCAGATGGAGGCCAAGGGCATCCGCACAGAAAAAAGAGGTCTGAACCGGTGGATTCAGGTCACCAACACTTTACTTCGGGACACGAGAAAAAAGATCGCCGCACTGCTGACGTGGCTCAGGGAGGCGCAGGCCGAGCTCGCCGCCGCCAGCCAGCAGCCGAAGGAGCCGACCGTCGCTCAACTTCTCATGGACTATCTCTCCATCCGCAAAAACGGGCGCAGCGACTGGAATTATCGCGCCGCCAGCAAGGGCATGACGATTGATCTCAAGCGCGTCGCCCATGCCGTCAGCTATATGCAGACAAACAATATCCGTACTCTGGACGATCTGCAGGAACGCATCCGGCTGGCCGAGGAGACGACAACAAGCGTCAGGGAGAAATCCGGCCGCATGAAAGAGATCAAAAAGATCATGGATTGCCTGGACAGCCTGCGCCAACTTAAGCCACTCGCCGACGAATACAACGCGATTCGCTGGAAGAAATCCAGGGAGAAATTCCGCGAGGAGCACAAGACGGAACTGAACCGCTATTATGCAGCCAAGCGGTTTTTAGACGAACACGCAGATGAAACGCCGTCCAACCGCGGCGTCCTGCGAGCGGAATACGACCGGCTTTCCGCCGGCTGCGAAGCCGACAGCGCCGCGCTGAACAGTCTGAACGCCGATCTGAACGAGCTGAAACAAATCCAGTGGTGCGTCAATCTCGTGCGTGCCAATATGCAGCCGCTGCAGACCGCGGAGCAGACCTCAGCTCCATACCAAAAGCAAGAGGAGGAACGATAAATGTCTTAAAAACATGAAACCGTCTGGCCTTTTTCCGGCAGGTGTACTGCGTTTCAAAGTATACCCCCGCCT